>Ga0255182_1000014_pt1 | contig 331119 bp, 288 predicted proteins | sample Atl_UVDOM_RepA_8_FD_188420 | JGI IMG/M metagenome (GOLD analysis project Ga0255182, IMG submission 188420) | Freshwater microbial communities from Altamaha River, Georgia, United States - Atl_UVDOM_RepA_8d | ecosystem: Environmental > Aquatic > Freshwater > River | place: USA: Georgia...
CAGCAACAATGCCTATCAGGTCACGGTGAAGGTCACGGACTCCGATGGCAACTTCGCGACGCAGGCCCTCACGGTCAACGTGGCCGATGTGATCGAGAGCGCCACCCTCTCCATCTCTGGCCTGGAGGCGACCTACGCCCCGAACGAGAACGACACGTTCGAGAGTCCCGCCCCCACCGTCTCAGGCGCCATTGGCGCCGTGACCTGGACGCTGGAAGGCCCCGATGCGGACAAGCTCAGCATCAACCCGGGCACCGGCGTCGTGAGCATGATCGCCCGCGACTACGAAACCCCCGCTGACGCCGACACCGACAATGCCTATCAGGTCACGGTGAAGGTCACGGACTCCGATGGCAACTTCGCTACGCAGGCCCTCACGGTCAACGTGGCGAATGTGGTCGAGACCACACCGCTGACGATCACCAGCGAGGACAACGCGAGCGTCAACGAGAACGCGCCTTTTTCCATGACACTCGCCGCAACGGGCGGCGTGGGCACGATCACCTGGAGCAAGACGGGCGGCAGCGACGCCAGCCTGTTCAGCCTCAGCAGCACCGGCCTGCTGAGCCTGTCCGCCAAGGACGCGGAACTAGCCGAGGACTCCGACGGCAACAACACCTACCTGGTGCAGGTGCAGGCCAGGGACGAAGCCGGCGCCAGCGAAACGCTGGACCTGACTGTCACTGTTGCAAACATCGAGGATGTGATCACGGCCATTCCGTTCAACTCGCCCGCCTTCGCGATCGATGAAGACACCACAGTGAGCTTCTCCGGAGCGGATCTCTTCGCCCAGGCCAACTTCACCGACGACTTCGGGGTGACGCTGAGCAGCCTGACGCTGAGCGGCCACTCCGGCACCCTGACGGTGAATGGCAGCACTATCGCCTCTGGCGCCACGACATTGATCACAGCGACGAGCACCCTGACATGGAGGCCTGTGGCGAACGTGAACGGCACTTCGATTGCCATGTTCAATGCGCAGGCCACTGCGTCGGACGGAAACAGCTCCAGTGTCGTTGCCGTCAATGCCAATGTATCGCCGGTGCCGGATGCGTCGACATTGAATGTAATCCTCTATTTCCCATTGAATATCGGCAATCCCGGATACGACATCAACCCAGCAACGACACGGGTACAGAACTTCATGTTGGCCAGTAACATTTTCGATGTGGATGGCTCGATGGTTTTGAGCCTTCGCATCAGCGAGGGCTACTCTGCTGCAGACGGTGATCTGCTGAGCATCAATGCCGACACCATCTCTCTCACCACAGATGCACTTTTCAATAGAGTCTGGGACGCAGCCACTGGCACATTGACGATCAGCCCAAAGCCAGGTGAGGTGCCAAATGCTGCGGGGTGGAGCAGCCTGGGGAATAACATCGCCTTCAGCACCAATGACACCGATCTGGGGGATTCGCGCACCGTGCTGTTGACGCTTGTTTCCGGCCCCGACCTCGAAACCAGGTCCACCAGCATCAGCATTCCCTTCATCACAACGGCTGAGGAGGCTGAGGCCGGCATGGCCTTCTCGGTGATGTCACAGGAAGAGGACTGGTTCGCGGCAGACACCGTGGTAGAGGTCGCCCCGGTGAGTGACAGCGGGCAGGACGTGCAGAGCACGGACGCGATGGCGTGGTGGCAGCTTGCGGAGAGCTTCGCCATGCTGCGCTGAGACGGCAGCGGCGGTGGGCGCAGAGCTCAGGCGATGCGTCGCACCGCCGCTCCGGGCAGGGCAGCGGTCACCTGATTCCGGCCCCGCTGCTTGGACTGATACAACGCCCCATCCGCACGAGCCAGCCATTCTTCGGCCGTCTCGTGCAGCCAGTGCTCGGCCACGCCCAGCGAGATCGTGACCGGAGCTGCGAGCGTGACAAGCGCTTGCGCAACCAGTTCGCGCAGCTCCTCGGCGAGCAGGCGTGCCGACTCCATCGTGGTGCCGCTCGCCAGCACCACGAATTCATCGCCGCCCATGCGGAACAGACTGTCTGTCAGACGAATGCGCGTCGCGATGGTCTCGCTGACAAGTCGCAGCACCGCGTCGCCCACCGCGTGCCCCTTCTGATCATTGACCCACTTGAAATTGTCCAGATCGATGAGGATGGCTGACATGGGCTCCGACGTGCGGCGACGCAGGGCAATCAGATGGTCGAGCGACTTGTGCAGGGCGCGCCGGTTTCCCGCACCGGTCAGGGGATCTTCCGTCGCCAGTTGCAGCAGCTGGTCGCGCTGCCGGTTGCGCTGGTCGGCAAAGGCATAGGCAAACAGGATGCAACCGAGCACCGAGAGGAAGAATTTGGCGAAATCGAAGCCGCTGAGATCGGGGTAGAGCGTGATCGCGCTCACCAGCAGTGCCGTGCCGGTGAGTTTCAAAGCCGTCTTGGGTGGCGTCAGGAAGAAAGCCGCGATGAGAACCGGATAGAGGAAATACAGGTCGCGCGGGCCCAGGAAATAGAGATTCGTCACCATGCCGGACAGGGACAGCACTGCGATGCACAGGCCTGGTGCCTCGGTGCGGCGCGTGCGCCAGACATGGACGAAGATCAGCGATGAGCCGATCACGCCGATGGTGTCCACCAGCCCTACCGCCCAATCGCCCATGCTGAAACGCACCACGGCGAACGGCAGCAGGCCGATCACCGAGATCAGGGAGAGAACGAGGACGATGACCTCTTCAGAGGTTCTTCTGTGCATGGGCGTCACGACATGGAAATTGACGGGCCCGATCTTAACAGGATTTGGACAAATTCCCACCATGTAGGAAATTTGCCATGTCAGGGCGCATTGCGCTCGCGCATCTGATTCATGCGCGTGGCTTCCAGTTCACGGAAACGAGCCATCTGCTCCTGGGTCAACACCGGTGCCAGCAAGGCCTCGGCCTGGGCCTGCATCTGCGCGCGACGCTCCTGCATGCCCTGACCCTGCCCACCGCCTTGACCGCCACCCTGCCCCGGGCCGCCCTGGGCGCGCTGTCCCTGACCCTGTCCTTGTCCACCGCCTTGCCCTTGACCCCCACCCTGCCCCTGGCCCCCGCCCTGACGCATGCCCTGCATGGCTGCCATCTGCTGTTCGTTGATCTGCGCCATGGCCGCGCGGAAGGCAGGTTCCTGCTCCGAGGTGATCGCCAGCTGCTCGATCAGCTGCTGCACACGCGCTTCGGGGTTCATGCGCATGCCTCCGCCACCGCCGAGGCCGGGACCGCCGCCCTGACCACTACCAGGCTGAGCCTGCAGGGCAGTGCCAGCGAGGGCGAGACTGAGGGCGGTCAGCAGGGCGAGCAAGGTGATTCTCATGGTAGAGCTCCTGAATTGATCAATTAATGTTCACTCACAACAACGCTACTCCTTTGCCGCGCGCTTGCAAACCTGGACGCGACGAGGTGCAGCAAGGCCATGGCTGCTTTACAGCGCTTCCATCTGTTCGCTCTTCTCCAGCCACTGCAGTTCCACCGTGTCCGACTCGGCCTTGAGCCGCGCCTGCTGCTGCAGCAGCGTGGTCAGGTCCTTCTTGCGCGCCTCCTCGTAGAGGCTTGCATCGCCCAGTTGCGCTTCCACCTGGGCCAGCTCGGCATGCAGTTTCTCCAGCCGCTGCTCCAGCCGACGGATCTCGTTCTTCAGCGGAGCCAATTGCTGTCTCGTGGCAGCGGACTGCTGGCGCTGTTCCTTGCGATCGCTCTTGCGCTCAACCCCGGCATCCTGCGGCCGGGCCGCCGTGCCCGTGCTGCCCTTGCTGTTCTCCTGCATCCACTTCTCGTAGTCATGCAGGTCGCCATCGAATTCCTGGCAACGGCCGTGATGGATGGAATGGAATTCGTCCACCGTGTTGCTGAGCAGGTGACGGTCGTGGGAGACGATCACCAGTGCGCCGGCAAACCCCTGCAGCGCCACGGTCAGGGCATGGCGCATCTCCAGGTCGAGGTGGTTGGTCGGTTCGTCCAGCAGCAGCAGATTGGGCCGCTGCCACACCACCAGCGCGAGGGCCAGACGGGCCTTCTCGCCGCCCGAGAAATTCTCGATGGTCTCGTTGATGCGATCGCCCCGGAAATCGAAACCGCCCAGGAAATCCCGCAGTGTCTGCTCGCGGGCCGCCGGGTCGAGACGTTGCAGCAGCAGCATCGGGCTGGCACGCTGATCCAGCACGTCCACCTGATGCTGCGCGAAATAGCCCACCTGCAGATACTTCGACGTGCGCAGCTCGCCCGCCAGGGGTGCCAGATCGCCCGCAATCGTGCGCAGCAGCGTGGACTTGCCGCAGCCGTTGAAGCCGAGCAGGCCGATGCGGGTGGTGTCGCGAATGGTGAGCCGGATATTGCTGACCAGAGGGGTCGTGTAGCCCACACTGAGCTTGTCCAGCGCCAGCAGTTCCGCCGGCAGGCGTTCGGGCGGCGCGAACTCGAACTGGAACGGCGAGTCGATATGGGCCGGGGCGATCAGCTGCATGCGATCCAGCTCTTTCAGGCGGCTCTGTGCCTGGCGCGCCTTGGTGGCCTTGGCGCGGAAGCGGCGCACGAAGTCCTCGATCTCGGCCACGCGACGCTGCTGCTTCTCGAACAGCGCCTGCTCCTGCGCCATGCGCTCTGCACGCTGGGTCTCGAAGCTGCTGTAGTTGCCCCGGTAAAGCGTGAGCTTCTGCTGCTCGACACTGACCACATAGGCGATCACCTCGTCGAGAAAACTGCGGTCGTGGGAGATGATCAGCAGCGTGCCCTGATAGCGCTTGAGCCACTGCTCCAGCCACAGCGTGGCTTCCAGGTCGAGGTGGTTGGTGGGCTCGTCGAGCAGCAGCAGATCGGACGGCGCCATCAGCGCTGCCGCCAGGTTCAGGCGAATGCGCCAGCCCCCGGAGAAACTCGCGACCGGATTGTCGAACTGCTCGGCCGAGAAGCCCAGGCCGGAAAGCAGCTGCATGGCGCGGTAGCGGATGTCGTAGCCGCCGATCTTGTCCATCTCGCTGTGCAGATGCGCGATGGCCGCGCCGTCGCCACGCGCCTCGGCCGCCAGCAACTGGCGCTCGATGGCGCGAAAACCTGCATCGCCGTCGATCACGTAGTCCACTGCAGAGGCCGCGGAGGCCTCGGTCTCCTGGCGCATGTGCGCACAGCGCAGGCCGTCGGGCATGGACAACTCGCCCTTGTCGAGCGCCAGTTGCCCCAGAAGGCAGGCAAACAGACTGGACTTGCCACTGCCATTGCGCCCGATCACGCCGATCTTCTGGCCGTTGTGAATGGCCAGGTTCGCGTCGCGCAGCAGCACGAGTTCGCCGCGCATCAGCGTGGCATTGTTCAGGGAAATCATCGTGTCGTCTCGATCCGGATGGGCCCCGCGGGCCCGCAGGGGCGCCATGATACTACTGCCGCCACTGCCTGAGCACCTGCGCTCTGGGCGGCCTGCGCTGCAATTGCTTTCCCCAGGCTGACTTCGTACACTCGGCCCGAACACGTCCAAGGTGCTGCATGAAACAGATTCTGCTGATAGATGACGACGAAAAGCTCGGCCAGTTGTTGACGCAATATCTGGAGCGTTACGACATGGCGGTGACGGCGGCGCATACGCCTTCGCGCGGCTTCGAGTATCTGAAGCGCAACAAGCCCGATCTGCTGATTCTCGACGTCATGCTGCCCGAGAAGGACGGCTTCGAGATCTGCCGCGAGATCCGCGCCAAGTCCTCGATCTACGGCCAGCTCCCCATTCTCATGCTCACCGCTCACGGCGAAGTCACCGACCGCATCGTCGGCCTGGAACTGGGCGCCGATGACTACCTGCCCAAGCCCTTCGAACCGCGCGAACTGGTGGCCCGCATCACCAACATCCTGCGCCGCACCAGCGACGAAGCCCGCAGTCAGGTGGACATGCCGAAGATCCAGGGGCTGGATGTGGACACTACACGACGTCTGGTGAAACTCGATGGCGAGATCGTCGAGCTGACCACCATGGAATACGAACTGCTGTTGCTGTTCATGCAGTCGCCCAACAAGACTTTCACGCGGGACGAGCTCATGAACCGCCTGCGCGGCATCGACGCCGAACTGTTTTCCCGTGCTGTGGACACGCTGGTCAGCCGCCTGCGTCACAAGCTCAAGGACACCTCCAAGACACCGCGCTTCATCAAGACGGTGTGGGGACGCGGCTACACCTTTGTGGGCGAGCCGGGCTGAGGCCTGCGCCGCGACAGTGGCACTACCATGCGGACTCTGCCCGGGCGCATCAACAACTCCCTCTTCTTTCGACTGTTCCTGATCTTCAGCGTGACAGTGCTGGTGTTCTTCCTGATCATCACGCTGTCCATCCGCCAGATCGACGAGAACTGGCGCGCCGAGCGCCTCAATCCGCTGCCCGATTTCTATCTCGACAACATCACGCTCATCGTCGACAACATCGGCGTGCCGCCCGATCTGCAACGCGCCACCCAGCTCGCGCAGGAACTCTCGCTCACCATCATCATCCGCAGCCCGCACATCAACTGGCAGTCCGATGATCAGAATGATCTGGACGTGGACAACGCCGTCTATGTGCGCACGCTCTCCCGCGAGGCTCAGGTGATGCTCTCGGGCAACGAGGAAGTGATTCGTGTGGCACGCGGCGCCTATGAGTACTACCTCAACCGCCGTGTGCCCACGCTGAGCGATTACGACTACATCGTGGTGTACATCGGCCTGGCGCTCGCGGCACTCGCCCTGTTGCTCAATTACCTGCTGGTGCACCGCCTGCTGGTGGAGCCGGTGCGCAAGCTGCGCGAGGGAGCGGAACGCATCTGCGAAGGCGATCTGAGTTACCGCGTGAAGACGCGCCGCACTGACGAACTGGGCGAACTGACCCAGAGCGTGAATCACATGGCGGATTCGCTGCAGCAGATGCTGGAGGCCAAGCGTCAGCTGTTGCTGGCCATCAGCCATGAACTGCGCACGCCGATCACGCGCGCCAAGCTGCAGCTGGAGTTCATGGACGATGACGCGGTGCGCGAGGCGCTGGCCGACGACATCAACGAGATCGACCTGCTGATCTCCGACCTGATCGAGGCCGAGCGCCTCAGCAACCAGCATCAGGCGCTGCTGGCAGAACCGGTGGATTTCGCCGATTACATCGGCCTGGTGCTCGAACCCTACTTCCAGAACTATGCGCCGGGCGTGGATTACCAGCGGCCGGAAGAGGATGTCTGCGTGAACGTGGACAAGCTGCGCACGCGGCTGCTGCTGACCAACATCGTGAACAATGCCATCCGGCACGGTCGGGACAATCCGATCACGGTGCGGGTGGCGTTCACGGACACGGAGGTGTCATTGGAGGTGGAGGATCAGGGCGAGGGCATCGCGGCGGAGCACATGGAGCATCTGAGCGAGCCGTTCTACCGGCCGGACAGTGCGCGGCAGCGCAACACGGGGGGCTTCGGGCTGGGCCTGTACCTGTGCCGGCTGATCGCGCAGGCGCACGGGGGGCGGCTGGAGATCAGCAGCGAACTGGGCGTGGGCACGCGCGTGAAGATCCACCTGCCGCGGGACACGGAGCACGAACCGATTGGGTAAAGTGGGAGCTTGCAAGCAAGCTCCCACTGAGGTTCACGCCGGCGTCAGCGTCCTGCGACGTCCGCGCAGCCAGCCCAGCAGCAGCACCACCGCGATCAGCACGATCGGCACCAGCGCCGTGTTCACGAACTTCAGCACCGAGCCCAGCCGCTCGATGTCCTGATTCAACTGCAACTGCACCTCACGCAGACGCCGCCGCGTTTCCAGCTGCTGCTCGTTGAAGCGCGCGATCTCCGCACGCTGCTCTTCCGACAGTTGATTGCCATCCTGCGTGCTCGACAGCGCCGCGATCTGCGCCTCGGTCTGCCGCAGATTCTCCAGCAGCTGCGTCTCTTCCTCGCGCAGACGCAGGTCCGCCTCACGCTGCAGCTCCATCACCGTCAGGAACGGCCGCGCGTAACGACCCCGGCTGCGGATGGTGACCAGCTCGGCATTGCCCGACAGATTGTCCAGCGCGTTCATGATGAAGTCGCCATTGCTCGCGAAGGCTTGCCCGATGCGCTGACCGAAGAAGGACTGGATCTGCACCCACAGACGATCATTGAGCAGGTCCGAGTCCGCGATCACGATGATGTTGACCGGGCCGTTGGATTCGCTCAGATGCGGCGTCTGCGGTTCGGCCGGAGTCGCGGCGGGCGTGGGCGTCGGCTCGGCAGCGGCATCCGCATCGGCGCTTGTCGTTGCCGCTTCAGCAGCGGGCTCGTCCGTCACAGGACGCCCCTCCGGGAAGGCGGTCTGCACCGCTCCGGAGATGCGTGCAGCGATCGTGTAGCGCTCGCCCGTGGCCTGGAACTCATCCAGCAGGATGGTCGGGTCGATCAGGGCCTTGAACAGCGGCGCATCCATCAGGCCGGCGTCGGCACTGCTCTGCACCAGCGGCTCGAAGGTGGTGGTCGCCCCCTCGCGCGGCGAGATCGTGCCGGCCGAGGACAGGTTCAGCACCTGCAGACCGGTGGTGACGATGTCGCCGGCGAAGCTGCCGCGTGCCAGCCCCATCATTCCATAATGCGTGACCGGACGAGTGGAGTCGCCCAGGTTCACCAGCAGCGCCTGCTCGCGATCGGCCACCACCTTGGTGTTGTCGAACTGCACGCCCCAGGCGGTCAGCAGACGCGCCAGGTCGGAGGCCTGGTTCGGTCGCGCCACGGGCACGCCATCCTGACCGGGCTGGGCCTGGGAGTCGGCATTCGGGTCGAGGAAGGCCAGCACCTTGCCGCCACGCAGCACGAACTGGTCGATGGCGTACTGGGTCTGCTCGCTCAGCTCCTGCGGATGCACCAGCATGAGAATGGTGATGTCCTCGTCGATGCTGGTGGCATCCGGCGCCACGCGCCGCGTGGTGTAGAGCTGACGGATGGTGTCCATGATCATCAGCGGCGACACCGGACGCATGGTGTCAGGATTCATGCCGCCATCCACCGGCACGGTGGACAGAAAGCCCACCACAGGCGGTGTCGGGTTGGCCACCTGGGTGATCAGCTTGGCCACCTCGTATTCCAGGAATTCCTCCTGATCGGGGCGCACCAGCGCGATGGTCTCGAAGATCTTCTCGCCCGCCTGCGCCACCTCGACGGCATTGGCGTCCTCGGCCGGCACGGTGGCCGGGTCGAGCGCCACGATGCCGAAGAACACTTCCTCGCCGCCCTCGTTCAGCGGCACGCGCTGCACGCCGTACTCCACCGCCAGGTCCTCTTCCTCGGAGAACGGCACTGGGTCGATCAGGCGATAGGTGACATTGCCTTCACTGGCAATCGCCATCTCCTCCAGCAGCTCCTGCACGCGGGTGCCATAGGTGCGCAGCTGGGGGACATCGGCAGTGGCCTCTTCCGAATAGAAGAACAACAGGTCCACGGGCTTCTCGAGATTGCTCACGATATTGCGGGTGCCGTCGGCCAGGGTGTAGAGACTGTCCTGGGTGAGGTCGATGCGCAGGCGCGGGAACACGCTGATCAAGGCCACACTCAGCAGCAGGAAGACGCCGGTGATCACCAGGCCCTTGCCGGAAAACAGAAGCTTGCTGTTCATCATCACACCCCTCAATTCGCTTTCTTGATTTCGATGACGATGGCGGAGGCGAACAGCCATGACGCCATGAACACGAGGAAGAACAGAATGTCACGCACGTCCAGCACGCCCTTGCTGATGGCGTCGAAATGCGTGAGGAAACTCAGGGCCGCGACGGCATCCACGAGCATCTGCGGCGCCCAGTTGAAGGCGTTGAGCACGATCTCGGAGCCGGAGGCCACGAACACGAAGCACAGGGCCACCGTGAGGATGAAGGCGATGACGGAGTTGCGCGTCATGGCCGACATGCAGGAGCCGATGGCCAGGAAGCTGCCGGCCATCAGCCAGCTGCCGAGGTAGGCCGCGACGATCACCCCGTTGTCCGGATCGCCGAGGTAATTCACGGTGATCCAGATCGGGAAGGTCAGCAGCAGGGCCGCGCCACACAGCACCCAGGCGGCGAGGAATTTGCCCAGCACCGCGTCGCGCAGGGTGATCGGCAGGGTCATGAGCAGCTCGATGGTGCCCGTCTTGCGCTCATCCGCCCACAGGCCCATGGCAATCGCCGGGATCATGAACAGGTAGAGCCAGGGGTGGAAACTGAAGAAGGGCATCAGGTCGGCCTGGCCGCGCACGTAGAAGCCGCCGAGGTCGAAGGTGAAGACGCCGTTCATCACCAGGAAGATGACGATGAACACATAGGCCAGCGGCGTGGCGAAATAGCCCGCCAGTTCGCGTTTGAAGATGATCTGCAGCGGACTCATTGCGTCGCTCCTGTGCGCTTGTCAGAGGTTTCGACCCGGGCGTTTGCCCCCTGGGTGACGCTGCGGAAGTAGTCCTCCAGCAGGCCCTCCACCAGGTGGAACTCCGCCACCGGCCATCTTTCGTTCTGGGCCAGATCCAGCACCTTGCTGAAGATCTGCGCGCCCTCGCGGGGCAGCAGCACATGGCGGCGCCCCGACACATCGCTCACTTCCACCCCGCTCACCTCGCTCACCGTGGCCACGGCCCGGTGCAGGTCGAAGTCCTCGGTCAGCTGCACGCTCACGGCGCCGTAGTAGCGCGAGCGCGCCTCCAGCTCCTTCGGCGTGCCGTCGGCCAGGATGCGGCCGCCCGCGATGATGATCGCGCGGCTGCACACGGCACTGACTTCTTCCAGGATGTGGGTGGAGATGATGACGATCTTGTCCTTGGCGAGATTGCGGATGAGCTGGCGGACCTGGTGTTTCTGGTTGGGGTCGAGCCCGTCGGTGGGCTCGTCGAGGATCAGCACCTTCGGGTCGTGCAGGATGGCCTGGGCCAGACCGACGCGGCGCTTGAAGCCCTTGGAGAGCGTGTCGATGGTCTTGTGACACACGGCTCCAAGCTCGACATCACGCACCACCTTGTCGATGCGCCGCTGCTTCTCCTCGCCGCTGAAGCCGCGCACGGCCGCAATGAAGTCGAGGAACTGCAGCACCGTCATGTCCGGGTAGCAGGGTGCGCCTTCCGGCAGGTAACCGATCAGCGACTTCACGGCCAGCGGGTCCGTGGCGATGTCGTGGCCGTCCACCTTCACCGTGCCCGATGTCGCCGACAGAAAGCCGGTGATGATCTTCATGGTGGTGGACTTGCCGGCCCCGTTGGGCCCGAGAAAACCCAGCACCTCGCCCTCACGCACCGTGAAGCTGAGATTGTCCACGGCGGTGAAATCGTCGAATTTCTTTGTCAACTGATTAATTTCAATCATGATTATTGTTCCGTGTGCGACAAACGAGCCGCCTTCGTGGGGGCAGCACAACCCAATTTCAAGTCGGGCGGAGTCGGTCGTGCGCCCGTTCCGCGTGGCTTTTGCGCCGGCTCTACGGCTATAATCCGTTCACTTTCAAGAGCCCGGACAAGCCCCGAATCGTGACCCATTCCCTGCGCCTGACACTGATCCTCCTGCTGTGCTGCGGCCTCGCTGCCTGCGGCCAGAAAGGCCCGCTGCAGCGACCGGATCAGTCCGCCTTCGCGGTGTCCGTCCGCTAAGCGACGTCTGCCTGCACCCCGACCCCCAGGACGCCCAGCCATGGACCCTTTCCAGTACCGCGACAATGCCCTGCACGCCGAAGATCTGCCGGTGGCGGAACTCGCCCGGCGCTTCGGGACGCCATGTTACCTCTACTCCCGTGCCGCACTGGAACACAATCTGCGCGCCTATCAGCAGCCGCTCTCCGGTCTGCCGCATCTGATCTGTTTCGCAGTGAAGGCCAACTCCAATCTGGCCGTGCTCAATGTGCTGGCACGCCTGGGCGCGGGCTTCGACATCGTGTCCGGCGGCGAGCTGGAACGCGTGGTGCGCGCGGGCGGTGACCCGGCCAAGGTCATCTTCTCGGGCCTGGGCAAGACGGAAGACGAGATCGCGCGGGCGCTGGAACTGGGCATCTGCTGCTTCAATGTCGAATCCGAGCCGGAGCTCGACCGCATCGAGGCCGTGGCGGCACGCCTGCAGTGCCGCGCGCCGATCTCCCTGCGCGTGAACCCGGACGTGGACGCCGGCACCCACCCCTACATCTCCACCGGGCTGAAAGAGAACAAGTTCGGCATCGCCATCGACGCCGCGCTGGACGTGTACGAGCGCGCGGCACAGATGCCCCATATCGAGATTGTGGGGGTCGACTGCCATATCGGTTCCCAGCTCACCACCATCGCGCCCTATCTGGATGCCATCGATCGCGTGCTGCTGCTGGTCGACGCCCTGGAAGCGCGCGGCATCCGCCTGCGTCATTTCGACATCGGCGGCGGCCTGGGCGTGTGCTATCGCGACGAGAAGCCGCCGGCGCCCGCCCAGTTCATCCAGGCCGTGCTGGCGCGACTGGCCGGTCGCGAGCTAAGTCTTTTTCTGGAACCGGGGCGCTCGATCTGTGCGAATGCCGGTCTGTTCGTCACCAAGGTCGAGTTTCTCAAGCAGAACGGCCAGAAGAACTTTGCTATCGTGGACGGCGCCATGAACGATCTGCTGCGTCCGGCGCTCTACGGCGCCTGGCAGGCCATCGTGCCGGTGCAGCAGCACCCGCAAGGCAGTGTGCCCGAGAAAGTCTATGACGTGGTCGGGCCGGTCTGCGAATCCGGGGATTTCCTCGGCAAGGAGCGACTGCTGGCGATTGCCCCGGGCGATCTGCTGGCCGTGCGCACCGCCGGCGCCTATGGCTTCGTGATGAGCTCGAATTACAACACGCGCAACCGGGTGGCCGAGATCATGGTCGATGGCGACAAGGCCACCGTGGTCCGCCAACGTGAAACCCTGGACTACCAGCTGGCGCTGGAATCCGTGCTGCCCTGACGAGAACGTATGCAGTTACCCTTCACCAAGATGCACGGCCTCGGCAATGACTTCATGGTCATTGACCTGATCTCGCACCCGGCCGAGCTGAGCAGCCGCCAGATCCGCGCGCTGGCCGACCGCCACTGCGGCATCGGCTTCGACCAGCTGCTGCTGATCGAGCCCCCCACACAGCCCGATGTCGACTTCAATTACCGCATCTTCAACGGCGACGGCAACGAGGTGGAACACTGCGGCAATGGCGCGCGCTGCTTCGCCCGCTTCGTGCTGGATGCCGGGCTCACCAGCCACCGCCGCATCCGCGTGCAGACCCTGCGCGGTGTGATCGTGCTGAGCGTGGACGACAAAGGCGAGGTCACCGTCGACATGGGCCAGCCGGACTTCACGCCCGCGTCCCTGCCCTTTGTGGCTGACCAGGCGCCGTCCTACCAGCGCACGCTCGAGGTGAACGGCGTGCGCCACGACGTGCAGTTCTTCGCCGTGTCGGTGGGCAATCCCCATGCCGTGCTGGTGGTGGACGATGTCGAGCGTGCTGCCGTGCGCGAGATCGGCGCCGCGCTGGGCGCGCACCCCGACTTTCCCCGTGGCGTGAACGTGGGCTTCATGCAGATCATCGACCGTGGCCACATCCGCCTGCGCGTGTTCGAGCGCGGCGCCGGCGAGACCCAGGCCTGCGGCACCGGCGCCTGCGCCGCCGTGGTCTGCGGCCGCGCGGCCGGTCTGCTCGATGCCGAGGTCGAGGCGCAGCTCACCGGCGGACGACTGACGCTGCACTGGGACGGCCCGGGCGAGCCCATCATCATGCGCGGTCCGGCCACCCGCGTGTTCGACGGCAGCGTCGAGCTGGAACAGTTTTCGTGAACCCGTATCTTCCAATCGTGAGCAAGCACTCCCCATGAGCGACATCTTTGCCCCGCAGAACAATGACAATACCGACGCGCTGAGTGCCGACCAGGTGGCCGCCTATCTGAAGAAGCACCCTGACTTCTTCATCAACCGCGATTCCCTGCTGGCCGAGATCACCCTGCCCCACGAAAGCGGCCAGGCCATCTCCCTGCTGGAACGCCAGGTAAAGATCCTGCGTGAGCGCAGCATCGAGTCACGCCACACGCTGAACCAGCTGCTGGAAACCGCCAAGTACAACGACCAGCTGTTCAATGTCACTCGCGCACTGATCCTGGCGTTGTTGATGGAAGATGAGGTGGCGCAGATCGCCAGCGCCACCGAAGCCAATCTGTGCACCCAGCCCGGCATCGACGCCTGCAGCGTCATCCTGTTCCAGGCTGAATACTTGAAGAACGTGGAGCACACACGGCTCGAGTCCGCCGAATTCCTGCAGGAGAACTTCCCCACCCTGCTGCGCGACCGCCGCACGCTGTGCCGCGCCGTCAGCAAGGACACCGCCGCCTTCCTGTTCCCGCATCAGGCCGCCAGCATCCGGTCGGTAGCCCTGTGCCCCATCGGACGTGAGCGCATGCTGGGCGTGCTGGCCATCGGCAACAAGGCCCAGGACTATTTCAACGATGAGCTGGACACCCTGTTCCTGGACTTCATCGGCGAAGTGCTGGAATCGATCCTCGTCCGCAAGATTCTCTGAGCCGCCACGATGGAATCCCGCCTGACGCCCTATCATGCCCAGCCCTTCATCGACTGCCGCGCCGCCCTGGTGTTCGCGCCGCATCCCGATGACGAGACCCTGGGCTGCGGCGGGCTCACGCTGGCGCTGACCCAGCGCGGCATCCCCGTGCAGGCCGTGCTGCTGACCTCGGGCGAATACGGCGAACACGGCCGGGCCGGCGCCTCGGTGCGTGAGGCCGAGACCCTGGCCGCCGGGCGCGTGCTGGGCCTGAGCGAGGTGCACTTCTGGCGCGAACCCGACCGCGGCCTGGTGTACGACGAGCGCACCCTGGCCGCCGCCCGCAGCGCCATCCTGGCCGCCGGTGCCGACCTGATCCTGACGCCGTCCATCCACGAGATTCACCCCGATCACCGCGCCACCGCCTGGATCGCCATCGAGGCCACCCGGCGCCTGGTGGCGGAAGGCCATGCCTTGCGCGTGGCCATGTACGAAGTCGGCTCCCCCCTGCCCCATGTGGACGTGCTGGTGGACATCACCGCCCAGGAAGCCGGCAAGCGTGCCGCCATCGCCTGCTATCCCTCGCAGCTGGGCATCCAGCCCTACGACGAAGTCATCATCGCGCTCAACCGCTTCCGCACCTACACCCTGCCGGCCACGGTGAAGCTGGCCGAGGCCTACTGCCTGCTGACGCCGGAGCAGCTGCGCGAGTCCTGGCAGCTCACCGAACACGAGCTGAAGCGTCAGGAGCGCCTGGGGCTGAGCAGTGTGCCGACGCCGGCGCATTATCTTCACGCCGAGAACCGTCTGCCCGCCATGACCCAGCCTGATTCCGCCCCGCAGCGCCACCCGAATGCCGGCACACCCGGTCTGGTCTCCATCCTGTGTCGCAGCATGAACCGCCCCGAACTGGTGGAAGCCCTGCGTTCGGTGGATGCCCAGACCTACCCGCAGATCGAGATCGTGCTGGTGGACGCGGCGGGCAAGGGCGTGCCCGTGTGGCGCGACCTGGGCCTGCGCGTGCCGGTGCGGGAGGTCAGCGGCAAGGCCCCCTGGAACCGCCCCGCCGCCGCCAATGCCGCGCTCGACGCCGCCCAGGGCGAGTTCCTGCTGTTCCTGGACGAGGACGACTGGATCGCCCCCGAGCATGTGCAGACCCTGGTGGACTGCCTGCAGCAGAACGCCAGTCTCGGCGTGGCCTACAGCAGCACGCGCAACACCGCACCCGATGGCACGCTGCTGGAACAGACCCTGCGCATCGGCTTCGACCCGGCCCGCCTGCGCCGCGACAATTTCATCCCGATCCATGCCGCGCTGTTCCGCCATTCGCTGGTGGAGGCAGGCTGCCGGTTCGACACCCGCCTCGACATCTTCGAGGACTGGGACTTCTGGCTGCAGTGCGCCGCCCTCGCGCCTTTCCAGCATGTCGATGTGATCAGCGCCTTTTATCGCCAGGGCGGCGAATCCAACACGGCGTCCCAGGACCCGGGCACGCGCTATCAGCAGGGCCATCCCATCGCCCGCGCCCGTGCCCGCGTGTTCGACAAGTGGCGGGAGCGCTGGAGCGGCGAGGACGTGAACGCCACGCTGGGCAGTCTGGACGAGACCGCCCTGGTGCAGCGCCTGCACGGCGACATCGCGCGACTGAATCAGGACGTGGTGGCCGTGCACGAACAGGCCCGCGCCATCGGCGACGAGCTGGCCCACATGCACACCGAAGCGCAGCGTCAGCAGACCGAGATCCGCGGCCTGCACCAGCAGGTCAACAAGCTGGGGCAGTCCCTGAACAAGCGCACAGCCGAACTCGACGGCGCCCGCACCCAGGTCGCCCAGCTGTCCGCCGACATCCACATGCTGCTCAATTCATCGTCCTGGAAAGTGACGCGCCCCCTGCGCTGGGCGCGCCGCAAGGTGGATGCGCTCAGGGCCAGACTGGCGGGCCGCTCCGGCGCCCTGCTGCCAGTGCCCGCCGCTGCCGGGACCCAGGATGCCCACGTCACGCTGCCGGCCAGTGCGCCGGGCGACGCCCCGGTGGCCGTGGAGCTGCAGGGCAGCGAGCTGATTCACTGCAATCTCGACATTCCCGGTCCGAACCAGCGCGAGGTGCCCGAGGTCTTTTCCCTGCAGGGCTGGTGCTGTGCCCCGGCCGGCATCGCGCAGATCGAGGCGCAGGTGGATGGCGTGACTCAGGGGAGCTTCCACACCGGCGTCAGCCGTCCGGACATCGCCGAGCTGTTCAAGACCATCGAGGATGCCTTCTCCAGCGGCTTCCATCAGGAACTGGCGTTGAGCGAGCTGGCCGCAGGCGAGCATGTGCTGGAGCTGATCATCACCGACAAGGCCGGCAACAGCCGCCGCATCCGCCGGCCGTTCACGCTGTTCAAGAACGAGGACCTCTACCACACCTGGTACTGGCGCAACATGCCGGACGAGGCCGAACTGCAGGCCCAGCGCGAGCTGGCACAGCCGTTGGCCGACGCGGCCCGCTTCCATGTGCTGGTGCAGGCTGAGCGTGACGACGAGGCCCTGTTCGCCACGCTGACCAGTCTGCGCGAGCAGGCCTGGCCCTTCTTCGACATCCAGCTGGTGGCGCCACGCACGAGCGCCCTGGAACAGCTTGTCGCGAATGCGCTGCCGTCAGGCATCAGCGTGCGCTGGTGGGAGTCTCTGGGCGCCGCCCTGGATGCGCCCGCCCTGCAGTCGGGGTTCGTGGTGTTCCTGCTGGAAGGCGAGACACTGGCTCCCCATGCCCTCAGTGAAATGGGACACGCGGCGCGTCAGGGCGACATCCAGCTGGTCTACAGCGATCACGACCGCGTGAGCGCCGACGGCACCCACGGCCAGCCCTGCTTCACCCCGCAATGGGCCCCCGAGCATCTCACGGCCAGCAATTACATCGGCGGCGTCTATGCCCTGCGTGGCGAGCGTCTCGCCCGCTGGCAGGCACGCCACGCTGAAAGTGCCGCCTGGCGCTATGCGTGTCTGCTCGATGCCACCCTGGGCCTCGCGCGGGAGCAGGTGCAGCGCTGCCCGCTGATGCTGTGGAGTGCGCCGCTCGACGAGGCCCGCGATGCCAGCGTGCGCACCGAGGAAACTGCGGCCCTGCGTGCGCATCTCGCGCGTCACGCGCCCGGGGCCGAGGTGCTGGAACTGCCCCACGGCCTGCGCGCGGTGGAATGGGCGCTGCCGAGCGCGCTGCCCAAGGTCTCCATCATCATCCCGACCATGGGACGCCTGAGCCTGATCCAGCCCTGCATCGAATCCCTGCTGCAGATCACGGCCTGGCCGAACTACGAAGTGGTGATCCTCGACAACGGCCGGGGCAAGTACCCCGACGGCATCGCCTGGCTGCGCGAGAAACCCTTCACGGTGGTGGAGTGCAACGAGCCCTTCAACTGGGCGCGACTGAACAACATCGGTGTGCGCCATGCCACGGGCGATCTTTACCTGTTCCTGAACGATGATATCGAAATCACCTCGCCGGACTGGCTGGACCAGCTGGTGCGCCAGGCGCTGCGGCCGGATGTCGGCGCGGTGGGCGCGCTGCTGTATTACCCCAACGGCGCGCTGCAGCACACCGGCGTGCTGCTGGTGAACTACGGCGGCGGCGGCATCCACCTGCTGCACAAGCGCATGCCCGGTGCGAACATCTACCGCCAGCTGCACGCCACCGTGCGGGAAGTGTCGGCCAACACCGGCGCCTGTCTGCTGGTGAGCCGTGAGAAGTTCGAACAGATCGGCGGTTTCGACGAGGAGCTCGCCGTGGTGGGCAATGATGTGGACCTGTGTCTGCGCCTGCTGGATGCCGGCTACCGCAATGTCTGGACGCCGCTGTGCTCGCTCATTCACCACGAGTCCATCAGCCGCAAGACCAGCGTGCCGAAGGAAGACGAGCAGGCCATGTGGCGACGCTGGCGTCACCGCTTCATGGCGGGCGACGCCTGGTATCACCCGAATCTGTCCGCCGAGAAAGGCGACTTCAGCCTGCAGGCCAGCACCCTGCGCGGCCCGCTGGGCTCTGCTGCACCCGGCGTGCAGGAAGGCGCGGCCGCCACGGCGCCAACCACGCTGCAGCCGGGCGTGAACCTGATCGGCTACACCCGTGCCGAGATGGGCATCGGCGAGGGCGCACGCAGCGATGCCAAGGCGCTGAATGCCGCCAACGAGCCCTTCGGCATTCTCTGCTATCAGGCGCACAATCCCTCGCGCATGACGGACCTGAGCTGGGAACACAAGGAGATGCAGGCCGCGCCCTATGACGTGACGCTGCTGCACATCAACCCCGACCACGCGCTGCAAGCCATCAGCGAACTGCCGCCGGCGTATTTTGACGGGCATTACAGAATCGGCTACTGGGCGTGGGAACTGCCAGAGCTGCCCGCCGACTGGGAGAAGGCCTTCGTGCACTTCGACGAGATCTGGGTGCCCTCGCACTTCGTGCAGGAAGCCGTGGCGATGAAGTCCCCGGTGCCCGTGGTGCGCGTGCCGCATGCGGTGGAAGTGCAGGCTGATCCGTCCCTGACCCGCGCCAGCTTCGGCCTGCCCGAGGACGGCTTCCTGTTCCTGGCGATGTTCGACACCTACAGCCGCCCCGAGCGCAAGAATCCGTATGGCGCGCTGCGCGCGTTCCAGAACGCCTTCGCCCCGGACGACATGGCCGCGCGCCTGGTGCTGAAGGTGAACAACCCCACGCCGGACGCCATGCGCAAGCTGCGCGAGGCCATCGGCGCGCACCGCAACGTGCTGCTGCTGGACAAGGTGTACAGCCGAGGTGAGGTGAATGCGCTGATTGCCTGCTGCGACTGCTATGTCTCGCTGCACCGCTCGGAAGGCTTCGGTTTCGGCCCGGCCGAGGCCATGGCGCTGGGCAAGGCGGTCATGGCGACGCAGTGGTCGGGCAATGTGGATTACATGCGCCCCGGCAACAGCATCGGCATCGAGTACACGCTGGTGACGATTCCCGAGGATTACGGCCCCTACAAGAAGGGCCAGATCTGGGCGGAACCGGACGAGGCCCATGCCACCCGCGCCATGCAGCAACTGGTGGCCGACCCGGCCCTGAGCCGGCAACTGGGCGAGAACGCCCGCGCCACCATCGAGGAAGAGTTCGCCCCGCTGCCAGTGGGCCGCCTCATGCGCAAGCGCCTGGCCGCAATCCGGGCCATCCGCGCCAGCCTGCCGACGGGGTGACGGCTCCCGCCTGAACGTCAGCGCTTTCGCCCGCGCTCAACGTGCCAGAAAACTCCGCAAGGCCAGCTTGCGCACCAGCAGGAAGCGACTGCCCAGCGCCGAGGCCAGCGCCAGGTCGCGGCGCTGGGCCGGGCTCAGCTCGGCGGCATGGGCTGCCCTGAAAGCCTGCGCCTGCGCGGCCAGCCCCTTCAGCACCTCGCGGTGCCGGTCATCCCACAGCCGCTGCCAGAAATCCTGGAACATCGCCGGCGGCTGATATTCCCGCGCCCCGATGGTATTGGCCCCGTGCTGACGATAGCGCAGCAGGGGCTCGTCAATGAAACTCAGCCGACCGAAGGCGCCCGCCACCAGGGCCAGCCACCAGTCGTGCATCACGGCCGCCGCCGGAATCGGCAGGGCGCGGCGCAGCAGAGCCTCGTTGCACAGCGCCGTGCAGCCGGTGACGGTGTTGCTCACCAGCAGGCGGGCGACACTGTTGCGCAGCGGCTGCAGCCCTTGATAGCGCACGAAGGACGGGGCGATCGGCGCCAGCGACTCGTCCACCACTTCCAGATCCCCATGCACCAGCAGCGGCAGGCCCGGATGCTCCGCCTCCAGCGCCTGCATGCGCGCCATGCTGCGACGCAGCTTGTCCGGGTGCCACACATCGTCCTGATCGCTGGGCATCACCCAGGCACTGGCCAGCCCGAGTTCGGCCTTGTGGGCCAGCACATACTCCAGCAGAAAGCCGAAGCTGCCGCTGGCACCCAGATTGCGGCCATCGGCGGGCACGACGTGAAACCGCTGCGGCAGGCGCGCGGCATACTCGGCGATGATGGCCGGGCTGGCGTCGCGGGAGCCGTCGTCACGGCAGACGATGATGAAATCGGGATAATCCTGGGCCAGCAGCGAATCGACCTGCGCGCGCAGGAAACGCTCGCCATTCCAGGTGGGCAGCAGGATGGCGATGCGCGGCTCGCCCATCAGCGCACGCTCCCCGCGTCGGCGATGCCCTTGCGGATGTTCGCCCAGTATTCACCACGCTGCGGCGACAACAGCAGCAGCCAGGCCGCCTTGAGCAGGAAGCGCGGGAAGTCGCGCAGGCGCCAGCCCCAGGGGGCGTAAGGCTCGCGGTAGAGCGCGAAGCGGTTGCGGGTGGAGTAGTAACTGCGCAGCGGGCTGTGCTGCACCATCAGGCCGGCGCGCACCAGCGGCTCGTCGCTCGCCTCGCCGATGCGGTGGAACAGCGTGGCGTTGTCGGTGCCCACCACCGCGTAGCCCCGGGCGCGGGCGCGGAAGCACCATTCCAGGTCCACGTTGTCGATGAAATAGGCGTCGCGCATCGGCCCGATCTGCGAGAGTGCCTCCAGCGGAATCAGGCAGCCGGAGGAAATGAGGAATTCGGCCTGGAACAGTCGGTTGCTGCCCGGCAGCGGCCGGTCGGTGCGCCCGATCCAGCGCGTGAACAGCTTGAAGGGCATGCTGTCGCCCGAGGCCGGATGGGTGATGCGCGGGCCCACCGCCGCCACCGGCAGCGGACTGAGCCGGCTGGCCTCGACATAGGAGGCATACAGACTGGCGAAAAAGGACACGGGCACCTGACTGTCCTGATCGAACAGCACCGCGAAACCATAGCCGCGCTTCGCCGCCTCTTCCAGCCCCAGGTTCAGTGCACTCGCCAGGCCGATGTTGCGCTCCAGCACGCGCACGCCCAGACAGCGGGGCGTGGCTTCGGCCACCGCGCGGAAGTTGTCGATGTTGGCGGAAGCGTTGTCGATGAGCAGGAATTCGCACTGGGTGCCGATCTGCTGCAACAGCGAAGTGAGCACGGCCGTGTCAGGGTTGTAGCTGACGATGATGGCGCAGATGCTGAGCTTGTTGCTGTGCCTTGGCATGGTCGGTTCACCACAGAGGTTGGCGTGGCCTGCCGGGGCAGACGACGGTTGGACCGGTCAGGGGGCCAGGGCGGCGTTGCCGGACTCGGGAATATCGGTGCTCACATCGGGTCGCTCGGGGTAGCGCAGCTTGAGTGTCAGAAAGTACAGGATCGAGCCGATGCCCAGCGCCAGCCCCGTGACCACGCCGGCATCCACGATGCCGCGCCAGGGCTGTGGCAGCATGCGCACGATCAGCACGAAGCAGATGATCATGCTCGTCAGCCCGAACGAGAGCAGCTTGCGACGGCGGGTGGCGTGGATGTAGCCCATGCAGAACACCGGCGCCAGCAGCACATGCAGAGGGCGCGGGTGGGCCCGCAGATAGCTGGCCCGGGCCACCACGCGCGGCGCGAAGCCCAGGTGAAAGCCCTTGTAGCCTTCGGCCCAGCTCATGTAGAGCACACTGAAGGCCAGCGCCCCCAGGTGCAGGGGCTGCAGCTCCAGCGTGACCAGCTCCAGCGCCATGGGCGACAAACGCACCACGGCAAAGGTGAGAAGCAGGAGAATGCCTCCAATCCCCCAGGCGAACCCCAGACTTTTCACTGCATTGTTACCCCGGCATTTTCAAGTGGCCGGCATTATACCGGCATCGCGTGATGATCCCCAAGCCCAGAGTTTTCGGGCATTTCCAGCCAGTGACAGCAACCCTGACCCGGCGTGGCCACCACCCGCACACGCCCCTGCAGGGCCGTCATGGTGGCCTGCACGGCGGCCAGCCCGAGGCCGTGACCGGCATCGAGCGTGGCAGCTGCGACGTATGTGGCAGCGCTTGCCGGCGGCATGGCCGCCCCCGAATCGAAGCCGGCTTGCGCGCCCGCCGCGCCGTGGTCTGTCGTCAGGCCGCAGCCGTCATCCTCCACCCCCACTTGCAGCAGGCCGGGCGCCGAGGTGACGAGCACCCGCACGCGGCCGCATTCGTGCTTGCCGATGGCCCGCCGCCGGGACGGCGACTCGATGCCGTGGACCACGGCATTGCGCAGCAGGTGCTCCAGCGACGGCACCAGTCGCTCCAGCACCGAGCGGGGTACGCGCCGCCCGGCCGCGCGGATTTCCAGCCGCGCCACCTTGCCCTGCCGGTGCGCGGTGTCCTCCAGCACCCGGCGCAGCCGGGGCGCCAGGCGGGCGGGGTGCACCCAGGCGGCGGCGTGCAGGTCTTCATCCAGCTGCCGCGACTGCGCGAGCTGTTCCTGCAGCAGTTCCTGCAACAGCTGCCGCTGGGCCGGGGTGGCGCTCAGCGTGAGTCCGGGCAGGAGCTCGGCGAGGCTCTGCAGACCCCCGTGCAAACGGCGGGCAAGCCAGCCAAGGGAAGTGCTGTCGGGCGGGGTGGGCACAGCGGTGACGTGACTGTTCGCCGGCAAGCCGGCTCCAGCAGCAGAGCTGTCGGTCCCGCTTGCCGGATTGATCGCCGGCAAGCCGGCTCCCCCTGCCGTGTTGTCGGCCCGACCTGTGCCCGCCAATGCCGCCACCGCCGCCTGCAGCTGCGCCAGCAGCGGCCCGATGGCGGCCGGCTCGCACACCCCCGGCACCGCCGCGCCTGCACCCGCCTGCAGCAGCGCCCGCTCACTGCGATGACACAGCTCGGCCAGCGCGTCGCAGCGATACAGCGCCGCATTGCCTTTCAGGGTGTGCAGGGCATGCAGACGCTGCGGCTGAGTGAGCGGGTCGATGATCTGCTGCAGCAGCGCACGGGCCTCCTGCACGAAGCCGGGCCGCCCGGCTGCCTGTTCCCCATGGCAGGCGAGCCAGTCATACAGCGCCCCGAGCAAGGCGCGACAGGATGAGGTTTCCTGGCGCGCGGCAGCCTGATTCAGCCCGCGTCGCAGCGCAGCATGGGCGTCTTCCAGCAGCGCGCGGCCGGCGGTGGCTTGCAGGAATTCGCCCGGTGCCAGTCCGGACTGCGCCAGTGCCTCGTGCATCTGCGCCAGGGCGTCGCTGAGCGCCGCGATGCGCTGCACTTGCAGATTGCGCGCCCCACTGGCCAGCAGCCGCAGTTCCATCAACAGCTGACGGTTGGCCGGAGCGAAGGCGTCCGCCGTGGGCAGGGCGAGCAGCCGGCTCAGCTGCAGTGCCGGCAAGGCTTCCAGCCCCCGTGCCAGGCTCAGCGCCAGTTGCGCCGACCCAGTGCCAACCTGCAGGCGCAGGCCGGCTTCCCAGCGCAGCAGCGCATGCAGCACGCGGTCCCGCTGCCAGCGGCGGCCCGGGTTCTGCACAAAGGGCAGCAAGCGACGCAGGGCGGGCAGGCAGTCCCTGGCATCGTGCTGCAGTTCGCGGCTCAGGGTGAGGCACTGCCCCAGCACGTCGAGCAGTTCATGCAGCGCGAGTTCTCCCGCCAGCAGGCTTTGCTGGGCCAGGCGATGCACCGCCAGCGTCACTCCATCGTCGAGCTGCGGAGCAGGGCTCGGTCCCGCCGCATCGGCTTGCCAGGCCTCCAGCACTCGCAGACATGCGGCGTGTTCACGCCGCAGCAGGCGCTGCCAGCGTGCGTCCAGCACGGGGCTCGACACGGCCCGCTCGCCCAGCGCCTGCGCCAGCAGCTGCCTGGCCGCCAGCGGCCGTTGCTGCCGCAGACTGCCCTGCATGGCCAGCGCCAGCGCGGCGGGTGGCAGCCCGGCACAGCCCAGGGCGCTGCCGCCAGCCAGTCGCGCCAGATCGTCCTGCAGACGCAGGAGCAGCCGCAGCTGCAGCGGGGCCAGCGCCGCCGGCAAGGCGGTGGCCGCCAGAGCGGGAACGCTCTGCCAGGCCTGCAGCAGACGGCTCACCCGCAACGCCTGCTGCAGACAGCGCCGCAGCGACGAAGGCACGCTCACGAAGGCGTGCAGCAACACGCGAGCCTGCTGCAGGCAAAGAAGCAGGCGCTCACTCCAGGGGCCGTCCCGCGCCTCCAGACTCTGCCGCAGCGCCGGCGTGGCCGCCGTTTCCTCACACAGCGCCAGCACCCGGGAGGCGAAGGCCCGCAGCAGGCGCACGCGGGGCTGCTGCTCGGGCCCCAGCAGGTGAGACTCCCAATGCAGCAGGGCCTGCAGCGGGTCTTGTGTCAGCACCACGCGCTGCGGCAGCACACCGGCCAGCCGCGCGGCCGCCTGCAGACCGCTCAGGTCGAGCCGCGTGACAGGACCATGCTCCGGCCCTCCCTCCCAGGCCCCGCTCCCGTTCGCCGCCCCGAGCCGATTGCCCGCCTGCTCTCTCAGCAGACGCTGCACCTGCTGCAACAGTAGCCCGCTCAACCCGGGTGCCAGTCGCGCCGCCCGCCATGCCAGGGCGTCGCCGGGCTGCGCTGGCTGCGTGAGCGCCAGCACCTGCCAGCGCAGCTGCAAGGCCCGCAGCAACAGTGGCCGCGATTCCGCCTCGGGCACCCCCACGCTCAGCCGCGGCCCCAGCGCCAGCAAGGCGCGCTGCAGCCCCACACAGTGCTGCTGCAGAGCGGCGTTGCCACAGAAGCGCGCGATGGCGCGCAACTCGGCCAGTTGTCGGCGCGCCTGCAGCGCGGCATGCAGGGAACGCTCCTCGAACACGTTCTGCAGGCTGCGCAGCAACGCCTCGGTGCGGGCCTGCAGGGCCAGGCCCAGGGCGGCAATGCCCTGCTCATGCAGACTGCGCATCGTCCACCTCCGCAGCGGGCGCCAGCGCAGCCGCAGCATCCGTCAGCGCAGCGCGCAGGGCCCGTTGCAGCGTGACCAGCGGCAGCGGTCGCAGCAGCACGCACGCCTCCCCCTCGGCCAGGCCCAGACTGCGCGCCCACCAGGCATCGGTGGCGCGCGGCACATCGGCCAGCAGCAGCACGCAGGCCACGCCTGCCTCGCGCAGCGCACTGCCACAGGCAAAGCCGTTGTCCTGCGGCAGGCCCATGGCCACCAGGGCGACGGCCACCGGCGCACTCACCTCCCTCAGCCGTGCCAGCGCCTCGGCGGTGCTGCCGCAGGGCAGCGGTTCGTGCCCCAGCGCGCGCAGCTGCCGGCACAGCAGCCAGCGTTGCAGGGGCGAGGCCTCAACCAGCAGCACGCGTGCCATCGTCATCGCCTCCCGCGTCGTCTTCGTCGTCCGGACCCTCGGCCAGCGGCGAGGCGACATCCTCCGCCGGCGGCGCAGGCACCAGCTCGCGCAGTGCAGCCAGCAGGTCCGCCTTGCGAAAGGGCTTGAGAATATAGCGCTGGGCGCCGGCCAGTTCGGCGCGGGCGCGCTCCAGCCGGCCGTCATTGGCCGACACCAGCACCACCGGCGTGTGACCATGCCGGGCCGAGGCGCGAATCAGCGCACAGGCGGCAAAGCCGTCCAGCTCTGGCATGGCGATGTCCATGAACACCAGATGCGGCCGCTGCAGCGCCACCTGGCACAACGCCTCGAAGCCGGTGCTGGCCAGGATCAGCTGGCAGCCGGCGTCCTCCAGCAGACTGCGGGCGGATTCGCGCATGGTGCGGCTGTCATCCACCAGCAGCACGCGCAGACGGCCGCTGCCCTGCCCGGCCAGCGTGGCAGGCAGAGTGGGCGGCAACGGGGGGAGTTCCGTGGGAACAGGGTCGGGGATGGGACGGGTGCGGGCTTCCATGCGGCTCTCCTGAGGCTGTACCGAGCGTCCATGCTCTGCTTCAAGAACTAGCACAGGCGCGCGATTCCGGCGACCGCAGCCCGCCGCCCGCGCGTCGCTCCGGCCGGCGTCTTCGGGTATGATCGCCGCAGACATCAGCACGGCGGCACGCCGCCCCTCACAGGAATCCACGACCCCCATGAGCATCCGCCTCGGCATCGTGATGGACCCGATCCAGCACATCAACTACAAGAAAGACACCAGTCTGGCCATGCTGGTGGCCGCCCAGGAACGCGGCTGGTCGCTGTCCTACATGGAACAGTCCGATCTCTACCTGCGGGACGGCAAGGCCTTCGGCCTGATGCGCGAGCTCCACGTGGCCTGGGACGAACAGCAGTGGTACCGCTTCGGCGAGGCGAGCGACGAGCCCCTGGCCGAGCTGGACGTGATCCTGATGCGCAAGGACCCGCCCTTCGACAATGAATACATCTACTCCACCTACCTGCTGGAGCAGGCCGAGAAAGACGGCACGCTGGTGGTGAACCGCCCGCAGAGTCTGCGCGACTGCAACGAGAAACTCTTCGCCACGCAGTTCCCGCACTGCTGCCCGCCGCTGGTGGTCAGCAACAACCCGGGCGTGCTCAAGGGCTTTCACCAGACCCACGGCGACGTGATCTTCAAGCCGCTGGACGGCATGGGTGGCTCATCCATCTTCCGTCTGCGCAAGGACGACCCGAACGTCAGCGTGATCATCGAGACCCTGACCGGCCACGGCCGCACGCCCATCATGGCGCAGCGTTTCATTCCCGAGATCGTCGACGGCGACAAGCGCATCCTGCTGGTGGACGGCGAGCCGGTGCCTTATGCCCTGGCCCGGGTGCCGGCACGGGGCGAGACACGCGGCAATCTGGCCGCCGGCGGCAGTGGCGTGCCCCAGCCGCTGTCCGAGCGCGACCGCTGGATCGCCGCGCAGGTGAAGGACGTGGTGCGCGAGAAGGGCCTGCTGTTCGTGGGCCTGGATGTGATCGGCGACTACCTGACCGAGATCAATGTCACCAGCCCCACCTGCGTGCGCGAGCTGAACAAGGCCCATGATCTCGACATCGCCGGCGACCTGATGACCGTGATCGAACGCAAACTGCACGCACGAGGCTCATGACCCCCACGACCGATCTGAGCAAGGAGCGTTTCGGCTTCACCATCTTCCTCTCCGCCTGTCTGCACATCATGCTGATTGCGGGGATGGGCTTCAGCTACCTCGAAGAAAGCAACAGCGCCCCGGCCATCGAGATCACGCTGGCGCAGTACCGCAGTGACGTGCGCCCCGACGAGGCCGATTTCATCGCGCAGGAAAACCAGGTCGGCAGCGGCACGCTCGACGAGGCCGCCGCGCCCAGCACGCCCTATGTGTCGCCCTTTCACGACGAGGTCATCCAGCAGGTCGACCCGATCCAGCAGCAGCCCGCGCCGAACCGGCAGACCGAACCGAGCGACCTGGCCCTGTTGACGGTGCAGGACGCCGACCAGGCCATCGAACAGCAGTTGGAACGCGAGGCCCCCGAGACCGATGCGCCGCTGTCCGAGAACGCCACGCCCGAGGAGCTCAGCCTGGCCATCGCCAGCCTGCAGGCCCAGCTCGACTCGCAGCAGCAGGCCTATGCCCGTCGCCCGCGCAAGTACACCATTTCCTCGGCCTCCACCCAGCAGCGCCACGACGCCCTTTATCTGGATTCCTGGCGGCGGCGCATCGAGGCGGTGGGCAACCTGAACTATCCGCAGCAGGCGCGCGAACAACAGATCTATGGCAGCCTGCGCATGCTGGTGGCCCTGCGCCCCACGGGCACGGTGCAGGAGATCCGCATCCTGCAGTCTTCCGGCCAGCGCATCCTGGACGAAGCCGCCATCGAGATCGTGCGCTTGGCCGCGCCCTTCGAGCCCTTCCCGGAGGAGCTGCGCGGCAAGGTCGACATTCTGGAAATCATCCGCACCTGGCGTTTCCACCAGGGCAATTCCTTCACCAGTCAGTGAGCCGCGCCATGACTCAGGACGACACTCCCGGCCCCCAGTACGAAGCGCAGCCCGGCACCCTGGCCAATCAGTTCCTGATCGCCATGCCGCATCTGCAGGACCCGTGGTTCAACCACACCGTCACCTTCCTGTGGAAGCACAACGCCGAGGGCGCGCTGGGCATCGTGATCAACCGCCCTTCCACCATGCGCGTGGCCGATCTGATGGAGGAACTGGGCATCGACCTGAGCCCGCGCCGCGGCGATCTCGCCTTTCACAATCAGTACGTGATGAGCGGCGGGCCGGTGGAAAAACAGAAAGGTTTCATCCTGCACAATGCCGGACGCGAGTGGGACTACACGCTGGCGCTGACGCCTCAGGTGAGCCTGTCGATGTCCCGCGACATCCTGGCTGACATCGCCGCCGGCAACGGCCCCGAACACTATCTGGTGGCGCTGGGCTGCGCGGGCTGGGATGCGGGCCAGCTCGAGCGCGAGATCACCGACAATGTGTGGCTCACGACCCCTGCGCTGCCGGAACTGATCTTCTCCGACCAGCACGCGCAGAAAGCCGAGCGCGCTGCCGCCCTGCTGGGCGTGAGCCTGAGCCAGCTCTCCTCGTTCGCGGGGCACTCCTGAGCATGGATGACTTTCCGGTCCATAAACGCGGCGAGTTCAGCGTGCTGTGCTTCGACTTCGGCACTCGGCGCATCGGGAGCGCCTACGGCCAGACCCTGCTCGGCACCGCCTCGCCGCTCACCGCCATTCCCGCGCGCGACGGCATTCCCGACTGGGTGCAGCTGGACGCGCTGGTGCAGAAGTGGCAACCGGATATGTTCGTGGTGGGACTGCCGTGGAACATGGACGACAGCGAGAGCGACCTGCTGCGCCGCGCGCGCAAGTTCGGCAACCGCCTGAGCGGCCGCTACGACAAGCCCTGCTACGGGATGGATGAGCGCCTGAGCTCCTTCGAGGCGCGGGGCTTGAAACTGCGCGGCGAATCCAGCGCGCAACTCGATTGCCTGGCGGCACAGCTGATTCTGGAAACGTGGTTTCAGGGCCTGGCGCAGAAGTTTGGACAGGCCCCGTAGAAGAAGTGTTGGAACTCAGAACGCGTCCGGCTGCTTCGCCTTCGCCCGCGCCGCTTCCTTGGTGATCAGGCCCTTCTGCACCAGGTCCTTCAGCGTCTGATCCAGCGTCTTCATGCCCACGGCGGAGCCTGTCTGGATCGCGGAGTACATCTGCGCCACCTTGTCCTCGCGGATCAGGTTGCGGATGGCGGGGGTGCCGATCATGATCTCGTGCGCCGCCACGCGGCCGCCGCCGTTCTTCTTCAGCAGCGCCTGCGAGATCACCGCCTGCAGGGATTCCGAGAGCATGGAGCGCACCATGGATTTTTCCGCCGCCGGGAACACGTCGATGATGCGGTCGATGGTCTTGGCCGCCGAGGTGGTGTGCAGGGTGCCGAACACCAAGTGGCCGGTTTCGGCGGCGGTCAGCGCCAGGCGGATGGTTTCCAGGTCACGCAGCTCGCCCACCAGGATGATGTCCGGGTCTTCCCGCAGCGCCGAGCGCAGCGCTTCCTGGAAGCCGAGCGTGTCGCGGTGCACTTCGCGCTGGTTCACCAGGCACTTCTTGCTTTCATGCACGAACTCGATCGGGTCCTCGATGGTGAGGATGTGCTCGTAACGGGTGCTGTTCACGTAGTCCATCATGGCCGCCAGCGTGGTGCTCTTGCCCGAGCCCGTGGGGCCGGTCACCACCACCAGGCCGCGCGCCAGATCGGAGATCTGCTTGAACACCGGGCCCATGCCCAGCTGCTCCATGGAGAGCACCTTGGACGGAATGGTCCGGAACACGGCCGCAGCGCCGCGATTCTGGTTGAAGGCGTTGACCCGGAATCGAGCGAGTCCTGGCACCTCGAAGGAGAAATCGGTCTCCATGAATTGCTCGTAGTCCTTGCGCTGCTTGTCCGTCATGATCTCGTAGATCAGGCCGTGCACTTCCTTGTGATCCATGGGCGGCACGTTGATCTTGCGCATGTCGCCATCCACACGGATCAGCGGCGGCATGCCGGCGGTGATGTGCAAGTCGGATGCGCCCTGCTTGACGCTGAAACCCAGCAATTCGGTGATGTCCATCTTCGTGGCTGCCCCTGCGTGATGACTGTGTGCGTGATTGGGAGGATGTGTGCCGGGCCGTGGCCGGGGTACACTGAGTGCATGGCGAGCATAGCAGAAAACATTTTCCGGGTAGGACAGCAGATTGCCGAGGCGGCGCGGGCCTGCGACCGCGCGCCCGAGGCGGTCACCCTGCTGGCCGTGAGCAAGACGCAGAGTGCCGACATCGTGCGCGAGGCCTGGCACGCAGGCCAGCGCCATTTCGGCGAAAACTACGTGCAGGAGGCGCTGGAAAAGATCGCCGCCCTGCCCCTGCCGGGCCTGGTCTGGCATTTCATCGGGCCGCTGCAATCCAACAAGACGCGCGACATCGCCGCGCATTTCGACTGGGTGCACAGCGTGGATCGCCTCAAGATCGCCACGCGGCTGAACGAACAGCGACCGGCCGGCATGGCGCCGCTGAACGTGTGCATCCAGGTGAACATCTCGGAGGAGGACAGCAAGTCCGGCGTGTCACTGGCCGAAGTGGAGGCGCTGTGCGAGGCCGTGCAGGCCTTGCCGCGGCTGCGACTGCGCGGGCTCATGGCGATTCCCGCGCCGTGCACGGACCCGGTGCAGCAGCGGGCCGTCTATGCCCCGCTGGCGGCGTTGCTGCGTCAGTTGCAGACGCGGTTTCCCGGCATGGACACGCTCTCCATCGGCATGAGCGGGGACTTCGCCGCCGCCATCGCCGAAGGCTCCACCCTGGTACGTGTGGGCACGGCCATTTTCGGCGCGCGCCACTGAACGTGCCGGGTCACCCTTGCGGGTGCAGCGACTGTCCGCAGTGGGCGCAATTTGAACGGAAGGGGTTCAGGAAGAAGCTCTTCACGAAGAACTGCTGATGACAGTCGGGGCAGCGCTGCACGACGACACGCACGCCGAACCAGGCATACAAGGCCATGTAGGCGAACATGATCACGTTGGTATCGTTGCCCGCGGCCAGCAGCCGGGTCAGGGCCAGCACATAGACAGGAAAGGTGAGGAAGCAGACGAACAGGTAATTGCGGGAGCGGCGGATGGCCAGCAGGCGCTGGTTGCGCAGCTGCGTGACCATGTGCGTGGTGTGGTCATGAGCCTCGGGTTGTGGCTGCTTGTCGTCCTGCTTGTTGTTGTTCATGAGACCTCTGTCCGGCTGCGACGATGGGCCGAAGTGTACACGCTCGGCCCGCTTTTGTGATGGCGTGAGCACTGCAATCGCCTCCCGGCCCTGTCGGGGGCCCCGGGGGCCTGTGCTAAACTCGCCCCGACACTACAAGGACACTCCCGCGCCATGGATCAGAATCAGGTCGTCAATGTGCTGATTGCCGCCAGGCTGCTCGCCGATGCCGAGCAGCTGGTCAATCTCTTGCGCAAGGCCGGGTTCAGTCTGCATGCCGAAGCCTTCAGCGATGCCCGCGCCCTGCACGAGCAACTGCAGCTGCGCCGCTGGGATGTCCTGCTGCATCTGTCCGGCAATGAGGCCTTGTCGGCGGCCGCGCTGTGCGAACAGTTGCAGGAGCAGGCACTGGACATGAGCATCGTGCTGCTGGGCACTGCCAGCCTGCCCGAGGCCGCGCCGGCCGGCGCCGTCTGCTTCAGCCCCGATGCCCTGGCCCCCGAGCAGGCGGCAGCCCTGGTGCGCACCGTGCAACAGGCACTCGAGGCCCTGCACGCACGCCGCGAACTGCGCCGCGCCCAGGCCCAGTTGAAGGAGCTGCAACGCCGCTACGAACTGGTGCTCGACAGCGCCACCGATGCCATCGCCTACCTGCATGACGGGTTGCTGCTGCATGCCAATCTGGCCTGGTGCACGCTGTTCGGCGTGGAATCCGTCGAAGCGCTGCAGCAGCAGGCCTTCCTCGACAAGGTGGACGACACCGATGTCGACCTGGTGCGGCAGACCCTGCGCCAGGCGCGCGCCGGCAATCCGCCCCCCTGTCAGTTCACGGCCCTCACCGCCGGCGGCAGCCGCACGCGCCTGCAACTCGAAGCGCTGGCCGCCGTCTACGAGGGTCACGCCGCCCTGCAGATCATCCTGCGCCCGGCCACCGGCAATGCGGCCCATGCGCGACAGCTGCGCCTGCTGCGCAGCCAGGACCTGGTCACGGGCCTGCTCAATCGCGGCGGCCTGCTGGCCCGTGTGGAAACCGCCATCGCCCAGGCCATCGACACCCGCAGCCAGAGTGCCCTGGTGCTGGCACGCCTGCAGGGTTTCGACGACCTGCTGAGCCTGAATGGCCGCGCCGCCGCCAACTACCTGCTGGTGGACACCGCCAGCCTGCTGCGCCAGAGCACGCCGGCCGATGCCCTGCTCGCGCATTGCGGCGATGGCGAATTCGCGGTGCTGATCAGCGGGCCGGAGCACGTGACCCACACCCATCAACTGCAGGCCGACGCCGACTCCCTGAACACCCGCCTGCAGGCCTTGCTGCCCGCCGGCAGCGGCCTGCGCCTGGCGCTGGGCAGCACCTTCATCAACGAGCTGACGCCCTCGGCCGAGCTGGCCATCGATCGCGCCCGCCACAATCTCACGGTGCGCGAGAACAGCAGCCAGCCCAGCGCTCCGCCGCAGGACCCTTACGCCACCCCCGAGCAGATGTTCCAGCGCCTGGAGGACGCTTTCGCCCACGAGGACTTCATCCTGGTGTTCCAGCCGGTGGTGAGCCTCAAGGAAGACGGCCTGCAGCGCTACGAGGTCCGGATTCGCCTGCAGGACCACGGCGCCCTGATCTACCCGCCGCGCTTCCTGGAGCTGGCCAACCAGCACGGCCTGGGCGAGCGCATCGACCGCTGGGTGTGCAGCAAGTCGCTGCAGCTGCTGCAGGAGCGGGCCAACCCGGCGCTGCGCCTGACACTGAACCTCACGCACAATTCCGTGATCAGCGAGGAATTCCTGCCCTGGCTGCAGCAGCAGCTGCTGGCCCTGCACCTGCAGCCACGCCAGCTCACCCTGCAGATCAGCGAGCTGGACGTGGTGAGCTCGCCTGTCCACGTGGCCCGCTTCTGCGAGCAGCTGCGCGAGCTCGACATTCCGCTTTCCATCACGCATTACGGCTGCACGCTGCATCCCGGGCAGTACCCGGCGCTGGACGAAGCCGACTACGTGAAGCTCGACAAGACCCTGCTCAGCGACATCGGCCACGACACGGCCCGGCGCGAGCGCCTGAACACCACGGTGAAGAGCCTGCATGCCCGCGGCGTGCTGGTGATCGCACCGATGATCGACCAGATCGAACTGCTGCCCCTGCTCTGGCAGGCCAGCGTCAACTTCGTCCAGGGCAACTGCCTGCAGGAACCCAGTGCCCGGATGGACTTCAGCTTCGTGCAGGACGAAGAGATCACCCTGAGCTCGTTCCAGTGAGCTTCCGTTTCCCGAGACAATGACCTTGGCCCCGAAGATGCACGCCCCCGAACACGATGCCGACGCCCGCTACCTGGCCTCGCCCGCTTCCCAGATGCGCCTGGGCCACAAGCTGGCGATCGCCACCAGCATCCTGCTGCTGCTCGCCATGTGCGTGTTCTGGCTGGTGACCAACCAGACCACCGAGAACATCCTGCGCCAGCAGGCCGACAGCCTGGGCGACACCCTGGCACGGCAGACAGCCATCCTGGTGACCGAGCTGGTGCTGGCCAATGACCTGATCAGCATGAACGTGCTGCTGAACCAGCTGACCCGCGAGGCGGCCATCGCCGAGGTGGCGGTGCTGAGCATCGACGATCAGGTGATCGCCAGCTCCGGTGCCGGCAGTCGCCAGCCCGGCACCGGCCCCGCCGCGATCTTCGGCACCTATGTCGCTCCCATCGCGTTGCAGGACTCGCTGGCCGGCTATGTGCGCGTGCAGCTGGACCAGGACTACATCGAGCAGGGCGTGACGCGCAATTTCATTTTCATGCTGGCCGCGCTGGCATTGATGCTCGTCACCGGCGTCACCGTCATCCTGGCGCTGACACAGTACTTCGTGACCTTCCCGCTGCGCATGCTCTCGGCCTCCATCCAGAGCGTGCGCCGGGGCGAGCCACAGCCGAGCGAATTCGGTGAGCGCGGCGACGAACTCGGCGCGGTGATCCGCCAGTACAACCGCATGGTCTACGAACTGGACGACGACGAGTCGCGCACGGCCATGTTCGGCCCCGACTATGAGCGTCCGCCCGTGGTGGAATCCCCGGCCGTGTACCGCCGCCCCGGCAGCACCTTCGTCAGCATCCTGCACCTGAACATCGCCAACTACCGTTCGGCCCTGCACCAGCACGAGGCCGAGGAAACCGTGGAATTGCTCAACACCTGCTATTTCTACATCCACCGCGTGGCCCAGCTTTACAACGGTCATGTGGAGAAATGCGCCGGCGACGAAGTGCTGATCACCTTCGGCGCGGCAACCGCCGACGACGAGCACTGCTTCCACGCTGTCTGCGCGGCCCTGCTGTTCCTGGACATCACCAGCACCCTGGCGCGCGAGCTGGAGGCCGAGTCCCTGCCCACGCTGCAGTTCCGCGCCGGCCTGCACTGCGGCGAACTGCTCACCGGCGTGCTGTCCTCGCTGGAGCAGAAAACCTACACCGTGGCCGGCGAGAACCTGGCCCTGACCCGACAGATCTGCGAGGAAGCGCCGGTGGACACCTTGCTGATCAGCGAGGCCGCCTACATCCTGGCCGAGGCCGACAGCCGGCTGATCACCGAGGAATTCAACGAGATCGTCGATGACAGCAGTGGCGACTTCATCAAGACCTGGCTGGTGGACGAACCGCTGGCCAATTTCAAGGCGCTGCTCGAAGGACAGGTGGAACACCTGTTGTCCGAGGAGATGGATATCTGATTCCCCACCGGGAGGCTCGCCATGGATCACCACTTTCCACTCTGTCACCTGTTCTACTACCCCACCCAGGTGGTGCTGGTGGATGACGATGCCAACTTCCTCGACTCGGTCAGCCTGCTGCTGGACCGCTCCGTCAATTACCGGCTGTTTCAGTCGGCACGCCAGGCGCTGGAACATGTCAATCGCGCCCTGTCTTTCAGCGAGGTGATCCGGCGCAGCTATTCGTCCTACAAGACGGGGCCCTACGATTCCGACACGCTCACCCACGTCGACATCAACGCGTTGCACAAGGAAATCTACAACCCGGACCGATTCATGATGCCGAGTGTGGTGGTGATCGATTACTCGATGCCGGAGATGAGCGGGCTGGAATACTGCGTGAGCCTGACAAACCCTTACGTGAAGAAGATCCTGCTGACCGGACGTGCCAATAACGATCTGGCGGTGCAGGCCTTCAACGAGGGGCTCATCGACCAGTTCATCAACAAGAACGACCCGCAGCTGGCAAGCAAGCTCAATCGCTCCATCGCCAATCTGCAGCAGCAGTATTTCAGCCGCACCTTCAAGATTCTCACCGACCCGGTGGTGGCGAGCTCCCAGAGCCGCTTCATCAACAATCTGGAGTTCATCGAGTTCTTCAACATCCTGCGCAGCACGCACGAGATCGTGGAGTACTACCTGATCGACATGCCTTACTCGGGCTTTCTGCTGCTGGATGCCAGGGGCCGGGTGTCACTCGTGCTGATCATGTCCCACCTGGCTCTGCTGGAGCACCTGCGGCAGTGCCGCACGCGCAAGGCGCCGGAGGAACTGCTGGCGGCGCTGGAGGCCGGGGACCTGCTGCCCCTGTTCAACATCGGCAATGACGGCGAGCATCTGAACGAGGCCTTCTTCAAGGACTGGCGTCCGCATTACGCTCGCGCCTGCCGGATCTCCGACGAGACCCCGTACTACACGGCCCAGCTGGGCGAGCAGGCCACGCGTGCACTGCTGACGCAGCTGCGCCCGCAGGACATCAAGTCCTACGCCGACTATCTGCGCCAGCCCATGCCGACGGCGAAATTCCTGCACTGATCAAACGGGGAAGCGCAACGTGAAACAGGCGTACTCGCCCTGCACCGAGGCGGCTTCGATCGTGGCATCGAAACTCGCCAGCGTGCGCACGCAGAAGGCCAGGCCGGCGCCGGTGCCGTCGGCGCGTGTGGTGAAGAAGCCGTCGAAGATGTGAGGCAGCACCTCGGGCGCAATGCCCAGCCCCGTGTCCGTGAACACCAGGCGATTCTCTTCGCTGTCGGTCTCCAGACGGATGCTGACACTGCCCCGCCCCGCCGCCTCCAGGCTGTAGAGCGCATTGCGCAGCAGATTGAAGAGCACGTAGACCATCATGCTGTGGATGCCGAGGAAATTGAAATCGGTGTCGAGTGTGGCGGTCACGCGGGCCCGTTCGTTGCGCCGGAATGGGTAGCGCTCCAGCGCCTCCTCCACACAGGCGCGCATGCTGCACAGGGTGAAGCTGCGCTGGTCGAGCTTGTCGTTGTGCAGATTCACCAGCAGCAGGTCGATCACATTGTTGGCCTGATCCACCAGGTCGGTGATGCGCGTGGCCGTGCTCTGCAGCGACTCCAGCCGATCCGGACGCAAGGGCGGGAAGCGCTCGGGCTGCCACTGCGAGGCCATGGCGTGGGCCTCCAGCAGATCGCTCAGACAGGCCTGCACGCCGCCGATGCTGGCACGCACCCCGGCCAGCGGCGTGCGCATCTCGTGGGCGATGTTGGCGCTCAACGTGGCCAGAGCCTGGATCTTCTCGTCATGTGCCGCCTCGGCGCGCCGACGCCTCTGCTCCTGCGCTTCGATGCGCTCCATGGCGATGCCGATCTGACGCGCGAGGAACTGCAGCAATGCCAGCAAGTCAGCCTCCGCCACCGCGCCCTGCAACACCAGCAAGCCGAGCTGCCCCCCTTCGCCGGGCACGGGAATGCCGGTGTATCCACCTTGCTGCACAGGCGCATGCGAGCGATGCACGCTCTGCCACAGCGCACTGATTTCGGGAGACAGCGCTCCCGTCAGAGCGCCGGCGGGGGACGCCAGCAGAAGACGCGCACTGCGCTGACCGAGCAGCACCAGCAGGGACTTTTCCACCAGCTCGATCAGCGGTTCGCGACTCGTCTGCTCGTGCAGCGTATTGATCATCTGCGCGATGCCGGCACTGGTGGTCACGGGCAGTCCGCCGAACAGACTGCGCACACTGGTGTGCACTGCGACATACAGCGGCGTGTAGGAAAAAGTGAAGATCACGCTGATGACGAACAGCAGCGCTGCGTGGAACAAGGAGTCGTGAATGCGCTCGCCGGCGAGCGCCGCCAGCGCGTACCACAGCAGCGTGTAGAGCAGCGCCATCACGGCGTGCACGAGAAGATTTTTCGTTTGCATAAACCCCACAGATGAGGCGTAATTGCCCGGTCCGGGCGTGTCGGGCGCTAGTGTACCCCAGCCGCCCGGGGAATTCGTAAAAGGAGTTTACGCGTGCGCAAGGTCTTCTCGACGCTCATCATCACCCCTCTGCTGCTGTGCTGGAGCCTCGTCTTCGGCGTGCTCGGCGGCATGTTCTTCCAATTGCTCGCGGTGATCGAACACCTGCTGCTGCGCAATCGTCAGCAGATCATGACGTGGAAGCGCTATCCGCAGCGCAGTGACCGCCAGCATGCCGCGCTCCTGCTGGAACAGCAGATGCGCCAGGGCGAGCTCGGCAATCTGCCCTTCGTGCACAATCAGATGCAGGCGCGCGGGCGCGCCCCCTTTCCCTTGCTGACCCTGATCAGCAACACCGTGCTGGCCCTGCTCTGGCTGCCCGTGGCCCTGCTGCGCGGCGCCGTGAAAGGCCCCGTCTACGTCTACACCGCCAGTCGCCGACGTCTTGCCCCGCTGCTTGCCGCGGAACAGGACTGAACATGGTGGCAGCGTGCCCGGCATGAGCAGCAAACCCCGCATCCTCGTCGTGGAAGACGAGCCCGAGCAGTCCGCCCTGGTGGTGGACATCATCAACGAGACCGGTCTCTACCACGCCTTGCCCGCCCTCGATGGCGAACAGGCCTTCGAGGTGCTGCGCGCCCATCAGCGCGGCTTCAACTTCCTGAGCAATCGCATCGCCTGCATCCTGCTCGACTGGCAGATGCCGCGCATGAACGGCGAGGCCTTCCTGAAACGCCTGCGCCGGGAAGAGGGCCTGAGCCCGTTCAAGCGCCACATCCCCGTCATCATCTTCACGGCCTACAACGACAAGGAACGCCAGCGTCTTGCCATCGACCCGACGCTGGGCATGGCCTCGGGCTACATCCTCAAGCCTTTCGAGGACAGCGAGCTGCTCGGTCTGCTGGAGCGGGTGGTGATTCACAAGGAAGCGGAAGTGCTGCGGGAGATTCTCATCGAGCGGGATCAGCGCTGGACACAGGGGCCTCGCAAATAGCCGTCAGGGCCGGCAGCCGCACAGTGAAGCGCGTGCCCTGCCCCGGCCGGCTGTCGAAACCGATGGTGCCCTTGTGTTCGGTGATGATGCGGTTGCAGATGGTCAGCCCCCAGCCCCGGCCCGCCGTGCTGTTGCCCACCGCCGTGACCTTGCCGCTGAAATAGGGCTCCCAGATCTTCTCGCGCAGCGCCGGGTCGATGCCTGCCCCCGTGTCCTCCACGCTCACCTCCACTTCATCGCCCGCCGCACGCGCGCGCAGGGTCAGCACGCCGCCCTCGGGCATGGCCTCCAGCGCGTTCTTCACCAGATTGGAGAACAGCACCTGCAGTTCACCGGGAATCCCGTTCACACGTGGCAGGTCGCTCTGCAGCTCCAGGCGCTGCTCGTGGGGGCCGTCGGGCTGCAGGCGCACGCAGCGCTGCAGGATGGGGTTCAAATCCACAGGCTGGGTGCGGTCCTGGGTGTCGTCGTTGACATCGGTGATCAGCAGGGTCTCGTCCACGATCTCCATGGCACGGTCGATCTGCTCGGCGATCACCTGGCGGTATTTCTCGGCGCTGGCCTCATCGCGGATGCGCCGCGCGGCCATGCCGATGATGCTCAGTGGGGTGCGGATCTCGTGGTGGGCCTGGCGCGTGGCGTGGGCAATGGCGCGGGTCTTCTCGCTGCGCACCAGCTGGATCTCGGCCTGATGCAGGCGGCGCTGGTTGTCGAAATAGAGCTTTTCCAGCTTCTCGAAGGGCGTGAGGCGGTAGAGGATGGCCGCGACATAGCGCACCAGCCGCTGCAGGAACTGCCGGTCCTGGCGGCTGAAGGGCTCCTGGTTGCTGCGCTCGCCCAGCACCAGGATACCTTCCAGCACCTCCGGTGAATGGAACACCACCACCAGGGCGGCCTCGGGTCGCGCATGGCCCAGGGCAGCGAACCGGCGCTGGATGGCGGGCGAGAAGTCGACCAGCGGCACCGGCTCGGAGCGGCCCTGGCAGGCCTCGATGAACTCGTCTGCCACGGCCAGCTCGGCCACCAGAGTCTGCCCGTCGGCAGCCAGCAGCTGGTAGCCGCGCAGGCTGTCATCGGGCAGGCGCGCCGCCACGATGCAATGTGCCTGTTCCAGTTCAAAGGTGGTGTCGATCTCGGTGCACAGCACGCGGAAGATGTCCTGGCGATTGCGTTCCGTTTCCAGGCGCGCACTCAAGCGATTGAGAATTTCCTCGGCGTCGTACCAGCCGCGCACGAAGCGGCGCCGGGCGGTGGTCACCAGCACCCGCTCGAGGCGGGTGGCATACACGGCCCACAGGGCGGTGAGCAGGCAGATCAGCGCCAGCGTCCAGCCGCTGCCCCGGGGAGCGAACTGCCAGGTGAAATAGACCGTGCTCACGGCCAGCAGCACCACGATCAGGCGGGCGGTGCTGCGCTGCACCACCATGCGGATGTCCAGCAGATCGTGCTTGGTGAAGGCATAGGCGAAGAACAGGGACGGAAACACCGAGCCCAGATGGCCCACCACCAGCAGGTCGTAGTTGCCCATCAGCACCAGCACGATGTGGAAGATCACCGCAAAGACCAGGAACAGGAACAGCCCCGCCAGCATGTAGCCCACCCGCGCGCGGTGCTGCGGATAACGCACGAAGCTGAGCAGCAGGTTCAGCACGGTGGCACTGCCCACGGCCCCGACGTAGAGCGTGTAGAGCAGATAGCCGGGCCCGTCCTGAAACACCACCACGCCCGCTTCGAGCACGGCGCGGGAGACATAGTCGGAAAACAGCACCAGCACGCTCAGGCTGCCGAACAGCAAGGCATTCACGCCCTGCAGCAGCGGGCCGGGCATGCGCGCCGGGTCGGGGTAACTCAGGCTGATGGCAAGAAAGCCGTTGGCGAACACCAGCGCCGCCACCAGTTGCAGGCGCGACACGGCATTCACCGGCACCAGGGCCTGCCATTCGTGCAGGGCGAGAAAGCACAGCACCCACACCGCGATGGCCACGTTGGTGACGAGATAGGTCCCGGACAGCCGCCCGCGGTTCTGGCGCCAGGTGTACAGACCCAGCAGCACCAGCAGGACGGCGTTCGGGAGGAACACGTAGTTCATGCGGCGGTTTCCGTCTCGACCCGTTTCACCGGCAGGCCTCGCCCTTGATCAGGTACTTGTTGATGTTGCGGATCATGGGGTAGTGACTCTGTGCCGTGAACGAGCCTTCGACCACCGTGCGCACGGCGTCCAGCGAGCCCTTGACGCTGCCGTACATCAGCAGCAGGTTGTTGGTCATGAAGAAGTGCACCGGCGAGAGCCCGACGCCCAGTCCCCACTTGAAGGCCTTGCTGTAGACGTTGGTCCACAGGAAGGCGACATCATAGCCGAGCTTCAGAGCCCGCTCAAAAAGCGGAATCGTGAGGAAAGGCGTGACCTTCTGGCGGTGCTCCTTCAAGGCACCCAGTTCCTTGACGAACAGGATGCGGTCCTTGCCCACCACCTCGTGCAGCCAGTAGTGGGAGATCGCCATGCCATGCTCCTTCTCGGCATCGGTCAGTTCCCAGGGCATGTCGCGCTCCTTCACCAGGGCGTCCTTGTGCATCAGCAGCACCCAGCTGAAACCGATGATGGCGTTGTCCTTGAACAGCAGCGAGAGCAGCGGCATGCGGCCCGGTTCGCCACGCAGACTGTCCCTGATCTCCCTCTTTGCGGAACTGTGGGTCCAGGACTCGCCCCAGCTCTCGTTGAACACGGTCATGTAGCAGGTGGCCAGTTCGTCGAGGGTCTCTTCACTGATGGCCTGGACTTCATCGCCGAACCAGGTCTTGAGCTGATAGTCCTGCCCGAGCTTTTCCTTGACCGACTTGTTCAGCGAGAACACCGATTCACGATCGATGACCTGGGAGCGACGCTTGCGCAGCCGCGCAGGGAGCGGGAAATTTTCGACTTGCGGAACAGCATTGACGGCGTGTTGTAAGGACATGATCGGGGCCTCTGAGAGTGACGGATTCGAATACGCCAGAAGCAACGACATTCAGCATGCGCACAAAGTCCGTTCTGGCGGTGCCAGCTTATAGCGTTGGTCAAATGCTGTTCAACTGCGGATCGCGCCAAGACACCGAAAACATGCCCTGCAATTTTTGCTTGATGTTCTAAAACCACCAGGAGAGGGGATTGACAGGACTTTTCCTGCGCAGGGGCATGGCAAAATTCCTACACGACTTGCTGCGCGATCAGTGCGCGCAGCTGCGCCGCCTCCATCGGTCGGCCCAGCAGATAGCCCTGCACCAGATCGCAGTTCGCCGCCCGCAGGAAGTCGAGCTGCTGCGGCGTCTCGATGCCCTCGGCCACCACCCGCAGCTGCAGTCGGGAGGCCATCAGCAACATGGTCTCGATGAGCGCCTCTTCGGTTTTCGCCTCGCCGATCTTGGCAACGAAACTGCGATCGATCTTCAGGCCGTGGACGGGGAAACGTGAGAGATAGCTCAATCCGGAATAGCCCGTGCCGAAATCATCGATGCTGATGTGCACGCCGGCCGAGCTGAGTTCCTCGAGCAGCTTCAGTGCACGGGCGGCGTCCTCGACGAGCACGCGCTCGGTGATCTCCACCGTGAGCGGGACATTGCCCGGCGTGCGGATCAGACGGAACCATTCCTGCGCGGAATCGTCGCGCATGTAGAGCAGCCGAGTGGAGACATTCACGGACAGCCCGAGGTTCTGCTTGAACTCCTCGTTGAGTGCACTCAGGAAGTCCCGCGCGGTGCGCAGCACCAGCAGGTCGATGCCGAGCACCAGGCCGCTCTCCTCGGCCAGCGGAATGAAATCGTCAGGTGGCACATAGCTGCCGTCGGGCAATTGCCAGCGCACCAGCGCCTCGCAGCCGACGATGCGGTTCTCGCGCAGCGAGTGGATGGGCTGGTAGTGCACAGTCAGCGCGTTCGACTTGAGTGCTTGCACCAGCTGCGTGTAGAGGTCGTGACGACGCTCGGATTTCTTCTGCATCTCGTCGGTGTAGAACAGCCAGCCGTTGCGGCCCGATTTCTTCACTTCGTACATGGCCTGATCGGCCTTGATGATCAGCGTGTCGCCGTCCTGCGCATCGTCGGGGAAGAAGGAGATGCCGACACTGGCGCCGCAGTAGACCTGATGCGTGCGCAGGGCATAGGGCTGCGCCACGATGGCGACAATGTTGTCGACGATGCGCCACACCGAGGACTCGGTGAACACGTCACGGATCACGATGATGAACTCATCGCCACTGTAGCGCGCCACCGTGTCGACCTCGCGCACACAGCTGCGGATGCGCCGTGCCGCTTCCACCAGCACTTCATCGCCCACGTCGTGGCCGAGGTTGTCATTCACCGACTTGAAGTTGTCGAGATCGATGAACACCACCGCCAGCTTGGTGCTGGTGCGACGCGCGGCCGCCAGCGCGTGGGTGAGACGGTCACGGAACAGCGTGCGATTGGCGAGCCCTGTCAGCGCGTCATAATTGGCCTGGTACTCGATGAGGGAGTCAGCCTTCTTGGCCTTGGTGATGTCCTGGATCGCGCCCACCAGTTCCTTGTGCTCGGCACTGTGACGAATGATCTCGCCACGGATGTGCAGCCACAGTTCGCTGTCGTCGCGACGCAGCAGGCGCAGCTCGGTGTCGAAATTGAGCGAGCGCTGCAACGCGCGTTCCACCAGGCGCTTGAGCAGGCGGCCGCTCTCGTCGCTGAAATGGGCGCACAGGCGCTCCAGCGACAGCGGCTCGCCTTCCTGCGTCACACCCATGATGTGACGGAACTGCTCGGAGACCTCGGAGAACTGCCCGTCCGCCGTGAGGCGCCAGCCGCCTACACGCGAGACGGTTTCCACTTCACGCAGGAACTGTTCGTTCCGGAAAATGCGCTGCTCGTAGGCGTGCTCCTTGCGCAAGGCACGCTGACGCAGCGACACGGCGAGCATGCACAACAGTGCCAGCAGCAGACACGTCACCCGCAGCGCCAGAATGGCGGCATTGCCTTCGCGGCTGTCGGCCAGGGCAAAGGCACCGATCTGCCAGGAGCCGCCGCCCACCACCACCGGCACCGTCACCGTGCGCGGATTGCTGAACACGGCCGGATCGCCGAAGAACACCTCACCCTCGGGGCCCAGACCGTCGCGGCCGCGAATGGCGATCTCCAGGCCCGTGCCCGGATTGAACAGATCGGTGTCGGCGTACAGCGAGGCCACCGAGATCGGTGCAGAAACGATGCCCCACAGCCGCCGCGTGCCGTCCTCCTCCGTGATGTACACCGGTGAACGGGCGATAAACCCGGAGCCGCCCTGCACCAGGTCCACCGGCCCCGCCACCACCATGCTGCCGGTGCGCACCACGCGCAGCACGGCCGCGCGCTGGGGCTCGAAGGTGTTGAAGTCCAGGCCAAGCACTGACTCGTTGCCCTCGATGGGATAGACATGCCTGACCACCAGGCCCGGCGCCGCCGCCAGATTGATGAGCGAAGGTTCGCGCATCAGCACCGTGGCGGCATAGGTGTTGTATTCCTGCTGCGTGAAATCGGGGTTGCTGGCGATGAAGGCGCCAAGGCCGTTGACCATCGAAAGACTGTTAGCCAGCCCGCTCTCCAGCTGATAGCGCACCGAACTCAGGTTCTCGAACACCTGCGCCCGCTCCAGCTCCAGCAGCACATTGCGCAGGCGCAGCTCGCCCAGCTGCTGCAGCGCCAGGAAGAAGATCGGTGCCGCCACGAACAGGCGCCAGTGGAAAGAGCGGATGAAATACAGCGCAACGAGCAGGGCCAGCGTGGCCAGCCCCAGCACGATCAGCACACCACGCAAGGTCGAGGGGGCAGCATGCTCAGTGCCGGTCGTCGGCTGCTGCACCAGGTCCTCCACCGCGAAGGGAAGCGCGATCATGCCCAGCTGCTGCAGCAGGAAGTAGGCGTGCTGCCAGCGCTCCAGCTGGTTGTGCCCCAGCGGCACCAGCTGGGTGAGCAGGTAGTCGTCGATGCGCTGCGCAAAGAAGCGGTTGTAGCCCAGGAAGTCACTGTAGAGATACTTGTAGCGGGGCAGCTCGGCGATGCGGGACGCGACGGCCTCGCGGTTGGCAACGGCATACTCCCAGCCGCGCAGACTCGCCCGCACGAAGCGCGCCACCTTGTCCGGATCTTCCTGCAGCAGGCGCTGCGTGGTGTAGAGGGCATCGCCGTAGAAATTGATGCCATGGTCGGCCGGGTGCAGCATGTTGAGCCGCACCCCCAGCTCCTGGGCGCGGTACTGCGCGGAGACATCATAGGTGACCACGGCGTCCACGCTGCCATCCACCAGCGAATCGATGCTGGTGGGCACGTCCACGAAGCGCACGCTGTTCGGGTCCACCCCGGCTTCCAGGAACAGGGCCAGCACGTGGGTGCGGGTGAAGTCGTCGGTGACCGCGGCAAGGCGCAGCTGGCTGAGCTGCAGCAGGGAAGTCATGGGCTGACTTTCGAGACTGAACACGGCCACCGGCGAACGCTGGAACAGGGTGCTCAGCACCACGAAGTCCTCGCCCCGGCCGCGCGCCACCATGGCATCGATGCCGCCGATGCCGAAGTCCGCCGCGCCGGAGCGTACCTGCACATCCGGCGCCAGGAACTGCCCTTCGGGCGTGATGGCCCCGCGCAGCTCCACGTCCAGGCCTTCCTCGGCATAGAAGCCCTGCCACAGCGCGGCGTAGTAACCGGCGAACTGGAACTCGTGTTCCCACTTCAGCTGCAGCACCACTTTCTCGGCCGGCTGGGCGAACGCCAGAGCGGGCCACAGCAGTGCGGCCACGAGTCCGAGCATCCATGTGATTGCTGTCCGCTTCATTGCGTATGCGCTCCCCGGGGCGCAGTGGGGGTCCGATCAGCCTTGCGCGCTGACCTCGACTCGATCGACATTCTGGAAGCCACGCGGCAGCTTGTTCCCGCGACGGCCCCGCTCGCCCCGGTAATGCTCCAGGTCGGCGGGCTTCATGCTCAGATGGCGCCGACCGGCATGCACCACCAGGGTGTCGCGCGGGCCGAGCACGCACAGGGCGACGACGTATTCCTGCCGCTCACTGGCGCGGGCCGAGGGAATGCTGAGGATCTTGTTGCCCTTGCCGCGCGGCAATTCCGGCAGCTCAGCCATGGCGAACATGAGCATGCGCCCCTCATTGCTGATGGCCACCACCAGGTCCTGGGTGTAATCCCCCACCAGCAGCGGTGGCAGCACACGGGCCCCCGCGGGCAGCTTCAGCACGCTCTTGCCCGACTTGTTCTTGCTTTGCAGGTCCTCCACGCGCGCCACGAAGCCGTAGCCGGCATCGCTGGCCAGCAGGACGCGCTGGGCGTCGTCGGCCATCAGCACGCCCTCGAAGGTGGCGCCGGATTCCGGCGTGAGGCGCCCGGTCAGCGGCTCGCCCTGACCGCGTGCCGAGGGCAGCGTGTGCGAAGGCAGCGAGTAGGTGCGTCCGGTGGAGTCGATGAAGATGGCGCTCTGGTTGCTGCGGCCCTTCGCGGCGAACTTGAATTCGTCGCCCGCCTTGTACTGCAGGCTGGCAGGGTCGAGGTCGTGCCCCTTGGCAGCACGCGCCCAGCCGCGCGCCGAGAGCACCACGGTGACGGGCTCGGTGGACATCAGTTCCGTCTCGCTGAAGGCATTCGCCTCGGGCCGCGCCACGATGGGGGAGCAGCGCGCGTCGCCGAAGTCTTCGGCGTCCTGGGTGATCTCCTTGCGGATCAGGGTCTTCAGGCGGGCAGCGGAACCCAGGGTCTGCTCCAGGCGCTCGCGCTCGGCATCCAGTTCCTGCTGCTCGGCGCGGATCTTCACTTCCTCCAGCTTCGCCAGATGCCGCAGCTTGAGTTCCAGAATGGCCTCGGCCTGCACTTCGGACAGCCCGAAGCGTGCCATCAGCACGGGCCGGGGCTTGTCCTCGGTGCGGATGATGTGGATGACCTCGTCGATGTTGAGGAAGGCCGTGAGCAGCCCCTCCAGGATGTGCAGGCGCTGCAGGATGCGGTCGAGCCGGTTCTGCAGGCGGCGCCGCACGGTCTGCGTGCGGAACTCCAGCCACTCGCTCAGCAGGCTGCGCAGATCCTTCACCTGTGGCCGCCCGTTGCTGCCGATCATGTTGAAGTTGACGCGGTAGGTGCGTTCCAGATCGGTGGTGGCGAACAGGTGCAGCATCAGCGCATCGGCATCGATGCGGTTGGAGCGCGGCACGATGACGATGCGGGTGGGATTCTCGTGATCGGATTCGTCACGCAGGTCCACCACCATCGGCAGTTTCTTCTTCTGCATCTGCGCGGCGATCTGTTCCAGCACCTTGGCGCCCGAGACCTGCCAGGGCAGCGCGGTGATGACGATGTCGCCGCTTTCCACCTGATACACGGCACGTGCCTTGATGGAACCGCGTCCGCTCTCGTAGAGCGCCTGGATCTCGGCCGCGGGGCTGATGATCTCCGCCGCCGTGGGGAAATCCGGCCCCTTGATGTGGGTCAGCAGGTCGGCCAGGCTGGCCGTGGGCGCTTCCAGCAGGTGAATGCAGGCCGCCGCGACTTCGCGCAGATTGTGCGGCGGAATGTCGGTGGCCATGCCCACGGCGATGCCGCTGCCGCCATTGAGCAGCACATTGGGCAACCGCGCGGGCAGGATCTGCGGCTCTTCCAGGGTACCGTCGAAATTCAGTTTCCAGTCCACCGTGCCCTGTTCGAGTTCGGACAACAGCAGGTCGGCATACTTGCGCAGACGCGACTCGGTGTAACGCATGGCCGCGAAGGATTTCGGATCATCCGGCGAGCCCCAGTTGCCCTGCCCGTCCACCAGCGGATACCGGTAGCTGAAGGGCTGGGCCATCAGCACCATGGCTTCGTAGCAGGCCGAATCCCCGTGCGGGTGGAACTTGCCGATCACGTCGCCGATGGTGCGCGCGGATTTCTTGAACTTGGCGGTGGAGCGCAGTCCGAGCTCCGACATGGCGTAGACGATGCGCCGCTGCACGGGCTTGAGGCCGTCGCCGATATGCGGCAGGGCGCGGTCGTTGATGACATACATCGAATAGTTCAGGTAGGCCTGCTGGGTGTAGCTGGCCAGGGGAATCTGTTCGACGCCGTCTTCGTTCACTGTGATGTTCTGGGTCATGGGGCTCGGTGTTTCCAGTCAATGATTCGTGGGCTTGCTACTCAGCGATGTCCGCCAGATTGCCGCTCTCTTCCAGCCATTCCTTGCGGTCCGGCGCGCGCTTCTTCGCCAGCAGCATGTCGAGCACTTCGTCGGCGCTGTGCTGCGGCTGCGCATCGTCGAGCGTGAGCTGCACGAGGCGCCGGGTGTCACGGTTCATGGTGGTCTCGCGCAGCTGCAGCGGGTTCATCTCGCCCAGACCCTTGAAGCGCTGCACGTTCGGCTTGCCGGATTTCTTCTCGGCAACCAGACGATCCAGAATGCCGTTCTTCTCCTGCTCGTCCAGCGCGTAGTAGACCTCCTTGCCGATGTCGATGCGGTACAGCGGCGGCATCGCCACGTAGACATGGCCGGCACGCACCACGGGGCGGAAGTGCTTCACGAACAGCGCGCACAGCAGCGTGGCGATGTGCAGACCGTCGGAGTCGGCGTCGGCCAGGATGCAGATCTTGCCGTAGCGCAGTCCTTCGAGATTCTCCGAGCCCGGGTCCACGCCCAGGGCCACGGCGATGTCGTGCACTTCCTGCGAGGCCAGGATCTCGCTGGAGTCCACCTCCCAGGTGTTCAGGATCTTGCCGCGCAGCGGCATGATGGCCTGGGTCTCGCGGTCGCGCGCCTGCTTGGCGGAGCCGCCGGCCGAATCCCCTTCCACCAGGAACAGCTCACCCGCCATCACATCCTGCGTGGAGCAGTCGGCAAGCTTGCCTGGCAGCGCGGGGCCGGTGGTCACCTTCTTGCGCTCGACCTTCTTGCTGGCCTTCATGCGACTCTGGGCATTGCCGATGCAGAAGGCCGCGAGCTGTTCGGCCTCGGCCGTGTGCTGATTGAGCCACAGGCTGAAGGAATCCTTCACCACCCCGGCGATGAACACGGCGCTCTGCCGCGAGGACAGGCGCTCCTTGGTCTGCCCGGAGAACTGCGGCTCCTGCATCTTGGCGGAGAGCACGTGCGCGCAGCGGTCCCACACATCCTCGGGCGCCAGCTTGATGCCGCGCGGCAGCAGATTGCGGAACTCGCAGAATTCGCGCAGCGCATCCAGCAGGCCGGTGCGCAGGCCGTTCACGTGAGTGCCACCCTGGGCCGTGGGGATCAGGTTCACATAGCTTTCCGCAGTGACCTCGCCGCCTTCGGGCAGCCACTGCACGGCCCACTCCACCGCTTCGTCATTGCCCTGCATGGAACCTGTGAAGGGCAGTTCGGGCAACACGGGCCAGCCCTGGGTGGACTGGGTCAGATAATCGGTGAGGCCGTCCTCGAAGTACCATTCCTCGCTCTGGCTCTTGTCGCCCTCGGCGGTGTTGTCGACGAAGCTCACGCGCAGACCGGAACACAGCACGGCCTTGGCGCGCAGCACGTGCTTGAGGCGGGCAATGTTGACCTTCGGGGAATCGAAGTATTTCTCGTCGGGAATGAAGCGCACCGTGGTGCCCGTCATGCGCTTGGGCGCGGTGCCGATGGGCGTGAGCTCGGAGGCTTTCTCGCCATCACGGAAGCGCATCTGGTAGAGCGTGCCATCGCGGCGCACCAGCACCTCGAGATGACGCGAAAGCGCGTTCACCACCGACACGCCGACGCCATGCAGGCCGCCGGAGTATTTGTAATTCTTGTTCGAGAATTTGCCGCCGGCATGCAGCCGCGTGAGGATCAGTTCCACCCCGCTGACTTTCTCTTCCGGATGCATGTCCACCGGCATGCCGCGGCCGTCGTCCGTCACTTCGATGAAGCCATCGCGCTGCATCACCACCGTGATGTGCTTCGCATGCCCGGCCAGGGCCTCGTCGACGCTGTTGTCGATGACTTCCTGCACGAGATGGTTGGGGCGGCTGGTGTCGGTGTACATGCCCGGTCGCTTGCGGACCGGGTCGAGGCCGGTCAGGACTTCGATGGCATCGGCGTTGTAACTGGTGGTCATTGCGTGTGGACTCTGGGTGATTCGCTCGAAGAGGTGACGGTGGTTCGCCTGCGGGCGTCAGCGGGTGGACAGGAACCGGATGATGTCGGGCAGCATGGCGTCGTAATTCACGAAACCGTGATTGCCGCCGGGCTGGATTATACTCACTGAGGACTTGTACTTGTCTACCGCGTCCCGGTAATCCAGGGTCTCGTCGCCCGTCTGCACCAGCAGCAGCAGATTCTCGGGCCGCGTCACGCTGTGCACTTCCAGCGCGCGCAACTGGGCCACGTGTTCCTGCGTGATGTGATAGCGCCGCCCGGAGTAGAAATTGTGATTAAGCCCCAGATGCGATTCCCACAATTCTGCCGGGCGCACGGCAGGATTGATCAGCGCGGCGCGCAGGCCGAAGTGCTCGGCAAGCCAGGTGGCATAGTAGCCGCCGAGGGAACTGCCAATGAGCGCCACGGGCAGCGGGCGATTCGCGATGATCTCGCACAGATCCGCGATGGCGCGCGCCGGTTCATGGGAAAGCTCGGGCACTGCGATGGCATCGCCGCGCCCCTGGCTCACGAACCAGTCGACAGTCTGCCGCGCCTTGAGTGAAAGCGGCGAGCTGTTGAAGCCGTGGATGTAGACCAGGAAGATGCCGTCGCCCTGCATCAGTAACCCGTGGACGTGTGGTCGACTTCGAAGGCGTGGCCCGTCACCCGGATCACTTGCGTATCGATGCGGCCGTCAGGCTGCAGCAGCAGGGTGCGATAGGCGGGATTGACGTCGTCGAGCGTGAAATCCTGCACTTGCGGCTTGAACTGGATGCAGGTGGACGGCGTGCACAGGTAGCGCACGCCCTGACGCTCGAAGTCGAGCTCCTGGTGGATGTGGCCGTAAAGCACGGCGCGCACACAGGCATGACGCTCGATGATGGCGAGGAATTCGTCCTGGTTGTGCAGGCCGATGCCCGACATCCAGCCGGCAGTGCCATCCACGGGATTGTGATGCAGACACACCATCACGTGTTCCACCTGGGGATGCTGCTGCACCGCACGCAGGCTGCGTTCGAGATGCTGCAGTTCGCGCTCGTGCAGCCGGCCGTGCACTTCCCCCGCCACGCTGGAATCGAGCAGCACGATCTGCCATTTGCCGAAGGTGATGAGATTGGTGAAGGCGTGTTCGAAGGGTGCCAGCGTCTCCATGACCTGACGACGGTCGTGATTGCCGGGAATCCAGTAGAAGGGTGCCTTGAGCGGCTGCATGGCCTGCGCGAAACGCAGATAGGCTTCACGCGAGGCGTCCTGTGCGATGTCTCCCGTGCCGAGCACGACGTCGATGTCGCGCTCGTTCTGGATCACCAGTTCCATCACTTTCTCGAAACTGTCCTGCGTGTTCAGTTTCAGCAGGGCAGCGTGCGGATCACGGAACAGGTGCGTGTCCGTGATCTGCACTACTCTCACTGGAAGTTCCATCTCACTTTCGACCATAAGTCACGCAGCACAGAAGAATTCGGGAGTACTCACACTGCGACCCGCCTGCAGACACAGACGCAGCCATTCGCCGAGAAATTCGTTGATCTGGCGCTTTTCATCCTGGTGATACATTGCTGGGTTCGGCAGCGCATAACGGGCAAGAAAGGCCCGGTGTCCCTGATAGGCGACGGCTTCGGCCGTGGCGGCATCGTGGTACATGCGCACGAGGATGGAAGGCGGCTCGACCCAGTCGCTGACGCGGTTCACCTGCGTGACCGCCAGAGTGCTGGTGTAGGCAAACACTTCCACGACACTGATGCGCACGCGCGCTTCGCTGCCAGGCTCGCAGGGCGAGGAAATCACGAACTCACGTTCGCAGCGTTCCAGCAAGGTGCCTGCGCTCCAGGAAGCAGGCACGGCCTCTTCGCGCCGCGCCGCACAGCCCTCGCGAGAGCTCTGCAACTGCTTGATGCGAAAGGATTCTAGTGCAGGCATCAGCTTTAGTAAACGAATAAAGTTGGCGTCACAGTCCGCCATCTGCCTGCTCAGATCGATGCGATAAGGCCTGTATTTCATGGGGTTTCCACACCGGATTGCATTGCCGCCGCACGCAGCGACTCACGATTCATCTGCAGCCACTGCAGGGCGATGATGGCCATGGCATTGTTCATGCGCCCGTCCTGCAAGGCCTGCCACGCCTGAGTCGAAGATAGCACATGCACGCAGATGTCTTCATTTTCCTCGGGCACGCCATGAATGCCGCCGGCGTTCGAGGCATCGACGATGCCACAGAACAGACTGATGTACTCGTTGCTGCCGCCGGGGCTGTTGTAATAGTCGACGATGTGAATCAGGTCACGGATCGGGCAGCCTGCTTCTTCGATGGCTTCGCGCAGGACGAGCTCCTCGGCGCTCTCGCCGGGGCCGATGATGCCGGCGACCGTCTCGAGCAGCCAGGGGCTGCTGCCCCGGGCCTGGGCATCCACCATGGCGCCGATCCGGAACTGTTCTACCAGAACCACCTCGTCACGCAGCGGATCGTAAAGCAGCACGCCTGCCGCGGCATCGCGCAGAAACAGCTCGCGCGTGAACGGCCCGCTCCAGCCGCCGGCATAGAGCCGGTGGCGGATCTGCCAGGTGTCCAGCGCGAAGAAGCCGCGATAGCCCGGCGTGCGCTGCAGGACCTGCACGTCGGCGGCGCCGAAGGAGTGAGGCTTCTCACTCATGCCGTGCGGCTGGTGACTTCCACCAGGTGATAGCCGAACTGGGTGCGCACCGGACCCTGCACAGTGTTGGGCTCGGCAGAGAAGACCACGCGGTCGAATTCGCGGACCATCTGGCCGGGGCCGAAGCGACCGAGGTCGCCGCCCTGATTGCGGGAGGGACAGCTGGAGTATTGGCGCGCGATCGCGGCGAAGTCTTCACCGGCTTCGATGCGGGCCTTGAGTTCAAGACACTGGGCTTCGGTGTCGACGAGGATATGACGGGCGGTGGCTGAGGCCATGAGCGGGCTCCTGAAAAAAAAGAACCCGCATTATGCCCGAGCCATCTCCCGAATTCGAAGGGCGATTTCAGGCGACGGAACGGTTCAGCCGCTGCAGCCGGTAGTTCACCAGGGGCTCCAGCAAGCGGTAGAACAGCCCGCGCGGACGCACCGGTCGCTCCAGACAGACCAGACAGATGCAGTCCTTGTCCATGGTCGCCGTGGGCTGGTGGGCTTCCCCGGCATGGCGCACCACGAAGTCGCCGCGGCTGTAACTGCCGTCGGCATCGGAGAAGCTGCCCTGCAGCAGCACCGTGATCTCTTCCCCGCGGTGCTCGTGCTCGGGCATGCGACCACCGGCGCGGATGTCGTAGATGGCTGTCTCGCGTGACTCGTCACTGACCTGCAAGGGGGCGACACGCAGCGCCTTGCCCAGCTGCACCCAGCGCAGCTTGTCGAGACTGCCGCTGACCAGCCGGCGCACCGCGCGCGGCAGGAAGACATTGCTCTGCGCCGTGTCGTCGACATCCTCACGCGGAGCCTGGACAGCCACAGTGACGGGAGCAGGCGCCTGCGCGCCGGCACCAACGCGGGCCATGAGGGCGGCAAAACTGTCCTCGCTGACGGCCTCGGGCTGCAGACGGGCGAACATGTGCCCTCCCACATCGGTGAGCTGCTGCACATGCGCACGGCACTTGCCACAGAACTCCAGGTGGGCGGAGACGCAGACCGCCTCAGCCAGGGGCAGATTGGCCGTGGCGAAGTCAGTCAGATAACGCGAGTCGGGGTGATAGGAAATCATGTTGGTTCGGTGCCTCTACCTGTCGATCAGTATCTGAAGCTTGCTCAATGCCAGACGGATGCGGGACTTGACCGTCCCCAGCGGCAGAGCGAGTTCTTCGGCGATTTCGTTGTGTGACTTGCTTTCCATGAACGCTTTTTCCAGCACCAGCGCCTGCTCTTCCGGCAGCGTGGCCATGGCATTGCGGATCATGGTTTCGACGCGGCGCTGCTGCAGCTCCACGACGGGCTCGGGCGAATCGGCCTCATGCCAGATGTCCTCGATGTCGATCGTCCTGTCCGCACGCCCGTTGCGGCGAATGAAGTCGATGCGCGTGTTGCGCGCAATCGTGAAGATCCAGGTGTTCACGCTGGCCTTGGCGGGATTGAAGGAATCCGCCTTGTTCCAGACCTTGAACATGACCTCCTGCGTCATTTCCTCCGCCAGTGACCGATCGGCGTAGGACGAGATTCCCTTGGACAGGAAAGCCTTGATCATGGGTGCGTAGTGATCGAAGAGCTTCTTGAACTCCGCGCGGTCCTGGTGCAGGGCCACCTTGCGGATGGACGCTTCCCAGGGATCTGGAGCGCCTTGCGGGCCTGCCCCGGCCAGGGCCTTGCGCAGGCTGCCGATGTTGCTGTCGTCGCTGCTTGACACGATGTTCCCTTGGGCGCCGGGCGCCGGCTGGTCTTGTTTGTGAATGAGTTACGGCCCAGCCTGCACCCCGGATCACGCCAGTGCAAACTCTTTTTCGCCGCCTCGCTCTCGATCTGATCTGAACGTGGCACGGCGGCGTAGACACTGGCACTTCTGGAGAGCACCCCCGTGAACGAAATGATCCCGCTGTCTGATCCGCATCGCAAAAGTCTGTTGCAGGACTTCAAGGCCTTCTATCTGAAGCCCGATGCCGCGACTCTGGAAAAGGCCGACCGCCTGTATACGCAGGACATCGAGTTCCGGGATCCCCTGCACACCATTCATGGCATCCTGGCTTTCAAGAGTTACCTGAAGAGCGTTTACACGGGCCCCACCGACATCCGCTTCGAGTACCTGGACGAACAATGCGGCGAGCACTGGGCCTGCATCACCTGGGTGGCCAGTTACCGCCATGGCGCCCTGGGCGGCGGGCGAACGCTGGAGCTGCGCGGCACCACGCAGATCCGCTTCACCGACCGCATCTTCTACCAGGAAGACTTCTTCGATGTCGGCGCCATGGTCTATCAGCACCTGCCCGTGCTCGGGCCCATCGTGCGTTACATCAACCGGCGCATCAGCCGCTGAGGAGTTGCAGCATGTTGCAGACAATCCCGCGCAAGACCCGCCTTCGCCCCCTTCTGGGGCTGTGCCTCGCACTGGCCGGCGCCTCGTCGGCCCTGGCCTCGACACCCTGGACGGTCGGCAGCGCCTTCCACGTGGCCGATGGCTCGCTGGCCTACCGCGAACTGCACTTTCCGGCCCCTGACCAGCCCGGGCTGTCGAGCCGGGTGGAATATCAGGATGCCAGTGGCCGCACCATCGTGAGCAAGTCGCTGGACTTCTCGCGTTCCGTCACCGCCCCTGCCATCGATCAGGTCGACCAGCGCACGGGCACGCGCGTCTTCACGCGCCACGAGGGTGGCCGGCTGCAAGCCGGTTATCAGCGCAATGCCGATGCGGACCTGCGCACCGACACCGTGCGCCTGACACCTGATCTCATCGTCGATGCGGGCTTCGATCCTTTCGTGCGAGCCCAGTGGCAGCGGCTGACAGCGGGTGAAAGCGTCAAGGCGTCCTTTTTCGTGCCCTCGCGTCTGGACACCATCAGTGTCAGCATCGCACCCGTCCCCCGCGAGGAATGCGCCCAGGCCCCCGGCGAAGTGCTGTGCCTGATGGTCAGGCCGGCGGGCATGCTGCGTGTGGTGGGCTGGTTCGTTGAACCGCTGCGGCTGGCCTATGACATCGAGCAGCAGCGCCTGCAGATGTTCCGCGGCCTGAGCAATCTGCTGGACAACGAAGGCAATCCCCAGGACGTGGTGGTGCTGTTCGACTACGACACCGCGCCTGCCGCCGCCGTCGCCCTCACTCCTCCAGCAGCGGAATCGTGAGAATGATGGCGACGCCCTCGGCGTCGCGCAGGTTCTCGGCACGAATCTGACCGAGGTGGAATTCGGTGACGAGGCGTGCGATGTGCAGCCCGATGCCCAGATGCGGCTCGCGCTGTTTCTCCTGCGGCCGCACCGAGATCATGGAGTCGAACAGCCGCCCCTTCATTTCCTCGGGCAGGTAGGGGCCGAAATTGGACACCTTCACCACCGCCTGATCCTTCACTGCATGGCAATAGATCGTGATCGGCCGCCCGGGGTAGGTGAACTCCACGGCGTTGGCGATGAGCTTGTCCATCAGCTGGGCGATGTATTCGGGCACGCCCATGATCCTGACCGGGCCTTCGATGTCCGACACCAGCTTGCAGTCGGGATAGGCCAGTCGATACCCCTCCACGCAGCCATTGATGACCCGCGCCAGATCGATGCGCTCCTTTTCCGAAGTCTGCAGCATCTGCTCCAGACGCGTGGCCTCGCTCATGGTGGTCAGGATCAGGTTGAGCCGGCTGATGCCCTCCTCCGCACGCTGGATGTAGACGGCGGATTCGCGGTCCTGCGCCACCATGCCCAGGTTCTCCAGTGACGAGCGCACCACGGTCACCGGCGTGCGCAACTCGTGGGAAAGGCGTGCCGACATGTTCTCCAGATAGCTGGTGTATTGCGTCAGTCGTTCCACAATGCTGGAAAAGCTGCGTGACAGATCCCCGATCTCGTCGGAGCTGCGGCTGGCGACGATGCTTTTGCGCAGGCGCCCGCTCTCGTCGATGATGCTCTCGGCCTGATTGCGCAGATCGCGGATGCGACTGCTGATGCGCGAGGCAAAGGCGAACAGGCCGAAGGAGATCACCAGCATCACGCCGAGAATGGTGTTGAACAGCGTCTCCAGCGCCTGATTGCGGAAGGTGCGGATGCCGTTCATGTTCTGGTCAACGATCACCGCGCCCATGACCGCGCCATCGGCGACGATGGGGTGCGCGGCCTCCAGGATGCGCGTCTGCGTTTCGGCCAGCGTGCGGAATTGCGTCGTGGGCGTGCCCTGCAGCGCCGTGTCGATGTGCTGACCTTCCACGGTGCCACCGGCATAGAGCTCGTCGATGAAATCATTCGAGGGCATGGTGAGGACGCGGTAGTACAGCGGCTGCAGCAGGCGGTCCTCGATGAAGGCCCAGTACCGGTTGGTGGTGCCCTCGTCCGGCTCCAGATCCAGCAGCAGGCCCGTGGCCGTCTGAATGTCGCCGACACTGAGCAGGATGCGGCCGCCACGGTCGATCACCTGAATGCGCGAATTGGTGTGCCCCATGCCTTCCACGATGCGGTCGATCTCGGGCGTCGGCCGCCGCAGGGAGCCGAGCAGGCGTGGGTCGTTCACCGGCGAGGTGGCCACCACGCCTGTCACCGTGCGCTCCTGCGGGTCGTCCACGTCGTAGATGGCGAAGCCGATCTGATCCCCCAGCATGGTCAGCGGCAGACGCAGTTCGATCTCGTAGCCACCGGGCACTTCGTACCACTGGCCGGCGATGCGCTCCTCGTGCAGCAGCGCGGTGACATCGAGCATGTCCTCGCCGATCTCGTAAGCGTAGAGAAACTCGGGGCCGCGGGGCGCCACCACGTAGCGCTTGAACTCCCCTTCGCGGGTCACGAGGGATATCTGCATGAAATCGGCGCGGTGGATGCTCAGGCTGTCGGGGCTTCTGTACACCACGTTGTCGTCCTGCACCTTCAGGTAGGCGTACAGGAAGCGGTTGAACTCGCCCGCCAGCAGCTTGAAGTTCAGCGAGCTGTCGTAGTGGTAATAGCGCGCGAAGGGGCTCCAGGGATTGAGCTCGGTGCCGATGGCGTCGTCCTTGCCGTAGGACAGCTCGTAGCGCTGATAGTCCTGCCAGTCCACCAGCGTGCTGTCGTCGAGACTCAGCGGGTAGAACACCGGGTAGACGTAGAGATCATTGCTCTCGCGGGCCACGCTGTAGCTGCCCTCGTCGAACAATTCGGGACGCTCGTTCAAGGCGGTGGCCAGCGCGCGGGCAGTGCCCAGCACGGTCTGTTCCTGACCGCGCCGCAGATAGTCCTCCATCTCCAGGATGTACTGATAACCCAGCCAGGGAATCACGAGCAGAAAGCTGGACAGGAACACCAGCTTGAAGCGGATGCCGAACGGATTCTTGAGATAACGGGCCATGGCTCAGTCGACGTTGCCGGAAGTGTTCTGCGGGTTCCAGCGATACCCCATGCCGTAGACCGTTTCGATGCAGTCGAAGCTTTCATCCACCAGCATGAACTTCTTGCGGATGCGCTTGACGTGGGAGGTGATGGTGCTGCCGTCCACGAAGATCTTGGATTCCTGCATGAGGATCTGCCGGCTCTTCACATGGCCGGGGAACTTCACCAGCGCGTGCACCATCCAGAACTCGGTGACGGTGAGCGGCACCGGGTGGCCGTCCCACTGGATGGTCAGGCGACCGATGTCTAGGGTGAGCTTGTCACGCTGCAGCAGATTCTCGGGCGAGGGCGGCTGGTCCAGCACGTCGAGGCGGCGGAACAGCGCAGCGATGCGGGCCGACAGATGCGGCAGGCTGATGTCCTTGGTGAGGTAGTCGTCGGCGCCCATGCGCAGACCGCTGACGGTGTCGAAGTCGTTGTCCCGCGCCGTGAGGAAGATGATGGGCAGGGTCTCGGACATGGAACGCAGCGACTGGCACAGCGTGAAGCCGCCGTCGTATTCGTTCTCCAGCCCGATGTCGATGATGGCCAGATTCGGCAGCCGGATGTCGAAGGAGCGCATGGCGTCGCGACGATTGGCATAGGTCTGCACGTCATAGCCCTGCTTGCGCAGGACATCCGCGTAGTTTTCCCGGATGGCGGCTTCGTCTTCCACGATTGCAATGCGTCTGGCCATGAACACTCCTGCATCTGTTGCTGCGGTGCGGTTGGCGGCGACTATACCGCAATTCCCGAATCAATGGGGAGCCGCGCAGTGCCTGCGTTTGCGGCCGCCGGACACACGCCCTTTTTCTGCCACATTGAATCAGCAGATCGCCCAGTTCCCCCTGGAACTTTCGTCGCTGCCCGCCACCTAAATCAGGGTCGACGCAGAGAATCACGCGGCGGCGTCAGCGACTGGCAGTATTCACCAAGGAGCGTTTCGGATGAGTCAGATCAAACTGGTTATCGGCAACAAGAACTACTCCTCCTGGTCCATGCGGCCCTGGCTGCTGCTCAAGGCCTTCGGCATTCCCTTCGAAGAGATCAACATCGCCCTCTACCGCGGCGACACCGCCGAGAAGCTCGGCCCCTATTCCCCCTCCCTGAAGGTGCCGGCCCTGCTGCACAACGAAACCACGGTGTGGGAGTCCCTGGCCATCTGCGAATACATTTCGGAACAGCTGCTGGAAGGCCGCGGCTGGCCGGCCAACCCGAAGAAGCGTGCCAGCGCCCGCTCCGTGGCGGCGGAAGTGCACGCGGAATTCCCGCACCTGCGCAAGGACTGGCCGATGAACTGCAAGGCGACGGTGCCGATGCATGTCTCCGGGGGATTGGCCGACGAGATCGCCCGCATCGACGGCATCTGGAGCTGCTGCCGCCGCAAGCATGGCGCCGGCGGGGATTATCTGTTCGGGAAGTTCTCGATCGCGGACTGCATGATGGCACCGATTGCCATCAGCTTTCGCGCTTACGGTGCCAGGCTGAGCCTGGAGGCCCAGCGCTACTGCAACACCCTGCTCGCGAACCCGCATGTGATGGACTGGGTGGAGCAGGGTCGCGCCGAGAAAGAGCCCACCAGCATGGCTGTGGTCAGCAGCCTGGCGGGGTGATTGAAGGTTTGCAGTCAACGACTCGAAGTGTGTTGAGAAGACCCAATACTGTTTTGTTCAGCACTGCCCCACCACGGCCCCCCGCCGGAGGGAGACTGGTCAGGACACGCCGTGAACCCATCCGACCGCCATGGATGGCGGAAGTGCCTGAAATGCAGGAGCGCTTTCAGGCCATGGGGGCTCGACTCGCCGCCATCCAGGCGGCTCACGGTCCTGCCCAGCCTCCCTCCGGCGGGGGGCCTGACTTCAGTAGTTCATCAACACCAGCAACTGCAGATCTCCTTGCATAATCTCCTCACCCTGGTGAGCCCTTGTCTCACCTGTCGAGGCTGAGCATGCACGCTGCCTTGCAAGCGGATTCGCTGCCAGTGATCAAGGCCCCGCGGCGCCGTCAGCGCCTTCAGCGGCATAAAAGACCCGCACCGAGTGAGCCGGGAGACCGAGGCTCCCGGCGATGCGAGGGCACCCGGGAGGGGTGCGGGTCAGCCGCAGAAGGCGCTGACGGTGGCGCGGGGCCGGGTCGAAGCCTTCATTCCTCGCTTGCAGCACTCAAGCAGAGGCTTGTCTTCCCGGCAGCACATCCTTGAGCTTGTGCGCCATCTCGCGGATGGCGCGTTCCGTTTCGTCCCAGGCGATGCAGGCGTCGGTGACGGACACCCCGTACTGCAGCGCCGAGAGATCCTTCGGAATGTTCTGGTTGCCGTGGTTCAGATTGCTTTCCACCATCACGCCGATGATCGACTGATTGCCTTCCAGAATCTGATGGGTGATGTCCTTGAGCACCAGCGGCTGCACGGACGGGTCCTTGTTGGAGTTCGCATGGCTGCAGTCGATCATGATGTTGCTGCTCACGCCGCCCTTCTTCAGCGCCGCCTCGCATTGCGCCACGTGCACGGAATCGTAGTTCGGACCCGAGCTGCCGCCCCGCAGCACCACGTGCGCGTACGGATTGCCCTTGGTGGTGACCACCGACACCTGCCCCTGGCTGTTGATGCCCAGGAAACGGTGCGAGCTGCGCACGGACTGCATGGCATTGATGGCCACGGTCAGGCCCCCGTCGGTGCCGTTCTTGAAGCCGACCGGAGAGGACAGGCCGCTCGACATCTCGCGGTGCGTCTGCGACTCCGTGGTGCGAGCGCCGATGGCCGACCAGGCGATGATGTCCTGCAGGTACTGCGGAGAGATCGGGTCGAGTGCCTCGGTGGAGGTGGGCAGGCCCATGGCCGCGATGTCCAGCAGCAGCTTGCGGCCGATGCGCAGACCATCCTCGATCTTGAACGTGTCGTCCATGTACGGGTCGTTGATCAGCCCCTTCCAGCCTACCGAGGTGCGCGGCTTCTCGAAGTAGACGCGCATCACCAGGTAGAGCGTGTCCTTCACTTCGTCGGCCAGCGTGCGCAGGCGGCGCGCATACTCCAGTGCGGCATTGACGTCGTGGATCGAGCAGGGACCGATCACCACGAACAGGCGCGGGTCCTTGCGATCCAGGATGTCGAAGATGGTCTGGCGCGCGGCGCTGACCGATTCCAGGGTGGCACCTTCCAGCGGCAGCTCCTTCTTCAGCTGCGCCGGGGTGATCAGGGTCTCGATCGACGCGATGTTGGTGTCGTCAGTGCGTTGGTTCGGCATGTGTCGGTGTCTCTTCCAATGTTGTGCGCCCCGTGGGGGCCTGAATCGTGTTCATGGGGGTTGTCAGGTTCGCCTGCAAGCAAGCTCCCACAGCCTGCGCGCTGCCGCAGCAGGCGCGTCCGGTTTCAGACGCGTCGGTACAATTCGCGCCCCGTCTGGTTGTAGGTGTCGGCCATTTCCTCCATGCCTGTCTGCAGCGCGGCATCCACGTTGTCCAGTGCCTTCTGTGCCGCGTAGTCGCGCACTTCCTGACTGATCTTCATGGAGCAGAACTTCGGCCCGCACATGGAGCAGAAGTGCGCCACCTTGCCGGACTGCTTGGGCAGGGTCTCGTCGTGATAGCTGCGGGCGGTGTCCGGGTCGAGCGCCAGGTTGAACTGATCCTCCCAGCGGAACTCGAAGCGAGCCTTCGACAGCGCGTTGTCGCGCAGCTGCGCACCGGGGTGACCCTTGGCCAGATCGGCGGCATGGGCGGCGATCTTGTAGGCGATCAGGCCCTGCTTCACGTCGTCCTTGTCCGGCAGGCCGAGGTGCTCCTTCGGCGTGACATAGCAGAGCATGGCGCAGCCGTACCAGCCGATCATGGCAGCGCCGATGCCGGAGGTGATGTGGTCGTAGCCCGGGGCGATGTCGGTGGTCAATGGGCCCAGCGTGTAGAAAGGCGCCTCACCGCACACTTCCAGCTGACGCTCCATGTTTTCCTTGATCATGTGCATGGGCACGTGGCCCGGGCCTTCGATCATGCACTGCACGTCGTGCTTCCAGGCGACCTGCGTCAGCTCGCCCAGGGTTTCCAGTTCGCCGAACTGCGCGGCGTCGTTGGCGTCGGCCACGGAGCCCGGACGCAGGCCGTCGCCCAGCGAGAATGACACGTCGTAGGCCTTCATGATCTCGCAGATTTCCTCGAAGTGCGTGTAGAGGAAATTCTCCTTGTGGTGCGCCAGGCACCATTTGGCCATGATGGAACCGCCGCGCGAGACGATGCCGGTGACGCGCCTGGCCGTCAGCGGCACATAGCGCAGCAGCACGCCGGCGTGAATGGTGAAATAGTCCACGCCCTGCTCGGCCTGCTCGATCAGCGTGTCGCGGAACAGCTCCCAGGTCAGCTCCTCGGCGATGCCATCCACTTTCTCCAGCGCCTGGTAGATGGGCACGGTGCCGATGGGCAGCATGGAATTGCGGATGATCCACTCGCGGGTCTCGTGGATGTTGCGCCCGGTGGACAGGTCCATCACCGTGTCGGCGCCCCAGAGCGCGGACCAGGTGAGCTTCTCCACTTCTTCCTCGATGGACGAGGTGAGCGCGGAGTTGCCGATGTTGGCGTTGATCTTCACCAGGAAATTGCGGCCGATGATCATGGGCTCGACTTCCGGGTGATTGATGTTGACGGGAATGATGGCGCGGCCGCGCGCCACTTCCGAGCGCACGAATTCCGGCGTGATCTCCTTCGGGATGGCAGCCCCGAAGGATTCCCCACGGTGTTGTGCAGACAGGGCCGCCTGCTCGCGGGCCTGCAGGTAGCTCATGTTCTCGCGGATGGCGATGTATTCCATTTCCGGCGTGATGATGCCCTTGCGCGCGTAATGCAGCTGCGTGACATTCGCGCCGGCCTTGGCTCGGCGCGGCGCACGCAGGTGCTCGAAGCGCAGGTGCGCCGTGCGCAGATCGCTCTGGCGCTGCTGGCCGTAAGTGGAGGTCACGCCGCTCAGCAGTTCGGTGTCACCGCGCTCGGCGATCCAGGCCGCGCGCAGGGCTGGCAGTCCGGCACGCAGATCGATGCGGGCGGCCGGGTCGGTGTACACACCCGAGGTGTCATACACACGCACCGGTGCATTCGGCTCGCGGCCGTGCTCGGTGAGCGTGTCGGTCAGCGTGATCTCACGCATTGGCACCAGAATGTCGGATCGGCTGCCTTGCACATACACCTTGCGCGACCCGGTGAAGCGGTGCTGCGTGGTGTTGTCGAGGCGGGCAATCTTGTCGAGAAACTGTTCTGGTTTGGCGCTCATGGCTGATTCCTGTAAGTGGCGGTTCGCGAGAAGTGACGGAGCGAACCGGGCTGCATTATGCCTCAATCGCTTCGCACGTGTCACAAGACCGCCCTGCCTCACATTTTGCACAGGGGCAAACCGGAATGGGGGCGAGCTGCGTACAACGCTGGGCAAAAAGCAGGATCGGGCCGGGAATTCCCGGCCGCAGGACGGGCGCATCGGTTTGTCACCCCCGGGGGCGCTGTGTAGAATGCCGGCCAGTTGTTCACACCCCCGAGGGCCTTTCCGCCACCCTCCCGGATGCCGGCAAACCCCAGCAGCTGGACAGGCCGCTCCCCTGCGCTTTACTAAACATACGAATCACCACAAAGGTCACTCATTATGGGTCGCTTCACTCAACGCCTCGGATTGCTTTTCTGCCTTTCGACGGCTTCCACGATTGTCATGGCTGACGATCTGGTCTCCATCCTCGAACTCGCCATGCGCAATGACCCCACGCTGCGTCAGGCCGAGGCCCAGTATCAGTCCCGCCGCACATTGCTGGACCAGGGGCGCGCCGTGCTGCTGCCCAATGTCGCGCTGCAGGGCAACACGACACGCCAGACGGCCGGGCCGGCCGGCGACATGAGCTTTCGCCCCGGGCAGAACTCCCACGGCTACCGCCTGAACATCAACCAGGCCCTGTTCAACATGAGCGCCTGGTACACCTACCAGGGCGCCAAGCTGCAGGATCAGGCCGGTGCCATCGGCTATGCCGCCCAGGAGCAATCGCTGATCATTCGCGTGGCCACGGCCTACTTCAATGTGCTGCGCGCCATGGACGATCTGGAAACCAGCGTGCAGGAAGAACAGGCCGCGGAGCGCCAGTTCGAGCAGACCCGTCAGCGCGAGGAAGTCGGCCTGATCACCATCACCGAAGTGTATGAGAGCCAGGCCGCCTACGATCTGGCCCGCAACAACACCCTGATTGCCGAGGACGACCTGGCCGCCGCCTTCGAGGCGCTGGAAGCCATCACCGGCCAGCCGCACCCGAATGTGGAAGTGCTGCGCGAGGACTTCCCCATCGTCAACGCCGAAGGCTCGGCCGAATCCTGGACAGAGCAGGCCCTGAACGGCAACCTGGCGCTGATCGCCGCGCGCTACAACCTGCAGGCGCAACAGGAGAACCTGAAGGCCCGCAAGTCTGACCATCTGCCCACCATCTCACTGACCGGCGCCTTCAACCACAACGTGACGGCGGGCGGCCAGAGCGCTGACGGCGGTCTGCGCAGCACCGGCGCCATCGACGGCACCACGCTCAGCCTGAACATCAACATCCCGCTGTATGCCGGGGGCGGCACCACGGCGCGACGTCGCGCGGCCGAATACGATGTCGTGGCCCAGCAGGAGCAAGTGAACCTGACGCGCCGCCAGACCACCCAGGACGCTCGCAACGCCTATCGCCGGGTCAACACCGATGCCCTGGTGGTCGCCCAGCGCCAGCAGGCCATCACCTCGGCCCAGAGCGCGCTGGAAGGCGTGGAAGTGGGCTACGAAGTGGGCACGCGCAACATCGTCGACGTGCTGCAGGCGCGTCGCCAGCTGTTCGTGGCCCTGCGCAACTACTCCGAGGCACGCTACAACTACGTCCTCAACACCCTGCGCCTGAAGCAGGTGTCCGGCCTGCTGAGCCCGCAGGACGTGCTCGAACTGAACCAGTGGCTGGAGCAGGAACCCGCCTCCGCGCAGTGATTTGCCCTTCCGAGACGACGAAATGCCCGGTGGACTCGACGAATCCAGTCGTTTATCCTCCGGGCAGCCGCGATGGACAGGATGTGAAGTCGCTCACATAAAAACTATCAGCGAAAAGGTTTTTCCATCAGTGTCATTCGCAGATCGCTCTCTGCTCTGGCGCCTTGCCCTTGCGCCTTTCATTCTCGTCCTCTTCGCCGTTGCCTGGGTTCAGCACCCGGCAGCGCTTCCCACGCCATTTCTGGACGATCATGCCGGCGCCCCGACGCTGAAGCTCTCGCCCAGTTCCCCCTTCGTCAACGGTTTTGCCTCGTCCGATGTCGACGACTACGTGCACGCTGCCGCCCTGACTCCGCTGTCCGAGGACTCCCTGCTCTCGGTCTGGTTCGCCGGTTCGCGTGAAGGTGCCGCCGATGTGCAGATCCGCGGCGCGCACTTCGATGTGAGCGACGAGAGCTGGGATGAGGAATGCGTGCTGGCCACCCGCGAGTCCACCCAGCGGGGGCTGAGCCGCTATGTGCGCAAGCTGGGCAACCCGGTGGTGGCCCTGGCACCGGACCAGCGTCTGTGGCTGTTCTATGTGTCGGTGTCCATCGGCGGCTGGGGTGGCAGCGCCATCAATGCCATGCATTCCGAGGACATGGGCGAGACCTGGTCCCCGCCGCGCCGCCTGGTGACCTCCCCCTTCTTCAATATCAGCACCCTGGTGCGGGGCGCCCCGGTGTTCCATGAGGATGGCTCCATCGGCCTGCCCGTCTACCACGAGTTCATCGGCAAGTTCGCGGAATACCTCTACCTGTCGGCTGATGGCGAGGTGCTGGACAAGTACCGCATCAGCCGCGGCAATCATTCCCTGCAGCCCACCATCGTGCCCACGGGGCCCGAGTCGGCCATCGCCATGCTGCGCTATGCCGGAGACGACCATCACCGCGTGTTGGCCAGCCGCACCGAGGACGCCGGCCGCAGCTGGTCCGAGCCGGTGCCGCTGGAACCCTTCAACCCGAACTCCTCCCTCGCCGCCGCCCTGACCCATCGCAACACCCTGCTGGTGGCGCTGAACAATCTGCGTGACGGGCGTTTCCGACTCAGCCTGTACGAGACCGACCTGGAGATGGAGAACTGGGAGCACCTGATCGACCTGGACGCCTCGCCCGATCCGGACGGGGACCCGCTGCCCGAGAGCAGCTTCACCCCGGCCCTGCGCCGCCAGTTCATCGCGTCCAGCAGTGGCAGCCGGGACGACTTGCTGGGCGGCTTTCTGGCCGAGGTGGACGAGCGCATGTGCCGCCGCGCCGGCTGCGAGTTCGAATACGAATACCCTTACCTCGTGCACACCCGCGAAGGCATCTTCCATCTGGTGTATTCCTGGAACAACAGCTTCATCAAGCACGTGAGCTTCACGGAAGACTGGCTGGAGTCGCGCAACTGATGTCGCCGCTGGAATTCGTCTTCTGGCAGGCCCTGGCCAGCGCCGCCCTGCCCTTGTTTCTGCTGCTGCCCAGTGCGCGGCTCACGCCGCCCCTGCGTTACACCCTGCTGCTGGCGCTGCTGGGCCTGGCGCTGGTGCCCATCAATGGCATCACGCCCGCAATGTATCTGCGCAGTGTCTTCGACGATCTGGCCCTGACCACCAGCCTGGCGCTGCTGGTCGGAACCGCCGTGCGGCTGGGGTGGGTGGCGCGCCCGCCCGAGGCGCAGCTGACGCTGCTGCTCTGGCTGTTCGCGGGGATGGCCGTGGTGCTGTATCCGGCGGCGCTGGGGGTGAGTTATGTCGATCCGTACCGGCTGGGCTTCGCGCCGCGCCTTCTGCTCGCGGCGGTGGGACTGCTGAGTCTGGGACTGCTGTGGCAGCGGCATTACCTGGGCTGCCTGATGCTGAGTCTCGCGACTCTGGGCTTCGTGCTGCAACTCAAGGGGTCCACCAATTACTGGGACTACCTGATCGACCCGGCGCTGGGCACCTTCTGTCTGGTGGTGCTGCTGCGGCGCCACGCTCGCAGTCTCATTCCCTCACGTTATCGGTCAGCATGAAGCGCGCCGCTTCGTAGAGGCCGCGCCCCAGTGCCAGCAGGCGCTGGTACTCCTCGGGATGCTGCTGCGCCACGTTCTGCAGCGGCTCGGGGGAAGCCAGATCGTGCATCGACGGGCTGGTGCCGTCGTGATTCATCTGCACCAGGAAATCCTTCGTCACCACGCCAATCAACGGGAAACTGCCCTCGCGCAGCACCACCGGAATGGCCCGCTCCCCTTCGGGTGACGGCAGCTGTATGTCCCGGCCCATGGTGCGGGTGGTGTATTCCACGCCCGCCAGTCCCAACACCGTGGGCAGCAGATCCGCCAGGCCGGTCGCCTCCTCGAACACGCGGGGCTCCAGCAGGCCGGGCGCGTGGATCAGCATCGGCACGTGATTGCTCTCCAGCCCCAGCTGCTCGAAAGCCGGCGGCATGTGCGGCAACTGGGAGATGCGGGTGTTGTGGTCCCCGAACATCACGAAGATCGTGTTCTCGTAATAGCCCCCCGCCTTGGCCATCTCCATGAAGCGACCGATGTTGTAGTCCAGCAGGCGCACGGCGTTGTACTGCTCCAGGCTGCGCGAGCCGAACTCCTGCACCTGCTCCAGCGGCAGGTCCAGCGTCTCGAAATCGTCGTTGTTCTCGGGAATGGTGAACGGGCGGTGATTGCCCGCCGTCTGGATGTAGGCAAAGAACGGCTTGTCCTTGGGCAGGGCCTGGATGATCTGGTCGCTCTCCTTGAACAGATCGAGGTCCGAGATGCCCCACACGTCCACGTTCGGCGCCTGCCAGTAGCCCTCTTCGTACAGCGTGATGTCGTCGATGCTCTGCATGATCACGCCGTTGATGTTGGCCCAGCCGGCGCTGCCCCCCACTGTGTAGATCTTCTGGTAGTCCTCCAGCGCATTGATCAGCGTGTTCTGCCGGATGATGAACGGGTTGCGGCTGGCGGTTTCCTGGCGGGTCACGTCGGGAATGCCGGTGATGCTGGCCCAGACCGTCTTGGCCGTGCCGGTGACAGGCACGTAGAAGTGCTTGAAGAACCAGCTCTGGGGGGCCAGGGCGTCGAGGTTCGGCGTCGGGTTCAGCGGATTGCCGTAGGCCCCCACGGCCGAGGCCCCCAGCGACTCCAGCATGATGAAGACGATGTTGGGCTTGCGCTCGCCGGGCAGCGCATGGGGCTGCACGCCCACGTGGCGCTCGAAGCTGATGCCCTGGCCGGACGGCGCGACCCCGAGATAATTGGCCACGACGGGGTAGAGTGCCGTGAGCGCCTCCGCATCGTGGCCATCGTCCTGCACGCCCCAGGTGTCATAGAGGAACAGCAGCGGGTTCAGACCCAGCGCGCCGATCTGGCTGTCGCCCGAGAAGAAGGCATCGCTCCAGCGCAGCGGCACCGGATTCTCGATGTTGATGTGGGTGTAGCGCCCCAGCAGACCCACCAGCACCAGGGCGGTGACCACCGCCCCCCCCAGCCCGGCGGCCAGACGCGGCACCGGCACCTGCGGGCGGTCCAGCGTCACCCGCTCCAGGCGCAGGAAGGCGAACAGCGTGAGGGCCACGGTGGCGATCCAGCCCAGGGTGATCCACACCACCGGGTAGGTCTGCCAGATCATGTCGGTGGAGATCTGCGCGTCGGCCGTGTAGCGGAAGGCCGAGGCGTTCAGGCGCACGCCCAGATAGGCATAGTGGCCGAAGTCGAAGATGTAGAGCAGCACCAGGGCAATCAGCACCACCGCCAGATACCCGCGCAGGGCCCAGCGCAATTGCCTGGGGAAGCGCAGCCGCAGACGGGGCAGCAGCAGGGCCAGCGCAATGGGCAGCATCAGCAGCAGGGCGAGCCGCACGTCGAACTGCAGGCCGATGCGCAGCGTCGGCCAGACTGCCTCCGGATTCTCGTCCGGCGCGACGCCGGAAAAGCCGACGAAGAACAGCATGCGCATGGCCGCCAGCAACAGGAAGAAGATGGCGGTGCCGCCGGCGAAATAGCCCAGGCGGCGCGAAAGCAGGACGTTCATGCGGACTCCCGAGTGATGTTCAACGCGTGGCTCCAAGGTCACGGGCCAGCGCATCGCGCTCCGGCACAGGCTGCACCTGCCAGCCCTGCAGGTTCGCGTGCACCAGGGAGGCCAGTGCGGCGATGTGGTCGGGGCGGTCGTTCAGCGCGGTGATGTATTCATAGCGCTCGCCGCCCGCTTCCTCGAAGTAGTGCTTGTTCTCTTCGCCGATCTCCTCGATGGTCTCCAGGCAGTCGGCCGAGAAGCCCGGGCAGAACACCTGCACGGATTTCACGCCCTGCGCGGGGAAGGCCTTGAGGGTGGCATCGGTGTAGGGCTTCAGCCACTCCTCGCGCCCGAAGCGGGACTGGAAGGTGGTGATGTACTCGTCCTTGCCCAGCCCGAGGGCCTCGGCGATCAGCCGCGAAGTCTTGTGGCACTCGCAGTGGTAAGGGTCGCCATTGTGCAGATAGCGCATCGGCACGCCGTGATAGGAGAACAGCAGCTTGTCGGCGCGGCCGTGGGTCTCCCAGTGCTCGCGGATGCGCTGGGCGGCGGCGGCGATGAACGGCGCGTAGTCGTGGTAGTGCGACACGAAGCGCAGATCGGGAATCCAGCGCCGGGTGGTGAAGTCCTTGGCGATGGCATCGAAGGTGGACGCCGCGGTGGAACCGGAATACTGCGGGTAGAGCGGCAGCACCAGCAGCTTGCGCACCCCCTTGTTGAACATGGCTTCCAGCACGCTGGGGATGGACGGATTGCCGTAGCGCATCGCGAAGTCCACCACCACATTGCCGTGACCCTGCTCGGCGAGCAGTGCCTGCAGCGCGGCACTCTGATTGCGGGTGTGCACCAGCAGCGGCGAGCCTTCCTCGGTGAACACGCCGGCATAGGCCTTTGCCGAGCGGCGCGGACGGATGCGCAGGATCACGCCATTGAGCGCGAACCACCAGATCAGCCGGGGCACCTCCACGACGCGCGGGTCCCACAGGAACTCCTTGAGATAGCGATGCAGCGCCTTGGGCGTGGGGGCATCCGGGGTGCCGAGATTGGTGATCAGGACGCCGATGCGGTCCTCCTGCTGGTGGGTGAACGTGGGACTGCCTTGGTATTTCATGCGTGACCTTTGTGGAGTGAAACGGAAGTGTTCCCTATACGTCAGCGGAACAGATCGAGATCGACGGCCTCTGCCATCGCCTTGTAGCCTTCGTCATTGGGGTGCAGGTTGTCCGTGGTGTAGGACGGCACCAGCCGGGTGATGTGGGACGGGTCCCGCGCCGGGATCTCGAAGTCGATGATGCCGTCGAACTCGCCACTGGTGCGGATCCAGGCGTTCACGGCCTGCCGCTTCACCTCGCCTTCCGGTGTGTAGTAGGCCGCGCCCTCGAAGGGCGTCAGGGTGGCGCCGATGATCTTGATGCCGCGGGCATGGGCCCGGGTGATGATCTGGCGATAGCCCGCGATGATCTCCTCCGGCGTCACGTCCTCGCCCGGCGCCAGCAGAGCCGGCATGCCGATGTCGTTGATGCCTTCCAGCAGCACGATGTGGCTGACGTTCGACAGCGCCAGCACGTCGCGCTCGAAACGCACCTGCAGGTTTTCCCCAAAGCGCGGCGAGAGCTCCTGCAGCACGCGGTTGCCGCTGATGCCGGCATTGGCCACGGCGAAATCGGGCACCTGCGGGTCGAGCAGCAGGCGGCGCGCCAGGTAGTTCGGCCAGCGGTTGTTCAGATCAGTGGTGGAGCCCACGCCGTCGGTGATGGAATCGCCCAGGGTGACGATGGTGGTGATGTCATCGGTGCGACCCACGTCGATGGCCGTCAGGTAGTTCCACACCGGAATCTCCTGCGCCGTGTTGAACGGGATGCTGCCGGTGAAGTCCCCCGGGGCCGACACATAGCTGGTCTGGGCGGCGGCCAGATGCGTGGTGACGGTGCCGCTGGGCGCGGGAATGAAAAGGCTCACGGCCAGATTGCTCAGCTGCGGCACGGTGAAGGCCACCGGGTCGCTGAACACCAGGCCGCCACGGGCGATGGTGACGCCCTCCTCGCCGCCGAAGGTCAGCCGGGTCAGGGTCTCGGGCACGATGGCGCTGCCCTCGGCCTGCAGGGCGATGGTCGCGGCGCCGATCTGCAGGCGCTTGTTGCCGTGCGTGTTCGACAGGCGCACCCGCACCACATCGCCGCCGGCACTGCTGTGCACGATCAGGCGCAGGGTCTGGTTGTCGAAGGCATCGGTGATGGCCTCGGGCGGCAACAGCCCGGGGGGCAGCGAACTGGGCGCGGCCGACCAGGTGGTGACCCAGTTCAGGTCATCCTGCTGGGCCAGACTGAGCGGCGTCAGCGCCAGCAGCAGTAGGGCGGCGACGACACGCAGGGAAGTGAGGAAACCGGGGCGATTCTGCGACGTTGCGAGGCGTGATTTCATGGCGATCTTCTTGTTGTTGTTGAGAATTCGGGTTGAGGATACGGCGCTCGGAAGGGTTGCGGCGAAAGTAAACCACCTGCCCTGAAGAAGCAATGCCGGCACCGGTTCAGACCATTTCCGCGAAGCGGCTGCGGAAGGCGAAGTACACCGCGCCCATGATGCACAGCCCGCTCCACAGATAATCCAGTTTCAGTGGCTCCTTCAGATAGAAGAAGGCGAAGGGCACGAACACCGTCAGCGTGATGGCCTCCTGCATGATCTTGAGCTGGCCGACCGAGAGCACCGTGTAGCCGATGCGGTTGGCCGGCACCTGCAGCAGGTACTCGAACAGCGCAATGCCCCAGCTGATCAGCGCGGCGATGATCCAGGGCTTGTTGTTCAACTCCTTCAGATGGGCATACCAGGCGAAGGTCATGAAGACATTGCTGAGCGTGAGCAGGGAAATCGACAGCAGAATGGGGTTGTTCAAGGGGCGCTCCCTCCCGTGGATCGGCCGATGGCGCGCAGTGTAGCTGCGGCGATGCGCTCCTGCATCTGCTGCCGCGCCAGGCTGTCGCGCGCCCCCCCGCTCAGGGACGACCAGGCCGGATATTCGCGACAGCGCCGCAGGGCGGCCGGCAGGTCACCCTGCCACAGGTCCGCCTGCAGGCTCTGCGACAGAGCGATGCGATCCACCGCCGCGTGCCCGCGCGCCTCCAGCGCCAGCACCAGTTGCACCTGCCGGGTCAACAGCACCCGCAGGATGCTCTCGTCCACGCGCAGATAACGACTGCCGGTGACGGCGCTGCTCAGCGTCTGCCCCACCCCGCGCAGCAGGCGCCGGCCGAAGCGCTGCAGGGTCGGCAGCCCGCCGCCCAGCAGAGCGCCGATGGCGGCACCGGAGCCCAGCGTCGTGCCGCCCAGCATGAGGTCGATGCCAAAGCCGGCCGCCGCTCCTGCTGCCGCGCCGCCGCCCAGGGTGATGCCCAGCGCCGTGAGCGTGGCCGGGTCGAACAGATCCTCCTGCCAGCGCCCCTCGCTCAGCGGCAGATGGCTGGCATCGAGGTCCTCGCGGCCGAAGCGGTAAAGCGCCAGCAGCGCATCCACACAGGCCTGCTCACGCTCGCGCACCTGACGATTGAGCCCGTCCAGCGCCTGCGCCAGCACGGCCGCGTCGTCGCCACCGGCCACCTTGAGGCGGCAGGCCGCCACGTCGATCAGCAGATCGGCCAGCACCTGGGTGGCCGCGCCGCGCCGATTCAGGGCCTCCTGCTCGTGATGCTCGGCCAGACGCAGCAGGGCCAGGCCGCGAGTGTCCAGCAGCGTGGCCAGACGCTCGTACAGCAGCCGCTCGCCGCCGCGCGCCGGCGCCACCGTGTCGAAGCTCACCACCACATGCAGGCCGAGCCGGGCCAGGGCCTCGCGCCAGGCGGCCTCGTTGGCCCGCGCATCGCGCACGAAATTCAGCAGGGGCAGCAGCGGCACGGCGCAGCTGGCCAGGATCGCCAGCTCGTCGCGGTATTTCGCCAGCACCGGGTCGCGCGCATCGATCACATAGAGCCCGGCGTCGCACTGCAGCAACTGGCGCAGCACCTTGGCCTCCTGCTCGAAGCGCCCGGCGGCTGCGCCACTGCCCAGGAACTGCTGGATGCGGGCGGGCCCGTCCAGACGCTGCCGCGCGCCCGCGGCCTGGGCGTCGAGGGTCTCCAGCAGGGCGATGGAATCCTCCATGCCCGGCGTGTCATACAGGTCCAGCACCCGCGTGGCACCGATGCCCAGGCTGACGCCTTCGACATGGCGCGTGGTGCTGGGCCGGGCGGACACTTCGCCAAAATGGCTGTCCCGGGTCAGGGTGCGCAGCAGCGAAGTCTTGCCGGTATTGGTGTGGCCGACCACGGCGATGCGCAGTGCGGCGGAGCGCGAGGTCTCAGTCATGGTGATTCAGCCAGCCTCCCGCCACGGCTGCGTCGGTGAAGACCCGCTCGCTGCCCAGGCCAATGTCGGCGAAGCCCTGCAGCCAGGCGTCGCGGCGCTCCGGGGGGCAGGTGGCGGGCAGCAGCAGCACGCGCAACTCGCCGGCGAAGAAGGAACAGTCGACCAGCGCCCGCAGGCTGCCCCGGTCGGGCGAGAGTCTGCCGTCCACGCACAACAGCAGGCGGGCCGGTGGGTCTGACTTCAGGCGGGCCAGCAGCGCCCGGCGCTGCTCGCGGGTGTCCACGTGCGCTTCCACGGCCACCGCCGACTGCAGGCCCATGCCGCGCGGCGGCCAGCTCATGTCGGCACCCAGTTCCAGGCCGGCCAGCAGGCTGCCGTGGCTGTGCACATGATGCAGGGGCGCCACTCGGCCGATGGCTTCCGGCGCGGGAGCCGGATCGACGATGCCGGGGCCTGAAGGCGTCAGCCCGGGCAGCAGCGCGAAACCGGGCAGATGCAGGGCCGGCTGGCAGCGGGCACGGCGACGGCGCAGCAGGGACTGGCACACGACGAAGGCCAGGGCTCGTGGCAGCAAGGCATAGACCAGCACGCAGCCGCTGAGCCAGGACGCCCAGGCCCGGCCGGCCGCCGCGTCCTGCAGGGCGGAGGCCGGGCCCAGCGCAGCCTGGATCATCGCCGGCGTCGGCACGGCAAAACCCAGCCAGGCCGGCGCAGTGCCGAGCCCTTCGACGACGGCGGCAAAGACGGCCGCCGGCAGGATGGTGGTTTCCAGGGTGAAGGTCACGCTGCGCAGACTCAGCACGGCCAGCAGCGCCAGCAGCGCAGCAGCCAGGGCGAGCAGCCACAGCGCGTGGGTGATCATGCCGAACCACCAGCGGCCAATCCCGTCCCGGGCCAGCAACGCCAGCAGCGCCCGACCCAGCGGATCAGGCTTGCCCGGCACCGGGCTCGCGCCCAGACCCCAGCGCTGCAGCAGCGCAAACCAGAGCCGCCCCGCCGCGCCCCCGCTGGCCTGACCGAGCAGCAGCCAGAACAGCAGCGCCACACTGTGCACGCCGATCAGCCCGAGCAGCGCCCACAGCACATTCACGCTGCGCGACTCGCCACCCACCAGGGTCAGACCGGCCGAGAAGCCGGCGAGTGCCGCGAGCAGCCCGAGTCCGCTCAGCAGCCAGCCGGCATGGCGATGCCAGCGCTGCACGCGTTCAGGGTAGCCGTGCTGCTGCGCGAGGGTCTGGGTGAGTGCGAGGACGGTGGCGGCCTGAGTCGGCGCGGCCACAGAGCCTGCCGGCCGTGCCGGATCGGCGCTGTCGAGCGCGTGCAGGCGCATGGCCTCGGCCAGCCAGCACGCGTCGAAAGGGGAAAGGGTGTCCGAGTCCGGTGTCGTCAATGCCTTACTCGAAGCGACGCCAGGTCAAGGTGCCCGTGGTGCGGCCCTCGGCGTTCACGATGGAGAGTTTCAACAGCCCGTCTTCCCAGGCGTAGTGGCGCACGTTGTCCTCGCCCACCCAGCTGCCGCGTGACGGCGAGCCTTCCACGTGATGCGTCACGATCTGGTTCTCGATGTCCCAGGTCACGCTGCCGTAGTAGGCGAAGCCGCCGCTGACATTGGTGGACGATGCCGCCGCGCGGGCGGGCAGGTCCCTGGGCATGCCCTGGGCGGTCATGTTGTCGTGCTCGTCATAGGTGATGCGACCTTCGTAATTGTTGTCGACCACGCCCCCGCCTTCCGGAAAGGAGACATAGCTGACGAGTTCATAGTGCCCCACGAACTGCTTCTTGACGGCTTCCAGATCGGCGTCGGCGGCATTGAGTTCGGTGCCGGTGCCCACGAGGATTGCGGCGGCTGCCACGGCAGCGAGTCCGGTGAATAGTGCAATCTTGCGCATGATGTGCCCCCTGCAAGGCGGTGTTGTCATTGTTGTGCGGCGATCATACGCGGCGGCCGCAGCGGGCGTAAAGCCGCGCACCGTGTGCCCGCGTCGGCTCGTCCTGCTACACTGCCGGCCATTCCGAGCAAGCGTTCACCCCAACGGACACCCCATGAATCAGCAATTGCAGCAACTGTTCGACCACCTCGACCTGGAAAACCTCGACGACGGCCTGTTCCAGACGCGTCACAAGAGCGAAGGCTGGCGCCAGATCTTCGGCGGCCAGGTGCTGGCCCAGGCTCTGCTCAGTGCCAGCCGCACCGTGGATGACGCGCGCCGACCGCACTCCCTGCACGCCTACTTCCTGCGCCCCGGCGACAAGGCCCACCCCATCCTGTTCAAGGTGGAGAATCTGCGCGACGGCAAGAGCTTCTGCACGCGTCGCGTGACGGCCGTGCAGCACGGCGCCGCCATCCTGACGCTGGATGCGTCGTTCCAGATTCCAGAGCCCGGCCTCTCGCATCAGGAGCCCATGCCCGAGGTGCCGCCGCCCGAAGCCTGCCTCACCCGCGCGCAACTCGCCGACCAGCTGCGCGAGAGCCTGGGGCCGGAGCTGCATGCCGCCTTCACACGGCCCTTCGCCATCGATCTGCGTCACACGGTGGTGGAGAACATGATGCAGCCCGAGGCGCGCCCGCCGCGCCGCTGCGTGTGGATGCGCGTGGCCGCCGACTTGCCCGAGGACTACGCGCTGCACACGCACATGCTGGCCTACGCCTCGGACATGACCCTGCTCGACACCAGTCTGCTGCCCCATGCCATGAGCCTGTTCTCGCCGCAATTGCAGATCGCCAGCCTGGACCACGCCATGTGGTTCCACCGCCCCTTCCGCATGGACGAATGGCTGCTCTACGTGCAGGACAGCCCCTCGGCCTCGGCCGCACGCGGCTTCAGTCGAGGCAACATCTATCGGCAGAACGGGGAACTGGTGGTATCAGTGGCGCAGGAAGGCTTGATTCGCGTGCACGCGAAGAAGTGAATGAGCACTGCGGCTTGCAGCCCGCAGTGCAGATTTCGGCATTCAGGCGCCGCTGCGAAGATCGGCCGTCAGCACGCCGCGCCGCAGGCAATCGTGTTCGTGCTCTTCGTCGCGCCAGGGCTCGATGAGGGACTCCTGGTACCACTGCTGCATGGCCGGCACTTGCAGCAGGTGGTCGACATAGGCCTGCGCCGGCGCACTCAGGGTGATGCCATAGGTCTGCACGCGGAAGGCCACGGGCGCGAAAAAGGCATCCACCGCCGTGAATTCGGGCCCCGCCAGGAAAGGCCCGCCATAGCGCTTCAACCCCTCGCCCCACAGCTCATTCAAGCGCGCGATGTCACGCAGCAGCGGCGGCACCCAGTCGTGCAGACGAATGCGCACGCCGCAACTCATGGAGCAGTGTTCGCGCAGCGCGAAAAAGCCAGAGTGCATCTCGGCCGCGGCCGAGCGCGCCCAGGCACGTGTCATCTGCTCCTGCGGCCACACGCGGCTGTACTCTTCCGCCAGGAACTCGGCGATCGCCAGCGAATCCCAGATCGTTCCCTTCTCGGTGACCAGGGCCGGCACCTTGCCGCTGGGCGAGAAACGACGGAACTCCTCCCAGTTGGAATTGGCCGTGAAAGGAACCAGACGTTCCTGAAACGGAATGTCCAGCGCCTTCATCAGCACCCAGGGGCGCAGGGACCAGGACGAGTAGTTCTTGTTGGCGATGAACAGGGTCAGCATGATGGGTTTGCCTCAGAAATCGACCTGGCGGTGCTGTGTGCCCTCGCCTGCCGTGATGAACAACAGCACGCTCAGGGCGTGCACGCGCGCGGTGTGCCACAAGCCCTTGGGCACCAGCACCCAGTTGCCGGGCTCGCGCAGCGGCAGGATCTTGTTGCCGGCTTTCTTTTCCAGAATCACGTCGACGGAACCGGCAATCAGCACCACGATCTCGTCGCCCTTGGGGTGCATCTCCCACAACGGCCAGCTCTGCGTGAAGCTCTGCGTGGTGACCAGATACTCGTTGTGGAAATCGCCGAACTTGCCGGCGGAGAGGTCCTGCCAGAATTCGACGTCCACAGGCAGGCTCTGCGCACTGCCATCGGGCCGCAGGCGGGCGTAGGCGCTTTTCATGTTGAAGGGGCCGGGGTGGGTGCTCATGAGCGGTGTCGTCTCTTGGGTTCTCTGCCGGAATCATAGCCGCATCCCCGCGAGGGCGGCAACGACGGCGACGCGTGGCTATTTTTTCACCAATTTCTTGCGGCAGAGCAAGAAGCCGCGCGTTTTCCCCTTGCAGCATTCCACGCCATGGCGGGCATTCTTTACACTCAAAGTGTCCATCCACCCTTGCTGAAGGAGACTCCCCATGCCCGTTGGCAATGCGCCCGTTCTTGCTGGCACGCTGAATCAGACTGATGTGTTGCTCAACGTCACGATGGCCTGGCCAGACTGGCGCAGCACGTCTCCCACCCTGGCAGGCTGGCATCTGGTCAGCGGCAGCGAGCTCGGCCTGAGCTCCGCGCAACTGAGCAACGGCGTGTTCCGCAATGGCAATGCCGAGGCCATCGTCGCTGCCGCCACGTTCAATGGTCACCGCACCCTGACCGTGGGATTCCGTGGCACGAATGACACCGAGGATTGGCGGCAGGACTTTCAGAACGTCAACGAGCACTACACCCTGTTCGCCCCGCTGGTCACTGCCCTGGAATCGGTCGTGGCCAAGGGCGAGTTCGACCTGGTGCTGGCCGCGGGCCACAGCCTCGGGGGCGCCATGACGCAAATGTTCATGGCGAACTACGCCGGCATCGCCCCGGCGTATGCCATCACCACCGGCGCGCCGGGTTACCTGCAGCCCCAGGCCATCCCGGATGCCCGCATCATCAATTACCAGGTGCCGGACGACCCCATCGTGTACCTGGGTGCCAACCGCGCGCTGGTCGGCCAGACTCTCTCCGGCCCCTTTGGCGCCTTGCTGGTGGGCCAGCTTGCCAATGTGCTGAACTCCTCGTTTGGCATTCCCCCCTCGACGTTCACGGAGTCCATCCCGTTCTTCACCGCCAACTACCTCTCGCGCGGCACGGTGGAAGTGCTGAAGGTGCCAGGGCACCCCGAGACACCACCCGCCAGCCTGCTGTCGCTGGTGACGTCCTACAACGCCAGCGCCCATGACTTTCCTGCCTATCAGGCAGGCATTGCCGCCAGCAATCGCAACCCCTTCGACCTCAGCGCCGGCAGTCGCGGCGGCACCGGGCACGATGCACTGTTCGGCACCACGGGCAACGACACCGTGATCGGCGGCACAGGCTTCGACACGCTCTACCTGCACGTCAAGCATGCCGAAGCCACCCTCACCCTTGGACCTGACGGCCCCACCGCCGTCACCAGCCCCGCCAGTGGCACTGACACCTTGATTGGCGTGGAAAGGCTGGCCTTCGCCGACAAGCGGCTGGCGTTTGACCTCGACGCAGACCAGTCCGCCGGCAAGGCCGCCAGGCTGATCGGTGCGGCCTTCGACGGCGCCGCGATTGCAGCCCACCCAGACTGGATGGGCTCCGGCATCCTGGTGTTCGATCAAGGGGCCAGCCTGCTTGATGTCTGCAAACAAGTGGTCGTGCTGATGGGCAACCCGGACAACCAGGCGTTTGTGACCACCGTGTTCACCAACGTGGCCGGCGTGGCGCCCACGCCTTCGGAACTGCAGCAGTTCGTGGGCCTGCTGGAAGGTTCGGGGGGCACACTGAGCAAGGCCGCCCTGCTGGAGCAGGCAGCGCTGGTGGACGTGAACGAGCTGAACATCGGCCTGGTGGGGCTGCAAGGCACCGGGGTGGAGTTCACGTAGAGACGTGCTATCGTCCCGGCATCGCACACCTTTCCAGGAAACGCCATGCCCTTCGCCACGCACTACGCCCAGCACATCGAGCGCCTGCAGGCGCTCTACACCGACGCCCTGCTCGCCACCGGCCATTTCGACGCCGTGCTGATCCACAGCGGCTCGGCTCGCTACCACTATGCCGACGACCAGACGCCCCCCTTCCGCGCCTATGGCCACTTCAGCCACTGGCTGCCGGTGAACAGGCCCGAGCAGGTGGTGTTGATCCTGCCCGGCCAGACGCCCGTGTATTTCCAGGTGGTGCCGCGCGACTTCTGGTACGAACAGACCGCTCACCTCGACGACTGGGTGCGCTCGCAGTGGCACGTGCACACGCTGGAGCGCAGCCAGGGCGTGGCCGACGCCCTGCAGGGCCTGAGCGGCGTGGACATTCCGCCGCTGGCCCGCATCGCGTTTCTCGGCGAGAACACCCCCTTCGCCACCGCCATCGGCCTGCCACCCGAGAGCCACAACCCCTCTGCCCTGCTGCACTGGCTCGACTTCCAGCGCGCCGTGAAATCCGAGTACGAAGTGGCCTGCATCCGCGCCGCCAACCGCCTGGCCCTGCAGGGCCACACCGCCGCGCGTCACGCCTTCGAGGCCGGCGGCAGCGAGTACGCGATTCACATGGCCTACTTGCAGGCCTGCCACATTCTTGATGAAGAGACGCCCTACACCAACATCGTCGCCCTCGACGAAAAGGCTGCGATCCTGCATTACCAGAACAAGCGCCGGCAGAGCGGCGAACACAGCCAGGTGCTGCTGATCGACGCCGGCTGCAAGACCCACGGCTACTGCTCCGACATCACCCGCACCTGGACACGCCCGCACACCGACCCGCGCTTCGTCGCACTCGTCGACGCCATGAACGAACTGCAGCAGGGCCTGATCGAAAGAGTGCGACCTGGCATCCCCTACCCCGACATCCACGTGGCCTGTCACGAGGGCATCACCGATATCCTGCTGCAGTCCGGCCTCTGCCACGGCAGCGCCGAGGAACTGCTGGCCCACAAGGTGAGCACGCTGTTCATGCCCCACGGCGTGGGCCATCTGCTCGGCATCCAGGTGCACGACGTCGGCGGCCGCCTGAAGAATGCGCGCGGCGAGACGCAGACACCGCCGCCCGAATACCCCTCATTGCGAACCACCCGTTCCACTGCGGTGGGCCAGGTGTTCACCATCGAGCCGGGACTGTATTTCATTCCTGTGCTGCTGGAGCCGGAGCGCAGCAGTGCGCGCGGGAAGTTCATCAATTGGGGATTGGTGGATGAATTGACGCCGCTGGGCGGCATCCGCATCGAGGACAATGTGCTGGTGACGGCGGGCGGGGTGGAGAATTTGACGAGGGTGAGGATTTAGTCGGCCGTAAGGAGCGGATTCTCGATGGAGTTGGCACGACTTGCAGGAGAAAGGGCCCGGCGGATCAATCAGTTAAGTGCTCTGCACAGTGAATAACCAGAAGTGAAGTGTCACTTGGATGTGTGCTTATACGATGTAGGGAACTCGGTTGAGCGGGGAGATCGGATCAGTTGATTGATACTTGGACGGGTGCAGGTGTAGGCTTTTCTCGAGATAGAAGGATACAGCGACTTGCGCTCCACACACCTGTCAGCCTAGGGAGACGACATGATTCCGATTTATGAACAAGGAAGTGGGAATGGAATAGGACATGGGTTTGAATCTTTCCTATGTCGACGTTTGGGAACTGCAATAGACTCCAGCAAGATGACGTGAATTGACGGCCAAACAGTCGATCTACGATCTCAAGGCCGAGGACAAATCTTCCAAGTGAGGCCAGTCCGAATAGAAGCACGTTCGCCCAATCATCACGAATCAGTTTTCTGGCAATCGGCAGCTCGTGTCTGTGAAGGCCTATTGTGATGATGTCCTGTTGCATTATCTACCCACCCAGCTCTTACCTCTTCCGCCCGTGACCACCTGGATCGCGATCAGCGCCTATACTTAAGTCGTGGCGCTGGCAGTTCCGCGCACTTCGACATTTGACAGCTTATTTATTGTAGCTACAATAAAAATGGACATTTCCTTTGATCCAAGGAAGGACAAGGCAAACATCCTCAAGCATGGGGTGTCGCTGGCACTCGCCAGACACCTGGATTGGGATGCTGCCCTGGTTGCGGTTGACGAACGGTTTCACTACGCGGAGTGTCGAGTGATTGCTCTCGCTCCTGAAACCAGGACGGTCTACTACGTGGCCTTTGTGGAAACAACTTCAACGCGAAGAATCATCAGTTTGCGCCCAGCCACCCGTCGAGAGGTGAGTCACTATGTCGAGAACATTCAATAAGTCCACGATCGTCATGCCGTCGGTAGCCGAGAACCGCCGCATCGTCGCTGCCGCAGAAGGCGATCCGCACGCAACTCCATTGACCGATGAGCAGCTCCAGGCATTGGTCCCCATGAAGTCACTGCGTGGCAGACCCAAGGTAGAAAAGCCGAAATTGCTGGTGTCCGTTCGTTACAGCCAGGAAGTCATTGAGTACTTTCGGGGCACTGGCGATGGTTGGCAGGTCCGCATGGATGAAGTCTTGCGCAGGTATGTGGCGCGACAGCGCAAGGGAGGCTCTCCCGCGACTTCTTGACTATACTCAAGGCAAACCCCGAGCAATGCCATGCCAACAGCCCTCATCAATCACCGCATGCTGACCTGGGCGCGAGAGCGCTCCGGTGCTTCTTTGCCTGAGTTTGCCAGGCGCTGCGATGTCGACACCGAGCGGCTGTTGCGTTGGGAGACTGGCGAGGAGACATTGAGCTACAAGCAGGCACAGGTGTTCGCCAGCAAGGCGCATCTGCCATTCGGTTACCTCTTCCTTCGCGAGACGCCGCAAGAGGAACTGCCGATTCCCGATCTGCGCACGCTCGAGAATCGCGGAGTCAGGCGGCCCAGCGCCGAGCTGCTCGACCTGATCAAGCTCACCCTCTATCGCCAGCAGTGGTACAAGGACTATCGGCAGAACGAATTGCTCGGCCCGTGCCCTGTCGCTGGTCGCTTGTCCAACGATACCCCCGTGCATGATGTGGTGAACGACATGCGTCGCGTGCTGAAAGTGGCGGCGCATCCCGTGCGCGGGGCGTGGGACGATTATTACCGTGACCTGATTTCGCGCATCGAAGGCATCGGTGTGCTGGTGATGCGCGAGGCCAGTCTCGGGCATCACACGCGGCCTCTGCGCGTTGATGAGTTTCGTGGATTCGCGATCGCGGATGACATGGCGCCGGTGATATTCGTGAACCATGCCGATGCGCCGGGCGCGCGACTCTTCACGCTGATCCATGAGCTTTGCCACATCTGGACAGGCGTTTCCGGCATCTCCGATGGCGAGGAATCCTCTGGGCATCGAAGCGAGACCGTTTGCAATGCGGTGGCTGCGGAGTTTCTGGTGCCAGAGCAGGAGTTCCGTCAGCTCTGGCAGGACTTGCCGGAGTGGACGGAGAATCTGCCCGCACTGGAAGCGCACTTTCATGTCAGCACCTGGACACTTGCGCGCCGCGCGATGACGCTCGGCTTCATCACTGGTGAGCAGTATCGGCAGCATGTAGCCCGACAGACGGCCCTGTGGGCGGAACGCACTAAGCACGGTGACGGCGGCCCCAGTTGTCACAAAACCAGAAACGCACAACTGAGCAAGCCCTTCTCCCGCGCAGTGCTGTCACAGGCCTTCAATGGCCAGCTGGCGCTGCGGGAGGCCGGCGACCTGTTGGGGATCAATCCCGCAAGATTGCGGCGGTTCGCTGACGAGGTGCGGCTGTGAAGTACTTGCTCGACTCCAACACCTATATCCAGGCGAAGAACCAGTATTACGGCATGGGCTTCTGTCCGGCTTACTGGGACTGGCTGGACGCATGCTTCGAGGCGGGCGAGGTCTGCAGCATCGAATTCATTGGCAGCGAGATGCAGTCAGGGAACGATGACCTGGCGGCATGGGTAAAGGCGCGGCCTGCACACTTTCTGCCTCACGACGACGAAATGACCCAAACAGTGTACGCAGACATCGTGAACTTCGTGATGTCACAGAACTTCGATGCTGCGCCGAGAGATTTCTTCCTGACGAAGGGTGACCCCTGGCTGATCGCCAAGGCCAAAGTGCTGGGGGCCAGTGTCGTCACCAATGAAGCCACCGTGGCACCGGAATTCGCGCTACTGCGTGAAATGCTCCGTGCGAGACAGTCTGCCGGTGTCAGCCGGCCTGGCCTCTGCCCGCCAGCACCAGCACCTGCACCGCTTCCGCCAGCGCCGACGTGCCGAAGCTCACGTCGCGCTGCGCATTCACGCTGCCCACGAAAGTGATGTGGCGCGCGGCCAGCGCCGTGCGCAGGCGCTGCGGGTCTTGCAGCAGCTCGGCGGGCAGATCCTCGCCCACCTTCAGCAGATGGAACTCCACGCCCTGAGGCTGCACCAGCGCCTGGAAGAACTTGTCGAGACTTTTCTGGAAAGCGACCTGCGCAATGTACTTGGCCGCAAGCTTGTGCGAGAGCACGGTGTTGCGATACCGGGCGTTCTGATTCAGCAGACTCTCGACCACCGGGTCGCTGAGCACGGTGACCACCTTGCCCAGGAACGGGTCGTCGGGCTCGCAGCCGGAGATGATGTGCAGGGTCAGGCGGAAGCCGGTTTCGTCGTCCAGGTTGATGATCACATAGTCATAGGCGTCGTCGCGCAGGGCAGCCACGAAGTCCGGCTCGAAATACTGCTCCGGCTGTGGGAAATCGAAGTGCGCGGCGCGCATCGCGATCTGGCTGTCCTGGTCGAGAAAGGATTCCAGATTCTGCACCGACCAGGTGGAGCCGAGCACACACAGGCGGCGGTGCAGGTGCGCGCCGGGCGGTCGAATCAGCACCGGCGCCGAGGCAGGCAGTGCTTCCGGCAGCGAGAACGCGAGACCGTGCACATCGTCTGTGATGAACAGCAGCCAGTCGTTCGCCTGCAGTGCTTCCCCGAACGGACACAGCGCAAGACTGAAGCGACCCTGAGCATCGGTGCGCGAGTAACCCGCCAGCGTGCCGCCGGAGAAACCGGGCATCAGCTCGCCATAGTCACGGCCCGGAGTGACACCGGCAGCACGGAAACGCTCTGGCGAGACGAAATGCACCGAGTGACCGTGGAAGGAAAGCAGTTCGAAGAACACCTTGTAATAGACGATGTCGATGATCGAGCGCGAGAGCACACTGACGATCACGTCGTCGGGATTGATGATGGCAAACAGCGAGTCCTGACCGAAGCGGGTCATGGCCAGGGCGATCTCGCGGCTGTGCACGCCGGCGCTCAGCTCCATCGAGCACTTCACTGGATTCAGCGCCTTCTGGCGGGCTTCCAGATGGCGCATGAACGCCGGCACATTGCTGAGACAGGCCAGGATCTTGAGGTTGAGATTGTCGGTGGCAAAGGCATCGCCCGCCTTGTCGCTGGCGAGCACCACCAGTCCGAATGCCCGCTCCACGCCAAGGCGCTGGTAGGTGTCGTATTCCGTGCACAAGCCTTGCCGCAGCGAGATCTGCAGCTCGGGCCAGCGTTCCAGATCGTGCTGCTCGGCGAATTCGTCAAGGGCCTCGCGATCCGGCAACAGCAGCACGACATGGCCGACCTGCCCGAGTCGCCGCGCCCGCACGGCCATCTCGTCCAGCAGCAGCGGCAGGCGGTCATTGTGGTTGACGATCAACATGTGGTCGCGCTTCTTGTACGGCAGCGTGCCGCCGCGGATGCGATCGATGAGCTGCTCCAGCGCTGCCGACAGCACCGATATGATGAAAGAGAACAGGATCAGGCCCAGCAACACCTGCACCAGCCCGAGCACGCCCTGGGTGAGCCCTTCGGCATCGGCATAGGACGACGGGTCGACGAACATCCGGTAGCTGCCAGCAACGGAGCCGAGAAAGGGCGATGCCGCGAGAATCACCAGGGCCGAACACCCGAAGATGATGACGAGCTGGGCCCAGATGGGCCCCAGCGCAAAACCTTCCGGCGAGAACAGACGCCGCAGTCGTCGCAGCGCACGAGTCATCAGACTGAAGGCATGGCGGGCTCGGGACATGGCGCTACAACTCCCCCATCGTCCCGAGTCGCGCGAACATCTCCGTCACGATCTGCAGGTCGGTCAGAAACTGGTCCAGACGCTTGAACTCGTTGGCGTTGTGGCCGGTGTACTTCTCGTTGGGCATGGCCAGGCCGAACTGCACGCCGTTGGGCAGGTCGTGGATGGACGTGGCGCCGGCTGAGGAGCCGAACTCGCGCGGGATGTCGAGATTGGCCACGGCGATGTCGAGCAGCGCATTCACCCAGGCGCCTTCCGGATTGCGGTACATGGGCGCACCGGCGCTGAGGGTCAGCGTCACGTCCACGCCGGTCGCGGCCTTCCACTCATTGAGCCGCGTCTCGACCTGTTGCAGCAGCGCCTCGGGCTCGCGGCCCACAGGCAGGCGCAGATTCACGGCGGTGCGCAGGCCGTCGGCAGCGGTGGAAACGAACGTCTGGGCGGTGGTCAGCGGGCCCATGAACTCGTGGCGATAGGCGATGCCCATCGGCTCGCCGTAATGGTCGAGGCCCCAGTTCTCGGTGGCGTAGCGCGCGGCGTCGGTGAACTGATTGGTCTTGAACACGCTCTGCCCGCGCAGGGAGTCCATGAAGGCCAGCAGACGCGCCACCGGGTTGATGCCTGTCTCGGGCTCGGAGGAGTGCGCCGACACGCCGAACACCTCCAGCAGCACCGTGTCGCCGTCGCGCCGGGCCTGAATCTGGAAATCGCTGCCGTGAGTCGCCGCGAACACCGCGCCGCGCTCGTTGAGCAGGGTGACCAGGGCGTCGGGTCGCTCACTCAGCAGCGTTGCCGTGGACGAGGCCGGGATCTGGTTGGTGGCGAGCCCGCCGGTCAGGGCCACCACCTCGGCACCCTCCCCCGTCGCCGCTCGCGCGGGGAAGTTCGCCATCACGGTGCCATAGCCCTTCTCGGCGATGATGACGGGGTAACTGCCATCCAGCGCGATGTTGTAATCGGGCGTGGGATTGCGCTCGAGGTAGTAGGGCATGGCGTCGCCGCCGGTTTCCTCGCGCGTGTCGATCAGCAGGCGGAACTGGCGTCGCAGCGGCAGGCCGGACTCCTGCAGCGCGCGCATCGCGAACAGCGCGGCCACGATGCCGTTCTTATCGTCCTCGGTGCCGCGTCCGTAGAGCCGGTCGCCGATCTGCGTCACGGTGAACGGGTCGAGCCGCGTGCCGTCAGCCAGCACCCATTCGTCAGGATTCACCGGCACCACGTCGGCGTGGGCGTGAATGCCGATCAAGGCGCTGTCAGCCGGCGCGTCGCTGTTGCGCAGGCTGATCTCGTACACGCGATTGTCCACGTTGCGCCACTGCAGTCCGAACAGATCAACCAGACGTTCCAGTGTGGCGGCGAAGCGCAGGAACTCGGGGTTCTCGTGCTGGGGCAGGCCTTCGACATTGAAGGTGGGAATCGCCACCAGTTCGCGCAGCATGTGCAGCGCCGCCTCGCCCTGCTCGTCACGCACCTGCTGCGCCAGCGGGCGGATGTCGCGCTCGTACGTCACTTCGTCCAGCGCCGCGCGGGCGAGGGTCTGACGCGCGGGAATGAAATCGTCACCGGGCGCGCGCGCCTGCAGCAGGGCCGCGACGAAGCGCACGCCGCGCTCGGACTCCACCCAGCCCACCCACCAGCCGGTGTTCTCGTCGCCGTCGAGCACGGCCAGGCCCGTCTTGCCGCGCGTGCGTTGCTGCGGCGTGTCTTCCGACAGCATCAGCGTCCTCACCGCGTCCATGCTGCGCTGGGAGAAGGGCAGCTCGTTGTTGTACAGACGCTGCAGGAACTGCACCTGTTCCAGCGGCGAGATGCGCAGCGCGCCCGTCAGCCAGAACTGGTCGATGCCACCGGAGATGTCGCGATTGCCATAGCCCACGGCGTCGATGTGCTGCTGCATGCGCTGCGCGCCGATCTCGCGCACCAAGGCCTGGAAATGCGGCACGGCCGAGAGGCGAAAGCCTTCCAGCAGGGTGAGATCGCGGTTCAGCTCCGTGCGGCCGCGCACCACGCCATCCCAGGGCATCACGCTGTCGACGCCGGCGATCACGCCCGTTTCCAGCGCCACCAGGGCGCTGAAGATCTTGAACGTCGAGGCGGGAATGAAGCGCTGCTGCGCCAGCGCGGCATTGCCGGTGTACCAGGTGTCGCTGGCGGCGTCATGCACGAGTGCCGTGCCGGTGTAGCCGGTGCGGGCCGCGAGGCGCTCGATGGCAGGCAATTCCGTCAGGGTGGGCTGCGCCAGCGTGAGGGCGGAGCACAACGAGGCGAGCAGGAGGACAAGCGAGTGAATGGGCTTCATGGCACGTTTCCGTAATGCTGCAGGACAAGGTCGAAGGTGCGTTGCAAGGCGCCGCGGTTCTGCGCCACCAGCGTGCGGCCGGCCTGGCCCATGCGCGTGCGCAGGGCTTCGTCCTGACACGCGGCGATGACGGCGGTGGCCAGCGCGGAGGCGTCGGCGCAAGTCTGCAGCGCGCCGGCTTCCTCCAGCTGCTCGCAGATGGTCTGGAAATTGAACTGGGACGGGCCGACGAACACGGGCAGGCCCATGGCGGCGGGTTCGAGCACGTTGTGGCAGCCGGTGTTCACCAGACTGCCGCCCACGAAGGCGATGTCGGCCACGCTGAAATAGGTGAGCATCTCGCCCATGCTGTCGCCCAGAAAGACCTTGGTGAGCGGGCCCGCCTCGAGGCCATCACTGCGCCGCACCACACTCAGGCCCTGATCGGCACACAACTTCGCCACCGCCTTGAACCTTTCGGGGTGACGTGGCACCAGCAACAGCAGCAGCTCGGGCACCTGGCTCAGGCACTGGCGGAAGGCCTGCAGCACTTTCTCCTCTTCGCCTTCGCGCGTGCTGGCGGCGATCAACACGGGACGATTGCGACCGATCAGTTGCTGCAGCTCGCGCTGACGCTCGGCCAGGTCCTCGGGCAGCTCGATCTCGAACTTGATGCTGCCGGTGATCTGCAGCTGCTGCGCGGTGACGCCCAGCCGCACGAAGCGTTCGGCGTCGTTGTGCGCCTGGGCGGCGATGCAGTCGATCTGCCGCAGCATGGGCTTGCCCAGCGCCGGGAATTTCTCGTAGCCGCGCGCGGATTTCTCCGACAGGCGCGCATTGGCCACGATCACCTGCCCGCCGCGCTGCTTGGTGTAATGGATGATGTTGGGCCACAGCTCGGTTTCCATGATCACCAGCAGGCGCGGCTGGAAACGGGCGAGAAAGGCCAGCACGGACCACGGGTGATCGTACGGCGCGTAGACGTGGCAGACATCGCTGCCGAACAGATCACGGACGCGCTCCGAGCCGGTGGGCGTCATGGTGGTGACCACCAGCGGGATCTGCGGATGCTCGGCGCGCAGCTTGCGGATCAAGGGCGCGGCGGCCAGCGTCTCGCCCACCGACACCGCGTGCACCCACAGCCACTCGCCACGCTGCGCCTGCTGCTGCGGCGAGAGCCGCACCAGGCCGAAGCGCTCTGCCCAGCGCCGGGCATAGGCCGGAGCCTTGAGCGCGCGCCAGAGCAGGCGCAACACAATCAGCGGCAGGATGAGGGTGAACAGCAGGTTGTAGGCGAATCGATTCACGGGTCTGGTCTTGTTCCGGGTCAGGGGTGGCACCGCGCAGAAGGCCGCAGGCCGGGGGCCGCAGCCTGTGCAGTGCCCGGCCATGCTACCATGGCGCCCACTTCTGGCGGCGGACGAGTGCCGCCCCACGGCAAAAAACCTTCGACGACCAAGGCAGACCCCACCCATGCAAGTCCCGGCTTCCCCAGTGCAGACAGACATCGTCATTTTCGGCGGCGGGATCGCCGGGCTGTGGCTGCTGAACCGGCTGCGTCAGCAGGGGCTGGACGTGGTGCTGCTGGAGTCCGGCGCGCTGGGCGGCGGCCAGACCCTGGCCTCGCAAGGCATCATTCACGGCGGGCTGAAGTACGCGCTCAATGGCGTGCTGAGCCCGGCCAGCAGCGCCATCGCTGACATGCCCGAGCGCTGGCGCCAATGCCTGCAGGGCGCGGGCGAGATCGACCTGCGCGGGGTGCGCGTGCTGGCCCCGCACTATTTCATGTGGTCGGGTGGCGGCTATCGCTCCCGGCTGAAGTCCTTTCTGGGCAGCAAGGCCCTGCGCGGGCGCATCGACGCGTTGAAGCCCGCGCAATACCCGCCCTTCTTCCAGGGCCGCACGCTGGAAGGCGCGCTGTACCAGCTCACCGACTTCGTGGTGGACACGCCCTCCCTGGTGCAGACACTCGCCGCGCCGCACCGCGAGCGCATCTTCCGCGTGCCGGCCGAGGCCGTCGCCGCGGTGCTCGATGCAGCAGGGACACTGCAACACCTGCGTTTGACGGGTTCCAAGGGGCAAGCTGTGACACTGCAGGCACAGCGCTACATCCTGGCCGCGGGCGAGGGCAATGCCGCCCTGATGCAGCGCCTTGGCGGCCATCTGCAGGACGCCCTGCCGGCCATGCAGACGCGCCCCCTGCACATGGTCTACGTGCGCCTGAACCACCCGGCCCCCGCCTTCGTGCACTGCATCGGCGACAGTTTCGGCATGACCCCCCGGCTGACCATCACCGCCCACCCCTCGGCCACGGCCCCCGACGAGAGCGCCCCCGACGGCGCCGGCTGGACCTGGTACCTGGGCGGCGAGATCGCCGAGAGTGGCGTGCAGCGCAGTGCGGCCCAGCAGCAGGAAGAGGCCGCCCGCCAGTTGCAGGCGACCTTCCCCTGGCTGGACATGAGCCAGGCGCGCTGGGGCAGCTTCTTCATCAACCGCGCCGAACCCCGACTGCCGAACCTGCAGCGGCCCGACACCGCCTATCTGCACGCGGCGGGCACCCTGCTGGTGACTTGGCCGACCAAGCTGACCCTGAGCCCGGATCTGGGCGACAGTGTCTGCACCGAACTCCAGCGTCAGGGCCTCACCCCCGGCAGTGCGCCGAGCGCAGCCGCCGCCCTGGCCGCACAATTCCCCTTTCCGGGCCATGCCGTGCACCGCTGGGAGTCCGCCCCATGAGCACGTCCTTTTCCGCGCACCTGCCCCGTCGCGCCCTTGGCAGTACCGGCCTGGAGGTGTCCTGCCTGGGCCTGGGCACCGTCAAGTTCGGCCGCAACCAGGGCGTCAAATACCCGCAAAGCTTCCAGCTGCCCGACGATGCCCGCGTACGTGAGGTGCTGGCCCTGTGCCGGGACGCCGGCATGAACCTGATCGACACCGCGCCGGCCTATGGCAGCAGCGAGGAACGTCTGGGTGCGCTGCTGACGCAGCGGCAGGACTGGGTGATCTGCTCCAAGGTGGGCGAGGAGTTCACTGATGGCGTCTCGCACTTCGATTTCACGGCCGGGCATGTGCGGCGCAGTGTGGAACGCAGCCTGCGACGCCTGCGCACAGACTATCTGGACCTGGTGCTGATTCACTCCGATGGGGATGACGAGGCGATCCTGCGCCGGGGCGAGTGCGTGGAGGCTCTGCAGCGCTGCCGCGAGGCGGGACTGGTGCGGGCCATCGGCATGTCCACCAAGACGGTGGCCGGCGGACTGCTGGCCCTGGCGCACACCGATGTCGTGATGGTGACCCTGAACCCGGCCAGCACGGACGTCCTGCCGGTGATCGCGCAGGCCCACGCTCAGCACAAGGGCGTGCTGATCAAGAAGGCGCTGAACAGCGGGCATGGCGATGTGGAGTCCAGCCTGGAATTCATCTTCCGCCAGGACGGCGTGAGCGCGGTGATCATCGGCAGCATCACCCCCGCGCATCTGCGAGACAACATCGAGGCGGCCGTGCGCGCCAGCGGCGGGCGCTGAGTCACGCCCCGCCACCTGCGCAGCACGTCAGTCGAGGAAAGCGCAGAACTCGCACAGGGCATAGAGGCTGCGCGGGTCGTTGAAGCGGGCCAGGGAGCCGAGCTGGCCGAGCGTCTGCTGCAGCACACCGCCCCCCGCGTCACCGAGCCAGGACGTTGCCGCCAGCCCGGTGAGACCGAAATTGCGGATCAGCTCCTGGGCGAACTGTTCGCCCGGCGTCAGCGGCTTCTCGATGTAGCGCCACTCATACGCCTCCACCCCCGCCAGCTGCGCGGCCGCCGCGATGGCGTCGTCCAGTTCCCCCAGATTGTCCACCAGCCCGAAGGCCTGCGCCTGGGTGCCGCTCCACACCTGCCCCTGGGCCACCGCATCCACCTGCTCAAGACTCAGGTTGCGCCCGTCGGCCACCAGCTGCAGGAAGCGGCGGTACCCATCCTCGACACTGGCCTGGAACACGGCCGCCATGGGCTCGCTCATGCCGGTGAGCACATCGGCCCGGGTGAGCGGCGTGGTGCTGACGCCGTCGGCGAAGACGCCCATGCGGCCGAGACTGTCCTCCAGCGTGGGGATCAGGCCGAAGATGCCGATGGAGCCCGTGACCGTGGTGGGCGCGGCCCAGATCTCGTCGGCCGTGGCGGAAATCCAGTAACCGCCCGAGGCCGCCGTGCCCGCCATGGACACCACCAGCGGCTTGCCCGCCTCCTGCAGCTGCTCCAGCTCCTGCCGGATCAGCTCCGAGGCCAGGGCCGAGCCGCCGGGCGAATCGACGCGCAGCACCACGGCCTTGACGCGCTCGTCACGGCGCGCGTCCCGGATCAGGGAGATCAGGCTGTCGGCGCCGATCACGCCGCGCGGCTGCTCGCCCATGTCGATGCTGCCCTCGGCCACGATGACGCCGATCTCGTTCTCGGCCGGCAGCGGCAGGGTGTCGGTGGCCGCGAGGAAATCCGTGAAGCCGATGGTGCGCGGATTGCCACCCGCCGCCCCGGCCAGGGCGCTGAGCCGCGCGCGGAACTGCGGCAGGCTGACCAGCTCGTCCACCAGCCCGTGCGCCAGCGCCACCTGGGCCGTGTCGCCGCCGACGGCCTGCAGATGCGCCGGGTAGTCGTTGGCATAGGAGCGCAGGGCCTCGACGCTCAGCCCCCGGTTCACGGCCACGGTGTTCAGATAGCGCTGCCAGAGTTCGTCCACCAGCTGCTGCATGTTGGCGCGGGAGAGCTCGGACATGGCGTCAAGCGTGAAAGGCTCCACCGCCGCCTTGTGCGTGCCAACGCGGAACACGTGCACCCGGATGCCCAGGCGCTCCAGCGCGCTGGCGAAGAACAGCTGGCTGCCGCCATAGCCCGGCAGCATCAGCTGGCCCATGGGGTGCAGGTAGATCGTGTCGGCATGGGAAGCCAGGAAATACTGGGCCTGGCTGAAGTAGTCGCCATGGGCGATGAGGGACTTGCCGCTCTCGCGCACCCGTTCCAGCGCCGCGCCGATGCTCTCCAGCGCCACTGGCGTGGCGGACGTCAGTTCGTCGAGATCGAGCACCACGCCGACAATGCGGGCATCGGCTGCCGCCCGCTCCAGGGCGTCGAGCAGATCGCGCAGCGGCGTGGCCGTGACCCCGGACGTGCCCAGCAGCAGGCTCTGCGGGTCGAGCAGCACCGGCTGCTCCACGATGGCCCCGCGCGGATTCAGCACCAGCAGGCCGCCCTCGGGCACCCTCACCGTGGCGGGCCCGCTGAACAGCGCCCCCAGCACCACCAGCAGGAGCAGCAGGAAGACGAGCCGGCCCAAGAACACCCGCAGGGCGTCGAGACCGCGCCCGAACCAGCCGAAGACACGGCGCAGAAGAGAAGCTTGAGACATGAGGGTACCTTTGCTGGGGAATCAGTCGCGGTTGAGGGTCATCTGCAGCGAGTATAGAAGCCGGCCTGCAACCACGCCACGGGCTCTCGTGCGGCTCAGACCAGCAGCGTCCAGGCCATGCCCAGCAGCGCGCACAGCCCCAGCATGGGCAGCATGCCGAGCCGCAGCACGAACAGCAGCAAGAAGGCGATGCCCGAGAGCGCCAGTTCCGGCAGGTTGACGCTGGCGAGCACCGGCAGCTGCATGTCCAGCCCGAACGCGGCGATCCGCCAGGTCTCGCGAAACAGCAGATTGAGCGCGAACCACAGCGCCAGGTTGGCGATCACGCCCACCACCACCGCCGTGATGGCGGCCAGCGCCGCCGACAGCGCCTGCTGGCTGCGCAGGCGCTCCACATAGGGCGCGCCGGCGAAGATCCACAGGAAACAGGGCAGGAAGGTGACCCAGGTGGTCAGCAGCGCCCCGAGGGTGGCCGCCAGCAGGGATGGCTCGGCCCCGCCTTGGCGCCAGGCGCCCAGAAAGCCCACGAACTGCGTGACGAGAATCAGCGGCCCCGGCGTGGTCTCGGCCAGCCCCAGCCCGTCCAGCATCTCACCGGGTTGCAGCCACTGGTACTGTTCCACGCCCTGCTGGGCCACATAGCTGAGCACGGCATAGGCGCCGCCGAAGGTGACCACGGCCATGCGCGAGAAGAAGTCCGCCAGTTGCGTGTAGACGCTCTGCGGCCCCAGCAGCAGATGCAGCCCCAGCACCGTGCCCAGCCACAGCAGCAGACAGACCAGCGCCGCCCGCCGAGTGCCCGGTCGCCGCTCGGCTGCCGGCAGCGCCTCGACCACAACGTGCTCGTGCTGCCGCAGGCGGGCGGCGAGATACCCGAGCACCCCCGCCCCGAGCACCACCAGCGGGAACGGCAGCGCGAAGGCGAACAGGGCCACGAAGCCGGCCACCGCCAGCGCCACCTGCAGGGGCCCGCGCAGGGCGCGTCCGGCAATGCGCAGCAGGGCCTGCACGACGATGGCGAGCACGGCGGCCTTCATGCCGAAGAACAGGCCTTCCACTGCCTGCAGATCGCCGAGCAGCACATACAGCCAGGACAGCGCGAGGATGGCGCAGGCGCCGGGCAGAATGAACAGCAGCCCCGCCACCAGTGCGCCGCGCACGCCGTGCAGCAGCCAGCCGATGTAGGTGGCGAGCTGCTGGGCCTCGGGCCCGGGCAGCAACATGCAGTAGTTGAGGGCGTGCAGGAAGCGGGTCTCGTCGATCCAGCGTTTCTCTTCCACGAGGATGCGGTGCATGAGGGCGATCTGCCCGGCCGGGCCGCCGAAGCTGAGCAGGCCGATGCGCCACCAGAGGGCGACGGCATCCAGAAAGGGGATGGGTCCGGGCATTCATAACCTCGTGATCGACGATTTGTTCGTGGTGGTCATGTGGAGCAGGCTGCGGGTTTCGGACACGCCGTGAATACGTCCATGTAGGCTCGGCTGCCGCCATCCCTGGCGGCAGACGGTCCGAAACCCGCAGCCCGCTCCCCATGACGTCAAGTCAACAGTTCGCGTTGCCAGAAAGGAGATCCAGATGCCCGCACCTCGTGGGGAGGCCAAGGGTCGGCGGCAGGTCCGCGGGGTGGCACCCTCTCTCGGCCTCACCGGGACTGAGGCGCCGAATTCACGGAGACCCCCGCGCCCCACTGCACGTCGATGGCGGGTGGGGGCCGGGGCTGGAGGGACTGTGAGCCGCCTGGACGGCGGCGAATCAAGCCCCCATGGATGGGTTCACGGCGTGTCCCGCCAGCCCCGGCCCCCACCCGCCACCCGTCAATCAAAAAAGCGCGGCCTCCACACAGAGAGGCACCTCAGCCCCTCAACTTCTCCACGATGGCGGATGTCGAACAATTGTCCAGGAACGCCAGCACCCGCACCTCGCCCCCGTAACCCAGCACATAGTCGCCGCCCACCACCTGCTCCACGCTGTAATCACCGCCCTTCACCAGAATGTCCGGGTGCAGCAGCCGCAACAGCGCTTCCGGCGTGTCTTCGGCGAAACTCACCACCCAGTCCACCGCTTCCAGCCCCGCCAGCACGGCCATGCGCCGCTCCACCGGGTTGATGGGCCGGCCCGGACCTTTCAGACGCCGCACCGAGGCATCGTCGTTGATGGCCACGATCAGCCGCTGCCCCAGACGCCGCGCGTCGGCCAGGTAGCCGACATGGCCCGCGTGAATGATGTCGAAGCAGCCATTGGTGAACACCACCTTCTCGCCATGGGCGCGGGCGTCTTCCACTGCCAGCTTGAGCTGTTCCGCGGTCATCACGCCACGGCCGGTGCCGTCCTCGCGCTGGATCGCCCGACGCAGCTCCGGCCCGCTGATGGCTGCCGTGCCCAGCTTGCCCACGGCCAGGCCGGCTGCCAGATTCGCCAGCGCCGTGCCCACGTCCAGGGCCGCCCCCGCCGCCAGTGCGGCCGCCAGCACGGCCACAACCGTGTCGCCGGCACCGGTGACATCGAACACTTCCTGCGCCCGCGTGGGCATGTGCAGTTCCGGCTGACCACTGCGCAGCAGCGTCATGCCATGTTCGCCTCGCGTGATCAGCAGCGCCTCCAGTTCCAGCTCCGCCAGCAGGCGCAGGCCGCGCGAGGACAGCTCCTCCTCACTGTGACACTTGCCGACAATGGCTTCGAACTCGCTCAGATTGGGCGTGATCAAGGTGGCGCCGCGATACTTGCTGAAATCATTGCCCTTCGGGTCGACGATGACCGGCAGCCCGCGTGCCCGCGCCGCCTGGATCAGGGGCTGGGTGTGGCGCAGGGCGCCCTTGTTGTAGTCGGAGAGCACCAGCACCTGGGTCTCCGGCAGCAGCGCCAGCGCGCGCTCTTCCAGGGCCGCCACCGCGTCGACGTGGAAATCCTGCTCGAAGTCCACTCGCAGCAGCTGCTGATGCTGGCTGATGACGCGCAGCTTGGTGATCGTCGGCGCCGCGTCGCAGCGCGCGAAGGCACACAGCACGCCGGCCGCCTGCAGCCGCTCCTGCAGCTCTTCGCCGGCCTCGTCGTCGCCGACGATGCCCACCAGCGACGCTGCCGCGCCCAGGGCCGCGATGTTCAGCGCCACGTTGCCCGCGCCCCCCGGGCGATCCTCCCGCGTGCCCACCCGCACCACCGGCACCGGCGCTTCCGGCGAGATGCGCGTGGCCTTGCCATGCCAGTAGCGATCCAGCATCACGTCGCCCACGACGAGCACGCGCGCCTGTTGAAAGGGGGGCATTTCCAGTTTCATCGTTCAGTGTCCACATGGCCGAAAAGTGGCCGCGATCATAGCACAGGGCCCGTGGCGCGCCGCAGACCGGGCGCTCGGACGGGCGGCGGCTGCTGCGGGAAAGGTTTGCTACAATCGCCGCACTTTCGCTGGCCCCGGCCAGCCCGCAACGGAACCCTTGTGAGCAAGAAATCCAGAAAGTCCGACAATCTGGGCGATTTCCTCAGCCCCCGCTACTGGCCCACCTGGCTCGGCTTCGGGGTGATCTGGCTGGTGGCCCAGCTGCCCTTCGCCCTGCAGATCCACCTCGGGCGCGGCCTCGGCTGGCTCAGCTACGCACTGGCCCGGGAGCGCCGCCGCGTCTGCCGGATCAACATCGACCTGTGCTTCCCCGAGCTGTCTGCCGAGCAGCGTCGACGTCTGGTGCGCGACACCTTCGTCTCCAACGGCATCGGCGTGCTGGAAGTGGGCATGGCCTGGTGCCGCAACCCGGAGGATTTCCGTGGCCGCGTCACCGTGAGCGGGCTGGAGCGGCTGGAGGCGGCAACCGCGCGTGGCAAGGGCGTGCTGCTGGTGTGCGCGCACTTCACCACCCTGGAATTCTGCGGCAGCCTGCTGAGCCTGTTTCACCGCATGGACGTGACCTACCGCCCGCACAAGAACCCGCTGTTCGAGACCCTGATGTTCCGCGCCCGCCAGCGTCTCTATGGCGCGGTGATCGACCGGGGCGATGTGCGCCAGGCTCTGCGCAGCCTGCAGCAGGGGCACACCATGTGGTATGCCCCCGATCAGGACTACGGCGCGAAGCATTCGGTGTTCGTGGATTTCTTCGGCGTACCCGCCGCCACCATCACCGCCACCACCCGTTTCGCCTCGTTCAATGACTCCGCCGTGATCTTCTTCAGCCATTTCCGACGCCCCGATGACTCGGGCTATCATCTGGACTTCAGCGCGCCGCTGCAGGACTATCCCAGCGGCGACGAGCACGCCGACGCCGCGCGCATCAATGCCGTGATCGAGGCCGCCGTGCGCGAGCATCCCGAGCAGTACCTGTGGCTGCACAAGCGCTTCAAGACCCAGGCCGCCGGCAAGACCGCGAGCCCCTACAACCAACAAGCCACCGCCGAGTCGCCATGACCTCCGCCGCCCACAGCGCCAGTGCCAGCAAGGACATCCGCCTGGGGGCCGTGGGGCTGAGTCTGCTGCTGTCGCTCTGGCATGCCCTGGTCAATCCGATTCCCAACCCCGACGGCTTCGAATACGTGCGCGTGGCCGAGGTGTTCCTCGAGCAGGGCCTCGGTGCCGCCTTCGCGCTCTACCCTTCCGCCACCTACCCGGTGCTGATCGGCGTCCTGCAGGGCGCGGGCCTCGACCCTTTCGTGGCAGGCCAGGTGCTCAACGCCGCGTTCTACGCGCTGCTGGTGAATGTGTTCATCAGTCTGGTGCTGGCCCTCCGCGACACCCGACGCATCGCTCTGCTGGCCGCCACCGTGGTGCTGGTGTTTCCCCAGCTGAATGAATACCGCTTCTACATGATCCGCGACGTCGCCTGCATCGCCCTGGTGCTGGCCGGCACGCTGCAGCTGATGCGCTATGCCCGCGCGCCGGCCTGGCGCGAGGCGGGGCTGTTCTGCGGCTGTCTGCTGGGCGCGGCGCTGTTCCGGGCCGAGGCGCTGGTGTATCTGGTCTGCTCGCCGCTGGTGCTGCTGGCGGGGGCGGTGCCCGTCGCCAACGCGAAGGCGGCCTGGCTGCGGCTGCAGGGACTGGTGGTGGGGCTCGGCGTGGCGGGTGTGGTCGTGCTGGGACTGGCGGGCGTGGACGTGGTGGGCACGCTGCAGCGCATCGCGGCGGTGTATCTGCCCTTCGTGACAGCGGCGCTGCAGCCAACTGACGCCGCGGTCAGTCCGGTGGCCGTGGCCGTCTTCGGTGACTATGCCGCCGAGTTCTCCGGGCAGTATCTGTGGCTGTTCATGGTCGGCGGCATGAGTACCCTGCTGCTCCTCAAGCTCGCGGCGGGTTTCGGGGGGCCCGCGCTGCTGGTGCTGCTCTACGGCTGGCGCACAGGCACCCTGCCCCTGCGCGACCCGGCGCTGCGGCCCCTGCTGTGCAATGCCTTGATCGCCTTCGGCATTCTGCTGGGCTTTCTGCTGCTGACGCGTTTTCTCTCCACGCGCTACACGCTGCTGTTCTGCGTGCTGCTGCTGCCGTTGCTGCCCCTGGTAATTGACACCGCGCTGGAGCGCCTGCCCACGCTGCCACGCGCTGGCTTGCTGCGCGGCACGGCCCTGTTCCTGCTGCTGTTCTGCGCCGTGGACGCCCACGTCAGCTTCGGGCGCAGCAAGCACTCGCTGGAGCAGGCCAGCGGCTGGCTGCGCGGGCAGACCGCGCCCGGCACGCTGTTGCTGACCAACAGCAATTACGTGGCCTACCACAGCGGCATGGTGGCGGATTACGACAAGGTGTATCGCTACGTGGACCCAACGCTGGCCGACACGGCGGCACCCGGCACCCTGCTCGCCATGAGTCTGGACCGCGGCATGCAGCAGTGGCTGGAGGAGAGGGTCAAGGCGGGGCACCTGGCCCTGCTGGCGGCCTTCCCGCAACAAGATGGTACGCCCGACGAGCGGCCTGACTTCGCCATCTATCAGCGCCTCGCGCGCTGAGCCCTCAGCGTTCCCAGTCCGGCTCCGGCCGCTTGGTCACCAGCACACGCTGCATGATCAGGTATTCCAGATCGGAGCCGAAGAACAGATTCAAGGCGTCTTCCGGCGAACACACCAGGGCCTCGCCCGGGCGGTTGAGCGAGGTGTTCAGCACGATGCCGTGCCCGCTGATCTTCTCGAACTCGCGCAGCAGGCGATGGAAGCGCGGATTGCCCGCCCGGCTCACCACCTGTGCGCGTGCCGTGCCGTCCTGATACACCAGCCCGGGCACACGCTCCTGCCACTGCGGCGTCACATCGAAGCTCATGGACATGTAGTCGGCAGGATGCAGCGTCTGCAGGAACTCGGGTGCCAGGGTGTCCAGCAAGGCTGGCGAGAACGCGCGCCAGCCCTCGCGGAACTTGATCCTGCGATTCACCTCCTCCATCGCTCCCGGGAAGAAGGGATTGGCCAGAATGCTGCGATTGCCCAGCGCACGCGGCCCGAACTCCATGCGGTTCTGGAACCAGCCGACCAGTTTCCCCTCGCCCAGCAGCTGCGCGGCCTTGCGTGCCGGGTTCTTGAGAATCTCGATGACGGGTTTGTCACGATGCCGCTCGCAGGCACGTACACAGCGCTCAGTGGTGTAGCGCGGCCCGAGATAGGGGTTGCGCCGCGCCTGCACGGTGACCTTCTGCCCCGCCTGGGCAAACGCCGCCGCGCCGATCGCCGTGCCCGCATCGCCGGGTGCCACGGGCACGTAAAGCTCCTTCACCCAGGGCAAGGCTGCCAGATGCTGGTTGAGCTTGATGTTCATGGCCCCGGTGCCGGCAAACACCAGCCGCCCGTTGGTCTTGATGATGTCGGCCAGATAATGCGCCACCAGGCGCACAGTGCACTCCTCGTAGAGCTTCTGCACTCCGGCCGCATAATGGACGTAAGGGTCCTGAATCAGCTCGCCGGCCCGGCGCGGACCCAGCAGCTCGATCAGCTTGCGGCTGTAGAAATGGCCGCGATTCTTGTACTTGAAGCGACGCAGTCCGACGGTCGCGATCAACTGCGTGTTCACCTCGAAGCGCTTGCCGTCGCACTTGATCAAGGGCGAGAGATCGTACTTGTCCGGGTCCCCGTGCGCCGCCATGCCCATCACCTTGGCGTCACCGTCCAGCATGTCGAAGCCCAGATAGTCAGTGATGGCACCGTACATGCCGGCCAGCGAGTCCGGGTCGTGGAACTCCTTGATGCGCGTGATGCGGCCGTTCTCCCCATACCCCAGGAACATCGACGCGTATTCGCCCTTCATGTCGATGGTCAGGATCGCCGTCCTGTCCGTGAAGCCACTCATGTAATACGCGCTGGCCGCGTGCGAGAGCTGATGCGGCACCGGCACCAGCTTCACCTTGTCCCAGGGAATGCGCAGCTCATCCAGCAGCACGCGGATCTCCTGCACATGTCGGCGATACCGGCGATTGCCGTTGAACAGGGCGTCCAGTGCGCGGTCGGGCGCATACCAGTGCCGCTTGGCATAGTGCCAGCGCGCGCGACTGAAAATCGAGATCGGTGCCCAGGGGATGGCCACGGTGTCGATGTCGCGTGGCTTGATCCTGGCCGCGCGGATGCAGTAGCGCGCCGACTCGCGCGGCATGCAGCCCTTGGCATGCTTGCGCCGAACCAGTCGTTCCTCTTCGACCGCTGCCACCAGCTCACCATCGATGAACAGAGCGGCCGAGGCATCATGGCCCAGCGCACCCCAGAGTCCCAGCGTAATGTGTGCCATCATGCCCCTTTGTCTTGCGACTGAATGTCGTGTTCGGTGTCCTGCAGCAATGCACTGAGCATCGCCTGCACAGCCTTGTGCTGCGGCGTGCCGGGCGTGAAATTGCGGTCGAAACGCGCGAGATCGCGCTCGCTGGCCCGGCGGAAGCGGCGGGCATCGCTCTCCTGACGCATGGCGTCCAGATCAAGCACCTGCAGTACGCCGTCGGCCAGCAGGAAATTGGTGAGCTTGGTGTCGCCGTGCACGATGCCGTAGGCGCTCAGTGCACTGAACAGGGTCTGGAACTGCGCGAGCAGCGCCTGCCACTGCGCCGACTCGACCGGGGCCTGCGGCAGCAGCGCCTGGACATCTTCCCCGGCCACATGGGCAGCCACATACCAGGCCTCGCGGCGCAGCGGCCCGAAACGGCGTTCCAGCAGCAGCAGCGGCTGTGGCGTGGCGATGCCGAGCAATTCGAGCATGTGGGCATTGCGCCAGCTGTGCGCCGCCCGTGTCGGCATGAACAGCCGCTTCAGGACATGCCACCAGCTCTTCAGGTTGTAACGCTTGACGACGACGTCGCGGCCATCAATGTGCAGCCTCACGACCGTGGAGGAATTGCCGTCCTTGAGCATCACGGCGCCGGCCATCGCCGCATCCGGGTCTGCGATCAGGCGCTCCCAGCCGGGCGTGGACAGCTCGCGCCGGCGCACCAGGAAGCGTGAGAAATCCTGCTGGCAGACATGGGCACTGGTCTCGCGGAACAGCTTCTGCAGCACGAGCTTGAGTCGCGCCATGCGCTTCTTGTGCAGCAGGGCGGTGAGCACGCCGGCATCGGCGCTGATCTGTGCACCGGGGCGCAAGGCGCAATAGTGCGCATAGAGTGCCGGCACCGCAGGGTCATTGCTCAGCGGGAACTGCGCGAAGAACAAGGCCAGATTGCGCAGCGAGTTGACGTTGTCGACACCCTCGGCATCGCCGGCATGCTGCTCCAGTGCAGCGGCATCCAGCAGCGCCAGGGCATCGCCCTGCAGCAGGAAATTGTCCAGATGCAGGTCCTTCTGCAACAGACCGTGGGCATGACAGCGGGCGATGAGCGTGACGACGTCGCGCAACAGTGCCGCGCGGGCGGTCTCGTCACTGCGTTCCCACCGCTCTCGCACACTCTCGCTCTCGGCCAGATACTCCAGCAGCACGAAGCCGCTTTCACCGTCCAGGCACTGCCCGGAGCCCAGCAGCGCGGGAGTGGGCAGCCCGGCATCGAGCAACAGGCCGATGCCCTCGACCTCGCGCTGCACATGCTGTTCCCAGCGGCTGCGCGCGATGAAGATCTTCACCACGGCCAGATCGTCCTTCCAGCGCGCCAGCGCGACGACGCGCTTGCCTGGCAGCACGCGAAAGGTCTGCAGCAGGGTGAGGGTGTCCACTTTCTCCGGCGTTTCGGCGAGGCAGACTTCCAGCGTGGCCGGCAGTTCCAGTTCACGGCCCTGGGCGAACAGATCATGGGTCTCGAGACTCTTCATGGTCTAGGCATCTCCGTGATTGATCTTCCTGTCCAGCTGCAGCGCCTTGCGCTGCACCTCGTTCCAGAAGGGGGCGTTCTCACGCAGCGCTGCGCGCACGGACTTGCCCGAATAGACGCGCACGAAGCGCAGGAAGTCCTGGCGGTTCAAGCCGATGTGCAGGGCCGAGAAATACAGACCGGCCACGTCCTTGACGATCCAGCGACGCGGCAGCGCGGTGTCGATCAGCGCGCGATGCAGGTCGATCAGCGACAGCCTGGGGGCGGCGCCCGCCTCGAACTGTGCCGCATCGTGCAGCAGGAAATGGCAGATGTAATAGTCGCGGTGACAGATGCCGTGCTCGTGCAGCTGACGACTGATGTGCGCCAGCGAGTCGATCAACTGCCACTTGCGTGCCAGCGGCGGACGCTGCTGCAACCAGTTCGCACAGTAATCCTCGAGGCTGATGGTGCCCTCCAGCGCCTCGGTGACGATGAAGGAAAGCCGGCGCGCCGGGTTCCAGCCGCGCTCGCCATAGGCCACTGCGGTCATCGTGGCCACGCCAAGCTCACGCAGGCGCGCGATGGCCTGCCATTCATTGCGTGCACCCAGGATCGGCAGACGCAGACTGAGCAGGTTCTTCAGGATCTCGCCCCAGCCCACACCCAGATGAATCTTGGCGAAATAGGCACGCCCTTGCTGCTCGAAGCGCAGCGTGCGTCGTCCCTTCACATTGCGGTAGAGCTCGCCTTGCAGCGCCTGGACGGCAAGGAAGGGGTCCTGCCCCTGCCAGGCTCTGGCAAAGTCCTCGCGCAGATGAAGGGTCATGAGGCACCTTCCCCGGCAGCGTGCGCCTGCGCGAACTGCTCGATCATCTGCGCCACGCGCTGCGGCATGCTGTACAGATCCTCGCGGCGACCGTAGTCGATGCCGCTGCGCTGCCACAACAGCCGCTCACTGCTGGTGAGCATCTGCAGCAGACGACCGTTGAGATCATCCTGACTGAACGGAGACTCGCAGACCTGGCCGGCACCCGAGTCCAGCACATGGAAGGCATAGCCGCAGGTGTCGGTGGTAAGCACCGGCAGCCCCGCCACCACCGCTTCGAGCAGCACATAGCCGGCGCTCTCGCTGTAGGCCGGGTGCAGCAGCAAGTCGGCGCCAAGCAGAAAGCGCGGCACATCGTCGCGCCCGCTCAGGAACACGCACTGCTCCAGCAGACCCAGCTTGCGCGCCAGGCGCTGGAAGCGCTCCGGCTTGTCCTGCCCCACCAGGAAGTAGCGCACTCGCTTGCGCACGGCGCTCGGCAGCGAGGCCAGTGCGCGCAGCGAGCGATCCACGCCCTTCACCACGAAGCCGGAGCCGATCTGCAGCACGGCCAGGTGCCCGGCATCCAGGGCGAATTCGGCACGCCACTGCGCACGGATCTGCGCGGCGTTTTCCGGCGCCTGGCGGTCGCGCGAGATACCGGGTGGAATGTCGTGGAGGCGGGGCTCGCTCTGCGGGTAATGCTGCAGGAACTGCTCACGCTGCAGGGGCGAGAGCAACAGTGCCTGCGTGTGCGCAGCGGCACCGAACACGGCCTGTTCGAAACGCAGGAAATGGCGGTAACGCGGCGTGAAGCGATAATAGAAGGCGCGTTCCTTCACGGCGCGTTCGGCGAAGCACGGGTCGGCGGCGAAGTAGACGTCCAGCCCCGGCATCTTGTTGAAACCGATGACGGCGTCCACCGGCGAGCGTTGCAGCTGCGCCTGCACCGCCTTCACGAAGCGCTCGTAGCGCGCATGATTGCGCCAGGCGCGAATATCGAGCACATGCACGCGCAATGCTGCCGGGATGTCGCCCTCCCACTTCATGGTGTAGACCTCGATCTCGTGGCCGCGCTCGGCACAGGCCAGGGCCACGCGCAGGAAGTCACGCTGCTGTCCGCCGTAGGGAAAATAGCTGTAGATGACGAAGGCCAGCTTCATGGCTGCACCTGCACGGCGGCGGCGTTCTGCGCGATCAGGGCCTGCAGTGCGCTGAGCACGGCAACGGGCGGATGACTGCTGTAGCAGGCGGGTTCGACACCCAGCGCAGGGCCACTGTAGCGGCACTGCTTGCTCATGCAGGGCGCGCAGGCGAGCGAGGAGGCAAGATGCTGCTGGGCGCGACCGAAGGTGCCGGACAGCCCCGGATTGGTGGCGCCATAGAGCGACACCGTGGGCGTGGCGAGCGCCGCCGCCAGATGACCAAGCCCGGTGTCCACGGCCACCACGCCGTCCGCCAGCGCGATGTGCCGGGCCAGGCCCGTGAGGCTCTGACGCTCCAGCACACTCACGCCGGGCAGGTCGCGGGCAATCTCCTGCGCGCGCTGCTGCTCGGCAGGGCTGCCCCAGGGCAGGCGCACACTGTAGCCGGCCTGCGTGGCCAGCAGGGCAAGTTCCTTCCACTGGCGCAACGGCCAGTGCTTGGTGGGCCAGGTCGTGCCATGCAGAAAGATCAGCACGCCACTGGGAGCATGCTTTGGCTGCATGCCAAGGCGGCGCAGATCCAGACCATAGTCAATTTGTGAGGGATCGCTGGTGGCGATGCTGTAGTTGAGCGCCCGCGAGAACAGCTCGCGCACGCGCTGCACTGCGTGCTGATCCTTCGGCACCGAGTACACCTTGTTGTAGAACAAGGTCGCCAGCGGCTCGCGCGCGGTGCTGTCGCTCAGGCCGACGGTGAGGCCGCGGGCCAGACGGCTGATGATGCCGCTCTTGATCAGGCCCTGAGCGTCGATCACCAGATCGTAATGCTGCTGCTTGAGATCGCGACGAAAGGCCGCAAACTCGCCACTGCGCAAGGCCGCCGTCACCTGGCCGCGCCAGCGCCGCAGGGCCACGGGAATCACGCGTTCCACCGCCGGATGCCAGCCGGGCACTTCCACGAAGTTTTCCTCCACCACCCAGTCGAAGCGCAGGCGGCGGTCGGCCCGCCAGGCATCGGTCACGGCGGGCAGTGTATGGATGACGTCTCCCAGGGAGGAGACCTTGACGATCAGGACGCGCAAGTTGCGTTCGGCTCCCCGGCAGAGGTGGTTGGGCTGGCGCTGGCAGCGGTCACGACCCGTTCCAGCGCACTCAGCGCCAGAGAGGGCGAGAGGTCCACCAGACAGCGTTTGTGCTGCAGCGGACAGGTGCGCTTGAAACAGGGGCGGCAGGCCAGGTCGATGGCCAGCAATTGTACGTTATCGGCCAGGGGCGGCGTAAAGTCGGCTGAAGTTGAACCGTACAGGGCCACGATGGGGCGGCCGAGCGCGGCCGCGACGTGCATGAGGCCGGAGTCATTGCTGAGCACCGCCGTGGCCAGCGCCATCACGTCGATGGCCTGCGCCAGCGAGGTGCGACCGGTCAGATCGTGCCAGTGCGCGTGTGCAGTGTCCGGCAGCCGCGCGCGAATCTGCGCGGCCACGTCTGCATCCTTCGCCGAGCCCAGTGTCCACACCTGCCAGCCGGCGGCAATGCGCTCAGCGCAGACGGCAGCATAGTGCTCGGCGGGCCATTGCTTGGCATCGCCGAACTCAGCGCCCGGGCAGATCACCAGCACCGGCCGCTCCTGCGTCAGCCCGAGCGCCTCCAGCGCCGCCGCGACATCCTGCGGCCGCGTCACCAGCTGCGGGCGCGGCAGCGGCGAGGGCAGTGACGCGCCGGCCGGCCGCCCCAGCGCCACGAAGCGCTGCACCATCAGCGGCAGTGCAGCGCGATCCAGGTCGCGCACATCGTTGAGCAGCAGCCCGCGTGCCTCGCCCCGCCAGCCGGTGCGACGAGGGCTGCGCACGAACAGCGTCAGCAGCGCGGACTTGAAGGAATTGGGCAGCACGATCACCTGTTCGTAGCCCTGCTTGCGCAGCGAGTGACCCAGCCGGTACCGGCCGGCCAGATTCAGCTCGCCATGCTGGAACGGCAGGTCAATGGCGCGCCGCACCTGGGGCATGCGTTCCAGCAGCGGCCTGCTCCAGCCCGGCGCCAGCACATCGATGGCCAGCTCGGTGCCTGCCGCGCGGGCATCGTGCTGCAGGCTGATGAACAGCGCCTGTGCCATCACCATGTCGCCCACCCAGGACGGTCCCACGATCAGGATGCGGCGACTCATGCGCTCACCACGTCGGCGAACAGCGCGTCCCAGACCTCGGCCACGGCACGCTGATAATCCGCCAGACTGTGAGGCGTTTCCTCGCTGTCGCGATGCTCCAGCGCAAACTGATGCAGGGAGGAGCGCAGCGCCAGATAGGCATCCGTGAGCAGGCGGAACTGCGCTGCGCTCAGCAGGCCGCAGTCGTGAGCCGTTTCGAGAATGCGCACATTGTCGGGCCAGGTCAGCAGCGTGGGATACTCGGCCCCATGGGCGAGCACGAGGTACTGCACCATGAACTCGATGTCGACGATGCCGCCCCGACCCTGCTTGATGATGAAGGAGAGTTTCTCGCGCTCGGCCGCCGGCTTCTTCGCGAACTCGTCGCGCATGCGCTGACGCATGGCCGTGACTTCCCGCGCCAGCGCCAGGCGGTCGCGCACCTTGCCCAGGGTCTGCGCCCGCAGCCGGTCGAAGTGCTCGTGCAGCGCCTTGCTGCCCGCCACCGCACGCGCACGGACCAGGGCCTGATGCTCCCAGGTCCAGGCCTCGTCGCGTTCGTAGGAAGCGAAGGCTTCCATGGAGCTGACCAGCAGGCCGGACTCGCCGGAGGGCCGCAGCCGCATGTCCACCTCGTAGAGCTTGCCCGACACCGTGTAGGTGCCGAGCATCATGATCACGCGCTGCGCCAGCCGGGTGTAGAACTCGCGGCTGTTGATGCTGCGCTGCCCCTGTCCGGCCTCGCTGTCCTGATCGAGCGCGCCGTCGTGCAGGAACACCAGGTCCAGATCAGAGATGTAACTCAGCTCGATGCCGCCCAGCTTGCCGTAGCCGATGACGACGAAATCCATCTCGCCATGCTGGCCCTGGGTGTTGCGCGGATAGCCGTGCTTGCGCACCAGGAACTGCCAGCTCAGCGCCAGCACCTGCTCGAGGATCGCCTCAGCGGTGAAGGTGAGGTAATCGCTGACCTTCATCACGGTGAGCCTGCCGCTGATCTGTGCGGCCGCCACCTGCAAGGTGTGCGACTGCTTGAAGTAGCGCAGGGTTTCCATCTGTTCCTCGAAGTTGTCCGGCTCGATGCGCAGCAGCTGTTGCGCCAGCTCGCCCTGCAGCACCTGCTTCACCGGCGGCTGGTCGATGCCATCGAGCAGTTCGTCCAGCAGCACCGGGTGCTTGCTGAGGAATTCGGTGACGAAGGGACTTGCGGTGCACAGCTGCACCACCTCGCGCAGCGCATGGGCGTTCTCCAGCAGCAACACCAGATAGGCGGTGCGCCGGCTGACCGCGCTGATCAGCACCAGCACGCGCTCGAAGGCAAGACTGGGCGTTCCCGAATGCGCGACGGCATGCAGCAGCACGGGCATGAAACGCTCGAAACGCTGCCGACTCTCGGCGGGCAGCACCAGAAAGTTCTTGTCGCGGCGGAAGGCCTCGATCTGCGCCACCGTTCGCGCAGGGTCCTCGAAGGCGTGCTGTCGCAGGAAGGCTTCAGCGGCGCTGCGGCTCATCTCCTCGCGCCACAGATTGCCCCAGTCGGTGTCTTCCAGCGCCTGGGCCGCGGGCTTGTCCTCGTCCTCGGCATGGATCACCGCGGCGAAGTGCTGGCGCACCCGTGCCCGATGCAGGTCCAGCGCGGTGAGCAGCGCGGCCCAGTCGGCAAAGCCCATGGCCAGCGCCACGCGTTGCTGCTCCAGCGCGTCGCTGACCAGCTGCTGGGTCTGCTTGTTCGCCAGCCCCTGCAGCTTGTGCTCGAGCGAGCGCAGAAAGGCGTAGGCCTCGCGCAATTCGTTGACAGCCTGCGCCGGCAGGTAGTCGTTGTCGCACAGCACGGCCATGGCCTTGTAGAGCGAGGCTTCCTGCAGGCGGCGGTCGCGCCCGCCGTGCACCAGCTGCAGTGCCTGCACAATGAATTCCACTTCGCGGATGCCGCCCGGCCCAAGCTTGATGTCGGTGGCCAGGCCCTTGCGCCGCACTTGCTTGTTGATCTGCCGCTTCATGTCGCGCAGGGCCTCGAAGGCCGAGAAGTCCAGATAGCGGCGATACACGAAGGGGCGCAGGCGCTGCAGCAGCTCCTGCCCCTGGGCCAGGTCGCCCGCGACGACGCGGGCCTTGATGAGGGCATAGCGCTCCCAGTCGCGCCCCTGACTCTGGTAGTAGTTTTCCATGGCGTCGAAGCTGCACACCAGCGCACCTTCGCTGCCATAGGGCCGCAGCCGCATGTCCACGCGATTGACGAAACCGTCGCTGGTCACGGTGTCCAGCGCGTCGATCAGGCGTTGCCCCAGACGCATGAAGAACTGCTGGTTGTGCAGGGGCTCGCCCGTGGCGCGACGGGTCTCGCCGCCTTCGGGAAAGGCGAAGATCAGGTCGATGTCCGAGGAAAGATTCAGTTCGTGAGCACCCAGCTTGCCCATGCCCAGCACAATGAGTTGCTGCGGCATGCCGCTGCGCGCGCCGATGGGCTCGCCCCATTGCTGTACCGCCCAGCCATGCAGCACGCGCAGGGCGTTGTCCAGCTGGGCGGCGGCCAGGCTGGAGATCTCGGCGCAGATCTGCTGCACGTCGGCCTGCACGCAGACATCCCGCCACAGGATGCGCAGCATCTGCGCCTGCTGATAGCGCCGCAGCTCACGTTTCAGCACAGCGTCCTGCTCGGCCGGGTCGACGCCATCGAGCCCGCGCAGGCAGGCCGCCAGTTCCTCGTGGTAATCCTGCTTGTCGGCGCGCTGCAGTTCGCCGCGGGCGATGAGGTCGAGCAGCAGCGCGGGCGTCTGCACGCAGAGCGTGGCGGCATAGTCGCTGGCACTCCACAGTTGCAGCAGCTGGTGACCGAACACCGGGTCCTGCTGCGCCAGCGTGCTCAGACGCGGCTCGGCCGCAGCGGCCTCTCTTTCACACAGGCGTTGCCAGTAGCGTTCCAGAAGGGGGACGACGACGGGGGGGAAGTGCGTGATATCCAGCATTGTGACTCTCGGGTCTCCTCGTGTTCTCTGACGTGCGGTGCGCGTTCAGGCCTGACTCTCGCCCACGCCCACCACCCGCAGGACTTCACTCACCGTGGTGAGCCCTGCCGCCACCTTCTGCGCCCCGCTCAGGCGCAGGCTGCGCATGCCTTCCTTCCAGGCTTCCTGCCGCAGTTTCGGCAGGTCGGACTTGTCATCAGCGAAGCGCTGCAGCGTCTCCGTCATCGGCATGACCTCGTAGATGCCTTGCCGGCCCTTGAAGCCCGTCTCGCGGCACTCCAGACACCCGACACTGCTGTACACCGTGCGCGGCAGTCGCACTTTCCACGGGTTGGTGAGCACACGCCAGTCGTCCTCGCCCAACGGGGTTTCCACCTTGCAGTGCGGGCACAGCACGCGCACCAGGCGCTGGGCCACCACGCCCACCACCGTGGCCTTGATCAGATAGGGCGGCACGCCCAGTTCCAGCAGCCGCGTGATGGCCGAGGGCGCGTCATTGGTGTGCAGCGTGGTGAACACCAGATGTCCGGTGAGCGCCGCCTGTATGGCCATCTCGGCGGTGGCGAGATCGCGCACCTCGCCGATCATGATGATGTCCGGGTCCTGCCGCAGCAGCGCCTTCACGCCGCTGGCAAAGTCGAGTTCGATGTTGTCCTGCACCTGCATCTGGTTGAAGCGCGGCTCCACCATTTCTATCGGGTCTTCTATGGTGCAGACATTCACTTCGTCGGTGGCCAGCTGCTTGAGCGTGGAATACAGCGTGGTGGTCTTGCCGCTGCCGGTGGGGCCCGTGATGATGACGATGCCGTGGTGGTGACCGATGATGCCCTGCCAGCGCGCGAGGTCCTCGCCCACCAGACCGAGGGTCTCGAACGGGCGCAGCAGCACTTCCGGGTCGAAGATGCGCATCACCAGTTTTTCGCCGAAGGCAGTCGGCAGTGTGGAGAGCCGCAGCTCGATTTCCTCGCCCCCGGGGCTGCGCGTCTTCAGGCGGCCGTCCTGCGGTCGACGCTTCTCGGCGACATTCATGCGGCCCAGAATCTTCAAGCGACTGGTGACCGCGCTCATCACCTGCATGGGCAGAGCGTAGACCGTGTAGAGCACGCCGTCGATTCTGAATCGCACGTTCCCTTTCTCGCGACGCGGCTCGATGTGGATGTCGCTGGCGCGCTGATCGAAGGCATACTGCAGCAGCCAGTCGACGATGCTGACGATGTGCTGGTCGTTGGCTTCCGGGTCCTTGATGTTGCCCAGCTCCAGCATCTGCTCGAGATTGCCGAGACCTGGCACGTTGCGTCCGCCGCTGCGTGCGGCCGCCGAGATGGAATTGGCGAGACTGTAGAACTCGGTGGCAAGCCGCTTGATTTCCAGCGGATTCGCGACCACGCGGCGGATGCGTTTCTGCAGCACGTGTTCCAGATCGGCCTCCCAGGAATTGATCCAGGGTTCGGCGCTGGCAATCACCACTTCGAGGGGCCGCACTTCCACGGCGAGAATGCCGTGGCGCTGCGTGAAGGCATAGGACATGACCTGGGTGATCTGGGCCACGTCGATCTTCAGCGGGTCGATGCGGCAATACTCCTGCCCCGCCTGTTCGGCCAGCAGTTTCGTGAGGCTTTCGATGTCGAGGGGGCGGTGCGGAGGGGCCAGATCGCTGAGGTTCTGTTCGGCGAGCCAGGCGAGGACGGGTTTGCGCAGAGCCTCGCGGTCGCGGCGCTGGGCCAGCAGGTGCTGCGCCGTGTCCTCTGCCAGATGCCCGGTGGCGCACAGAGCGGCCAGCAGGCCGGGCAGATCCACTGGGGTGCCGGGCGCTCTGTCCAGTGTCTTCGAGCCTGTCACGAAGCTCATGGTCTGCCCCTCACCCGGTCTGTCGCTGTCCTGAAAGTGGCAACAAGTTTATACTGCGCGGCATCAATTACAACCCGCGCCCTTCCCTGCCCTCACCCCTCTGGATGCCTTCATGCTGCTGTACCGACTCACCAATCTCACGCTCGCCTATGGCGACCGCCCTCTGCTCGACGGGGTCGATCTCACCATTCACAAGGGCGAACGCATCGGCATTCTGGGCCAGAACGGCGCGGGCAAGTCGAGCTTCATGAAGCTGTTGTGCGGTCAGGCACTGCCCGATGGCGGCGAACTGTGGAAGGCCGGCGGTCTGCGCGTGGCGTATCTGGACCAGAATCTGCCGGCCTTGAGCGACGAGACGGTGTATGACTATGTGGCAGGCGGCCTCGATGAACTGGGCGACCTGCTGCGACGCTACCACGCGATGACTCACACCGAGGCCGACAGCCTGGACTGGAGCGACACGCGGGTGATGGAGCGCATGGCAGAGCTGCAGAAGCAGATCGAGGCACGCGACGGCTGGGCCTTCCAGCACCGCATCGAGAGCGTGATCGACAGTCTGAAACTGCCACCTGACACCTTGATGCGTCACCTCTCCGGCGGCAGTCGCCGCCGCGCCGCCCTGGGCCGTGCGCTGGTGTGCGAACCGGACATGCTGCTGCTCGACGAGCCCACCAACCATCTCGACATCCCCACCATCGAGTGGCTGGAAAAATACCTCAATGCCTTCAATGGCGCGGTGCTGGTGATCAGTCACGACCGCCAGTTCCTGCAGCGCATCACCAATCGCATCATCGAGGTCGATCGCGGCAAGCTGCGCTGCTGGGACTACGACTATGCAAGCTTCCTGGTGTTCCGCGATCAGCAGCTGGAGGCCGAGGAGAAATTCAACAGCGAGTTCGACAAGAAGCTGGCCGAGGAAGAGAAGTGGATTCGCACCGGCATCAAGGCGCGGCGCACGCGCAACGAAGGCCGCGTGCGGGCGCTCGAGAAAATGCGTGAGGAGCGCCAGGCGCGCCGTGAGCAGACCGGCAAGGCGCGCTTCGAGCTGGAGACGGCCAATGCCTCGGGCAAGATCGTCATCGAGGCCACGAAGATCACGCACAGTTATGGCGGCCGCACGCTGATCCGCAATTTCTCGACGCGCATCATGCGCGGGGACCGCATCGGCTTCATCGGCGCCAATGGCACGGGCAAGACCACGCTGCTGAAGATCCTGCTGGGCGATCTGCAGCCCGATGAAGGCGAGGTGAAGATCGGCACCAATCTGGAACTGCTCTACTTCGATCAGCTGCGCAATCAGCTGGAGCTGGAGAAATCCGTCATCGACAATCTCTGCGAGGGCCGCGAGTTCATCGAGATCAATGGCAAGCAGCGCCATGTCATCAGTTATCTGCAGGATTTCCTGTTCGCCCCGGCGCGCACGCGGCAGCCGGTGAAGTCGCTCTCGGGCGGCGAACAGAATCGTCTGATCCTGGCCAAGCTGTTCAGCAAGCCGGCCAATCTCATCGTGCTCGACGAGCCCACCAACGATCTCGACATGGAAACGCTGGAGCTGCTGGAAGAGATTCTGCTGGAATTCAGCGGCACCATCCTGCTGGTGAGTCACGATCGCCGCTTCCTCGACAATGTCGTCACCAGCAGCATCGCCTTCGAAGGCAATGGCGTGGTGCGCGAGTATGTCGGCGGCTACGAGGACTGGGTGAATCAGGGTGGGCGCCTGGTGTCTTTCATGGACGAGGAGAAAGTGGCGAAGGCCGCTGCCGCGCCGGTGGTGAAGACGCCCGCGCCCGTTGCCCCCACACCGGCTGCCGCAAAGCCGAGCTTCAAGCAGCAGAAGGAACTGGATCACGTCACCAAGGAGATCGAGAAGCTTGAGTCAAGAATCGCGACGCTGAGCGAGGCGATCGCCGACCCGGGCTTCTACAGCCAGCCCCAGTCGCAGATCGACGCCAAGCTGAAGGATCTCGCCACGCTGCAGGGCCAGTTGGATGCGCTGTATGCGCGGTGGGAAGCGCTGGTGTGATGCTCACTCCACGATCTTGATCCAGCTGCCGGTGGCCGGGTTGCCCGTCGGGTAATAGCCATTGAGCAGGCGCAGGGTTTCCTCCGGGTAATTGCCCACCGGGCTGATGCGCGCCAGCGCCGCCCAGCTGAAGCCTTCGCCCACCTGCACATAGCGGATGCGGCTCTCGTTGCCGGCGAAGCGCTCGTTGGTCTGGATGGCGCGGAAGCTGCGGATGGCCGCCAGCAGCTGGGCATCCAGCGCGTCGGCCTGGGCGGCGTCCGTGATCTCGCCGGTGAAGGTGAAGACACGCGGCCCCATGTAGATCACGGCAATGCGCTGCAGGCGGCCGTCCTTCTCCGCCGTGCCCGTGTAGCCCTGCAGGCGGAACTGCTCCAGCGGCTCGGATTTCTGCAGATTGGTGATGCCCAGATTGTCCCGGATGTACAGGCGCGGCTCCTTGTTCTCCTGCATGCGCTGCACCTCCACCCGCAGGCTGGCCGTGCCCCCGGCGCTGCTGCCCGACACCGTGGTGGGCGTCTCGTTCAGCGTCCAGCCATCGGGGAACACCATGGTGTAGCCGAGCAGCGTCTGGTAGTAGCGGTTGCGGGCCTCGGTGCCGGTGGTGGCCTGGCTCTCGCCGACCACCAGGCCGTCCATTTCGGCGCGAAAGCGCGAGTCGTCCAGCAGTGTGGCGGCAGACGCGGGCAGCGCGCCCACGCTGGCGATGGCCTCCTGCAGTCGCGTGTCATTGCGCGGATGGGTGGCGAACAGGCCGTGATAGCTCGGCTGCCGGTTCGCCACCTTGGTGTTGAAGTCCTCCTGGTTCTTGAGCACCGTCACCACCTTGATCACGGCCTGCGGGTCGTAACCTGCCTTCAGCACATACTCGGCACCCAGCGTGTCGGCCTCCAGCTCGTGTTCACGTCCGAAGCCGCTCAAGCCGGCCTGTGCCCAGATGGAGCCGATGTCCATGATCTGCGAACCGATGTAGCCGCTGCCCGTGGCGACGGCCGCCACGATGCCGCCCACGCCGGTGGCGATGTTGGCGAGCCGCCCGCTGGACTGCTGCTGCACGGCATGGCGCGCGGTGATGTGGCCGATCTCGTGGCCCAGCACGGCCGCCAGTTCGGCCTCGGAATTCAGGTAGGCCATCAGGCCGCGGTTGATGTAGACATAGCCGCCCGGCAGGGCGAACGCGTTGATCTCGGGGCTGTCGATGACGGTGAAGGTGAAGGGCAGATCGGGCCGGTGGCTCACGGCCGCCAGGCGCTGCCCGACTTCGTTGACATAGGCCGTGAGCTCCGGGTCCTGCAGCACAGGCATGGTCTGCATGACCTTGTTGTGCTCTTCAAGGCCGATCTCCAGCTCGCGCTTCTCGGACATCATCACCAGATTGCCCTGGCCTGTGGCAGGGTTCACCGCGCAGGATTCCAGGACGAAAACGCCCGCCAGCACGAGGCTGAGGGCACGGACACGGCGCATGGCGGGGATGGACTTGTTCATGGCTCACCTGCTGCTGTGATGATCAATCGCCGTTGACGAACTGCTGCAGCTGCGTGGCCAGGCTGCTGCAGGCATTGGCTTCCACTCGGGCGATCAGGGGAATGGGCACGACCACTGCCGGCACATAGGACTGCCCTGTGGCATCGGTGCTGATGGTGCCGACGTTGGCGAACGACGACACGTCCCAGACGCGGGCGTCAAAATTGGAGTCGTCTTCCCAGGAGCCGAAGCCGAAGCAGCCCCCGCCACCGGGGCCGACCGCGCAGGAAATGGAGCCGGTGCGGTTGGTGGTCTCGGTCTGGCCGTCCACCCACACGATGTAGCGCACGCCGTATTCCTCGATCTTGTCCGCCACCACCTGCTCTTCCATCAGGGTCTGCAGGTCGCTGGTGCGCAGCGGCGCCGTGCGGGGTTCGAACCAGGGAAACAGGGAGTCGACGAATTCCTTCTCGGGGATGACGCGAATGGCCCCGCTGCCTCGAGAGACGCGTTCGCCCACACAGTTGACGAATTCTTCCCGTGTTTCATAGGTGCTGCCCTGGCGGCGGCCCAGAATCACGATGGCCTCGTGGGACTCGATGCCCGTCTCGCCCTGGCGGAACTCGTCGACCGTCGTGGTCGTGCAGCCTGTCAGCAGCACTGCCAGAAGCCAGATTGGAAACCCCTGCCGGACGAAATTGCTGGTACTCATAGCCGCCTCTTGCCCGCCTCTGTGGACGGTCCGCCTGTGTTACCCGGAAACCCTACTGATTGCTCACCACATTCTGCCTGCTCGCCAGCCAGTCCCGCACTTCGGGCACGGCGCCGAAACTGAGGGTGAAATTGGACGCCAGGTCGCGCAGAGCGCTGACCGTCGCCTCGTTGATGCCGCCCTCGACACTGAGCAGCCCTTCCATCGGGGTCTTGCCATAGGAAGTCAGCACCCAGTCCGCGATATACGCGCCGTCAGGGCCGAGCAGACGCATGTTGTACTTGACCCAGACTTCGTAGGAATCGAGCCGCGTCTTCTGCGGCAGGGCAAGCTGGAACTCCTCGATGCTCGGCGCAAACACCGCATCGACGCCGGCACCGGCTGCGTCGTCCATGGACTCCAGCACCTGCACGCGCTCGAACATGGCGGGCAGCAGGGTGCTGAACATCTGCACGTGTGTCTGACCGCTGGACACCCGGTATTCTTCCGCGCCTGTCTCGGTGTACTCGATGTAGAGGAAATTGCGCAGGTCCTCGTCCAGATACAAGCCCAGCGCGAGCGGAATCTTGCGCACCGCCGGTGTGGGATAGCTGCCCTCGACCACCAGCGAGCTGGCCCCGCAGGCGCTCAACAGCGTCAGCACGCCCACCAGCAGCAGCGCCCGCAAGGAGCGCGCGCCGGATTGCTTCCTTTTCCCCGTGACTGCGAACATCGTGCCTCTCTTGACGACATGGTCGTGGTGAAGGTCTATTCGAAATTGTTCAATCCAACAAAGGTGCCGCCATTGCGCTGGGTGAGTTCGCGCATCAGATTGGCGAAACGGTAGACACTCTGATGATAGCGCGGTTCCAGCGCGAAGATGACCGGAAAACCAACAGCATGAATGCGCACCATGGGATTGCCATCGGCATCCTTGGCATTGAGCCGGTCGATGGTGCGCAGCACTTGGGTGATCGAACCCCCGGGCTGGAAGTCGTCGCCCATGACGTAGATGCTGATCTTGCGGTCGGGCTGGTAATAGGTGTTGATGGCTGCCGTGACGCCTTCCACCGGACTGCTGTTGCTGAACGGGTTCCAGTTGCGCAGCGTGCGCATGATGACGGCGCGCTGCTCGGGCGTGTCGCCGATCCACTGGCCACGGAAGGAATCGAACATGTAGTCGCCCATGTCGTTCATGACCTGGATGCCCTTGACCTCGGGGTAGACATCCAGCGTGTCGTTGATCGTCTGCAGCAGTTTGGGCCAGGCGTTCTGGAACATGCTGCCCGAGGTGTCGATCACGAAGATGATGTACTCGCTGTCCACCGGGATGCCGCCCACCAGATTGTTGCGCCGCGTGAACTCCTGCCCCAGCAGACGTTCCATTTCGGCGGTGAGCGACTGCTTGGCACTGGCCAGGCGCTGCGCCTCGACCACGCGTTCATCGGCAATGCTGGTGGAGCTGTTGTAGCGACCCTGCACGGCGTAGAGCTCGCGCTGCAGATTGGCGATGCGCTCCTGATACGCCGACAGCTGTTCGCGCTTGGCGTTGAGGTCCCGGTTCACCACGGTGGTCTCGCCGCGGATCTCGAACAGCTGCTGCTGCAGGTCGAGGATCGGTGCCTCCTGCGGCACGATGGCCGCCTCTATGGAGGTGGGCGGTGAGCTGTCGGTGATGAGCAGCAGCAGGATCATGGCGCCGAAGCCACAGGAGATCACATCGAGAAAGGCGATGCTCGAGGATTCGGTGTCGGAGGCGCTGCGTCGTCTGGGCATCAGGGCCAATCTCGTGCTGGACTGAGGAACGAGCCTCTGGTGATCTGGGCCAGCTGCCAGTAGGCAGCCGTGGCGGCCGGGTCACCTTCGAGGGGCAGAAGAATCACGTTCACTGGAACACGGTTGGGCAGATAGTCCACCGCGTCCTCGAAAAGTTCAAGCCTTTTGGCCGGCGTCACCAGAGTGTCATTCGAGGCCACGCTGGAGAGCGTGGGCAGGCCGTCGGTGATCAGATAGATGTTGTCCGGCGGCGGCGACAATTGCGCAGCCGCCTGGAACACCTCGGCCAGATTGGTGCCATTGGCCGGGATGAACCGCTTGACGCTGTCGATGGCAGCATTGAGCTGGTCACGGTCGGCCACCTCCAGCCAGTTGCCTTCGGTGCCGGCCAGCGCAGGCGTCACATCGGTATTGAAGCCGTAGATCTGGTACTGACTCGCCACCGGCATCTGGCTGCTGATCCATTCCACCGTGCGCACCGCGCGCTGCCACTTCTCGGCATTGCGCTTGTTCTCGTCGGCCATGTTGCGCGTGCGCAGGATGTTCACCAGGGTTTCATCCAGCATGCTGGCGGACGTGTCGATGAGGATGAGCACGCGGTTGCCGCCCAGGAACATGCCCGTCAGGTACTGCCGGTCGCCCTCGCCCACAAAGGCCCGGGCACTGGAACCCGTCTGCTCCACGGCACTGGCCTGCAGGCGCAGCAGCTCCTCTTCCAGCGAGCGGATGTCGGCGCGCAGCTGCTCCAGCGCTTCCTCGCTGGCCACGGTGTTCTCCAGTGCAGCGAGCTGGGCCAGGAAGCTGTTGATCTCGTCCTGGATGCGGTCGGCCAGGCCCTGGGCCTGGACCACCTCGAAATCGATCTCGGCCAGGGTGTTGCGGGCGCGCACCAGGTTCTCTTCGCCGATGCGGATTTCCTCTTCCAGCAGCCGCACTTCGGCGGAGGTGTCCAGCTCCGTGGGCTGGGACTGCTCGTTCAGCTGATGGTCCAGAATCAGGAAGATGAGCACGACGGCGCCGAAGCCGCACGACATCACGTCGAGGAAGGCCAGGCTCATGGGACTGAAGGCGCCGCGTCGCTTTCTACTCATCGTGCTCCCTCACCCGGATCACGTCGATCACCAGACTGCCATCGGCGCTCTGCAGGCGGTCGCCCAGCACCAGACGATGCGCCCCGTGCACACTCCGGCCGTTGATCTGCAGCCCCTGCGCCGCGTGCAGGGCGAAGTGGCCATCCTCGCGCACGAAGCTGCCCAGCACGCGGGCCTGCGCGGGCTGCCCCGCCTGCGGCATCTGCAGCTGCACCGTGCCGCCTGCGTCCACCAGCAGTTGCAGTCCGTCGCGCAGACGGCGGGCCTGATGCGCCAGCAGCAGATGGGTGGGCAAAGGGGGTTGCACCGCAGGCGCGCTCGCTGCGGCGCTCGCCGTCGCCAGGCGCAGGCGGGTCACGTGGGCCACGGTGTCCGCAGAGCTGATCACTGCACTGCCGTACGCCCGGCAGAGCCGCGCGATGGTGTGCTCGTCATGGCTGACAAGCCCGCGCAGGCCCTCGCCCGCGTGGGTGCGCAGATAGTCGGCCAGGCCGGGCAGTGACTGCATTCGCTCGGACAGCAGCAGCGTGCTCTCGCCCTGTGGGTCCAGCGCGGCGAGCTGTTGCACGATCTTGTGATAGAGGGGCTGCAGGCGCTGCTGCAGGCTGCTGCGTGGCAGGCGCGCCTGATGCACCGTGCTGTTGTGTTCGAGACGGATCTGCAAGGTGGGACGGGCATCCTCCTCGTCGCGTGCAGCCAGTCCCTGTGCTGTGTCGTCCTCTTCCACCAGCCAGGCGGGCAGCGCATCGAGCAGTTTCTGCTCGGACTCGGCATTGTGCTGCGGGTTGAAACGGCACTGGGCGATGAAGGCCTGGGTGAACAGCTGCAACAGGCTGTCGCTCAGGTTGACCCAGCCCGTGCCCGGCACCAGCGCGACGTTCTCGCGCACGATCTCCCCGCCCTGCCGCTGCAGGCGCGTGAGCACCACCTGATGCAGCTGCAGGTCGACATGGATCAGGCTGTCCTGCACCGGCTGGGCCAGTGCAGCGGCCAGACTGCTGTCGACGATGCCCACAGCGCGCAGCGGGCTGCTCTTGATCAGGCCCAGCAGGATGCCCAGCTGCGTGCGGGAGAAACTGCCGGGCACGGCCAGCAGCACGTCGCCCTCGAGCTCAGCCGTACGGGCCAGGTCCTGCAGGTGGGAATAGGCCAGGTCGGCGTTGTGGCGGAAATGACCCACGGGCCTGGGAAACGGGTCGAGACTCAGCCGGTGCCAGTACTGGTTGAAGCAGTGCAGCGGGTTCAGCCGGCTCTGGCTGCGGGCGCTTTCACCGAACTCGATGCGCTTGGGCATGACCAGCGCATAGCCAGGGCTGCTCAGCAACACCCCGCTCTCGTCGCTCAGGCGCAGCCCGGCATCATTGAGTTCGAGCACCCGCACACTCATTCAAGCGCTTCCTTGTCCGGCACCTGCAGATAGCGCAGCAGATGCTCGTCACAGTAATTCTGGGAATCCAGCACCAGGCGGTCCTGCAGCAGCAGCAACTGGTGCAGCAGGAACATCAGCAGGATGCTGGTGACCAGGGCCACGAAGGTGGAGTTGAAGGCCACGCCCAGGCTGACCGTCACGCCCAGGATGTCGCCAGTCACGGCCTGATGCGCCTGACTCAGGGCGGCGCCGATGCCGCGCACGGTGCCGATGAAGCCGATGGAAGGAATGGCCCAGGCGATGTAGCGCACGATGCTCAGTTCGCTGTCCAGGCGATCGGCCTCGCCGTTGCAGATGTCCTTGATGGTGTTGGAGGCGTCCTGGATGCTGCGCGTGCTGCCGAAACGATGCAGGCCGGCCAGCACGGCACGCGGCAGCAGGAAACCGCGCTCCGGATCGGGCAGGGCCTGCACGGGGCGGGCGTAGTGGCGCGCATCTTCCGGCAGGATGCTGGTGCCTTCGGACACCTGCAGCAGCTCACGCTCCAGCAGCGCGCGCTCCTGCAGCACGCGGCGGGTCTTCATGCCGATGATCGACAGGGCCCAGAACATCAGGATGATGCAGGTCTCCTGCTCGATGTCGCGCAGGATCACGTACATGGAACGTTCGGCGACATAGGACTCGTCCGCGGCCTGCAGCGCGGCCTGCTGCTCGAGGATCAGGTCGGCATTCGGCACGATCACGGCCACATAGACAGCGTGGACCACGATCACGCAGATGATCAGCGCAAAGACCTGGTAGATCACTTCGGAGAGATAGTTCTGCTTCATGCACGGACCCTTGTGTCAGTCATTGTGTGGCGGTGGCGAGGCGCGCCGGCCTCAGATGTCCACCGGAAAGGAGGCGCCCAGATCCTGGGAGAGCTGCTCAGTGGGAATGAAACGTCCTGGCGAGGCATCGGCGTCATCCCCCACCTGGGCGATGTCCTGGGCATCGGGGTTCAGCGCATCGTCAGGCATTGCCGCGCCGTCATCGGCCGGCTCTGCGGTCTGCCCTGCCGGCGTCTGGCCGGCATCCCCTGCCTGGTCGGCCGCCGTCTGAGCCAGTGCCGAACCGGCCCAGAGGCCGACCATCAGGAGCAGGATACGGGCCACTGCGGACAGGATTCGCATGGTTCATTCCTCCAGGTAGCGGGCGATGCGGAAGCCCAGGTCATTGCGTGCGGTATCGCCGAAATCGCGGTAGGACAGGCGGATCTCGGTGACCGTGCTGTGGGCCCAGCTGGAGCCCTTGATGGTGTGGTAGGCGCCCGAGGTCGGCCCCAGCGGGTCGACCTCCACGCTGGAGCCCACGCTCAGCATGGTGCCGTAGTAATCGTGCACCCACTCCGAAACATTGCCGGCCATGTCGTGCATGCCACGGGCATTGACGGGGAACTGGCCCACCGGGGCAGTGCCAAGATAGGTGTCGTCATAGCCTCCAAGATAGGCGCCCATGAAGCTGCGCACGGAGACATCGGCGAAATTGCCCGCGCGCTCGGGCGGCGGCATCTGCTCGCCCCAGGGGAAGCGCAGGGTGTTGCCGTTGCCATCAGTGCGCGCCGCCCATTCCCATTCCGCTTCCGAAGGCAGGCGATAGCCCGTGGCCTCGGGATTGAAGCCCACTACCTCGTCGCCTTCCACCTGGTAGAACAACGGCAGGCCTTCCTGCTCGCTCAGCCAGTTGCAATAGAGGGCGGCGTCCTTCCAGGTGACCTGCACCACCGGCTGGTTGTCCAGATCGATGGTCTGTCCCTGCAGGGTGCCCGAGGAGTGTTCGGGCCGGAAGGCGCGGAACTGCAGGTTGGTGACTTCATGGGGCGATAGATAGAAGGGCCGCTCCAGGCGCACTTCGCGCAGGTCCTCGTTGGCTCGGCGCCCCGGCTCGCGGCGTGACGCGCCCATGGTGAACTGCCCGGGGTAAAGCAGCGTGAGAGACTGGCCGGCTGCCGTGGTGATGACCGGTCGGATCGCCTCCAGTCGCGCCTCTTCCAGTGATTTCAGGGTGACACGCAGCTCCTGCTCGAGCCCCGGACGGGAGGTGAAGCTGACGGTATGCGGCACATAGCCTTCCTGCCGGATCTCGATGATCTGGCTGGCCGCCATCAGTTCCAGTGTCTGATTGGCCGGGCCGCGCAGTTCGCCGTCCACATAGACCTGCGCCTCGGCCGGCTCGGCCACGATGCGCACGGAGGACGTGATGGGCACCAGCGGCACGGTGATGTCCTGCTCTTCGTCGGGGCGGGTCTCGAGGGTGCGGCTGGCGGCGTTGAAGCCGCTGCGGAACAGGGTCAGCTCATGGGCGCGTCCCGGAGGCAATGCCACTTCCAGGGGCGTCTGCCCGCGGAATTCGCCATTGATGGTGACATTGGCACCACTGGGCTGGGAGCGGATGAACACCAGGCCGTCGGCGCGCTCCAGACTCACGGGCGGCAGTTGTTGGTCCTCGCCGGCTCGCACCACCAGCTCGCCCTGCCAGGCCTTGTGTGCCGCAAGTTTCAAGGTGAGCTCGTGCTCACCTTCCAGGATCTCGCCAGTATAGGGTGTGGTGCCGATCAGCTGCCCGTTCACCAGGATTTCGGCGCCCGGCGGGGTGGTGCTGAAGCTGATGTCGCCCCAGGCGGGCGCGAGGCTCAGTGCGACATCGTTCTGCTGGGAGCGGCCAAGCACGGTGAGCGGCTGTGTCAGCGGCAGATAGCGCTCGGCCTGCACACTCAGTTCATAGTCACCCGGCTCCACTTCCAGACCGCGCAGCGGGGTGCGGCCAAGCTCCTGTCCGTCAAGCAGCACCAGGGCGCCGGCGAGCGGACCGCTCACTCCCTGCGCCTCGATGGTGACCAGGCCGGGCAGTTCGCGCAGCAGCACCGGAAAGTCCTGGGCCTGCGCGTCGCCCACCGCCAGAGTGAAGCGTTCATCGTGATAGCCCGCGTTGCGGATCAGCACCTCGTAGCTGCCCGGCAGCATGAGCATGCGCCCGCCCAGCGACAGCTGGAAGCCCTGGAGAAACTCCACACTCGCCGTGATCGGCGTGACCTGGACCAGAACGGAGCGCGCACTGAGGACAAACCAGCCGCACACCCCCGCCACCACCAGGAAGCCGGCGACCAGAAAGTGCGGCCAGCGCAGGCGCAGGCCGGCGCGGCGCGGCGTCGCGTCGGGCGGCGTGAAGTCGATGGGGACAATGTGCTCCGCGAATTCGACGGAGGCGGAATCGCCGCCTGGCGCAGCTGTGGGTTTCGAATGATCCTGCATGAGCTCAGCGCCTGTTGACCGCGACGATTTCTTCCGTGCAGGCCACCGTCACCGGCGCACTGCGATTGTCAAAGCCCACGTCGAATTCCGTGCGCACGTCGCGGTAGCCAGGGCGGGTGCCCACGGCGACGTAACGACCGGGCTTGAGGCTGAGCGTCTGGCTCTGGAACCGGCCCAGCACCCCGACCTGATACAGCGTGACCTCGGTGAGATTGTCCGACACCAGCTGCACGTCCACAGGCACCTGGGCGCGGGCGAGCAGGACTTCCACCTGACTGAGCTGCTGCTGCAGGCGGGGCCCGGGGTTCTCCAGCGCCAGCCCGGTGTAGTAGACCTGGACTGCCTGGGCGTGCACGGCGGTGTCGGCCAGACGTTCCGGCTGATCGATGGCATCCTGCAGCAGGCGATCCAGCTGCAGCCGCTTGGCGGCGTAATCGCGCCCGTCGATGGCGAAGACCAGTGCCGCGTCGATGGCCAGGGCGGCGTCGTACTCGGCCACGGCGGCCTCCCACTGCTCGGCAGCCACATGCGTCTGCGCGGCATCGCGATGGGCGTTGATGCGGCTGACGGCCAGCTGGTCGCGCGTCTGGGTGATGGCTTCCTGAGCCTGGGCATTGCCCGGGCGCATCCCCAGCGCGCGCTCGAAGGCGGCGATGGCGCTTTCGGTATCGCCGCTCTGCAGGGCGGCGAAGCCGGCAGACATCACGCGAGTGAAGGCATTGTCACTGATGGCCTGGCGAACCGCGTCGAGCTGGCTGCGCGCCCCGGCGTGCGCAGCGTCCAGCGCCAGGGCCTGTTCCAGCGTGCTGCGGGCGTCTTCCAGCGCGCCGGCACTGCGCTGCTGATCCGCCTGCGCCAGCAGGGCATTCACCTGGTCGAGGGTCGCGGCGCGCTGCACGCCGCTCTGGGCGTCGACGGCGCCGGGTTGCAGCAGCAATGCCAGCGAAAAGGCCTCGGTGGCCAGGCTGGCATCGCCGGCCTCCAGCGCTGCATTGCCGCGAGCGAGGGCATCGGCGAGCACTTGGGGGATGGAGTCCTGCAGCCGCGCCAGCGCGGTGTCGGCACTGCGGTATTGTTCGGTGGCCTGATCGAAGGCCTGACTGCGATAGGCGTCGTCGCCCGCACGGGCGAAGCTCAGCGCCTCGTCATAGGCCTGCTGCGCCCAGCTGCTCACCTGCAGATCCTCCAGAGCCGTCTGGCGCTCCAGCAGGGACGACAGCACTTCCTGCGCCTCCAGGCGCTGCCGGGCACGCTGGGCTTCCTCGAAGGGCGACACGGGATTGAGGGTGGGCGCGGCGGCGGTGGCGGGCGTCTGCACCTGCTCGACCTGGGCGCGGGGCGTCAGCGGCAGTTCGTATTCGGCCACCACACCGGGCAGCACGAAGATCACGGCCAGGGCGAGCAGGATGAGCACGCCCAGCGCGAGCCACACGAGCGGAGACGGGCCGGGCCGGGCCGCCAATGGTCGCAGGCCGGCGGCGGGCGCGGCACCGGGGAGGGTCTTGTCGTTCAGATCATGTTCTGTCATTGCCTTGTGCACCCGCAGTGGCAGCCGCGTGGCGGCCACCCCTGCACGTCAGATGCCCCCTGTTTCAGCCTGGTACATCTCCACCAGTATGTCGCGCCACTGCTTGTACTGCTCCTCCACCGTGCCATTGAGCATGATGGTGCGGTCGTCCAGATCGATCATCCTGGGCGCCACTTCCTGTTCCAGCGACTCGCCGAGCTCCTGCAGGGCAGCAATGTGGATCTCGGCCTCAGCGCTCTTGTCGAAGCCGCTCTTGATCATGTAGGCACCTGCACCCACACCCACCAGCGCGCCGGTCTGCACGGCCGCGTTGCTGCTGGTGGCGGCAGCGATGCCGCCCACAATGGCCGCGGTGCCGGCGATGAAGCGGCGGCGGGCCGAGGCTTCGAGCTGGTCCAGCGTCATGGTGGCGTGGTAGCTCTGCTCGCGCCAGGAGTCATAGGGCACGCGCATCTGCCGGGCGTAGTTGGCGTAGTAGTCCTGCACCGTGTCCACAAACAGGTTGTCGCGCTGACGAATTTCCCGGATGCGCTCCAGTGACGGGTCGTTGTCTGCCGGCAGGCGGACCACCTGCGTGATGCCGCGGTTGTTCACGCTCAGGTACTGCTCGAACAGCTCCGGCGCGAAATTGCGGGCGAACTGCAGCTCCGAGACGGTGCGGATGGTGCCGATGCGCTGCTCCGTCAGGTTGGCCTTGCGCCACGCCAGCAGATCGTTGGCGATGGTGTTGTAGATCACCTGGAACGGGTCATTGGCCTGCCGCTGGGACGCTTCATAGGCGAACTCGCTGATGTGCTCCTCGTATTCCTTGGTGTACCAGATCGCGCCGGTGGAATCGCGCACACTGATGCTGATGCGCATGCCCTCGCCATCGGATTGCAGAATCTGCCCGTGAATGTAGACATCCATGGTGGAGGTTTCATTGGGCAGAACACGCACTGCACCCCAGTTGCCGGAGCGCTGCAGGGTTTCCGCCAGCAGGAAGGGCGCGTAACGGGCCTCGGCATTGCGGATGGCCGGGCTGACCCGCTCTTCGTCGTCACGATCCAGCTCGTCGATACCCGGGTCGAACACCGTGACCCCGATATCCAGCAGCAGGTCTTCGGGCGGCGCGGTGTCCTGCACCACCTGCACGTACTGCGTCGACTTCACCGTCGTGGTGGAACACGCCAGCAGCAGCGCGCTCACCAGCGCCAGCACACTCATGCGCACTGTGGAGATGTTCATGCTCATTGACTCAGCCCTGTGTAGCGTCGGTATTCATCCCAGAGTGCTTCACGCAGCACCGGGTCCGGTTCGCGCATGGCCGCCTCGCGCAGCTGGCGGGCCACGATGTCGTCGTCACGCCCGCTCGGGATGTCCTCGGGTGGCGGGAAGGTCTGATCGGTCGCGGCACTCGGACCTCCGCCCGCCCCAGGAATTCCCTGCGGGCCAGTGACTGCGCCACCGCGAGGAGCCGCCACAATGACCGGACCTCCGGCACCGCCCGCACCGGCGCCCCCGCCGCCATCGGCAGGATCGCCAGGAATCTCGGTGTTGCGGGCCGCATTGGCCTCGGCCTGAGCACGGGCCCGTTCGGCCAGGATCACGCCGTCGAACTCTTCATAACCGCGGTTGAGCGCCCCGGTCAGCACGGCCTGGCGCTCGGCTGCCGTCATCGGACCAGTGCCGCCATCTCCAAGCCCGCCGGGAAGATTGTCCAGACTGTAGCCCCCGGCCGCACCTGCCGTGGTGCCGCCAGCGTTGCCGCTGGCACCGGACTGGCCGACCTGACCGCCTGCGGAGTCACGCTGGGCGCCCCCGGTGCTGCCCTGGGAGGTGCCGCTGCTTGCTGTCTGTGCCCCCACCGAGCCTGCCTGAGTTCCGCCAGTGGCCGGCATCGCGCTGCCTGCGGCGGTTTGCGTTGCGCCCGAAGACGAGGCACTGCCCGAGGCAGTGTCGCGACCTGCCGGTGCTGGCATGGAAGGGCTGCCGCTGCGCCCGGCCGTGGACGCGCTGCTGCTGGAACTGGAAGAAGAACTGGAGCTCGGACTCGAGCTGCTCGGCATTGAAGGCGACGGCATGGACACCGATGGCGACGATGACGAGGACGATGAACTGGATGGCATCGAGGGCATCGAGCTCTGCGATGACTGCTGCTGACTGGTGGACTCGCATCCGGCCAGCACCAGCGCGATGGCGCCTGCCAGCAACCACTTTTTCGACACGGCTGTGTTCATGATGTCCTGCCTCTGCCCGGGGGCTGTTGCAACCAGGTCCGCGCCACGGCGGCCCTCAATACCAGAAATGAATCCTGTAACGTTCGTCCAGCGAGTCGACCGTGCGCCCGTCCACCATTCTGGGTCTGGCCATCCGGTCGCGCATCGCACTGATGATCTGCAGGTCGACGCGGCGCAGATTGGGCGGCTCCTGATGCAGGATCTCGAAGTTCGTCATGCGGCCGTAGCGACTGACGTCAAAGGAGACATCGACGTAGCCGATCCGCGCCCCGGAGTCGACATTCAGGCCGAGCGCGTCCTTTTTCTCTGCCGCGAAACTCGTGAAGGACGGCAGGAATACCAGCTCACCGAACACGTCCTGCGCCACTTCGCTGCCCTCCGCTGCCGCCAGAGACTCCCAGGCTTCGGCGTAGGTGCGCATGGCGGCCTGTCGGCGTTCGCGCTGCAGATACCAGTCCCCCAGGTCAGCCCGCGCCCGGGCCAGCATCATACGTGTTTCCTGTGTATCCGGTCGCCTTTCGTCGGCAAGAAAATCGATGATCCGTGCCAGTGCCAACTCGCCGCCGCCACCGCCCTGCGGACGGGTGGAGCGACCGGCAAACTCGGACACCATGCGCATGTTCGGGTTGATCTGGGAACCTGCACTCGTGCCGGGCAATGCAAAGCGCGTCATCATGTCGGAAGCGTCCGCCGTTTTCTTCAGCAGGGGCAGATAGCGCGGGTCCCGCGGGCCGAAGTGCGCCACCACCGTGTCTGCCGCCGCGCGATAGAGCAGGAAGGTCTGCATCAGGCGCAGCGTCGGGTCTTCGTCCACTCCGCGATAGAACGAGGTGAGGTTCCAGCGCGCCATGTCCTCGAACACGGAAATCATGCGCGGGTCATTGGGACCGTAGGCCTTGGTCTGCACGTAGAAGGCATACTGCTGCTGTTCGTCGGCCTGCTTCCATTGACCCAGTGCCACATGGCTTTCGACGACCCGCTCGACCAGCGGCACCTGCTGCGTACTGAACAGGCCGTGATTCACCCGATTGATGTGCACAGCCCGGTCAAACACCTTCACGGCCTGTTCGTATTCACCCTGCTGCAACAGCAGGCCACCGAGAGTCTCCAGCTCCCGCGCCACATCCTGGCTCCAGGCGCCTCCTTCGTATTCCAGCTCTTCGAGGGCCTGTTCGTAGCTGCCGATATCCTGCAGCCGTTCCAGGTAAGCCTGCTGCTCGAGGGACAGGTCGGCGAACACGGGCTGCGGGTTCTCGACCTGTGGCGCCGGCGCCGGCTGCATGAAGGCCGCCACCATGGCCGAGGCCTCCTCGCTGTCCATGCGACTCAGGGGGATCGGAGGTTCCAGATGCAGCACCTGCACCAGCGGCGCGCTTTCGTCCACCTCGCCTTCAACCGCGCTGGCCGCCATGACGTTACTCAAGGTGGTGCGCGAATCGCCCCTGTCCTGCGCCAGTGCAGTGCCGGCCACACTGCCCAGCAGCACGGCGGCGATGATCCACATTTCCTGTCGGCCTGAAAATTTCACGGAGCAACCCTGACCTGTCACGTTGGTTGGATACTCGTGCAAGCATGCACTTCCTGCGTTGCGCCAATGGCGTCAACGCACACTGCCACCCTGCGGTTTACCTGCCTGTTGCAGTCTGGTGATGACAACAGACCCTGACTGCAACACTCTGCATTCAATGCCCGGTGACCGCAGTGGTTTGAACACTCTGTTGCATGCAGCCTGCGTGCCACTTATACACCGCCCCCCTGGGGCTGTAAACTCGGGCCCCATGCACCACAACGCGGCATTCGCCGAGCTCTGATCCCTGTCACGGAACCTTCATGCCAGAACTTCCCGAAGTCGAAACCACCCTGCGCGGGATCAGCCCGCACGTGCTTGGACAACAGATTCTTGAAGTCGTTGTCCGCAACTCCCGATTGCGCTGGCCGGTGCCCGAGTCACTGGCCCGCGAGCTGCCGGGCCGCCATGTCGAGCGCATGGAGCGCCGTGGCAAGTATCTTCTGCTGTTCGCCGGCGATGGCTGCCTGCTGATCCATCTGGGCATGTCCGGCAGCCTGCGCATTGCCTCTGCATACGAGCCGCGGCTCAAGCACGATCACATCGACCTGGTGCTCCCCGGCGAGCGCGTGCTGCGCTACTGCGATCCGCGCCGCTTCGGCTGCATGCTCTGGCTCAAGGACGACCCCGCCCTGCACCCGCTGCTGCAGTCGCTCGGGCCGGAGCCGCTGGGCGAGCATTTCACTGGCAGGACGCTGTTCGAGGGCTCGCGCGGCCGCAAGACTTCGGTGAAGGCCTTCATCATGGACAGTCATGTCGTGGTGGGCGTGGGGAACATCTATGCCAATGAGGCGCTGTTCATGGCGGGCATTCGTCCGAGTCTGGCCGTCGGGCGGCTCTCGGCCGCGCGCTGTGACCGCCTGGCGGACTGCATCCGGGAGATTCTGGGAAACGCGATCGCCATGGGCGGCACTACACTGCGCGACTTCGTGGGGGGGGATGGCAAGCCGGGGTATTTCAAGCAGTCCCTGCACGTCTACGGACGCAGCGGAGAACCCTGCACGCGGTGCGCAACAGCACTGAAGGAAGTGCGCCTGGGTCAGCGCAGCACGGTGTTCTGCCCGCAGTGCCAGCGCTGAGCAGGGCTCACGCCTGCCCGGCGCGCTCCGTCATGGCGGCTGCCACCACGGGGTGGACGAACTTGGAGATGTCACCCCCATACGAGGCGATTTCACGCACGAGCGTGGACGAGATATAGGAAAGATGTTCTGCAGGAGCCAGGAAGACCGTCTCGATGGAGGGTTCCAGCACCCGGTTCATGCCGACCAGCTGGAACTCGTACTCGAAGTCCGCCACCGTGCGCAGGCCGCGCAGGATGATGTTGGCGCCGCGCTGCTTCACGAAGTCGGTCAGCAGGGTGTCGAAGGCGCAGACTTCCACATTCGGCAGGTGGCCGAGCACCTGCGAGGCCAGCTCCACCCGGGTCTGCGCCGACAGGGTGGTGGTCTTCTGCCGGTTGCTGCCCACGGCCACGATGATGTGATCGAACAGGCGGGCCGCGCGCTCCACCAGGTCGGTGTGGCCGTTGGTGATCGGGTTGAACGTGCCGGGATAGACGGCGATCTTCATGTTTGCCCCCTGACGGCGGAGGGTGAGCCCCTCCCCCGGGTATTTGATGTGCTGCCCCGGCACCCTGCCGGGCGCCACGTTCAAGCCGCGGCCATTCTAATCAATGCCCCCGACCACCTCAATCAAGTGTCTGAATGGCCTGCAGAATGCGCTGTTCCAGCCAGTGCGGCTCGCGCGCGCTGGTGAAACCGACATGGCCGCCTGCCGGGGTCAGCAGCAGTCGGATGTGGGTCGGCAGGCGCTTCGGGTCAGGCAAGGAGCGCTCAGGGATGATCGGATCATCCCGGCTCTGGATCAGCACGGTGGGCAGTTCGATGGCCGGCAGCAGTGTGCCGCTGCTGCAGCGATCGTAGTAGTCACGCGCTCCGTCGAAGCCATGCAGGGGTGCGGTGACCTGGTCGTCGAACTCCCACAGCGTGCGCAGTCGACGCAGATCGCCCAGCGCGGCCAGTTGCTCGGCCTGCTCCTGCCAGCCCTGCAGGCGGAAATAGGCGAGCTTGGCCATCACGTCGCGCACCAGACGCCGGCGGAAGTAATGACCGTACAGCTTGCTCACGCCGGTATTGAGTGCCTCGGAGCAATGGGCCAGGGCAAAGGGGGTCGACACCGCCACAGCCCCGATCACGCCCTTGCCAGCCGGGCGCCGCGCCAGCCAGTGCAGCAGCACATTGCCGCCCAGGGAAAAGCCGACGCCAACGATGGGCCGCTGACCGGCCGCGTGTCGCACGTGCTGAAAGACTTCCTCGACATCCTCGCTGCAGCCCGAATGGTAGGCGCGCGCCAGTCGGTTGATTTCGCCGCTGCAGCCACGGAAGTTCATGGCCACGCTGGTGTAGCCCTGCGCCTCCAGCAGGCGCTGCAGGGACACGATGTAGGGCGAGGCCGAGCAGCCACACAGGCCGTGCAGCAGCAGGATCACTGGCAGGGAAACGTCACCGGCGGCATCCACCCAGTCGATGTCGAGGAAGTCGCCGTCCTGCAATTCCACGCGCTGACGACGTCGATGCAGGCCATTGGCGGGCACGAAACGGCGCCACAGGGTCTGGCTGTGCCCCTCGGGCAACCACCATGGGGACTGGAAATCGGCTGCGTTCATGGGCTGGTCACGGTGGCGGCCTGGCGCTGATACAGACCGAAGTGGACATTGCCTGCTTGCTTCGCCTTGAGTGCTCGCCAAGGCGCAGGCAGGACCAGCGTGGTCAGGGTCTGCGCCGACTCCACATAAAGGAGGGCCCCGTCGCGCAGCAGGCCACTTGATTCCAGCGCCGCCGCGCTGCGTGCCAACAGATCGGCCGCGAAGGGCGGGTCGAGGAAGACCAGGCCGAAACGCGGCTGGGGACTCTGCTGCTGCAGCCAGCGCAGGGAATCTTCGCAGACCACCTGCCCTCCCACGGCGCCGAGCAAGGCCAGATTCTGGCGGATTGCCGCCGTGGCGGCCGCGGAACTGTCGACGAAGGTGACATGGCGGGCACCGCGTGAGAGCGCCTCCATGCCGCAGGCCCCGCTGCCGGCGAACAGATCCAGACAGTCCTCGCGGGCGATGCTGTCCTGCAGCCAGTTGAACAGGGTTTCCCGCACGCGGTCGGCGGTCGGCCGCAGGCCCTCGACATCGGGAAAGGCGAGACGTCGACTGCGCCACTGGCCGGCAATGATGCGCAGGGTATTGGCGGGTCTGGCCCGGGGCGTTTTCATGGGAGGCTGTGGGGGCGGCGGCTCGGTGTTTAAGAATCGCGGAGGATGGTAGCATAGCCGGCCTTTCCAGCACGCTCAGAAGACATTCAGCCATGTTCAGTTTCTTGAAGAAGAAGGCCGACACCGCGGCAGACACCACGCCGCAGAATGCCGTCGAGGCCGCCCCCGAGGCTTCTGCCGCCGCGGTGGAAGCAGCACCGGCTGCAGAGGATTCCAGCGGCGGTCTGTTCGCACGTCTGCGCCAGAGCCTCGGCAAGACCCGCGCCGCGCTGGCGGACTCCCTCAGCTCCCTGATTCTCGGCCGCAAGACCATTGACGAATCGCTGCTCGAGGACATCGAGACGCAGCTGCTGACCGCCGACATGGGACTGGCCGCCACCGAACACATCATCAGCGCCCTGACCCGCAAACTCGACCGGCGCCAGCTCGCCAGCCCCGAGGCCCTGCTCGACAGTCTCAAGGACGAGCTCACCCAACTGCTTGCACCTTGCGAACAGCCCCTGCAGATTCCCGCCACCGAGGGTCCTTACGTGATCCTGGTGGTGGGCGTGAACGGCGCCGGCAAGACCACCACCATCGGCAAGCTGGCCCGCCGGCTGCAGAAGGACGGCAAGAAGCTGGTGCTGGCAGCGGGCGACACCTTCCGTGCCGCGGCCGTCGAACAGCTGAAGGTCTGGGGCGAGCGCCACCAGATTCCGGTCATCGCTCAGCCCACCGGTTCCGACAGTGCCTCCGTGATCTTCGACGCTTATCAGTCCGCGCGCGCGCGGGGGGCGGATGTGCTGATCGCCGACACTGCCGGACGCCTGCACACCAAGGACAATCTGATGCAGGAGCTGGAGAAGATCACCCGCGTCCTGAAGAAGCTCGACCCGGCACTGCCGCACGAGACCCTGCTGGTGCTGGATGCCACAACTGGTCAGAATTCACTCAATCAGGCACGCAGCTTCCACAAGTGCGTCAAGCTCACCGGCATCGCCCTGACCAAGCTCGACGGCACGGCCAAGGGCGGCATGGTGTTTGCCATCGCCAAGGAGCTGGGCTTGCCGATCCGCTTCATCGGCGTGGGCGAGACCGCCGAGGACCTGCGCCCCTTCGAGGCGCGCGAATTCGTCGACGCCCTCTTCACCCAGTCCTGAGTATCACCGTCTGCAGCAGGTATTCGCATGATCCGGTTCGACAATGTCAGCATGCGCTATCCCGGTGGCCACCAGGCCCTCAACCAGGTCAACTTCGAGCTGGCCGACGGCGAGATGGCGTTCCTGACCGGGCGCTCGGGGGCTGGCAAGAGCACCCTGCTCAAGCTGCTCATGGTCATGGAGAAGCCCAGCCAGGGGCAGATCCTGGTGGATGGCCGCAACCTCGGCCGCCTGCCACGCCAGCAGATCCCCTTTCATCGCCGCCGCATCGGCGTGGTGTTTCAGGATCACCAGCTGCTGTTCGACCGCAGCGTGTTCGACAATGTCGCCCTGCCCCTGCAGATCGAGGGCTATCCGAAGCACGAGGCCGATCGCCGGGTGCGTGCCGCGCTCGACAAGGTCGGCCTGCTGCGCAAGGAGAAAATGAATCCGCAGCAGCTCTCGGGTGGCGAGCAGCAACGTGTGGGGATCGCCCGCGCCGTGGTGAACCGCCCGCAGATCCTGCTGGCCGATGAGCCCACGGGAAATCTTGACCCGGAGCTGGCCGCCGAAATCATGCAGCTGTTCGAGCAGTTCAATCAGGTGGGCGTCAGCATGCTGATTGCCAGCCACGATCTGTCGCTGATCACCCGTCTGCAGCACCGCATCCTGACCCTGGATCAGGGCTCTCTGGTACAGGACGCCTGGCAGGGCGCTGAGCCCGCAGCGCGCAGGCCACGCCCATGAGCAAGCCCAGACGCGCCACCGGCGCTCAGCAGCACCGTCGCACACTGCGCTCCACACTTCAGTCCGCTGCACAGACCCATTGGCGCACCGCCAGGCAGAGCCTGCAGCGCTTGCTGCAGACCCCGGTCGCCACCGCCATGACGGTGGCCGTGATCGGCATCGCGCTGGTCCTGCCGGTGGGCCTGCTGCTCACGCTGGACAATCTGCGCGGCCTCAGCGGCAATCTCGGCGGCGTCAGTCAGGTGTCTGTCTATCTGGAGGACAGCGTGAGTGCTGCGCAGGCGGAAACCCTGGTGCAGGAACTGGAGCAGCGCGAAGACGTGCAGCAGGCACGCTATGTCTCGCCGGAAGAAGGGGCGGAGGAATTCATCGCTTATTCCGGGCTCGGCGACGTCCTCGCGGCGCTGTCTGAAAATCCCTTGCCTGGCGTCATCGTGCTGACGCCGCAGCTGCTCGATGCCGCGGGGGCGCAGACGCTGCTGTCTGACCTGGAAGGCCTTCCCGGCGTGCAGTCCGTGCAGCTTGATCTGGCCTGGGTCGAGCGCCTGCAGCAGCTTCTCACGCTGGCCGGCCGGGCCGCGGCCGGTCTGCTGCTGGTGCTGTGCCTCGGCGTTGCTTTCATCACTGGCAACACGATCCGCCTGGCCATCGAAGGACGCCGGGCCGAGATTGTCGTGGTCAAGCTGGTGGGCGGCACGGATGCCGATGTCGCCCTGCCCTTCCTCTATTGCGGTGCCTTCTATGGCCTGGGCGGCGCGATCGGCGCTGGTCTGCTGCTGTGGTTGGGGATGCTCCTGCTGCAAGGGCCAGCCCAGACCCTGCTCACGCTCTACGGCAGCGACTTTCGCCTGCAAGGGCTCGGCCCGGGCGGCGGCGCGCTGCTGCTGGCGGGCGGCAGTGTCTTGGGCTGGCTCGGGGCACTGCTGTCGGTGCGCCAACATCTGGCTGCCATAGAGCCGCGCTGAGCGCATTGACTGCCTCGATCACGGCCATGCAGAGATTCGAATGGCCAGCAGCAGCAAACTTGTTGAACACTGCTCTTGAAATGAGCAAAGGAGCCCCCATCAAGCGTTTCCGGGGTGTCTTGAAGGCTCGCCGAGCGGCTCTGCGGCTCGGTAGCCAGATTCGAAGCGGCGGTGCTAGAATCGAATTGCAAGGGTTGAAAACGCGGTAGTTCTGGCGTTCTTGCTGGTCGCAGGGTTCAATCAACGCACATAGATGAGAGTCAAAGGCTGATTATGAGTAACGGAAAAAGTTTGCAGGTTATGGGCCCCGTGGTTCCGGGTCGTGATTTGACGGCTTACATTGCGTCCGTGAACAGTATCGCTGTCCTCACTCCGGAGCAGGAGCGGGAACTGGCCAATCAGTACTTCTACGAGAACAACGTCGATGCGGCACGCCAGCTGGTGCTGGCGCACCTGCGCTTCGTGGTGCATCTGGCCAAGAGCTACGCCGGCTACGGTCTCTCGCAGGCAGACCTCATTCAGGAAGGCAACGTCGGTCTGATGAAGGCGGTAAAGCGCTTCAACCCCGACGTAGGCGTCCGCCTCGTGTCCTTTGCCGTGCACTGGATCAAGGCCGAGATGCATGAATTCATTCTGCGCAACTGGCGCATCGTGAAGATCGCCACCACCAAGGCACAGCGCAAGCTGTTCTTCAATCTGCGCAGCTCCAAGAAAAGCCTGGGCTGGCTGACCAATGACGAAGCGCAGGCCATGGCCGAGGAACTGGGTGTCGACGCCAAGGTCGTCCGCCAGATGGAAGGCCGCATGAGCTCCTATGACATGGCCTTCGACGCCGACCCCGACGCTGACGACGACGTGGCCTACAAGTCACCCGCGTACTTCCTGGAGGACGAAACCTCCGACATGGCGGAGTCGATCGAGGCCGCGGAATGGGAAGAGACCACGAACAACAGTCTGTATCTGGCCATGGGCGAGCTCGACGAGCGCAGCCGTGACATCATCACCAGCCGCTGGCTGGCTGACGACAAGGCCACGCTGCATGAGCTGGCAGCCAAGTACAACGTGTCTGCCGAGCGCATTCGACAGCTCGAGAAGAACGCCATGGACAAGGTCAAGGCCATGATCACCGCGTGATCCCGGCCTGAACCGAAGAAGCCGCCTGGGTCACTGCCTGGCGGCTTTTTCATTTCTGGAACCCGGTGCGACACCGGAACGAGGACGGCTATGAACAATCTCCTGCTGGTGCTGGCCGCAATCAACGGCTTCGTGGCCGTCTCGCTTGGCGCCTTCGCGGCCCACGGGCTGAGGTCCATGCTCGGGCCCGATCTGCTCGCCACCTTTCAAACCGGCGTGCAGTACCACATGTATCACGCACTGGCCATGCTGGCCGTGGGCATCCTGGTGACGCAATTCCCGGCACAGACGGGCCTGCGCGTCGCCGGTTATCTGTTCCTGGCCGGCATCCTGATCTTCTCGGGCAGCCTGTACGTCCTGGCCCTGAGCGGCATTCGCTGGCTGGGCGCCATCACGCCAATCGGTGGTGTGGCCTTTCTGGCGGGCTGGGCGACACTGGCCTGGACCATGGCCCGGGCGCAGGCCTGAGGACAGACAATGCAGATTCTGGTCAATGGGGCACAAACCGAGGTCGCGGCGGGATCGACGCTGCAGGACCTGCTGGTCACACTGCAGCTTGCTGAAGCGCGACTGGCGCTGGAGTGCAATCAAATCATCATTCCGCGCAGCCAGCATGCCAGCCATGTGCTGCAAGATGGCGACGTCATCGAGATTGTCCATGCCATCGGCGGGGGCTGAGCGCGGCCACAACATTCACACGAACGCAGGTATTCCATGACGCCACAGGACTCCCCACTGCTCATCGCGGGCAGGCACTACGCATCGCGCCTCATCATTGGCAGCGGCAAGTATCAGAGTTTCCAGCAGAACCGCGACGCTCTGGTGGCCAGCGGTGCCCAGATGATCACTGTGGCCATCCGGCGCGTGAACCTGGGCCAGAACCAGAATGAGCCCAGTCTGCTGGAGGTGATCTCTCCACGCGACTACACCATTCTGCCCAACACGGCCGGCTGCTACACGGCGGCGGATGCCGTGCGCACCTGTCGCATGGCGCGGGAGCTGCTGGATGGCCACAAGCTGGTCAAGTTGGAAGTGCTGGGGGATCAGAAAACGCTCTACCCGAATGTCACCGAGACACTGGTGGCGGCCGAGGAGCTGGTCAAGGATGGCTTTGACGTCATGGTCTACACCAGCGACGACCCGCTGATCGCCAAGCGCCTGGAAGAGATCGGCTGTGTTGCCGTCATGCCGCTCGGCGCTCCCATCGGCTCCGGTCTCGGCATCCGCAATCCCTACAACATCCGCATGATCCTGGAGAACGCGAAGGTGCCCATCATCGTGGACGCCGGCGTCGGCACAGCCTCGGATGCGGCCATCGCCATGGAGCTGGGCTGCGACGGCGTGCTGATGAACACCGCCATCGCCGAGGCGCGCAATCCCGTGCTCATGGCCTCGGCCATGAAAAAGGCCGTGGAAAGCGGCCGCGAAGCCTTCCTGGCCGGCCGCATGCCGCGCCGCCTGTATGCCAGTGCCTCCTCACCGGTGGATGGCACCTTCTTTTGAAGCAGCACACCGATCCCGATCATTTCAGCAAACAACGGCCCCTTCATGTCTGATGTCAAAGAAAGCCCAGAAACCTGTGCGGCGGCGCAGGCCGTCGATCCCTCCACCGAGCTGCATCGACGCACCGTGCGCAGCTATGTCATTCGCGGGGGACGCCTCACCACGTCGCAGCAACAGGCACTCGACACTCTCTGGCCTGTGTACGGTATCAGCGATGTGAAGGCAGCCTTCAACGCGCAGCAGCACTTCGGCCGGACAACGCCGCTGGTACTGGAGATCGGCTTCGGCATGGGGGACTCGCTGCTGGAGATGGCGCGCAGCAATCCGGACAAGGATTTCATCGGCATCGAAGTGCACCGGCCGGGTGTCGGCCGCCTGCTGCACGAGATCCAGGCGCAGGGCCTGGGCAATCTGCGCGTCTACTGCCACGACGCCAAGGAGATCCTGCGCGACTGCATCGCCGATGGCGCCCTGTCCTGTGTGCAGATCTTCTTCCCGGACCCGTGGCACAAGAAGAAGCACAACAAGCGCCGCCTGGTGCAGGCCGAGTTCATGGAGCTGATTCGCCGCAAGCTTGCCATCGGCGGCAAGGTGCACATGGCCACCGACTGGGAGCCCTACGCACAGCACATGATGGAGGTGATGAGCGCCCTGCCCGACTACCGCAACGCAGTGGGCGCGGGTCAGTTCGCCACCGCCACCGAGCGGCCGCTGACCAAGTTCGAGAAGCGCGGCCAGCGGCTGGGGCATGTGGTCAACGACCTGGTGTTCGTGCGCGAGCGTTGAGCCCGGGACGTGTCGGGCTGCGTGTCAGCGCCGCTCGACGATGGCCTCGTAGACGCCATTCTTGAACTCTTCCCGGAAGCCCCGACCGCTGGCGGGGGAAATCTGCGCCATGATGACGGTGACGATGCCCTGCACCGGATCGATCCAGAAGCGCGTACCGGCAGAACCATCCCACCAGACTTCCCCCTGACTGACCGTGTGGTCGTATCGGGCAGGGTCCAGCGCATAGGCGAAGCCGCCGAGGGTCCAGCCGGAGGCCGCCATGTAGCCACTGTCTTCCAATGGCAGCAGTTCGTCTGCCACGGCATTCTCCATCATCAGCTGCACGGTTTCCGGCCGCAGGATGCGCTGGCCGAACAGCTCGCCGCCGTTGAGGAACAGCTGCGAGAAGCGCGCGAAGTCGAGCGTGGAGGACACCAGACCGACGCCACCTTCCACCAGCGGCACCTTTTCAGTGAAGGGAATCTCCTCCATTTCATGCGGCCGCAGAGTCCCGTCGGCTGCCGGGCGGTAGACCGTCGCCAGACGGTCGACGCGCGAGGGGTCGACCCAGAACACCGTGTCCTGCATGCCCAGTGGATCGAACACGCGCTGCTGCAGAAACTCATCGTAGGGCATGCCAGCCACAACTTCGACCAGTCGTCCCAGAACAGTGGCGGACAAGCCGTAACGGAACGCCGTGCCCGGGTCCTCGAACAAAGGCACGCGCGCCGCGTTTCTGGACACTTGTTCCGCCGTGAGAGAGCGCAATCGCACCTGTTCGGCGACATAGATCGCCGAGCTGCGACTGCCAAGGCCGGACGTGTGGCGCATCAGGTCAGCCACGGTGATGTCGCCCTGACGCTCTCGCGTCTGATTCATGTCCGGTGCGCTCGGGTCCACAAACACGCGCTGCTCGGCGAATTCGGGCAGGTACTTCGAGATCGGGTCATCCAGCGCGATGCGGCCTTCCTCGAAGAGAATCATCGCCGCGAGACTCGTGACCGGGCGAGTCATGGAGTAGATGCGAAACAAGGCATCTTCGGGCATGGCGCTGCCGCTCTCCAGATCACGCTGACCGAGCGACTCGAGATAGACCAGCTGGCCGTCACGCAGCACGGCGGCCACCACGCCGGCGATATGCCCCTGATCGATGTGCGCCTGCAGGCGCTGCGTCACCGTGGCGAGTCCGGCACTGGACATGCCGACCTGCTCGGGTGTGGCGCGCGGAAAGTCCTGGGCTTGCAGCATGGGAGCGGCAAGGGCGATGGCGACTCCCGCGAAAAGGCGGGCAATTCTTCGGGCTGGAAACATGCAGGGGCTCCTGTCGTTTAATTGTGTGAGCTGGCTCCTTCAGAGCCAGAGTCGGTGTTCATGGGTACGCAGCCAGCGCACATAACGTCGATGATCCGGGCAGACGGATTCGACCAGCGCCCAGTATTGCGGCGAATGATTCATGTGGCGCAGGTGACACACTTCATGGCAGATCATGTAATCGATGATAGCATCGGGCGCCAGCATGATCAGCCAGTTGTACTGAATGCGCCCACCCGAGGTGCAATGCCCCCACTTGCTGCGCGTCTTGCGAAACACCACTTCCTTCAATCTGCCGCCTAGCTGAAGAAACTCCGCGAGCGCGCGAGTGCGGGCAGGCAAGTGCTCCCGAGCCTGCGCCAAGAGCCAGCGCTGCAGGACTCTCGCAGCCCGCTCGGCGGTCAGTGCACGCCCATGAATCCGGATCTCGTCCGCGGTGACCTCAACATGCTCGGCAACAGCACTCACAAAGCGCACACGCAGATTGCGCGCCTTGTAATGGAGCGAGCCACCATCGCGCAGATCCGGTCGCTGCGCATCCTGCTCCGCCTTGTGGGCGAGCTTGCGCAGGATCCAGGGCACATGAGAGGACACGAAATCCTGTATCTGCGCCTGACTCACGAACAGCGGGACGCGCACCTCCACTGTCTGATGACGCACAAGCACCGCCATGGTCTTGCGCCTTCCGCGCACGACGGTGTAGTCGACCGGCAGTGTTCGATTCTGCTTCACAGTGACATCGACAAGACTCGAATCGTGCACAATCATCTGATTTCTAATGAAGAATGAATTGGCGCATAATACGCAAATGAGTTCCCCGACGATACACGGCCCCGCCACACTGGTCTTACAATGACGTCACCCCGCCAGGACAGAATCTACGCCCACGTGCAACCCGCGCAGGACTTCGTCTTCGATGACAAGGTGGCGGATGTCTTCACCGACATGATCAATCGTTCCGTGCCGGGTTATGCCACGATCATCTCCATGATCGGCACACTGGCGGATCGCTACTGCACACCCGGCTCCAGGATCTATGACCTCGGCTGTTCTCTGGGCGGCGCGAGCTTCGCCATGGCGCATCATGTGTCCCACAAGGATTACACCATTGTCGCCGTCGACAATTCGCCTGCGATGATCTCCCGACTTGATGCCGCGCTCGCAAACCACGGCGATCGCGAGCGCATCCAGAGCGTGTGCGCCGATATCGGCGATGTCGACATTCACGATGCCTCGGTGGTGGTGCTCAACTTCACACTGCAGTTCATTCCCGTGGCCCGTCGCAGCGCCCTCCTGCAGCGCATTCATGACGGCATGCGGCCTGGTGGCATCCTGATCCTGTCCGAGAAGATCCGCTTCCCGGATACCGCACTCAACGAGCTGCTGATCGAGATGTACCACCAGTTCAAACAGGTGCAGGGCTATTCGCAGCTGGAAATCAGCCAGAAACGTTCGGCCCTGGAGAACGTCCTGATCCCGGAAAGCATTGCCGAGCACAAGGCACGGCTGCAAGGGGCTGGCTTCAGCTCCTGCGACACCTGGTTCCAGTGCTTCAACTTCACCTCCATGATCGCCTTTCGCGGCGCCGGCTCATGAGTTATCGGCAATTTCCAGGCCTGCTGGGTAACGGGCCCCTGCGAGCACTGGCCCGTTTTGGCACCCCCGAATGGTTCAACAGCCGCAACAATGGCGACTTCCCGCGCTGGCAGGCGGCGCTGGTGTCTCTGCCCGACCTCACACCAGGCAGCATCGAGCTGCGCGAGGCAGTGCGAATCGGCAGTGCCGCAGACTGTTCGGAAGCCGAGCAGGCGCAGCTGCGCACCGCACTGCAGGGGCTGATTCCCTGGCGCAAGGGTCCGTTCGAACTCTTTGGCGTGCACATCGACACCGAGTGGCGCTCAGACTGGAAGTGGGACCGGCTGCGACAGCACATCGCGCCCTTGCAGGGCCGCACGATCCTTGATGTGGGCTGCGGCAATGGTTACCACTGCTTCCGCATGGCAGGCGAAGGGGCCAGACTGGCCATCGGCATTGACTCGCAGCTCGCCTATGCCATGCAGTACCGCATGGTGAAACGCTACGTGCCAGATGTTCCAGCTTTCGTCCTGCCCACGACCTTCGAGCAGGCATTGGAACAGCTGCCCGAGGATGTCGCCGCGTTCGACAGCGTGTTCAGCATGGGCGTTCTTTATCATCGTCGCTCGCCCATAGATCATTTGCTGCAATTGAGATCCTGTCTGCGCCCCGGTGGTGAGCTGGTGCTCGAAACCCTGGTCGTGGAGGGCCCGCAAGGCCATGTCCTGGTGCCACAGGATCGCTATTGCCGCATGCCGAATGTCTGGTTCATCCCGAGTTGCGCGACCCTGCTGCTTTGGTTGCAGCGTTGCGGCCTGCGCAATGGCCGCGTGGTGGATGTCAGCACAACGTCACTGCAGGAGCAGCGCACCACTGCCTGGATGCGTTTCCAGTCACTGGCTGACAGCCTCGATCCTCGGGATCGCAGCATCACTGTCGAAGGCCTCCCGGCACCCCGTCGTGCCGTACTCCTGGCGAATGCCCCCTGACGCCCTTTTCGCCAGACAGGCCCGCTGGCTTGGAAGGTGCCCCTGGTAGCTTTAAATCACCACTGGAATAAGCAGTAAATAAACACTTGATCTTGTCTCGCTGGGCCGTGCCGGATTTGGGTTGACGACTTCCTGCAATTCGGCTATTGCTATCGACGCTCCAGCAGGGTCAACTCTCACTCAATCAGGAGTTGCCTGGAAAATTATAAGAACCAGCACCCAGGAAGCAGCATAATGGCCAGACCTCTCCGCATAGAGTTTCCAGACGCCTGTTATCACGTGTCCAATGTCGGCCTCGACAATCAGAGGATATTCCCCGGACAGAAATACTTCGAAGCCTTCCTTGCCGGCCTGGAAGAGACCTGCTTTCGGTTGAATGTGCAGGTGCATGCCTATTGTCTTCTGAAGGACCGCTACCATCTGTTGATCAAGACGCCCGAAGCCAACCTGAGCCGCTTCATGCGGCAGGTTGACGGCCTGTATACCCAGAATTACCAGCGCCTGAAGAAGTCAGAGGGCTCCCTCTTCAAGGGCCGCTACAAGGCCGTTCTGATTCAACCCGACACGCATCTACTGACACTCGCCCGCTATATCCATCTCGGCGTCAAGAAAAGCGAACTGGACAGCTGGCCGTGGTCCAGTTACGCGGCTTACGCAGGCAAGTCCAAGGCGCCTGACTGGCTCGTGCGTGATGAAGTCCTGGGCCAGCTGCCAGGCAGCGGGGCCAAACGCCTGGCTGAATTCGTTCGCTTCACGGAAGCCGGCGTGGATGACGAGACCGCGCGGTTCTACGGAAAGAAGAACCTGTCCTCGATCATGGGAGACGAGAAGTTCAAGAAGGCGTCACGCGCCAGACGCACTGCCGGTACGGGTCGCGGCGTCTCGCGCGGCACGAATGCCAGGTGGCGCCCTTCCTGCAAGCTGATCATCAGTGCGGTGGCAAAGCAGTTCAAGGTGACGGAGGAAAGCATTTACACCGCAGCCCGCGGCCCTGGTTCCAAGAATGTGCCGCGCTGGGTGGCCATGTATCTCTGCCAGGAATTGTCAGCCGTCACCCTGCAGGCGATCGCGAAACTGTTCAAGCTCAAGCGCTACGGCACGGTGTCCACTACCGTTGGCAAACTGAAGAAGGAATTCGTTGAGAATCCGAAGCTGCTGACGCAGACCAACAAGCTGCTCAAGGAGCTGAGCAAGGAAAAAGCCGCCTGAGAGGTGTTTCCAGCGCAAACAAGAACGCCGCGCTTTCTGGCTTCAGAGAGCGCGGCGTTCCTGCCGGCAAGGGCTTGGCAAGTTCAAGCAGCGGAAGGCTTACTTGATCTTGGCTTCCTTGTAGATCACGTGCTTGCGGACTACGGGATCGTATTTCTTGATCTCCATCTTGTCCGGCATGGTTCGCTTGTTCTTGTCAGTTGTGTAGAAATGTCCTGTGTCTGCGGTAGACACCAGTTTGATCTTGTCGCGCATCGCTGCTCACCACCTGAATCAGGTAATAATTGATTTGATTAGACTTTTACGCCGTTGGCGCGGATGTCGGAAAGAACGGAATCAATGCCGTTCTTGTCGATGATGCGCATGCCCTTGGCGGAAACCTTCAGTTTCACGAAGCGATTTTCAGACTCCACCCAGAAACGATGTGTATGGATGTTGGGAGAAAAACGTCGGCGTGTCTTGTTGTTTGCGTGAGAAACATTGTTGCCGGTAGCCGGCTTCTTGCCGGTCACGATACATACGTTAGCCATTGCCTTGCCTCATTACAGAACCGGTTTTTTCGGAGTCGGGCCGTGTCTGGCCGAATTTCCGATACCCATTGCTGCCTTGCCAAAAAAAGAGCTGCGTTTTATACCAAAACAACCCCCCAATAGCAACACAGCCCGGCAAACAGCGCCAGACAGGAGCGCCACGGCCTACACCACGCCGCGTTCTGCCAGCGAGACGACGTCCCTGCTGCCGATGATGATGTGGTCGAGCACGCGAACGTCGATGGTGCTGAGCGCGGACTTCAGGCGCAGGGTGATGGCGACATCGGCATGACTTGGCTCGGCGACACCCGATGGGTGATTGTGGGCGAAGATGACGGCGGCTGCATTGTTGTGCAGGCAACGCTTCACGACTTCCCGAGGGTAGACCGCCGCACCGTCGATGGTGCCGAAAAAGAGCTCCTCGAAACGCACCACGCGATGCTGATTGTCCAGGTAAAGACAAGCAAACACCTCGTGCGGGTAGTGGCGCATGCGCGCCCGCAGATACTCCCGGGTGAGTTCCGAGCTGCTCATCACATCACGTTCTTCCAGCTCCTCCCGCATATAGCGCCGGGAAAGCTCCAGCATGGCCTGCATCTGCACGAACTTGGCGTGTCCGAGGCCGTCATGCTGACAGAACTCCTGCAAGGGCGACGTGAACAGACGCGTGAGATTGCCGAATTTCTCCAGCAGCCGCCTGGCGAGATCGAGAGCGCTGCAGCCCTTCACCCCCGTGCCCAGCAGGATGGCCAGCAGTTCGGTGTCGGACATGCTGGCAGCGCCATGTTCCAGTAGTCGCTCGCGTGGCCGCTCTCTGGCGGGCCAGTTCTTGATGCTCATGGTGCCTCCCTGGCATTCGATGATCCTGTCTCGATAGTAGCAAAGCGTGCCGGGCCTGCCGCCCCGGCGCCTGTGGACGCCGCTGAAACCCGGCTGTTAAGCTGCGGCACCCGGAGCCTTCGAAACGAGATCATCCGCATGCACAGTCTGGCCAACAAGCGCATCCTGCTCGGTATCACCGGGGGAATCGCCGCCTACAAGAGTGCTGAACTTGCCAGACTGCTCGCCAAAGCGGGCGCCGATGTGCGCGTCGTCATGACGCCTGCCGCCACCCAGTTCATCACCCCGCTGACACTGCAGGCGCTGACCGGCAACCGTGTCCACACCGAGTTGCTGGACGCCGATGCCGAAGCCGGCATGGGCCATATCGAACTGGCGCGCTGGCCCGATCTGGTCCTGATCGCTCCAGCCAGTGCCGACTTTCTCGCTCGCGTCGCGGCTGGTCAGGCCGACGACCTGCTGAGCACCCTGCTGCTGGCGACACGCGCACCGATAGCGGTTGCACCCGCCATGAATCAGGCCATGTGGCTCAATGCCGCGACTCACGACAATCTGCAGACACTGGCGGCGCGCGGCATGCACATCTTCGGCCCGGCCGAAGGCCAGCAAGCCTGCGGTGACACCGGTCCGGGCCGCATGCTGGAGCCGCAGCAGCTCGCCGAGGAGGCCGCCGCGCTGTTCGAGACGGGCCTGCTGGCAGGCCTGCGTCTGGTGATCACGGCCGGACCGACGCAGGAGGCCATCGATCCGGTGCGTTACATCAGCAATCACAGCTCCGGCAAGATGGGCTATGCCCTCGCGGCCGAAGCGGCCACACTCGGCGCCCTGGTGACACTGATCAGCGGCCCGGTGGCGCTGGCGACGCCCGAGCGCGTCCGTCGAGTGGATGTAGTGAATGCGCAGCAGATGCTCGCGGCCTGCCTGGATGCAGCAAGTGTGTGCGATATCTTCGTTGGCGTGGCTGCCGTTGCGGACTATCGACCGGCCCGGGTGGCGGAGCAGAAGATCAAGAAGAACGCCGAATCGCTGAGTCTGGAGCTGGTGCGCAACCCGGACATCATCAGCACCATCGCCGGCCTTGAGCAGCGGCCATTCACCGTTGGCTTTGCCGCGGAAACGGAGCATGTGGACGCCCTCGGCGCTGAAAAGCTGCAGCGCAAGAAGCTTGACCTGCTGTTCGCCAATGACGCCACTGCAACCTTCGGCAGCGATGCCATCGCGGCAACCGCGCTCTGGCCACAGGGCCGGACAAGCCTGGGGCCCGGCAGCAAATCACTGGTGGCTCGCCAGATGCTGACCCTCATCCATGCCCACTATTTGCGCCACATTCAAACCCCGGTCAGAAGCTGATCAACCGTAGCCAGCGCGTCGACTTGTGGGCCATACTCCCGGATGTCGGTTTTCAGAAGAAGAACAGTCAACGCAATGACCAGCAGCAGTTCAAGCGCCCCCTATTCACAGGAAGAAGTCCCGCCCGGCATCTTCCGCGCCTATGACATTCGCGGCATCGCGGGAAGCGACCTCAATGTCGATGTCATCGAGCGGATTGGCAAGGCCATGGCGAGCCTGGCGCTGGAAAGTGGCGAACACACTGTTCTGTTCGGGGCTGACGGCCGGCTTTCCAGCCCGGTGCTGCGTGAAGCTTTGCTGCGCGGCATCCTGTCTACCGGCCTCCATGTCGTTGACCTGGGCACCATCCCCACCCCCTTGCTGTACTTCGCGAGCTTCACCACCCCCTGGCAATCCGGCCTGATGCTGACGGCCAGCCACAATCCAGCCGACTACAATGGCATCAAGATCATTCGTCGGCGCCATTGCCTTACACCACAGCAGATTCAGGAGATCAGGCGTCGTGCTGATAGTGGTCACTTCCTCACGGGCACTGGCACGTTGCGCCGGCATGCGCTGGCTGATGACTATATCGCTCACCTGCGGCGCGAGATCCAGCTGCAGCGCCCCCTCAAGGTCGTGGTCGACTGCGCCAGCGCCGTGCCTGCCCTGGTGGCGCCCACGCTGTTTCGGGCTCTGGGCTGTGAAGTGATTCCGCTGTTCTGCGAGCTCGACGGGCACTTTCCCCACCACCCGCCCGACCCGACGGTGGCCGCGAATCTCAGTGCCTTGATCGATGCCGTGGCGCTGCACGGCGCCGACGCCGGCATCGCGCTGGACGGTGACGGCGACCGCGTGGTGGTGGTGACCGATCGCGGCACTCCGGTGGACACGGATCGCCTGCTGATGCTGTTCATCAAGGACATCCTGCCACGCTGTCCGCCTGCATCCCGCGTGGTGTACGACGTCAAGTGCAGCACCCAGGTTCCTCGGCTGATCTCCGCGCTGGGCGGTGTCCCGGTGATGAGCCGCAGCGGCCATTCCTTCATGAAGCAGAGCATGCAGGAGTCCGGCGCGGTGATCGGGGCGGAGTTCTCGGCCCATGTATTCATTCGCGATGGCTGGTTCGGCTATGACGACGGCCTTTACGTGGCGGCGCGCTTCCTGGAGCTGCTGGCGCGCAGCGCCGACTCCGCCGAGGCGCTGCTGGCTGCGCTCCCGCCCAGCGTGGTGACGCCGGAGCTGCGCATCGAGGTCAGCGACGAGCGCAAGTTCGAGCTGATGTCCCGCATTGTCGCCCTCGCACACTTCCCCCAAGCCACAGTCAACGTGCTCGATGGCCTGCGCGTGGATTTTGCCGATGGCTGGGGACTGATTCGCGCTTCCAACACCACCCCCGCCCTGCTGTTGCGATTCGAGGCCTGCAGCCACCAGGCGCTCAACGCCATTCAAGGCCTTTTCCGCGAGCTGTTGCGCCAGGTCGACACGCAGTTGATGGTTGATTTTTGATCAAATCTTGCCGGACAGCGCGGCATCCCGAAGGTGAAAAAACCGCTTCAGGCTGTATACTCTGCGCAACTTGAAACCGACCGGCGCTCCCCGGTCGGCCCACAAATACGCGACTGGAACTCCACCAATGCCTCTCGATTTCGCCGCCGCCCGGAATATTGCCAACGTCCTCACCGAAGCCCTGCCCTACATCCAGAAGTTCACGGGCTGCACCATCGTGGTGAAGTACGGCGGCAATGCCATGACCGATGAAGTGCTCAAGAACAGTTTCGCCCGCGACATCGTGCTGATGAAGCTGGTGGGCATGAACCCGGTGGTGGTGCACGGCGGCGGCCCGCAGATCGGCTCCCTGCTCACCAAGCTCGACATCCAGTCGGAGTTCATCGACGGCATCCGCGTGACGGACAGCAAGACCATGGACGTCGTGGAGATGGTGCTGGGTGGTCTGGTCAACAAGGAAATCGTGAGCCTGCTCAACAAGAACCAGGGCAAGGCCATCGGCATCACCGGCAAGGACGGCAACCTGATTCAGGCGAAGAAGCTGCTCAAGAAGAGCGCCACCGACAGCAAGATGCTCGACATGGGCCAGGTGGGCAGCATCGAGAAGATCAATCGCGAGGTGCTGGATATCCTCAAGAACAGCGACTTCATTCCCGTGATCGCCCCCATCGGCACCGACCGTCACGGCAACACCTACAACATCAATGCCGACACCGTGGCAGGCGAGATCGCCAAGGTGCTGGGCGCCGAGAAACTGATGCTGCTCACCAACATCGCCGGCGTGATGGACAAGTCCGGCACCGTGGTGACCGGCCTGACCACTGCCCAGGTCGACGAGATGATCGCCGATGGCACCATCTACGGCGGCATGCTGCCGAAGATCGAGTGCGCCCTGGATGCGGTGAACAATGGCGTGCGCAGCGCTCACATCATCGATGGCCGCGTCGAACATGCCGTGCTGCTGGAAATCTTCACCAATACCGGCGTGGGCACCCTGATCAGCAATTCCCGCACCGCGACCGCCGAATAAGCAAGGAACGCCTACGCCCATGACCGCCGAAGTCCGCATCTCCCGCAAGGAACACATTCTGCAGTCGCTCGCCCGCATGCTGGAAAGCAGCCCCGGCGAGCGCATCACCACGGCGGCGCTGGCGCGCGAGGTTGGCGTGACGGAGGCGGCACTGTACCGCCACTTCCCCAGCAAGGCGCGGATGTTCGAAGGCCTGATCGCCTTCATCGAGGAGACGCTGTTCACCCGCATCACGCGCATTCTCGAGGACGAGCCCTCGGCGGCCCGTCGCTGCGAGAAGATCCTGGCCCTGGTGCTGGCCTTTGCCGAGAAGAATCCCGGCATGACGCGCCTGCTCACCGGCGACGCCCTGCAGGGCGAGACCGAGCGCCTGCGCGTGCGCATCAGTCAGCTGTTCGACCGCCTGGAAGCGCAGCTCAAGCAGATCCTGCGCGAAGCGCAGATCCGGGAGAACCTCAAGTGTTCGGTGTCTCCCAGCGTGATGGCGACACTGTTGATGGCCAGCGCCGAGGGGCGCCTGATGCAGTTCGTGCGCAGTGAGTTCAAGCGCCTGCCGACCCAGCACTGGGACGAGCAGTGGCAAGTGCTCTCGCGCGACATGCTGGTGCCTTTCGGCTGAGCAGCGTCGCGCTCACACCCCGTATTGATCCCGGTAGGCCTGCACGTCGGCAAGTCGCGCCGCCAGTGCCGGGTCCTGCTGCCGTGCCAGATAATCCACGATCTGCTCCAGAGCGATGATGCTGATCACGGGAATGCCGTACTGCTCACGGATTTCCTGGATGGCCGACAGCGCGCCGGTGCCTCGCTCCTGCCGATCCAGCGCCACCAGGATGCCCGCCGGCGTTGCGCCGGTGCGCTGCAGCAGCTCCATGACTTCCCGGATCGCCGTGCCCGCCGTGATGACGTCGTCAACGATCAGCACACGCCCTGCAAGGGGTGCGCCGACAGTCAGTCCTCCCTCACCATGATCCTTCGCTTCCTTGCGATTGAAGCAGTAGGGCTTGTTGACCCCGTGCTGTCGGGCCAGCGCCGTGGCAGTCGCGGCCACCAGCGGAATGCCCTTGTAGGCCGGGCCGAACAGCAGGTCATAGTCCACCCCAGCGGCCTGCAGCGCGGCGGCATAGCTGTCGCCGATGAAGGCCAGTGCTTCCCCGGTGTTGAACAGGCCTGCATTGAAGAAATACGGGCTGGTGCGACCCGACTTCAGCGTGAAGCTGCCAAAACGCAGGATGTCGTGGCGGATGACGAAGTCGATGAAGGCTTTCTGGTAGTCCAGCATGGGCTGCTCCTGTTTCAGGGGGGTCAGAGGCCCAGGGCTTCGCGCTGCTTCTGCAGCAGTTCGGCGATGCCTTTCTGAGCGAGGCCGATCATGGCCTGCAGTTCCGTGGTGTCGAAATCGTTCTCTTCGCCTGTGCCCTGCAGCTCGATGAAGCGCAGACGCTCGGTCATCACCACGTTCATGTCCGTCTCGGCATTGGAGTCCTCGGCATAGTCCAGGTCCAGCACCGGCATCCCCTTGTAGATGCCCACGGAGACCGAGGCGATCAGCTGCTTCATGGGGTTCGCCTTGAGCTTGCCGCTCTTGAGCAGGGTGCCGATGGCGTCGTGCAGAGCCACACAGCCGCCGGTGATGGACGCCGTGCGGGTGCCGCCGTCGGCCTGGATCACATCGCAATCGATCTTGATGGTGTGCTCGCCCAGCAGCTTCAGATCCACGGCGGCGCGCAGGGAGCGGCCGATGAGCCGCGAGATCTCGAGCGTGCGGCCGCCCTGCCGGCCACTCACGGCCTCACGGTCCATGCGCGATCCCGTGGAGCGCGGCAGCATGCCGTACTCGGCGGTGATCCAGCCCGATCCGGAGCCCTTCAGGAAGCGTGGCACCGAATCCTCGACACTGGCCGTGCAGATGACCTTGGTGTCGCCGAACTCCACCAGCACGGAGCCTTCGGCATGCTTGGTGTAGTGACGGGTGAGGCGGATATCGCGCAATTGATCGCTCTGACGCGCGCTGGGACGGATGGTCTCGGACATGGATTCTCTCGGAGGGGCTGCTGAATTGAGGCGCGATTATCCTTGATCGGCCCGGGGATGGCGAGTCAGGGCAGGCGTTTTGCGCTACCATGCCGGCAGCAACCCGCAGGAATCAAGGCACGGCGCCGTTCGCTGAGGGTTCCATCGAAATCAGCAGCAAGGACCCGGAACATGGCTCAGAGCATGACTGCCTTTGCGCGCCGGCAGGTTTCCTGCGGGCGCGGCGTACTGGTGTGGGAAATCCGCTCCGTCAATCACCGTTATCTAGAAACCGGCTTTCGCTTTCCCGAAGCCCTGCGCAGCATCGAACCGGCCATCCGCGACACCCTGCGCAAGCAGCTCGCGCGCGGCAAGGTGGACTGCCAGCTGCGCCTGGAGTCCGAGGAGCGCGCCAGTGGCGCCCTGCAGATCGACGAGAACGCCGTGCGTCGCCTCAATGAGGCGAGCGGCCAGATTCTGGCGCTGACCGGGGGCGGTCCCGCACTTACCGTGATGGAGATTCTCAAGTGGCCAGGCGTGCTGCGCGAATCCGAGGCACTGCCCGAGAATCTGGAAGAACGGGCACTGTCACTGTTCCACGAAACACTGAACGAGCTGATCGCCACGCGGCAGCGTGAGGGTCAGGAGCTGTGTGGTTTCATCAGCAAGCGCATCGAGGCCGTGCGCGAGATCGTTGCCGGCGTGCGCACGCGCATGCCCGACATCCTGGCCCGGCAGCAGCAGGCGCTGCGCGACCGGCTGGACGCCCTCAAGATGGAACTGGACCCTGGCCGGCTGGAACAGGAGATCGTGCTCTACGCGCACAAGTGCGACATCGACGAGGAGCTCGACCGGCTCGAGACCCATCTCAACGAAGTGGAGCGCGTGCTGCGGCTGCCGGAGCCTTCCGGACGGCGACTCGACTTCCTGATGCAGGAGCTCAATCGCGAGGCCAACACGCTCTCGTCCAAGTCCATCGTGGCGGAAACCACGCTGAACGCGGTCGATCTGAAGGTGCTGATCGAGCAGATGCGCGAACAGATACAGAACATCGAGTGACCCTCCAGGTGCCGGCATGACCCTGCTTCTTGACGCCAATGACGCGAACGATCTTGCACGGGCCGCGAGCCTGCTGCGTGCCGGCGAACTGGTCGCCGTGCCCACCGAGACGGTCTACGGCCTGGCCGCCGACGCGCGCCAGCCGGCGGCCGTGCGCGCCATCTTCGCGGCCAAGAACCGGCCGGCCGATCACCCCCTCATCGTGCACCTGGGCGATGTCGCGCAGCTTGCAGACTGGGCTGTGGACATCCCGCCGGCTGCCCACACCTTGATCGAGCGTTTCTGGCCCGGACCACTGACCCTGGTGCTGCACAAGGCGCCGGGAGTGGATCCGGTCGTGACGGGCGGTCATGCGACGGTGGCGCTGCGGATGCCCGCGCATCCGGCCCTGCTCGCGCTGCTGAAAACCAGCGGCCTGGCGGTGGCAGCGCCATCTGCCAATCCGCACAAGCGTCTCAGCCCCACCAGTGCGGCGCATGTGATGGAGAGCATGGCTGGCAAGCTCGCCGCGGTACTGGACGGCGGAGACTGCGCTCTTGGCATTGAATCCACGATTCTCGATCTGACGGGCGAGATGCCCCAGGTGCTGCGCGCCGGGCCGGTCACCGCCAGCGCGATTGCCGAACAACTCGGCTGCCCGGTGGCCACGCCGAGTCAGCACAGTGTGGCGGTGCCGGGCAACATGCCGGAGCACTATCAGCCGCGCACGCCCGTGCGTCTGAAGTCAGCACAGGAGATGGTCGAGCACACGGCTTATCCTGTGGCGAGAATCCTGCTGAGCCTTGACGCAGGTCAAGCCGGGGCCACTTTCGCACTGACACGGGCAATGCCGCGTGATAAACCTGAGTACGCGCGGCAGCTCTACCGGGCGCTGCACGACGCGGATCGCTTGCAGGTGCAGGAGATCTGGGTGGAGACGCCGCCCGCCACCGAGGAATGGGCCGACGTGATCGACAGACTGCTGCGCGCCAGTGGTGGCACACGCCAGCCATGAGGCAGCAGTTGCCACAGATTGCCCGCTGCCACAGGCAAGGGCGAAGCAAGCCATCGAAGGAGTGTCATGCCAATGCTGAAACTGAACGTCCCTGACATGGCCTGCGGCCATTGTTCCAATGCCGTCACTCAGGCACTGAAAACGCTGGATCCCACGGCCGAGGTGCAGATCGACCTGGAGACCAAGCTCGTCAGTGTGAACACCACTGCAGCGGAAGCGGCCGTGCGCGCGGCCATCGCGGAAGCCGGCTATACGCCCTCCTGAAGGATGCAACAGCCCTCACGGCTGCCGTACCTGATTCCACTGCATCGTCCTGCTGCGCCAGTGTTCCTCGATGGCCTGCACGAAACCCTTGTTGACGAACTTGGCGCGCGACTCGTTCCACAGCGGCGAGTCATGGCGCAGGACCACTCCCTCCACCTGCCCCGCGCGATAACGGCTCGTGGCCTGTTCCAGAAACTGCGTCAGACTCTTGCGCGTGAACCTTCCGCGCCCGAGCTCGGGCACCTGCGCCAGACCCAGGTCTTGCGCCAGCTGCGCGCGGCGCGCCACGCTCCAGAAGCGTCCTTCGCCACGATCATAGACATCGAAGAGCAGGAACCAGTCGGGCAGCGCGTGGTAATCAAGTGAGTGCTGCGCGGCGCACCACTCGCCGAACAGAATCAGCTGAGGGGTCAGGTGGCTCTTCAAGGCATGCTCGAACTGACCGAGCCAGGCATTCAGGCGCGAGAACTGGCCATTGAACGGCTGCTCCAGATAACTGCCGCGATTCTGCGCGCGCAGTTCGCCATGCTCGTCCAGTGACAGACCCAGATTGGCGCCGTCCAGCTTTTCCTCGATGATCAGCTCGTGCTGCAGCATCTCTTCCACCTCCGGAGGCGCGAGCACCTTGTCGCCACGAGGCTCACCGTCGCCCAGCCAGATCAGATGATGCGTATGCGGAAAGCGGAAGAAGTCAGTCATGTGATTGTCTCTTGTGAAGGCGTTTCTGTTTCTCGGCATGGCGGGTTCTGGACCAGTCGGGTATCAATGGCAGGAGGGTGAGGCCCGTGCGGGTCAATTCGCTCTCCCAGTCGTGCCAGTCGGTGTCGCCGGCGAAGACGACCGCGCTGCTGCCGGGCAGCGCGAGTGCCTGCAGGGCTGCCGCCACCATCTTGCGGTCGGCCAGATCGTGCACCACCTCGTCCAGCGGCTGCGGCAGGATGCCCGCACCATCACGGTCGTAGTCCACCGACACGCGATCGACTTCATCCCGATACAGCTTCGCCATCACCACTTCGATGCCGTAGTCGTGGAAATCGAGCTTGTGGTGATACTCGACGTTGATCGCTCCGGCGACATCGAGCACCAGATGCGCCGGACTCGCCGCAAAGCCTTCGAGCCAGCACAGCACCTGTTCCTGCAGCGCCGGGTCGGGCGGACTCACCTCACGATGATGCGGCAACAGCGTCGAGCCCCTGCGGCGGGCCATGGCGGCACTCGCCGCGATCAGCACATTGGTGTCGACGAGATAGCGTGCATGCCACTGCGGGGCGGCGACGAGCGATTTGCGCTGGCGCTGGGCTGACTTCAAGGCGTTGCGTCCAGAAAGGGATACATGGCTCGATGATAAGCCTGCCGCGGCGCACTGGCGAGCCCGGGGGCGAGCGTGCTTCAATTCCGGCCCGACATCCATTGCGCCGAGTCCGCCGCGTGAACATCCCGCCCAACGCCCCACTGCCCATCGAGGCCGTCCTGCCGGACCTGCGCAGTGCCCTCGCGCGGCACAATCGCTGCCTCCTGGTGGCCCAGCCCGGCGCCGGCAAGACCACGCGTGTGCCGCTGGACCTGCTGCAGGCGGATGCCAGCGGACGTTCGCGCTGGCTGTTGCTGGAGCCGCGCCGGGTGGCGGCGCGGCTGGCAGCCGGCTACATGGCCGAGCAGCTCGGCGAAACACTGGGCGCCACAGTGGGTTATCGGGTGCGCGGCGAGTCCCGCGTCGGCCCTGGCACGCGACTGGAAGTGGTCACCCAGGGCATCCTCACGCGGATGCTGCAGGACGACCCGGCACTGAGTGGCGTGCAGGGCATCATCTTCGACGAGTTCCACGAACGCAGCCTGGAGGCCGACCTCGGCCTGGCGCTGGCGCTGGATGTGCAGCAGGGACTGCGGGAAGACCTGCAGCTGCTGATCATGTCGGCCACGCTGGACGTCGGCGCCCTGCTGCAGGTGCTGGGCGCAGACACGCCCGTCATCGACTGCCCCGGGCGCGTCTGGCCTGTCAGCACGCAGCACCGCTCCCCGCCGCTGCGCGAGTACGCGGAGCGCCACCAGGCCGCCATCGTGCGTGAAGCACTCGCCGCCCACGACGGCGATGTGCTCGTGTTCCTGCCCGGTCAGGGCGAGATCCGCCGCCTGCAGCGCGAACTCGAGGGCAGCATTCCCGGCCATGTCGAACTCTACCCCCTCCACGGCCAGCTCACTCTGGCGCAGCAGCAGGCCGTGCTGCGGCGGCCGACGACCACGACTTCCCGACGGGTCATCCTGTCCACCGCCATCGCCGAATCCAGTCTGACCGTGCCGGGCGTGCGCATCGTCATTGACGCCGGGTTGGAGCGCGTGCCGGTATTTCAGCCGCGCACCGGGCTCAGTCTGCTCGACACCCGCCGCGTCAACCGGGCCAGTGCCGATCAGCGCCGCGGGCGGGCCGGGCGCGAGGCCCCGGGCGTGTGCTACCGGCTGTGGGCGGAGGAAACCATGCTGGCTGCGCATCGCGAGCCGCAGATGCTGCAGGCGGATCTGGCCGGACTGCTGTTCGAGCTGCTGCGCTGGGGCGTGCAGGACCCGGCCGGCCTGAGTTGGGTCAGCCCGCCACCGGCACCTGCGCTGGACAGTGCGCGAGCGCTGCTGCAGTCCCTGGGCCTGCTTGCGCCGGACGGCGGCCTGAGCCGCTTCGGCCGTGACTGCGGGCGCTGGCCCACGCATCCGCGCCTGGCCGTGCTGCTGCAGGAGGCAGGCAGGCTCGACGCACTGAGCCTGGCCTGCTGGCTGGTGGCGTGGCTGGAGGAAGACATTGGCGGGCAGGACATTGACCTGGCACTGCTGTTCGCGGCCCTGGAGAACGGAGGTCACGCTCGCGTTGACGAGCGCTGGAAGCGCGCCGCCCGACAGTGGGCCACCCGCGCGGGCTGCGGGCTGGAGATTGGCACGGCGGACGCCCTGCCCCTGCTGTTGGCCCGCGCGTGGCCCGATCGCCTGGCGCAGAATCAGCGGCAGAGCAGCGATCAGGGCCGCGCCCGCTTCAAGCTCGTCAGCGGCGGGCAGGCCCTGCTGCCCGAGACTCAGGCGATGGCGCGGGCGGAGTTCCTGCTGGCGGTCGAACTGGACGGTGATGCCAGCGGCGCCCGCATCTTCCACGCCGTGGCCATGAGCCCGGCCCAGGTGGAAGAATGCTTCCCCGAGAGTGCACGCTGGCGTGCCGATGTGCGCTGGGACACGACCAGCGGCCGCATGCTTGCCGAGGAAGTGCGCGGCATCGGTGCCCTGGTGCTGGAGCGCCGCCCCCTGCGCGACGTGCCGCCGGAAGTCCTGCGCCAAGGCCTGCTGCAAGCCATCCGTCTGCGTGGCAGCCTGGCCTGGTCGGACGACGACCGCCAGCTGCTGGGCCGGGTGCGCCTGCTGCACCGCACGCTCGGCGCACCCTGGCCGGCCCTGAGTGACGAGGCCCTGCTGGACTCGCTGGAGGACTGGCTCGGCCCGCATCTGCAGGGGCTGAACCGATTGGAGCAAGTGGACCGGCTGCCGCTGGGACGTCTGCTGCTGGAGTCTCTCGATTGGTCGCTGCAGCAGCAGCTTGCCCAACTCGCGCCCACGCATCTGGGCGTGCCCAGCGGCAACCGCATCGCGCTGGACTACTCCGGGCCGGAGCCCGTGCTGGCGGTGAAGCTGCAGGAGCTGTTCGGCCTGCAGCAGACGCCCACCCTGGTGCAGGGCCGCGTGAGCGTGCTGCTGCATCTGCTTTCGCCGGCGCGCCGGCCGGTGCAGGTGACGCGTGATCTGGCCAATTTCTGGGCCACGGGCTATTTCGAGGTGCGCAAGGACCTGCGCGGACGCTATCCCCGCCACCCGTGGCCGGAGGACCCGCTGCAAGCCGAGCCCAGTGCCCGCACGAAGAAGCGTCCGGAGCGGCCGTGAGTCAGGGCTGGCTAACCTGCAGGCTCTTGCGTTGACTGGCGATTGAAGTCTTCCGAGAAATTCACGAACTCCTCCGCAGGCATGGGCCGACAGATGCAGTAGCCCTGCAGCACATCGCAGCCCTTCTGCACCAGCAGGGCAACCGTGTCTTCATCCTCGACTCCCTCCGCCACCACCTGCGCGCCCAGATCATGGCCCAGACTGATGCTGGCCTGGGTCAGCTTCAGATTGCGTTCGGACTGCAGAATGCCGTCGATGAAGGTCTTGTCGATCTTGATCTCGTCGAAGGCAAAGCGCTTGAGGGATTCCAGCGAGGAGTAGCCGGTGCCGTAGTCGTCGAGAGAGATCTGCACCCGCGCTTCCCGCAGCAGCTCGATGTTGGCGAGGATGGCGTGAGCATCCTTCATCAGCGCGGTTTCGGTGATTTCCACGGTCAGGAACTCACCGCGCGACCCCAGCGCCTGGCTGATGTGCTCGACCACTGCGCGGTCGGCAAGATCGTTGGCCGAGACATTGACCGAGAGGCGGTAGCGCAGACCGGACAGGCGCCAGTCCTGCAGGGTGAGCAGCGCCTGGTTGAGGGCCTGCAGGGTGATGTCCTTGATGATGCCGGCGCGCTCGGCCAACTGGATGAAGGTGTCGGGCGAGATCGCCCCATGTTGCGGGTGGTGCCAGCGCGCCAGCATCTCGGCGCCGATGATGCGCTGGGTGCGCACGTCATATTGGGGCTGGTAGACCCAGGCCAGCCGCCGCTCGGCAATGGCCTTGCGCAATTCGTCCAGCAACAGCCTGCTTTCGGTGTCGAGGATTTCCTGCGCCCCCTGTCGACGCCGCCACCAGAGCCACATGGCGAACCCCACACTGAGCCATGCCAGCGCCGCAATGGCCCAGAACAAGGAATCACGCGGAGGATCGGCACCCGGCTCCAGCCAGCGCTCGCGCAATCGCTGCAACCCGCCGCTGCGCTGCAGGCCCAGAATGCCTTCATTGAGCTGCTCCACCAGGGCGGGACGCACAGGCGTGACCGCAAAGGCATAGGTCACTGGCAGCAGCAAGGGGCTCACGGCCTGCAAGTCTTCCAGTTGCTCCTGCTCGAGGGTGTAGCGCGCAATCGTGGCCGGCAGCAGCGCAAGGTCTGCGGCCCCGCTGGCCACCATGCGCAGCGCCTGGGCTTCGTTGTCGGCCTCCACAACCTGGGCATCCGGCGCCAGGCTGCGCAGTTGCTCGCGGGCATAGGCACCGCGTTCCATCGCCACGCGGTAACCCCCGATGCTGCCGAGATTGCGATGACTCGCGGCTTCGGCGCGGCCGAAGAGCAGGTGGTATTCGATGTTGATGGCGTCGGTGAACAGATAGAGGGCCTCGCGCTCGGGCGAGACAAACATCGGCACCACGTCCAGCTCGCCGCTGACAAGAGCTTCCTGTACCTGCGCCCAGTCTCCAAAGACGAATTGCAGCGCCGCGTCTTCCCCCAAGGCCGCGCGCAGGACCTCGACGTCGAAGCCCGTGGCAGTGCCGGCATCATCCTGATAGTGGAACGGCGGGTAGTAGTTGGAGCCGCCAAAGACAATGGCCTGCGGCTGAGCACGAAGCGCGGGCGCAAGAAAGAACAGTGTCAGGAAGACACAGAGGGCAAGGCCAGTCTCAATCCATCGATTCGCACGCATGCAGGAGTCCTGTGCATGATCCGCAGGGGATCGCGTGAGTCTTGGCCGGAGTGTAGGGATGCCTTGGCGTGGATGCAAATCGGCCAGCCGTGCCGGCAGCGGCGGGACTTGATGGTATAGTGCGCGCGACTCATCGCAATGTGGAACGCAGCACCATGGCCCGAGGCACCCTGTTCATCATTTCCGCCCCTTCCGGCGCCGGCAAGACCAGCCTGGTCAACGCCCTGCTCAAGGACGGCAGCGATCCGCTGCTGGGCGTGTCGATCTCGCACACCACGCGCGCGCGCCGCCCCGGAGAGGTGGATGGCGTGAACTATCATTTCGTCACCGTGGAGGCGTTCCGCGCGATGCAGGCCGAGGATGCCTTCCTGGAGTCGGCGGAAGTCTTCGGCAACCTCTACGGCACCTCGCGCGCCTGGGTGCAGGCGCAGCTGGAGCAGGGGCTCGACGTGATCCTGGAGATCGACTGGCAGGGCGCCGAACAGGTGCGTCAGCGCATGTCCCGCAGCCGCAGCATCTACATCCTGCCGCCCTCGCTGACGAGTCTGCGCGAGCGCCTCACCGGGCGCGCCCAGGACGACGAGGAGACCATCAACCGGCGCATGCGCCAGGCCACCGACGAGATCTCCCACTATGACGCGGCGGACTACGTGGTCATCAACGAAGACTTCGACACGGCCCTGCAGGACCTGCGCGCCATCGTGCGCGCCTGCCGTCTGGAGCGTGCCCAGCAGCAGCAGAACAACGCGCTCTTGCTGGATGCCCTGCTGAAAACGGCTTGAAACAGGCTGCCAGGGCCCTTAAATCCTGTTCAGGACAAGATTAAAGTAGGCATTGCCGAGGCTCTTTTAGTAGAATCGCCGGTCTTTTCAACAGCCCCGTCTCAACCACAGGTGTAGCTATGGCCCGTATTACCGTCGAAGATTGTCTGGCAATGGTCGACAATCGCTTCCAGCTGGTGATGATCTCCAGCAAGAGAGCCCGTCAGATCCAGACGGGTGGCAAGGACCCGCTGGTACCCGCCGACAACGACAAACCCACGGTGATCGCCCTGCGCGAAGTGGCTGCCGGTCTGGTGGACGCCAGCATCCTGACTGCGCGCGCCCCGGCGCCCATCATCACGCTGACGCGCGATGATCTGAAGGCACCGCCACCCCAGAATCTCGACAATGACGATGACGACGCCTTCGGCGAAGACCTCTGAGTGAGGCAGGAGTCGGCTTGTGAACACAATCGACTCTCTCGCCAGCAGCCTCTCCACCTATCTGGAGGGAGAGCAGGTCAATCTCGTCCGCCGTGCCTACTACTACGCCGAACAGGCCCATGATGGCCAGTTCCGGCGCAGTGGTGACCCCTATGTGACCCACCCTCTTGCCGTCGCCGGCATCCTGTCCGAAATGCACATGGACCCCCAGAGTCTGGTGGCGGCCCTGCTGCACGACGTCATCGAGGACACCGGCATCAGCAAGCAGGCCGTCAAGAGCCAGTTCGGCGAGGCCATCGCCGAGATGGTCGACGGCGTCAGCAAGCTCAACAAGATCAGCTTCAGCAGCCACGCCGAGGCCCAGGCCGAGAACTTCCAGAAAATGGCACTCGCCATGGCCAAGGACATCCGCGTGATCCTGGTGAAACTGGCAGACCGCCTGCACAACATGCGCACCCTGGATGTGCTGAGCCCCGAGAAGCGTCGTCGTGTGGCGCGCGAAACACTGGACATCTACGCCCCCATCGCCAACCGGCTGGGCATGAACTCCGTGCGCATCGAATTCGAGGAGCTGGGCTTCGAGGCCCTGTACCCCATGCGCAAGCGCCGCATCAATGCGGCGGTGAAGAGCATTCGCGGCAACCGCAAGGAAATCGTCAAGCAGATCCAGAGCGCCCTGGAGGCCTGCCTGCTGCGCGAAGGCATGCCGGGCCGCATCTTCGGCCGCGAGAAGCACCTGTACAGCATCTACGAGAAGATGCGCTCCAAGCGCAAGTCGTTCTCCGAGATCATGGACGTGTATGCCTTCCGCATCGTCGTGGACAAGGTGGACACCTGCTACCGCGTGCTCGGCGCCGTGCACAATCTCTACAAGCCCGTGCCCGGTCGCTTCAAGGACTACATCGCCATTCCCAAGGCCAACGGCTATCAGTCGCTGCATACCACGCTGTTCGGCATGCACGGCGTGCCCATCGAGATCCAGATCCGCACCGAGGAAATGGAAGCCATGGCCAACAACGGCATCGCGGCGCACTGGCTTTACAAGTCCCATGACGACAGCCCCAGCAACGCCCATGTGCGGGCGCGGCAATGGGTCAACGGCCTGCTGGAAATGCAGCAGCACGCCGGCAACTCGATGGAATTCATCGAGAACGTCAAGATCGACCTGTTCCCCGACGAGATCTACGTGTTCACGCCCAAGGGCACCATCATGGAACTGCCGGCCGGCTCCACCGCCGTCGACTTCGCCTATGCGGTGCACACCGATGTCGGCAATTCCTGCGTGGCCTGCCGCATCAGCAAGCGCCTGGCCCCGCTGAGCGAGCCGCTGGAGAGCGGGCAGACGGTGGAGATCATCACCGCACCCGGCACCCAGCCCAATCCGGCCTGGCTGAGCTTCGCGGTGACCGGCAAGGCCCGCAGCAACATCCGCCACTTCCTGAAGAATCAGCGCCACTCCGAGTCCGTCGCCCTGGGGCGGCGCCTGCTCAACAAGGTGCTGGGCGGTTTCGGCACCCAGCTGGAGAAGATCCCCCCGGCACAGATCAAGGCCGCGCTGCAGCAGACCAACAGCGCGGAGCTGGACAACGTGCTGGAGGACATCGGCCTCGGCAATCGCATGGCCCACGTGGTGGCCAGACTCATGCTGCCCGGACAGGCCGAGACCGAGGTGGGTGCCGAAGTGGGCCGCGACAGCAAGCAGAGCTCCCTGGCCATCCGTGGCTCCGAGGGCATGGTGATGAGCTACGCCAAGTGCTGTCACCCGATTCCCGGCGATCCGATCATCGGCCACATCAGTTCCGGACGCGGCATGGTGATCCACACCGAGAGCTGCAACAACATCGCCGAGATCCGCGACAACCCCGAGAAATGCGTGTCCGTGCGCTGGGACCCGAACGTCGAGGGCGAGTTCTCGGTGGAGATCCGTGTCGAGCTCGAGAACGAGCGCGGCATCATCGCCAAGCTGGCCACCACGATCACCGGTGCCGAGGCGAACATCGAGAAGATCAGCACCGTCGAGCGTGACGCCCGCTTCAGCATCGTCAATCTGTCGCTCAACGTGCGCAATCGCATTCACCTGGCGCGCGTGATGAAACGCATCCGCCTGATCAAGCCGGTCAGCAAGGTCACGCGCGTGAAGAGCCGCAAGACCACGCGGCCTGCCAGAACCTGACCCCTTTCGACACTCACCCGCGCCCAAGGCAGGACGACACCGTGGCCCCAGACCAGATCATCAGCACCACCCTCGCACCGGCCGCCATCGGCCCCTACTCCCAGGCTGTCCGACACGGCGATCTGGTGTTCCTGTCCGGCCAGATTCCGCTGGACCCGGAGACCATGGAAGTCGTCGGCGGCGGCATCCAGGCCCAGGCCGTGCGTGTGCTCGAGAACATGAGCGCGGTCACGGCGGCGGCCGGCGGCTCTCTGCAGGACGTCATCAAGCTGACGATCTTCCTGACCGACCTGGCCGACTTCGCCGTGGTCAACGAGACCATGAAGCGCTATTTCGAGGCGCCCTATCCCGCGCGCTCCACCGTGCAGGTGGCCGCCCTGCCCCGTGGCGTCGGCATCGAGATCGAAGCCATCATGGCGGCGCCCGGCACCCGCTGAGCGCTCGCCATGACGGCCGAACTGGCGCCACTCACCGTGCTCAAGGGCGTCGGGCCCGGCGTCGCCGCGCGCCTGGCGGCTCTGCATCTGCATACCCTGCAGGACCTGCTGTTTCACCTGCCGCTGCGCTATCAGGATCGCACCCGCATCAGCCCCATCGCCGCCTGCCGCATAGGCAGTGAGCTGCTGCTCGAAGGCGAGGTGCTGGGCTGCGAGATCAGCTTCGGCCGCCGGCGCAGCCTGCTGTGCCGCATCAAGGACGCCAGCGGCATCATCACCCTGCGCTTCTATCACTTCAGCGCCGCGCAGAAGCATGCGCTGGCGCCGGGCACCCGGCTGCGCTGCTACGGCGACGTGCGCGGCGGCACCACGGGGCTCGAGCTCTACCATCCCGAGTATCAAGTGCTCAAGGCGCAGGAGTCTCCGCCCCTGGAAGCCCGGCTCACGCCCGTCTATCCCGTCACCGAAGGTCTGCAGCAGACGCGGCTGCGTGCTCTGGTGGAGCAGGCCCTCGGCCTGCTCGACACGCAGCTGCAGCTGACCGACTGGCTGCCTGGCGAACTGCGCCAGGCCCTTGGCTTCGCCTCGCTGGCACAGGCCCTGCAGTTTCTGCACCGCCCCCCGGTCTCGGCGCGGCTGCACGAAACCCTGCACAGTCTGGCCAACGGGCAGCATCCGGCCCAGCGGCGGCTGGCCTTCGAGGAGCTGCTCAGTCATCGCCTGTGTCTGCGCCGTCTGCGCCAGCAGGCCGATCAGCAGAGTGCGCCGCTGCTGCGCGGCCCCGGCACCCTGCGAGCGGCCTTCCTGCGCACACTGCCGTTCGCGCTGACTGGCGCGCAACAACGGGTGGCGCAGGAGATCGCCGCCGATCTGGGGAGCGAACGCCCCATGCTGCGGCTGCTGCAGGGCGATGTGGGCTCGGGCAAGACGCTGATTGCGGCGCTGGCCGCCCTGCAGGCGGTGGAGAGCGGGCTGCAGGCGGCCATCATGGCGCCCACCGAACTGCTGGCCGAGCAGCATCACCTCAATTTCACCCGCTGGCTGGAACCCCTAGGGCTCCAGGTGGGGTGGCTCAGTGGCAAGCTCAAGGGGCGTCAGCGCGAAGCCCAGCTGCAGGCGGTGGCGAGCGGCGAAGCCCAGGTGGTGGTCGGCACCCACGCGCTGTTCCAGGCCCAGGTGCAGTTCGCCCGCCTCGGGCTGATCGTCATCGACGAGCAGCACCGCTTCGGCGTGCACCAGCGCCTCGCCCTGCGCGAGAAAGGAGCCAGCGGGCAGCAAGTGCCGCATCAGCTGGTGATGACGGCGACGCCGATTCCCCGCACCCTGGCCATGAGTGCCTATGCCGACCTGGACTGCAGCGTGATCGACGAACTGCCGCCCGGTCGCACCCCGGTCAACACCCTGGTGATCTCCAGTGCCCGTCGGGCCGAGATCATCGCGCGCATCCATCATGCCTGCAGCCAGGGGGCACAGGCCTACTGGGTCTGCACGCTCATCGAGGAATCCGAGGCGCTGCAGTGTCAGGCGGCCGAGGCGAGTGCCGAAGCCCTGCGCCAGCAGTTGCCGGATCTGGCCATCGGTCTCGTGCATGGGCGCATGAAGCCGCGGGAGAAGTCGGCCGTGATGGACGCCTTCAAGGCCGGCGAGTTGCAGCTGCTGGTGGCCACCACGGTGATCGAGGTGGGCGTGGATGTCCCCAATGCCAGTCTGATGATCATCGAGAACCCCGAGCGGCTCGGGCTGGCGCAACTGCATCAGCTGCGCGGACGGGTGGGCCGCGGGGCCGTGGCCAGTCACTGCGTGCTGCTCTATCAGGCGCCGCTCTCCGCGCTGGCCCAGGAGCGCCTCGGCATCATGCGCGACAGCACCGATGGCTTCCTGATCGCCGAGAAGGACCTGGCTCTGCGCGGCCCCGGGCAGGTGCTGGGCACGGCACAGACGGGGCTGATGAGTTTCCGCATCGCCGACCTGGTGCGCGATGCCGGCCTGCTGGAGCAGGTGCGCGAGCACGCGGAGATCCTGCTGCAGGACTACCCCGCGCATGTGGAGCCGTTGATCCGGCGCTGGCTGGGCGAACGCGAGCTGTATGGCAATGTCTGACCCGGCGCTGGGTGACCCGGCGTTTTCCGGGTAGGCGGCAGTGTGTTCGCGCGGCTATAATGCGGCCACTTCGACTCCCGGGCGGACCACAGCCCGCCCGGCGCGTGCCCCCACTCCTCCACCACCAGAACAGACAGGCGCACCATGCAGACACAGCAGGCCGCTCGGATGTATGCCGAACCCACCAATCCCGTTCGTGTCGTGCTGCTTGCCGACGGCCGAGGCCGCGGTCAGGTCGTCGTCCCCGTCTCGCACCTGCTGGACCTGAAGCTGCTCAACAGCCTGGTGGAGCGCGAGCTCGTGCCCATGCGTCAGCGTGACATCGTGACCCTGACCGGGGCAGGCAAGCTCACGCAGATCGAGAGCGCCCCTGTGTTCTTCCTGCTGCCGACCATACTGGACGAAGCAGTCGCGGCACACACCCACTGCCAGTACGAGATCATCACTGCCGATGGAGTGGAGCTGCAGGAAGTCGCCTTGAGCACATTGCGCGAGGCCTTGCGCGAATCCTCGTACCGCGTGCGGGCCATCCGCTGCACCGTGCCGGCCGAAGCCCTGTATCGCCGTGCCCCGGCAGCCAGCAACGATCTGGACCAGATCTTCAATTCCATCCGCAACTTCACCACGCTGCGCATCAAGCAACGGCTGGAGGAAACGCTGGAGATTCCGCCGCTGCCGCAGACTGCGCAGCGCATCATCACGCTGCGCTCGAATCCGGACGCGAGCGTGGCCGAACTGGCCGAGATCGTCGAGTCGGATGCGAGTCTGGCCGCCCAGGTGGTGAGCTGGGCCTCGTCGCCCTATTACGCGGCGCCGAGCAAGATCAAGTCGGTACAGGACGCCATCATGCGCGTGCTCGGCTTCGATCTGGTGAGCAATCTGGCGCTGGGCATGGCACTGGGCAGCACGCTCTCACTGCCCAAGGACTGCCCGGACGGCTTCACGCCCTACTGGCAGCAGTCCGTGTTCTGCTCCGCAGCGGTGGAAGCCATCGTGAAGCTGATTCCCGCCGCCCAGCGTCCGAGCCTGGGGCTCGCGTGTCTGGCCGGCCTGCTGCACAACTTCGGCTATCTGGTGCTGGCCCACACCTTCCCGCCGCACTTCTCATCCATCTGCCGTCATGTCGAGGCCAATCCTCACATCAGTCATGCGGCCATCGATCATCATCTGCTCGGCGTCACCCGCGAGCAGATCTGCGCCTGGCTGATGCAGCTGTGGAACATGCCGCCGGAAGTGAGTGTGGCCCTGCGCTTCCAGAACGAGCCCGAATATGAGGGCGAGCACTGCGCCTATGCCCATCTGATCTTCATCGCGATGCGGCATTTGCGTCAGCACGGCATCGGCGACGCGCCGCCCGAGCAGATTCCCCTGTCGCTGTATCAGCGCCACGGGCTCGACCCGGTGAAGGTCGCCGAGGCCATCGAGTCGGTGCTGGCCTCTGCCGAGGACATCCGCACGATGGCCGACAACTTCCAATGACGAGGCAGCCGTGAGCAAGTCCCTCGACGCGCTGCGCGAGCAGCTGCAGGCCGCACTGTCCACTGGCGCGGCCGCTTTCGCCCGTCGCTTTCCTGTCGCACACGCGCGCCTGCCCGCCTTCGTCCAACTCACGCGGCTGAACCGCCCCATCGGCATCTACCTGCTGCTGTGGCCCACGCTCGGCGCGCTGTGGATTGCGGCCCAGGGTCTGCCCGACCTGCACTTGCTGCTGATCTTCGCGCTGGGCACCGCGCTGATGCGCTCGGCAGGCTGTGCCATCAACGACTTTGCCGACACGCGCTTCGATGGCAATGTGCAGCGCACGCGCGTGCGTCCCCTCATCACCGGCGCGGTGAAGCGCCATGAGGCCCTTCTTGTGTTCGGCGGGCTGTGCGCCCTCGGCTTCGTGCTGCTGCTGTTCACCAATGCGCTGACGATCCAGTTGTCTTTCTTTGCTGTGGCCATCGCGGCGCTCTATCCGTTCATGAAGCGCTTCACCCATCTGCCGCAACTGGTGCTGGGCGTGGCGTTCTCGTGGGGCATCGTGATGGCGTTCGCGGCGCAGCGTGGCGAGCTGCCGGTGCAGGTGTGGCTGCTGTTCGTGGCCAACTGCCTGTGGACGGTGGCCTATGACACGCAGTACGCGATGGTGGACCGTGAGGATGATCTGAAGATCGGCGTGAAGTCGACGGCCATTCTGTTCGGCGAGGCGGACCGGCTGATCATTGGGGCCCTGCAGGCGCTGTTCCTGCTGGCCATGCTGCTGGCAGGCCGGCAGTTCGAGCTGGGCCTGTTCTACTATGCGGGTCTGATTGCGGCGGCTGTGCTGTTCGTGCAGCAGGCGGCGATGACGCGCTCGCGCTCACCCGAGGGCTGTTTCCAGGCCTTCCTGCACAATCACCGTGTGGGCGCGGCGGTGTTCGCGGGGATATTTCTGCACTACTTGTTCAATTAACGGGAAGAGGGTGGGCGGCGGGGTCGGCCGCCCTCTTCCTCGACGCGTCAGCCCGAGAACGCCTGAATGCCCGTCTGCGCCCGCCCCAGGATCAGGGCGTGGATGTCCTGCGTGCCCTCATAGGTGTTGACCACCTCCAGATTCTGCAGATGCCGCATCACCGGGTATTCATCCGAGATGCCATTGCCCCCCAGCATGTCCCGCGCCGCGCGGGCCGCATCCAGCGCCTTCAGACAGGAATTGCGCTTGAGCAGGGAGATCAGCGGCGGCGACAGCTGATCCTGGTCGCGCAACCTTGAGCCCTGCAGACAGGCCAGCAGCCCCACCGCGATGTCCGTCTGCATGTCCGCCAGTTTCTTCTGGATCAGCTGATTGGCCGCCAGCGGCCGCCCGAACTGCTGCCGGTCTAGCGTGTACTGCCGCGCCGCCTTCCAGCAGGTTTCCGCCGCGCCCAGCGCGCCCCAGGCGATGCCGAGCCGGGCGGAGTTCAGACAGCTGAACGGGCCCTTCAGGCCCTCGACGCCTGGCAGCAGGTTCTCTGCCGGCACGAACACGCTGTCCATCACGATCTCGCCGGTGATGGAGGCCCGCAGCGCCAGCTTGCCCTCGATCTTCGGTGCCGACAGGCCGCGCATGCCCTTCTCCAGAATGAAGCCGCGAATGCTGCCCGCGTCGTCCTTCGCCCAGACCACGAAGACATCGGCGATGGGCGAGTTGCTGATCCAGGTCTTCGCCCCGCTCAGCAGATAGCCGCCATCGACCGTGCGGGCCCGCGTGCTCATGCCGCCCGGGTCGGAGCCATGATCGGGCTCGGTCAGGCCGAAGCAGCCAATGGCCTCTCCGCTGGCGAGCCGGGGCAGGTACTTCTCACGCTGCGCCTGCGAGCCGAAGTGGTAGATCGGGTGCATCACCAGGCTGGACTGCACACTCATCATCGAGCGGTAGCCCGAATCCACCGCTTCGATCTCGCGCGCCATCAGGCCGTAACAGACGTAGTTCACGCCGGCACAGCCGTAGCCCTCGATGGTCGCGCCCAGCAGGCCCAGTGCGCCCATCTCGCGAAAGATGGCGGGGTCGGTGTGCTCCCGCCGATACGCCTCGCGCACCCGCGGCAGCAACTGTTCCTGCGCATACTGCCGTGCCGTGTCGCGCACCAGGCGCTCCTCTTCGGACAGCAGGTCCTGCATCTGGAAAGGGTCTTCCCAGTTGAAGCGGGCGGAATCAGATCGAACGGACATGGGCGTCTCCCTGTGGGCTGCTCGGTGGAGCCCGCATGGTAGCAACAGCCCCGACACATAAGAAGGCACGGGTTTCGGGCGTGTGTCGTGTGATGCATTCAGGCTAGAATGCCGGCCCATGGACGTTTCTTACCTTCTCGACTCCCTCAATGATCCCCAGCGTCAGGCCGTGGCCGCTCCCGCCAGCAATCTGCTGGTGCTGGCCGGTGCCGGCAGTGGCAAGACCCGGGTGCTGGTGCATCGCATCGCGTGGCTGATGCAGATCGAGGGCGCCTCGCCCTTTTCCATTCTGGCCGTGACCTTCACCAACAAGGCGGCGCGGGAGATGCGGCACCGTATCGAACAGCTGCTGGAGCAGCCCGTGGGCCCGATGTGGGTGGGCACCTTCCACGGCCTGGCGCACCGCCTGTTGCGCACCCACTGGCGCGAGGCGAATCTGCCGGAGAATTTCCACATCCTGGACAGCGACGACCAGCTGCGGCTGATCAAGCGCCTGTGTCGCAATCTCGGCCTCAACGAGGAGCGCTGGCCGCCGCGGCAGTGCCAGTGGTACATCAACTCGCAGAAGGACGAAGGCTTGCGATCGCATCACATCGAGCATTTCGGCGACGAGTACACGCGCAATCTCGTGGCGCTGTATGCCGCGTATGAAGACGCCTGCCAGCGCGGCGGCATGGTGGATTTCGGCGAGATCCTGCTGCGCTCCCACGAGCTGTGGCTCAATCACCCGCAGATCCTGCAGCACTACCAGCGCCGCTTCCGCCACATCCTGGTGGACGAGTTCCAGGACACCAACACCGTGCAGTATGCCTGGCTGCGCGTGCTTGCCGGGCGCGACAACGCGCTCATGGTGGTCGGCGACGACGATCAATCGATCTATGGCTGGCGCGGGGCGAAGATCGAGAACATCCAGCGCTTCACCCAGGATTTTCCCGGCGCCGAGATCGTGCGCCTGGAGCAGAACTACCGTTCCACTTCCACCATCCTGAAAGCCGCCAACCGGCTGATCGCCAACAATCAGGGACGCCTGGGCAAGGAGCTGTGGACGCAGGACAAGGAAGGCGAGTCGATCTCGCTGTACGAAGCCTTCAACGAGCAGGACGAGGCGCGCTTCATCGTCGAGCGTCTGCAGTCCTGGCTCAACAACGGGCATCGCCTGAGCGAGGCCGCCATCCTCTACCGCTCGAACGCGCAATCACGAGAGCTCGAAGACGCCCTGTTGCGCGTCGGCATGCCCTATCGCATCTACGGCGGACACCGCTTCTACGAACGCCTGGAGATCAAGAACGCCCTCGCCTATCTGCGCCTGCTGATCAACCGGCACGACGACACGGCCATGGAGCGCGTCATCAATGTGCCCACGCGCGGCATCGGCGATCAGACCATCGAAACCCTGCGCAGCGTGGCGCGCGGCGAGGAACTCTCCTTGTGGGCGGCCTGCGTCAAGGCACTGGAGCATGGACTGCTTGCGGGCCGCGCGGCCAGCGCCGTGCAGCGCTTCCTCGAGCTGATCCAGGCTCTGGATGACGCCTGCGACCCGCTGCCGCTGGCGAAGAAGGTGGAATACGTCATCACCCACAGCGGGCTGATCGAGCACCACGAGAAGGAAGGCGGCGAGAAAGCCGCCGCGCGCATCGAGAACCTGCAGGAACTGGTGAACGCCGCCGGCAGCCACGACGAGCTGGACGCCGATGCCGAGGCCTTGGCCGTGGAGTCGCGTGAGTTCCTGGCCGCGTTTCTGGATCAGGCCTCGCTGGATGCCGGCGAGGGCCAGGCCGGCGAATCCGACGACGCCGTGCAGCTCATGACCCTGCACTCGGCGAAGGGCCTGGAATTCCATCTGGTGTTCCTGGCCGGCATGGAGGAGGGCCTGTTCCCGCACAAGATGTCCATGGACGGCATCGCCGGTCTCGAAGAGGAACGCCGGCTTTGCTACGTCGGCATCACCCGTGCCCGCAGCAAGCTCTACCTCACCCACGCGGAATCGCGCCGGCTGCACGGCGAGGTGAACATCACCCGGCCCTCGCGCTTCATCCGCGAGATTCCTGCCGATCTGGTGGAACACGTGCGCCTCAAGGCCAGCATCACGCGTCCGAGCTTCGGGGCGCGTCCGGCGCCGATGCTGCGGCAGGAGGACATCCCAGACTCCGGCATCACGCTGGGTGCCCGCGTGCGCCACGGCAAGTTCGGCGAGGGCGTGGTGCTCAACTGCGAAGGTCACGGCGCGAATGCGCGGGTGCAGGTGAATTTCCACGATGTCGGCAGCAAGTGGCTGGTGCTGTCCTACGCCAAGCTCGACGTCCTCTGAGCCTGCTCCAGCGGGCGCTTTTGTTCGATTATTGAACATTCGAGCCGCTTTTCGGCCCCACAATCCCGCCCGCACTCGATTGACCGCTTTCCGCACCCTGCGCACCATGGCGACACGCTGATCATTCCCTCTGGATGGTGCCTTCCATGTTCGCCCCTCACTTGCCGACGCTCACCCTGCTGGTCTGGATCGTGCTTGCGCTGTGCCTGCTCGGCATGTGGGCGCTGTGGCGCCTTCACCCCGGCACGCCGGGGATGGGGCAATGGCTGGCCGCCACCATGCTGAACACCCTCGCCGTGGGGCTGGCACTGGGCGAGCGCGTGCTGCCCGCACCGCCCATCCTGCTGCCGGCGCTGGGTGACTGGCTGACTGTGCTGGCCCTGCTGTGCATGCTGGAGGGCGCGCGGCGTTTCGGTGGCGCACCGCCTGCGCAGCGCTGGCGCGAGCTGCTCGTGCTGGTGCCGGTGCTGGCATGGCTGTTCTGGACTTTCAATGCCAGTACCCTGGGCCGCACCCTGTTGCACGATCTGCTGGTCACGCCCCTGCTGGTGGCCGTGGCATGGGTGCTGGTGCGGCAGGCACCGCAGCGACGGCGCTGGCCGCTGCACGAACTGAGCGCCGGCTTCGCCCTGCTGCTGGCTCTGGGCTGCGCACTTCGCAGCGTGCTGATGCTGCGGCAGTTCGGTCAGGTGCCTCCCTCACCTTCCCTGGCCCTGCCCATGCTGCCACTGTTGCTCACCATGATTGCGCATGGGGGTTTCACGCTGAGTGTCGCCTTGCTCTGCGGCGAGCGGGCACAGCGCGCGGCGGCGGCGCTGGCTCGCGAGGATGCACTGACAGGCCTGCCCAATCGGCGCAGCCTGGAAGAGGCGCTGTCTCGGCAGATCGCCCTGGCCGAACGCAGCCAGACGCGTTTCGCCGTGATCGACCTGCGCGTGGAACGCCTGCGTGAGGTGAACGCCCTGCTCGGGCGCGACACGGGCAACGTCTTGCTGCAGCACACCGCCAGCCGGCTGCGCCAGTGCACGCGCGGCGGCGATATCCATGGCCGTCTCGACGGGGAACACTTCCTGGTGATCGTGACTTCCGTGCCGGACGCCGCCACGGCGCGACACGCCTGCGAGCGCCTGCAGCGCGCGCTGCAGACGCTCGCCCCGCTGGACGACAAGGCACCGCATGTCGGCTTTCGGGCCAGCCTGGCGCTGTGGCCGGAGGATCGTGCGCGGGTGGAGGCCCTGTTCGAGCCTGGCGCCAGCGCCCAGCCTTTGCAGGCGTGCGAGGGCCGCGCTGCCGTGGTCTAATCGGCTCAGCCGACACAGGAGTCCGACCATGCTGCAGATCACCCCCAGCGTCAGCATCCCCGCCGACGAAATCGAACTGAGCGCCATTCGCGCCCAGGGCGCCGGCGGCCAGAACGTCAACAAGGTCTCCTCGGCCATTCACCTGCGCTTCAATGTGCACACCTCGTCCCTGCCCTGGTTCTACAAGCATCGGCTGCTGCACCTGCAGGATTCCCGCATCAGCAAGGACGGGGTGATCATCCTCAAGGCCCAGCAGCACCGCACGCAGGAGCTCAATCGAGAGGACGCTCTGCGCCGGCTGCAGGCGCTGATCCGCGAGGCCACTGCCATCCGCAAGCCGCGCACGCCGACGAAGCCGACGCTCGCCTCACAGCGCCGGCGGGTGGAGGAAAAACAGGCGAGAGGGCATATCAAGGCATTGCGCCGCCACAAGGGCGACCACGACTGAGCGTGCGCCCGGCGTCAGGGCGTCTCGTTGCGTCGAGGCACTTCAATGCGGCGGGTACGGCCGTTCTCGTCAATGGCCACGAACACGAACAAGCCTTCAGCCACCTTGCGCAGGCCGGCATGCGTGAGGGAATTGGAGATCCACACCTCAATGTTGATGTGCATGGAACTGCGGCCGATCTCGACGATCTCGGCATAGCAGCTGACGATGGAACCGACGCTCACCGGCGCGAGGAAAGCGACGTTCTTGATGGCCACCGTGGCACTGCGGCCGCGCGTGACTTGCTTGGTCGCGATGGCGGCGGCGAGATCCATCTGGGACACCAGCCAGCCCCCGAAGATGTCGCCGTTGGCATTGGTGTCCTTTGGCATGGCCAGGGTCTGCAGTGCCAGTTCTCCCACTGGCACCGGCTCGAGGTCGAGGTCTTCCACATTCTTGAGGCTCATGGTCTCTCCTGGATACGCCTGCCTGCATCGGCGGCAGACTCAGTACATCATGCGCCAGGCCCCGGCCAGTTGCCAGCTGGCAAGCAGCAGGCCCAGCGAGAGCAGCGCGAACAACAGCACGAACAGGTAATGGAAGGCACGCCGGCCCTTGGCCAGCATGCGCTGCCGCCATGGCAGGCCCGTGACAGCCTGTGCCGGCACGTGCGCGAACAGGCTGAGGAAGGCATGCAGCATCAGGCACCACAGAAACAGCAGCAGCGCGGGAATCAGGTAGATGTCGCCCGCCTGGGTGCTGGAGGTCAGCAACACCCGCAGAGCGGCCGCCAGCGCCAGCAGCGCGCCCAGCAGCAGCAAGGGGCGCATGCGCTGCCAACGGTGGGCGATTCCCTGCAGGGTTTCCAGCATTGCGTGGCGCTCCGGGGCGCGGGTTAGAATAGCGCCAAGCCTACCTGTTCCGGACCCGCGAATGAACCCGCCCTCCCAGCAAGACACCAGCGCCGCGCAGACCCTCGACTTGATTGCCGGCTATCGCAGCGACGGCGAAGCCATCATGGAGCGTCTGAACGTCGACGCCCTGCCGGATACCCGTGACGAATTCCGCCTGCGCCAGTCGCCGGCCTTTCTGCGCGGCCTGGCCAGTGGCGATCGCATCCGCTTCCCGGCGCGCAACGAGGCGGGTTACGAGCTGCTGCGCCGCAGCGGCAATCTGTGCATTCGGGTGCTGCGCCGAGACGATCTCGACAGCGTGGCCCTGGCCCTGACGCCCGAGATGGAACTGCTCGACGGCAGCCTCGATCTGCAGACGCCGCGCCTGCTGGTCTACAGCATTCATGTGTCGGCCGGTTTCCAGACGCTCGAGGTCCTGCTCGACCGTATCGTCGGCCAGTTCCCCGGCACCGTCTGGTACTATGGCAACGTCTACGACCCGGCCGACGGCGTGACGCCCCTGGACTGGTGGCAGGAATTTCTCGCGCCCGTCTGAACCCTCTGCTGCCCCGAGACCGCGATGCTGATCGTCATTTCCCCTGCCAAGACACTCGATTTCGACACCCCCGTGCGCATTCGCACGGCCACGCAGCCGCAGTTCCTGGAGCGTTCCGCCGAACTCATCGAGAATCTGCGACAACTGACCCCCGCGCAGGTGTCGGAGCTGATGGCCATCAGTCCCGCGCTGGGCGAACTCAATCGCGCGCGCTTCCAGACCTGGCACACGCCCTTCGACCGGGACAATGCCCGGCAGGCCCTGTTCGCGTTCAAGGGCGATGTCTATCTCGGCCTCGATGCCCCGTCACTTTCTGCCCGCGACGTCGCCTGGGCGCAGGACCATCTGCGCATTCTCTCCGGGCTGTATGGCCTGCTGCGCCCGCTCGATCTGATCCAGCCCTATCGCCTGGAAATGGGCACCGCCCTGCGCATGGGCAGCAGCGCGTCGCTCTACGATTTCTGGGGCACGCAGATCACCGACGCGCTGCGGCAGGAGTTGCAGGGCCAGCGCAAGCCGCTGCTGGTGAACCTTGCGTCCATCGAATACTTCAAAGCCGTGCGTCCGCAGCAGCTGCAGGCGCGCGTCATCAGCCCGGTGTTCAAGGATTTCAGCAACGGGCAGTACAAAATCGTGAGCTTCTTCGCCAAGAAGGCGCGCGGGCTGATGAGCGCGTGGATCATCCGCGAGCGGCCCCGCAAGGCGGAGGACCTGCTGGCCTTCGATGGCGAGGGCTATCGCTTCGACCCGGAACAGTCGACGGCTGATGCGCCGGTGTTCCTGCGCCGGGAGGTCTGAACCATGGAGCTGCCCTTCAGTCAGGCCTGCGAGAACAACAAGGCCCCGATCCTGGCCGTGCTGCAACGGCATTTCACGCGTCCCGGTCGCGTGCTCGAGATTGCCGGCGGCACCGGCCAGCATGCCGAACACTTTGCTGCGGCCATGCCCTGGCTGCAGTGGCAGAGCACGGATGTGCCCGCCAATGTCGCCTCGCTGAACCTGCGTCTGGCCGCCGCCGCGCTGCCGAACCTGCCGCCGGCACAAGCGCTGGATGTCACGCAGGCCGACTGGGGCCAGCACGACATCGACTACCTGTTCAGTGCCAACAGCCTGCACATCATGCCCGCAAGCGCGGTGGTGGAGTTCTTCCGGCCGCTGCCCGATGTGCTGGCGACCGACGCCATCGTCTGTGTGTACGGCCCGTTCAAATACGGTGGCGAATTCACCACGCCGAGCAATGCACAGTTCGATCTGTGGCTGAAGGAAAGGAACCCGGCCAGCGGGATTCGGGACGTCGAGACGGTGCAGGCACTGGCGGCCGCTGCGGGGCTGACTCTGGTGGAGGACAACGCCATGCCCGCGAACAATCAGCTGCTGGTGTGGCGCCGGGGCAACGCGGCCTGAGAGAGGCCACGCAGAAGATTCAGCCCTCGCGCAGCGGTGGCAATTCGACCGTGGTCTCGCGAATCCATTCGCGCCAGAGGGACACCAGTAGCGCACGCGCAAAAGCGACATTGGTGAAGACGGGCATGGGACGACGGGCTCCTGGGAGACTGGCCTTGAACAGCACGCGACCCCGGCTGGGGGCGGGCGCAGTGTTCGCGTGTTGTGCGCTGCTTTCAGAAGATTTTCTGCAGGGTTTGCAGACGCACGTCCACACTCAGTTCCAGCGTCTGCAGGGCCGCCACGCGGGCCTTGCCTTCGGCGCTGGCACGAAACAGATGCGGCGTCATCAGCAGCAGGTCGGCGATCTCCTGCGGCGTCGTCATGGTCACGTCGAAGCGCACGGGCGTTTCCCGCAGCAGGGCAAAGCCCTCGGGCAGCGCGGGCGGGGTGTCGCGCTCGGGTTTCAGCTGCGGGTAGATCAGTTCGCGCAGCTGCAGCAGATGGCCGGGGCCGGGGTCGACCTGCAGCAACAGCCCACCCGGCGCGAGCACGCGATGGAATTGCGGATACACCGGAAAGCCGAACAGGCACAGCACTCGGTCCAGCGTGCCGGCCTGCACCGGCAGATTGGCATTGCTGCCCACCACCCAGGTGGCCTCGCGCTGCAGCTTCGCGGCGGCGAGCACGGCCCACTTGGAGATGTCCAGCCCGAGCAGCGCGAGTGGCCGCGTGGTGGCCGCCGCCAGCGCCCGCAGATAGAAGCCTTCGCCACAGCCGGCGTCCAGCACCCGCAGAGGCGCATCCGCCGCTTGAGGGGCGTCCTGCGCGGCGGGAGCCTCCTGCAGCAGGCTGGCACAGACGGCGGCGGCCAGCGGCTGATAATGCCCTGCCGCCAGGAAACGCCGGCGCGCGGCCACCATCTCCTTGCTGTCGCCCGGATCGCGGGAGCGCTTGTGCTGCACTGGCAGCAGATGCACATGGCCTTCGCGGGCGCAGTCGAAGCTGTGCCCGCTGCCACAGCGCCAACTCCCGCCCGCACGTTCCAGCGGCAGATGACACAGGGGGCAGGCCAGGGCCGCGAAGGCAGCAACGCTCATGTCAGTCGCGCCTCAGGCATCCAGGCCGTAGAGCGCGCCGAACTTGGCGTGGACATAGCGCACGAAGGGCTCGGCCGTCAGTTCCTGTCCGGTGGCCCGGCGACACAGCTCCGGCGCATCGAAGCGGCTGCCGTGCTGGTGAATGTGGTGGCGCAACCAGGTCAGCAGTCGCGTCACCTCGCCACGGGCCAGCTCGTCGGCAATGCCCGGATCCTGCTGCTGCGCACTGGCCATGAACATGGCGGCGTAGAGATTGCCCAGGGTATAGGTGGGGAAGTAGCCGAACGCGGCCTGAGACCAGTGCACATCCTGCAGCACGCCCTGGGCATCATCCGGTGGCGTGATGCCCAGCAGGGCCTGCATGCCGTCGCGCCAGGCCTGGGGCAGGTCCTGCACCTGCAGGTCCCCGCGCACCAGCGCCTGCTCCAGTTCAAAGCGCAGGATGATGTGCATGTTGTAGGTGAGCTCGTCGGCCTCGACGCGAATCAGCGAGGGCTGCACCTTGTTGATGGCGCGGTGGAACTGCGTGAGGGACACCTGGCCCAGCGGCGCCGGGAAGTGACGCTGCAGCGTGGCGTAATGCTTCTGCCAGTAGCCCAGGCTGCGGCCCACCTGATTCTCGAACAGCCGCGACTGACTCTCGTGGATGCCGGACGACGTGCCCTGAGCCAGCGGCGTGCGCGCCAGTGCGGGAGCGATGCCCTGCTCGTAGAGCGCGTGCCCGCTTTCATGCAGCGTGGCGAAGATGGCGGAGGTGGCGAAGTCCGCTTGGTAACGCGTGGTGATGCGTACGTCGTCGATGCCGAAGCTGGTGCTGAACGGGTGCTGCACCTCGGCCAGATGCCCGCGCGAGAAATCGTAGCCCACTGACTCGGCGGCGTGGCGGCAGAAGGCCCGCTGCGCGTCGATATTGAAATCCTGGTACAGAATGCGGTCATCGATGGCGTCCAGCCGCGCGCTGATGGCCTGAATCAGCGGTACCGTCTCGCGCTTGACCGTGGCAAAGATCTCGCGCACGGCGGCCGTCTTCATGCCGCGCTCATACTGGTTCAGCAGGGCATCGTATTTCTCGTCGGTGTAGCCGAGGATCTCCGCGCTCTGTCGCGCAATCTCGACTGTGCGTTCCAAGTGGGGCTGGAACGACGCGAAGTCATTGCGCTCGCGCGCTGCCGCCCAGGCTGCGCCTGCCGCGCCGGTGACCTCGCTGCGCCAGCGCACGAACTCGGCAGGAAAGCGCCGCTCCTCGTCGAACTGCCGACGCACGAAACGCAGCAGGCAGGCCGCATCGCTGTCGGGCGCCGCGCTGACCTGCTCCTGTTCGGCCGCGGCGAGCAGATCGGCCATGCGCGTACTGGTGGCCAGTTCATGGGCGAGCTGGTTCAGCGTGGTGAGCTGCTGTGTGCGCCCCGCATTGCCCTGCACCGGCATGCCGGTCTCGCGGTCCCAATAGAGCACCGCGGCCGCCTTGTGCAGATCGTCGAGGGTGTGCAGCTGTTGCACGAGGGCCTGGTAGTGCGGATGCGCGTCGCTCATGAGTCAGTGCCGCCGGCGTCGGCCTCCATGCTGCGGTTCACGCCCAGCGCACTCCAGGCCTGACAGGTCGGCATCACTTCCAGCGTGTTGATGTTGACGTGCGCCGGCACCGAATTCACCCAGTGAATGATCTGCGCCACGTCGTCGGCGCTGAGCGGACGCGTGCCTTCATAGACGCGATCCGCCCGTGCCACGTCGCCCTTGAAGCGCACAGTGGAGAAATTGGTGTCTGACATGCCCGGCTCGATATTGGTCACGCGCACGCGCCGCCCCAGCAGGTCGGCTCGCAGCGCGCGGGAGAAATTCTGCACGAAGGCTTTGGTGGCCCCATAGGCATTGCCCCCCGGATAGGGCCAGTTGCCCGCCGTGGAGCCGATGTTGATGATGTGGCCGCTGTTGCGTTCCACCATCCCCGGCAGCACCGCGCGGGTGACGCGCAGCAGGCCGGTGACATTGGTGTCGATCATGGTTTCCCAGTCGCTGAAGTCGGCCTTGTGGGCCGGCTCCAGCCCCAGCGCGAGGCCGGCGCTGTTCACCAGTACGTCGATGGCTCGCAGCGGCTCGGGCAGGGTGGCGAAGAAGGCGTCCACGGACTCCTGCTGCGTGACATCCAGTGCCGCGGCGTGCACCTGGCACTGACCGGCCAGGGTGGCGGCCAGGGCCTGCAGCTTGTCGAGACTGCGCGCTGCAAGGATCAGCGCGCAGCCATCCTGGGCGAAGCGCCGCGCGGCGGCCTCGCCGAAGCCTGAAGACGCGCCGGTGATCATCACGACTCGGGGCATCGTCAGGCTCCCCTTCAGGCCAGCTTCAGGGGCAGGCGCGTGAGCACCTGTCCGGTGACGGCGGCCAGCGCATTGGCCACGGCCGGCGCGATGGGCGGAGTGCCCGGCTCGCCCACGCCCGACGGCGCGTTGGTGGACGGCACGATGTGCACCTCCACCTGGGGCATCGCGCTCATGCGCAGCACGCGGTAGGTGTGGAAATTGTCCTGATCCACGTTGCCGCCGGTGAGCGTCACTTCGTCCGCCAGCGCGGCCGACAGCCCGTAAGCGATGGCGCTCTCGACCTGGGCCCGCACCACGTTCGGGTTCACCGCGATGCCGCAGTCGATCGCGGCGACCACGCGTTCCACCTTGAAGCTGGTGCCCTGCACAGAGACATCGACAATCTCGGCCACGGTGGAGCCGAAGGAGGTGTGCACGGCCACGCCGCGGCCCCAGCCTGCCGGCAGCTCGGTGCTGCCCCAGCCGGCCTTTTCCGCCGCCAGCTGCAGCACGGCGGTTTCACGCGGATTGTTGCGCAGCAGCCCGAGACGGTAGGCCACCGGGTCCTGACCCGCCTTGCGGGCCAGCACGTCGATGAAGACTTCCTTGCTGAAGGCCGTGTGGGTGTGGCCCACGGAGCGCCACCACTGCACCGGCACGCCGGTTCGCGGCGAATGCAGCTCCACCTGCTTCTCGGGAATCTCGTAGGCCAGATCGGACAAGCCCTCCACCGAGGTGATGTCGATGCCGTTGACCATCATCATTTCGGCCATCGCCGTGCCGTCGATGATGGACTGTCCGGCCACGCGCACCTGGATCGCGGTGGGGCGGCCATTGACGTTCACGCCGGCAGTGAGCTTGTGCACATAGGCCGGGCGGTAGTAGCCGGCGCGCATGTCGTCCTCGCGCGACCACACCAGCTTCACCGGCGTGCCCTGCACTTCGCGTGCGATGCGCACGGCTTCCAGCACGTAGTCCGAGGCCGGGTTGGCGCGTCGGCCGAAGCCGCCGCCGGCGAACACGGTGTTGATCTTCACGTTCTCGATGCCGGTGCCCAGCAGCTGCGCGATGGCGGCCTGATCACCCGTGGCGCTCTGGCAGCCGTACCACATCTCGGCGGCATTGCCGTTCACCTGGGCGACGCAGTTCATCGGCTCCATCTGGGCGTGGGCCAGGTAGGGGAATTCGAACACCAGTTCATGCACCTCGCGGGACTGGCTTAGCGTGCCCGCCACATCGCCCTCGGAAGCGGCAACGGCGCCGGGGGTGTCCACCAGCTCGCGGTAGTGCGCGAGGATGTCGCTGGAGCTGCGCGTCTCGGCCTGACTGTCATCCCACTGGACCTGCAGCAGTTCGCGGCCCTTGGTGGCAGACCAGTAATCGCGGGCCAGCACGACCACGCCGGTGTCGATGGCGAACACGCGCTCCACGCCCGGACGGGCCAGCGCGGCGGTGGCATCGAAGGAGCGCACCCTGGCGCCGAAGCGCGGCGGGTGGGCCACCACGGCGGTCAGCATGCCCGGCAGCTTGACGTCCTGGGTGTAGATGGCCGTGCCATCGTGCTTGCCGGTGTCCTTGCGCAGCGTGTCGTCACGACCGATCAGCGTGAACTGGTCGGGCGTCTTCAGCGTCAGCGCGGCCACATCCGGCGCGCTCTGCTGCGCCGCCGCCACGGCCAGGTCGCCGAAGCGGGCGCTGTGGCTGCCATGCGTCACCACGCCACGCGACACGCGGATCTCGCTTGCCGGCACGCCCCACTGGGCGGCGGCGGCGTTCACCAGCATGGCGCGGGCGGCGGCGCCTGCCTGGCGCATCTGCATGAAGCTGTTGGCGATGGCGGTGCTGCCGCCGGTGCCCTGCTGACCCATCAGCAGGTTGGCGTATTTCTCGGTGTTGGCGGGCGCGTGCTCACACACCACCTGCGCCCAGTCGGCATCGAGTTCGTCGGCGATGCAGGTGGCCAGGCCGGTGTAGACGCCCTGCCCCATCTCCAGGTGCTTGATCATGACCTTGACGATGTTGTCGGGCGTGATGCTGACGAAGGCGTTGAACTCCAGCGCCGCTTCGCCGGCGCCTTGCGCCTGGGCAGCGACGCCGCCGAAGTTCACGCCGAGCATGAGGCCGGCCGCACTGCCGGCAGAGACTTTCAGGAAGGCGCGACGGTCGAGCGACGGGGCCTTGCCTTGCAGGAATCGAGACAGGTTCATTACGCGGCTCCTCCGGAATTCTTCAACTGGGCGGCCGCCATGTGAATGCCGGCGCGGATGCGGGAATAGGTGCCACAGCGGCAAATGTTGCCGGACATGGCGGCGTCGATGTCCGCGTCGGTCGGCGCGCTGTTGCTCTCCAGCAGCGCCGTGGCTGACATCACCTGACCGGACTGGCAGTAGCCGCACTGCGGCACCTGCAGCTCCACCCAGGCCGCCTGCACGGCGCGCGCCTGGGGCGATTGCAGCCCCTCGATGGTGGTGATGTTCCTGCCCACGGCACTGGAGACGGGCAGCACACAGGTGCGGGTGGCGACGCCATCGATCTGCATGGTGCAGGCGCCACACTGGGCCACGCCGCAGCCGAACTTGCTGCCGGTGTAATTCAAGTGATCGCGCACGGCCCACAGCAGGGGCATGTCGCCGTCCACGTCGAGCTCGTGGGTTTGTCCGTTGATGGTGAGTTGATAGGCCATAAGCCCTCCTGTCTGGTAAATGGGCAGTCTTGCGCAGGGAAGTGACGGGCATTGTATACGCTGCGCGGCGTCAAAGCGCTCACGGCACGAAGATTTCCCGGCTGTACCACGGAATCGCCGTCACCCCTGTCAGCACCTGCGTCCCGTCGAAAATGCGCGAGAAGAGCGGGCCGGTCGCCTCGAATGACACCTGCTCGATGCGACTGTCTGCGGCACCTGGAACTCCGAGCGCGTCGGTGGCCTGATCGATCTGATAGGTGCGAGTGAACGCCGGTCGACGGCCGGAACGAATGACCACCGAGGATTGTCTGCGCACCGCAGCAGCCTTCTGATAGCGCAGCGTCATGCGCACGCTGTCGCCACCTTGCGCGGCAAGCGTCCAGGTTTCCTCCGAGCTTCCGGCCTGCTCGCCTTGCCCGGCTGTCGTGCGTGTCACGTCGGCAGTGATGGCCGGCTGGTACACCTCGTAGGCGCCCGGCCCTTCCGGCGAGATGCCGTTGATGATCATGGTGCCGGCCTCGCCGCTTTGTGCGTTGCCGGCCTGCACCGACATGACCATGTAACGACTGCTGCCCGTGCGCACCGCCTGCCCTTGCGCGTCCAGGACCACATGGCGATCCATGAACGTCACGGAAAGGGCCACCTGGCCCGGTGCGTTCTCCAGCGGCGTGAGCAGCCAGCCCTCGGGGAGCAGCGGTGACACCGCCGCGGCATTGACGCGAAAGCTCAGCGCCGTGCGCGTCTCGGTGCTCCATTCGACATAGTCTTGCGCCACCGCCGTCTGCAGCAACGCGAAGCAGATGAGCAGGCGTGAATGGTGGAACAGGCGTTGCAAAAAGCTCATGTCCGTTTACTCCGGCAGGGCCAGCACCAGCAACTCCGGCACCGGGTTGGTGAGAATGCTCAGGCCGATGTACTGGCGGCCGTCGATGGCATAACTCATCGGCGCGCCACCGGCATTGGCCGGCAGCGGAATGCTGGCCAGCTGCTCGCCGGTGAACTTGTCGCGCGCCACGAGTGCGGCGCCGTCCAGGGTAGTCTGGGCGTGAATCAACAGACCGGGTGTCACCAGAACGGCATGCTTGCCCCCGCCGCCCAGCGGTGGCAGGTCGATGCCGGCGAGGTCGGGGTGATTGGTGACGGGGGCGAAGTCATCGCCATTGGCCACCTGCCAGAGGATCTCGCCCTTGTTCATGTCGAAGGCGGTGATCGTGGCATAAGGCGGCTTGAGCAGCGGCAGTCCGCGCGGGCCGCGCACCGACTGGTTCGACAGGCGCACATAGGCGAAGTTGGACTCGCTCGGGTCCAGCGTGGTGATCAGCGGGGCGTTCGGACTGTCGGTGGACGGCACGAACAGGATGGCATTCTGCGGATCGACCCCGGCGCCCTGCCAGTTGGCGCCACCGCTCGCTCCCGGCAGCATCAGCGTGCCGCGATTGCCGCCCTGGATGGTCTCACTGGGCGGCGTGAACAACGGGCCCCAGGTGTATTCCTGCAGGATGGCCTCGGCTTCGGCGCGCAGCTCGGGCGTAAAGTCGATCAGGAAATCCGTGGTCATGCCCTGCCGCGCAAAGGCGGGCGGCTTGCTCGGTATGGGCTGTGTGGGCGAGAGCCGCTCGCCCGCCAGCGCGCCGCCCTGCGGCACGGGGGTTTCAGGAATGGGCCAGACGGGCTCGCCCGTCTCGCGATCCAGCACATAGGTGAAGCCCTGCTTGGTCACCTGCGCCACGGCCTTGATCACGCGGCCGTCCACGGTGATGTCCAGCAGATTGGGCGCGGCGGGATTGTCGAAGTCCCAGACACCGTGATGCACGGTCTGGAAGTGCCACACGCGCTCGCCGGTGCGGGCGTCCAGCGCCACGATGCTCTCGCTGAACAGATTGTCTCCCGGTCGGTGGCCGCCGTAGAAATCGTCCGTGGCCGCTTCGGTGGGCAGGTAGACATAGCCCAGCTCGAGGTCGGCACTCATCATTGACCAGACGCCGGCATTGCCCGCCGTGCGCCAGGACTCGTCCTCCCACGTGTCATTGCCGACCTCGCCCTCGAGCGGGATGGTATGGAAGGTCCACACCAGCGCCCCCGTGCGAATGTCGTAGCCGCGAATCCACAGCGGCGGGCGCTCCTTGAAGCGCGGCCGGTTGGACGTGATCTGCGAGACCACCAGGATGTCGCCCACCACGATGGGCGGCGAGACGGCCCCCAGCGGCGGGGCTCCCTGCCAGTCCAGCTCGCCGCGCACCGCACGCGGAATGCCGTCGGTCATGTCCACGCGGCCGTTGGCGAAGCCGTTGTCGACGCTGCCATCCTCGGCATTGAGGGAATAGACATAGCCATCCTGGGTGGCCACCAGCACGCGCTTCTGCTGGCCGTCCGTCCAATAAGCCACGCCGCGCTGATGAAAGCCGAGTGCGCCCACGGGCGCCCCGCTCAGGTAGATCTGCGGATTGAAGTGCCACAGCGTCGCTCCGGTGCGGGCATCGATGGCCGCCACCTGATTCAGCGAGGTGATCATGTACAGCACGCCCTCCACCATCAGGGGCGTGCCCTGCATGCGGCCGAAGGAGACCTCCTGGCCGACGTTCGACAGGTCCAGCTCTCCATCGAGGGACTGCCAGCGCCACTGGGGCGTGAGTTGCGCGAAGTTCGCGGCAGTGATCTGGTCGAGGCTGGTGTACTTGGTGGAGCCGGCGTCGCCGCCGTAGGTAGGCCACTGACCATCGCTCACGCCGTGCTGGGCCGCGGCGCCGAGGCTGAGGCTGCAGAGGCCGGCGGCGAGCAAGAGAGTGACGGGGGTCATGCCTGTTCTTGTTGTTTTCAAAGCGGTGTCTCCGAAAGAACCATGTAGGAAACCGGCCATCGCTTGGCCTGTTCGAAGTCTACCGCGAAGACACTGCCGACAGGCATGCACTGGACGTGAACGAGGCGCTGTTCATCCCTTGCGAACGCGGCCGGGCCCGCTGCCGATCACGAGGCTGGGTCCTGCCGAAATGGCAGCAAGCCGGCAGCCTCCTCCCGATACTGCCGCACATGTTCCGCCTCGCGCAACAGGAAATCCCCGATGGCGGCGTCGAACTGCGGGTCGGCGATCCAGTGATTCGAATACGTGATGATCGGTTCAAAACCACGCTGGATCTTGTGCTCGCCCTGCGCGCCGGAATCGAAGTGCTGCAGGCCGTGGGCAATGCAGTAGTCGATGCCCTGGTAATAGCAGGTCTCGAAGTGCAGGAACTGATAATCGTCGCGGCTGCCCCAGTAGCGACCATACAGTGTGGTGTCGTCGCGCAGACTCAACGCGGCCGCGATGGGCGTGTCTTCGTGCAGAGCCAGCACCAGCAGCAGATTCTCGGGCATGGTACGCCCCAGCTGTTCGAAGAACGCCAGGCTAAGATAGCCCTGCTGACCACGCACTTCGTAGGTGTTCTGGTAGAAGCCGTGAAAGATCTGCCAGAGAGAGCGTGTGATGGCGTGGCCATCCAGGTGCTGGAAGCGAATGCCGGCGCCGTGCACAGCGGCGCGCTCCTTGCGCAGATTCTTGCGCTTGCGCGAGCTGAACGTGGCCAGGAAATCCTCGAAGCTGGCATAGCCCCGGTTGTACCAGTGATACTGGCAGCCGATGCGCGGCCGCAGGCCCGCGGCGCTGAATCGTGCCTGTTCGTCAACCGCCGGAAACAGCACATGCCAGGAGCTGGCGCCCAGCGAGCGCGCTTCGCGGATCACGGCGGCCACCACCGCTCGGGTCACGGCCTGCGCATCGACGTCCGGCACCACCAGCAGGCGCCGCCCGGCACTGGGCGTGAAGGGAATCGAGGTCACCAGTTTGGGGTAGTAACGGCGGCCATTGCGGCGGTAGGCATCGGCCCAGGACCAGTCGAACACGTATTCGCCCCAGGAATGGGACTTGAGATACAACGGCATGGCGGCCACTGTGCGGCCGCGCTGGGTGACGAGCAGATGATGCGGCTGCCAGCCGGAATCGGCATCAGCACAGCCTGTCTCCTCCAGTGCTCGCAGGAATTCGTGACGCAGGAAGGGGCTGTCGGCACCCGCCAGAGCATTCCATGTCTGCGGCGCCAGTGCGGTGATGCAGTCGCAAAAGCGAATCTCGAAATCGTCTGTCACGGCCGTGCTGTCTCGCGGCAAGGTAGTTAAATGTCTGTATTTCCTGCTATATTGCGGCCATGAGCGAACCAGGAACCCACCGCGTGGAAGCACACAACCCCATCAACAGGATCCGGGAACACCGCGACAGTCTGCGCAAGTCTGAACGCAAGGTCGCCGACTTCATCCTCGAGAACAGTGCCGCACTGATCAACATGCGCATCGTCGATGTGGCCTCCAGCGCCGAGGTCAGCGAGCCGACGGTGCTGCGTTTCTGTCGAGCGCTGGGCTATGACGGTTTCCAGTCCTTCAAGTTGCAGCTGGCCCAGCACCTGGGTGCCAACAGCGGCTACTCGCAGTTTTCTGTCGACGACAACGACACCGCCGCGGATCTGTGCAGCAAGGTGTTCGACTCCACCATTGGCTCGCTGCTGAAAGTGCGGGACCAGCTCGACCCGGGCGTACTGGAAGAAGCGATCAACAAACTCAGCCATGCCGGCCGCGTGGAGTTCTACGGCTTCGGCGCCTCCGGCTCGGTGGCCGCCGATGCCCAGCACAAGTTCTTCCGCCTGCAGGTGTCCACCGCCGCCTACACCGACCCGCACATCCAGCTGATGTCCGCCATCTCGCTGAGCGAGAAGGACGTGGTGGTGGCGATCTCCCAGTCCGGGCGCACCAAGGCGCTGATCCAGAGCGTCAACCTCGCGCTGGAGGCAGGCGCCACCGTCATCGGTCTGACGCCGCAGAACACGCCACTGAGCCAATTGTGCAGCATCGCCATTCACGTGAACGTGGAGGACGATCAGCACGAGTTCACGCCGGTGTCCTCGCGCATCGCGCACCTGCTGGTGATCGACGTGCTGGCCATGGGCGTGGCGCGCTACCGCAAGTCCATGCTCAAGGATCACCTCAAGCGCATGAACAAGAGCCTGCGCATGCTGCGCACCTGAGGGTCCCGCCCTACTCCACCGTCACCGACTTGGCCAGATTGCGCGGATGGTCGACATCCGTGCCCTTGTAGATCGCCACGTGATAGGACAGCAGCTGCAACGGAATGGTGTAGATGATCGGCGCGAGGATGTCGGGGACACTCGGCACGTTCACGACCTTGCAGCTGCGATCGTTCTCGAAGCCGGCAGCTTCGTCGGCAAACACGAACAGCTTGCCACCGCGGGCGCTGACTTCCGCGAGGTTGCCCTTGAGCTTGCCCAGCAGCTCGTCGTTCGGGGCCACGGCAATCACCGGCATCTTCTCGTCCACCAGTGCCAGCGGGCCGTGCTTGAGCTCCCCGGCCGGATAGGCTTCCGCGTGGATATAGGAAATCTCCTTCAGCTTCAGCGCCCCTTCCTTGGCGACGGGGTACTGCACGCCGCGCCCGAGATACAGCGCGTGGTGCTTGTCCATCAGCGCCTTGGCAACCGCCTTGACCTGCTTGTCCAGCAGCAGAGTGCGTGTCACCAGGGCGGACAGGCTGTTGAGGTCGCGCACGTACTGCTGCTCGGTCTCATCGCTCATGCCGGTGCGACGGGCCAGCACCAGGGTGAGCAGCAGCAGCGCACACAATTGCGTGGTGAAGGCCTTGGTGGAGGCAACGCCAATCTCGCGGCCGGCATTGGTCAGCAGACAGAAATCGGACTCGCGCACCAGAGAGCTGGTGGCGACGTTGCAGATGGCCAGGTGTCCCACATAGCCGCCCAGTTCGCGGGCGAAACGCAGTGCGGCCAGGGTATCGGCTGTCTCGCCTGACTGTGAAATGGTGACGAACAGCGTGCCCGGCTGCACGATGATGTGGCGGTAACGATAATCGCTGGCGATGTCGATCTGCGACGGGATCTTCGCGATGTTCTCCAGCCAGTACTTGGTGATCATGCCCGCGTGATAGCTCGTGCCGCAGGCGACGATCTGCACTTGTTTCACCTGGTCAAAAATACCGCGTGCCTTCACGCCGAAGGCCTCTTCCAGCACATGGGTGTCGCTGATGCGGCCGTTCAGGGTGTTGCGGATGACCTGCGCCTGCTCGTGGATTTCCTTGAGCATGAAGTGACCGTACTCGCCCTTTTCGACTTCGGCGATCTCGCTGGTGATGTGGGTGACGTCGCGCTGCACGCGCTTGCCCGCGTTCCAGATCTTCACGTCCTTGAGGGTGAGTTCGGCGATGTCGCCCTCTTCCAGATACATGAAGCGGTCTGTCACCTGCCCCAGCGCCAGGGCGTCGGAGGCGATGAAGTTCTCGCCGATGCCCACGCCGATCACCAGCGGGCTGCCACTGCGTGCCACGACGATGCGGTCCGGCTCGCGTCGGCTAATGACGCAAAGCCCGTACGCGCCATGCAGACGCGGCACCACCTGCTTCACGGCCTCGAGCAGCGTCAGGCCTCGACCATGGCAGGCCTGGTGAATCAAATGCACCACGGCCTCGGTGTCGGTCTCCGAGACGAAGACATAACCCTGCGCCGTCAGTTCCTGACGCAGCGCCTGATAGTTCTCGATGATGCCATTGTGCACCAGGGCGAAATCGTCAGCGGAAAGATGGGGGTGCGCGTTGCGCTCGCTCGGTTCGCCATGGGTGGCCCAACGCGTGTGCGCGATGCCGACGCGGCCTTCGAAGGGTCGAGCCGCCATGGACTCATCCAGCTTGGCGACCTTGCCTGTGGCCTTGATGCAATCGATCGCACCCGTGGCGGCATCCAGCAGCGCCATGCCGGCGGAGTCATACCCACGATATTCCAGCCGGCGCAGGCCTTCCAGAAGAATCCCGGCCACATCACGCTGCGCGACAGCGCCCACTATTCCACACATGTTACTGCTCCCTTGAAATGAATCGACGGTGGCGGCGATGCTCCGCATCGGCGCGCTGCCTCTGCCCTGCTCGGGCCTATTTTCGGGTGGGCTTTTTCCAGCCTTCGATATTGCGTTGTCTGCCGCGCGCGATCGCCAGGTGCTCGCCGGGGACATCGCCCGTGATGGTCGAGCCGGCGCCGATGGTGGCGTTCTCGCCGATCTTCACCGGTGCCACCAGCGCGGTGTTCGAGCCCACGAAGACATTGTCCTCGATACGTGTCTCGAACTTGTTCACCCCGTCGTAATTGCAGGTGATGGTGCCGGCGCCGATGTTGACGTCCCTGCCAAGAGTCGCGTCGCCCACATAGCTGAGATGATTGACCTTGCTGCCGGCGCCAAGCGTCGCCTTCTTGGTTTCCACGAAATTGCCAATTTTGGAACCGGTGTTCAGAACGGTGCCGGGGCGCAGTCGGGCGAAAGGTCCGACTGCGCAGTGCTCCGCAACCTGCGCGCCATCGATATGCGAATTCGCGTGAATCACCGCGTGGTCGCCGATCACGGCATTCTTGATGCAGACATTCGGGCCGATGCGCACACGATTGCCAATCACGACCTTGCCTTCAAAAATGCAGTTGATGTCGACTTCCACATCGCGGCCGCACGTCAGCTCGCCGCGCACGTCGAAGCGCGACGGGTCCGCCAGTGTCACGCCTGCCTCCAGAAAACGCTCTGCCATGCGTCGCTGGTAGTGTCGCTCCAGCTGCGCGAGTTGCGCCTTGTTGTTCACCCCCAGCACTTCCAGCTCGTCGTCGATCCGCAAGGTCTCCACCGCGACGCCATCGGCAACGGCCAAGCCGACGATGTCGGTGAGGTAGTACTCGCCCTGGGCGTTGTCGTTCTTCAGCCGGCCAAGCCATTGGCGCAGAGTCGCACTGCGCACTGCCATGATGCCGCTGTTGGTTTCCTTGATGGCCCTCTGTTCGGTGGTGGCATCCTTCTCTTCCACGATGGCGATGGCCCTGCCCTCGGCATCACGCAGGATGCGGCCCAGCCCGTGAGGGTCGGTGCTGTTCAGCGTCAGCACGGCGAGTGCATCGTCGCCCGCCTTCGCGAGCAACTGGCGCAGGGTTTCCGCCTGAATGAGCGGGACATCACCATAGAGCACCAGCAGCAGCGCGTCATCGCGGACATTCGGCATGGCCTGGGCGACGGCGTGGCCGGTGCCCAGCTGCTCGGCCTGCAGGGCCCAGCCGACCGGGGCTGACTCGAAGGCGGTACGAATCTGCTCGGCTTCATGTCCCACCACCACATGCACGGCGGCGGCGTCGAGACTCAGTGCCGTGTCGACCACATGCGCCAGCAGCGAGCGGCCGCCCACCTTGTGCAGGACTTTGGGAATGTCGGAGTGCATGCGCTTGCCTTTGCCGGCAGCAAGAATGATGACGTCGAGGGAGGAAACGGGAGATGAACTCATGGCGGTGCCGTTCTGGAAGTCTGAATTGGCAGCTATCTTAACTGAGAATCACGCGCGCGAATTTTCGCTGCATAAAAAAAGGGCAGCTCGCGCTGCCCTCTTTCATTGCCCTTGTGCTGCTTACTTGCGCAATTGGCGCAGTGCGCGCAGTTGGGCTGCCGCTTCCGCGAGCTGGGCCGCGGCGCGGGAGTACTCGAACTCGGCATCCTTGTTGGCAATGGCGTCATTGGCGTCTTGAATGGCCTGCAGGGCTGCAGCCTCATTCACGTCGTCGGCGCGCAGGGCGGTATCCGCCAGCACGGTGACGACACCGCTCTGGACTTCGAGGAAGCCTCCAGACACATAGTAGATCTGCTCGGCGCCGTCCTGCAGCACGATGCGCACGGGGCCGGGGATCAGCGCCGTCAGCAGCGGTGCGTGGCCGGGAGCCACGCCCAGATCGCCGAGTGTGCCGGTGGCCACCAGGAGCTCCACCATGCCGGAGTAGATCTTCTCCTCCGCGCTTACGATGTCACAGTGCATTGTCATGGCCATAAATCATTGCTCTCTGCTTGCAGGTGTCGGTGCCGGGACTCGATTACATGTTCTTCGCTTTGGCGACAGCTTCGTCGATGCTGCCCACCATGTTGAAGGCCTGCTCGGGGATGTTGTCGTAGTCGCCCGCCAGGATGCCCTTGAAGCCTGCGATCGTGTCTTTCAGTGGTACGTACTTGCCCGGGGTGTTGGTGAACACTTCGGCCACGAAGAACGGCTGAGAGAGGAAGCGCTGGATCTTGCGCGCACGGGACACGATCAGCTTGTCGCCTTCGGACAGTTCGTCCATGCCCAGAATCGCGATGATGTCCTTCAGTTCCTTGTAGCGCTGCAGCACGGACTGCACGCCACGGGCCACTTCGTAGTGTTCCTGGCCGATGACCAGCGGGTCCAGCTGACGAGAAGTGGAGTCCAGCGGATCGATCGCCGGGTAGATACCCAGCTCGGCGATGGAGCGGGACAGTACCACGGTGGCGTCAAGGTGCGCGAAGGTGGTGGCGGGTGACGGGTCGGTCAAGTCGTCCGCAGGCACGTATACCGCCTGGATCGAGGTGATGGAGCCTGTCTTGGTGGAGGTGATGCGCTCCTGCAGAACGCCCATCTCTTCCGCCAGTGTCGGCTGGTAACCTACCGCCGAGGGCATACGGCCCAGCAGAGCGGACACTTCAGTACCGGCCAGTGTGTAACGGTAGATGTTGTCGACGAACAGCAGTACGTCACGGCCTTCGTCACGGAATTTCTCGGCCATGGTCAGACCGGTCAGGGCCACGCGCAGACGGTTGCCGGGCGGCTCGTTCATCTGGCCGTATACCATCGCCACCTTGGAGTTGGTCAGGTTGTCCAGGTCGATTACCTTGGATTCCGCCATCTCGTGGTAGAAGTCGTTACCCTCACGAGTACGCTCGCCCACACCGGCAAACACGGACAGACCGGAGTGTGCCTTGGCGATGTTGTTGATCAGCTCCATCATGTTCACGGTCTTGCCCACACCCGCACCACCGAACAGACCCACCTTGCCGCCCTTGGCGAACGGGCAGATCAGGTCGATCACCTTGATGCCGGTTTCGAGCAGTTCGTTGGAGGCGGAGAGCTCCTCGTAGGACGGTGCCTTGCGGTGAATCGGCATGCGCTCCTGCTCGCCAATGGCGCCGCGCTCGTCGATGGGGTTGCCCAGCACGTCCATGATGCGGCCCAGGGTTTCCAGACCTACCGGAACGGAGATCGGGGCACCGGAGTCAGTCACGTTCAAACCGCGGGACAGACCTTCGGTACTGCCCATGGCGATGGTGCGGACCACGCCGTCGCCCAGCTGCTGCTGCACTTCCAGCGTGGTGGACTTGCCTTCAACCAGCAGTGCGTCATACACCTTCGGGACGGAATCCCTCGGGAATTGCACGTCAATCACCGCGCCGATAATTTGAACGATACGACCGCTACTCATGTTCGGTTCCTCTTGAGTACTGAATTCCAGAATCTTGCTTGTCTAGTGGGCCGGTCGCGGGGACAGGCCATGTTCGGGCGGCTTAAACGGCTGCTGCGCCACCCACGATTTCGGACAGCTCCTGCGTGATCGATGCCTGACGCGCCTTGTTGTAGATCAGGCCCAGCTCCTTGATCAGTTCGCCGGCGTTCTCGGTGGCGTTCTTCATGGCGATCATGCGCGCGGCCTGTTCACAGGCGATGTTCTCGACCACTGCCTGGTAAACCTGGGACTCGATGTAGCGAGCCAGCAGGGCATCGAGCAGCTCCTGTGCGTCCGGCTCATAGATGTAGTCCCAGTGGTGCTTGAATTCCTTGTTCTCGGAAGCTTCCAGCGGCAGCAGCTGTGCCACGACCGGACTCTGGGTCATCGTGTTCACGAAGGTGTTGCTGACGATGTAGAGACGGTCGATTTCCCCGTTCTCGAAGCGATCCAGCATGACCTTCACGGCGCCGATTATGTCCTCCACCTTCGGCGAATCGCCCAGGCCGCGCACGGAGGCGACCACCTTGCCACCGAAGCTGTTGAAGAAGGACGCCGCCTTGGCCCCGATCACACAGAATTCGGTGCCGACGTTCTGGTTCTTCCATCCCGTCATGGAGCGCATGGCTGCCTTGAAGGCATTGATGTTCAGGCCGCCGCAAAGACCGCGATCTGAGGACACCACGATATAGCCGACACGCTTCACTTCCCGGTCGGAGAAGTAGACGTGATGGTATTCGGGGGTCGCATTGGCCACGTGCCCGATCACTTCGCGAATGCGAGTGGCATAAGGTCGCCCCAGTGCCATGCGGTCCTGCGCCTTGCGCATCTTGCTGGCCGCAACCATCTCCATCGCGTTGGTGATCTTCGCAGTGTTCTTGATGCTGGAGATCTTGGTTCTAATCTCTTTGCCGACAGCCATAACTCACCGTGTTCCTGTCTTACCAGGTCTGTGTTGCCTTGAACTTCTGGATTGCAGCTTTCATCTGCGCCGCAATGTCGTCGTTGAAGTCACCCTTTTCGTTGATCTTCGCCAGCAGAGCTGAGTGCTCGCTGTTGGCGTAGGACAGCAGGGCGCGCTCGAAGGCGACGACCTTGTTCAACTCGACATCCTTCAGGAAGCCTTCGTTCGCGGCGTACAGCACCAGTGCCATCTCGGCGACGGACAGGGGAGAGTACTGGGACTGCTTCATCAGCTCGGTCACACGCTGACCGTGTTCCAGCTGCGCACGGGTGGCTTCGTCCAGGTCGGACGCAAACTGGGCAAATGCTGCCAGCTCGCGGTACTGGGCCAGTGCGATACGGATACCACCGCCAAGCTTCTTGATGATCTTGGTCTGTGCGGCACCGCCCACTCGGGACACTGACAGACCGGCGTTGATCGCCGGACGGATACCGGAGTTGAACAGGTTGCTTTCCAGGAAGATCTGACCGTCGGTGATGGAGATCACGTTGGTCGGAACGAACGCGGACACGTCACCGGCCTGGGTTTCGATGATCGGCAGCGCCGTCAGCGAGCCAGTCTGGCCCTTCACTTCGCCATTGGTGAACTGCTCGACGTACTCGGCGTTCACGCGTGAGGCGCGCTCCAGCAGACGGGAGTGCAGGTAGAACACGTCGCCGGGGTAGGCTTCACGGCCCGGCGGACGACGCAGCAGCAGGGAGATCTGACGGTAGGCCCAGGCTTGCTTGGTCAAGTCGTCATAAATGATCAGGGCGTCCTGGCCACGGTCGCGGTAGTACTCGCCCATGGAGCAACCTGCGTAGGGAGCGATGAACTGCATGGAGGCCGGGTCGGAGGCGCTGGCGGCCACGACGATGGTGTATTCCATCGCGCCGTGCTCTTCCAGCTTGTTCACCACGTTGGCGATGGAGGACTGCTTCTGTCCGATCGCGACGTAGATGCACTTAACGCCCTTGCCTTTCTGGTTGATGATTGCGTCGACGGCGACGGCGGTCTTGCCCACCTGACGGTCACCGATGATCAGCTCACGCTGGCCTCGACCGATCGGCACCATCGCGTCGATCGCCTTCAGACCGGTCTGTACCGGCTGGTCCACGGATTGACGGGCGATCACGCCGGGAGCCACTTTTTCCACAGGAGAGCTGAGCTTTGCATTGATGGCACCCTTGCCATCGATGGGCTTGCCGAGCGCGTCCACCACGCGGCCTTCGAGTTCCGGTCCGACCGGCACTTCCAGAATGCGCTTGGTGCAGCGGCAGGTCTGACCTTCCGCAAGAGTCTTGTAGTCGCCGAGTACCACAGCACCCACCGAGTCGCGCTCGAGGTTCAGTGCCATTCCGAAGACACCGCCGTCGAACTCGATCATCTCGCCATACATGACGTCTGCAAGACCGTGGATGCGGATGATGCCGTCAGAGACGCTGACGATGGTGCCTTCATTCTTCGCTTGCACGGAAACATCGAGATTCTCGATACGCTGCTTGATGATTTCACTGATTTCTGATGGATTCAGTTGTTGCATGCTCATTCCCTCATTCCCAGTCGTGCTAGGAATTCATTGCTTCGGCTAATTTGGTCAGTTTTCCCCGGACGGAATTGTCGATGACGGTGTCGCCAGCTCGAATGACTGCGCCACCGATCAGATGTCTGTCCACACGGGTCTGCAACTTGATCTCTCTGTTCAAGCGAGACTGAAGTGCTTGCGTGATCTTTTTCACAACGTCTTTGTTCAGTTCAAACGCGGTCGACAGCTCCACGTCCACGGTCATTTCCTGGTTGGCCTTCAGAGCATCGAACAGCTCGGAAATGTCGGCGAGCAGCGGCAGACGCTTGTTCTCTGCCAGCAGTCGCACCAGGTTGTGAGCCTTGGGCAGGAGTTCCGCGCCGCACAACTGAATCAGGGTATCCGCCTGCTGCGTCGCCGTCAGGGACGGAGAGAGCAGGTGCTTTCTGACCAATTCATTCGCCGACACGCTGGCCAGCAACTTCAAGGCTTCGGACCATGCGCCAAGTTCCTTCTCAGCCAGTGCCACCTCAAAGGCGGCCTTGGCATAGGGTCTGGCCAGTGTGATTGTTTCTGCCATCGCTTTTCGCCTATAGCTCGGTTGCGAGCTTCTTGACCAGCTCTTCGTTGGCTGCCTGATCGATTGAGGATTCCAGAATCTTCTCTGCGCCGGCAATCGCGATCGCCGCGACCTGAGCACGCAAGGCCTCTTTCGCACGCTGCAGTTCCAGATCGATTTCCGCCTTGGCGCCGGCGATCAGGCGCTGGCCTTCCTCGCGGGCTTTTTCCTTCGCTTCGTCGATGATCTGATTGGCGCGCTTGTTGGCAAGCTCGATCAGCTCGGCGCCTTGTCTCTTCGCATCGCGCAGCTCTTCAGCTGCCTTGTTCTGCGCAAGATTCAGATCGCGCTGGGCCCTTTCTGCGGCCTCGAGCCCGTCAGCGATCTTTCTCTGACGCTCTTCAAGAATGGCAGTGATCGGAGGCCAGACATACTTCATGCAAAACCAGACAAACACGAAGAACGCGATCGATTGTCCGATTATGGTTGCGTTGAGATTCATGCAGGTACCTCAAGAAAAATAGTTGTCGTTAACTCACTCGTGTCGTTAACAGTCCGACTATCCGTTCGATCAATTAGACGAAGGGGTTCGCGAAAATGAACAGGAACGCCATACCCACGCCGATGATGGAGATCACGTCCACGAACGCTGCCACCAGGAAGAACTGGGTCTGCAGTTTCGGAGCAAGTTCCGGCTGACGAGCAGAGCTTTCGATCAGCTTGCCGCCCAGATTACCGAACGCGACCGCGGTGCCGGCACCACAGATGCCGAAGATGATGGCAGCAGCGATCAACGAAAAAGCCTGTACAGTTTCCATTTTTTCTCTCCAAGTTTTACTAGGGATTTACAGTTTTGAGTGAAGCGTTAAATCAGTGGTGCGTGTGTGCCTGGTTCAGATAGACGATTGTCAGCATCATGAACAGATAGGCCTGCAGCGTGACCACCAGAATGTGGAACACCGCCCATCCGAAGTGCAGCGGAAGTTGCCAGTAGCCAACCAGCGCAATCACCAGGAAGATCACTTCGCCGGCAAAGAAGTTGCCGTACAGTCGCAGCGCGAGTGACACGGGCTTTGCCAGGAATCCGGGAAGCTCGAGAAGCAGGTTGAGCGGAAGCGCCCACTTGCCGAAGGGGTGGAAGGCGAACTCACCGAGGAAACCGCCCAGACCCTTGATCTTCACGCTGTAGTAAATGATCAGGAAGAACACGCTGATGGCGAAGCCGAGCGTGATGTTCAGGTCAGTGGTGGGAACGGCCTTGAAATACAGATGCGGGTCACCGGCGATGGTCTGTGCCAACAGGGGGATCCAGTCCACGGGGATCAGATCCATGGTGTTCATCAGGAAGATCCAGCAGAAGATGGTGAGGGCCAGCGGACCGATCAGATCATTCTTGGCGAAGAAGCTGTTCTTGACGTTGCTTTGCACCATCTCGACGATGATTTCGAGGAAGTTCTGCAGACCTCCGGGCTTGCCGGAAGTGGCGCTCTTGATGCAGTAACGGAAGAGGCCCAGGAAAAGGATGCCGAGCAGCAGGGAAATCATCATCGAGTCGACGTTGATCGCCCAGAAGCCCATGTCACCAGCTTCTTCCACAGAGTGTGCGAAGCCCCATGTGCCATCGTGCTTTTGACCGAAAGTGAGGAACCCGAGGTGGTGCTGGACGTATTCCGTTGCTGTTTGCGCTGTTTCTTGAGAATTTGCCATGAACTAGACTTTTGAAAGTAATTTATGGGTTGTTGTTTCTTTTGAATCCGCTTTGCACCGCTACAAGAACGAGCAAACCTGTCAAATATGTCACCACGAAACCAGAAAACAATTCTGCAGGGTTCAAGGGCCTGACGTATTTGAAGGTCAAGGCAAACCCGGCGCACATCAAAAGGAGCTTGACGGCCTCACCTGTGTAAAACGCTCTTACAATTTTCTGTGCTGCCCTTGCGCCTCTGTATTGAAATGCCTTGATCGTGAAGTACGCATTCGGTACCGCGCAAATCAAGCCACCTAACAGCAAAGAGTAAGCACTTGTCCAACCCAGAGTCGCATATCCAACTGTTGCGATCACACCAACAGCGATGAACTGGCTGGCAATTATCTTATAGATGGGAGGAGCTTTTATGGTTGACACGTTTCTGATTCTTGTCCTTTGACGCGCACGTCAAGGGTTCCGCTGCCAGCCAAGCCCGCGCATTATAGGGAGTTTGATTTTCCTAAGCAACCTCGCCCAAACGTCATTTGATGTGGGCAAGAATTCCTTCGAGTTCGTCCAGGCTGTTGTATTTCAATGTCAATTTGCCCGCGCCACGGGGCGTGTGCTGGATCTGCACCCGAGCCCCGAGGGTCTCCGAGAGCTGCTCTTCGAGGCGTCGGATATCCGGGTCGCCGACCAGTTCCGCTGCAGGCTTCGTCTGTGGAGCGGCAAGCATCCGACGAACCAGTGACTCCGTCTGGCGAACCGAAAGCCCCTTGCCTGCGACCAGTTTCGCCGCTTCGCTTTGCTGCAGTTCGGAAAGCGGCAACAGCGCGCGCGCGTGACCCATTTCGATATCGCCATGTTCCAGCATCAGGCGCACATCGGGATTGAGTGCAATCAGGCGCAGCAGATTGGTGACCGTCGCGCGGGACTTGCCTACCGCATCGGCCACTTCCTGTTGCGTCAATTCGAATTCCTCCTGAAGTCGCTTCAACGCCATGGCTTCTTCAATCGGATTGAGATTCTCACGCTGGATATTCTCGATCAGCGCCATGGCAATGGCGGATTCATCGGAAACCGGCTTGATGATGGCGGGAATGGTGTCGAGTCCTGCGATCTGACTCGCGCGCCAGCGTCGCTCACCAGCGATGATTTCGTAGCGGGTATCGGAGATCGGTCGGACCACGATCGGTTGCATCACGCCCTGTGCACGGATCGAGCTCGCCAGCTCCTGCAGGGCTTCCTCGTGCATGTCGGTGCGCGGCTGGTACTTGCCGCGCTGCACCAGTTCGATCGGAATATTGCGCAGGTCACCATCCTTTTCGGCGGGCAATGGCTGACTGACGCTGGCCTGGGGCTGGCCTGCAGCTGACTGGTTCTTCCCGGCATTGAGCAGTGCATCAAGCCCCCTGCCCAGTTTCTTCTTGGTCGTCATCTTGGTTCCGTTCGTCTGAATTCAGTAAGTGTGTGCATTGCTAAGGCGCGACTGATGCCTGTTCCTGCCGTCGCAGCATCTCCCCCGCCAGAGCGAGATAGGCGACTGCGCCGCGCGATTGTCTGTCGTACTGCAGAACTGGCATGCCGTAACTTGGCGCTTCCGCCAGACGGATATTCCGTGGCACGACGGTTCTGTAGACCTTGTCGCCGAAGTGCGAGAACAGCTGGTTGGAAACTTCCAGCGTCAGCTTGCTGCGGGGATCGTACATGGTTCGCAGGATGCCCTCTATCTGCAGCGTCGGGTTCAATGCTGCGCCGATCGCCTGGATGGTGTCGACCAGTGCGGAGAGCCCCTCCAGTGCGTAGTACTCGCACTGCATTGGAATGATCACTCCCTGGGCAGCGACAAGCGCGTTGACGGTCAGCATGTTCAGGGACGGCGGGCAGTCGATGACGATGAAATCGTAGTCTGCCTCCACACTGGAGATCAGGTTTCTCAGCCTGTCTTCAGCGCCGTCTTCCTGCAGCAGGGCCACTTCGGCAGCTGTCAGGTCGCCGTTGGCCGGCAGGATGTCGACTCCTGCGGCAGAAGTCACGATGGCATCCTGCAGTCCAGCCTCACCCATCAACACTTCGTAGATGGAGAGTGTGAGTTCGCTCTTGTTGATGCCACTGCCCATGGTCGCGTTGCCTTGCGGGTCAAGGTCGATCAGCAGCACACGGCGCTTCGTTGCTCGCAACGAAGCTGCCAGATTCACGGAAGTCGTGGTCTTGCCGACGCCCCCCTTCTGATTAGCAATAGCAATGATTTTGGCCAATTGGCGATTACTCCGGATTCTTTGCCAGCAATTCTACGATGTGACGTTCTCCGTCACAGCCTGGGACCTTGACACTGAGCATTCTTCCCGGCGTTATCCAGGAGGGCAGTGATACCAGTTCTTCAGCAGGTAACTGGCCCTTCATGGCCAGTATTCTGCGAGGCTCAGCCGCACCATCGGATCTGAGCAAGTGCTGCGTCAACGTGACCATGTCCAGCAATGATGAAAAAGCTCTGGAAACGATGGTGTCGATGCGGCAGGTTTCCCTGAATGATTCGACACGGCCGTGATGGACTTCCACATTGGTCAAACCCAGTTGCAGCTTGGCCTGGAACACAAAGCGAGTTTTCTTGCCATTGCTGTCGAGCAACACGAACTGCTTGTCGGGAAAGCAGATCGCAAGGGGGATGCCAGGCAATCCGGGCCCTGTCCCGATATCGAGGATGCATCGGCCTGTCAGCATCGGCACAAGGGTCAGGCTGTCCAGCAGATGTCTGGACAGCATCTCTGACATGTCCCGCACACCGGATAGATTGAAGGTCCGATTCCATTTGAACAACAAGTCGAGGTAGGCCAGCAGCTGGTCCTGCTGCCGCTCGCTCAGGAACAGCTCCAGTTGTGCAAGTCCATCGCAGAGCGCGCTGCGGTATCCAGATGCCGTTTGCTCCATGTCCCGCAGGATGCTCCGTTCAGGCTGACTTCTTGCGAGCTGCGTCGTACTTCTTCAGGTAGATCAGCAATAATGAAATGGCCGCCGGTGTCATGCCAGGAATGCGACTGGCGCGGGCAATGGTTTCCGGTCGCGCTTTCTGCAGTTTCTGTTTCAACTCATTCGAGAGCCCCTGCATCAGCGAATAGTCGAAGTCCTCTGGCAGTTGCGTGCTGTCCTGACGCTTGAGCTTCTGGATGTCCTCTTCCTGACGATCGATATAGCCCTGGTACTTGATGTGGATCTCGACCTGCTCGCGGATCTGTCTTGCCGTTTCTACCGAAACGTCTTCATTCGGCTTTTCCTCACTGGCTGCCATCAGGAGTTTGTCGTAACTGAGCTCTGGCCGAGCGAGCAGGTCTGCAAGGCTGTATTCCCGGGACATCGGCTTCTCGAGCATGGCATTGATGCGTTCGGCTTTCTGCGAAGCAGGCTGAACCCAGACACTTCGCAGTCGGGCAAGCTCCTTGTCGATGGCATCGCGCTTGCGATTGAACTGATCCCAGCGCTCCTCGCCAACCAGACCGAGCTCACGTCCGATGCTGGTCAGGCGCAGATCCGCGTTGTCTTCGCGCAGCAGAAGTCGGTATTCGGCACGGCTGGTGAACATGCGATAAGGCTCGTTGGTACCAAGGCTGATGAGGTCGTCGACGAGCACACCGATATAGGCTTCGTCACGGCGCGGACACCAGGCAGGCTTGCCCTGTGCGGCAAGGCCCGCATTCAAGCCGGCCAGCAGACCCTGTGCAGCAGCCTCTTCGTAGCCCGTCGTGCCGTTGATCTGACCGGCAAAGTAAAGTCCTTCGATGAAGCGCGTTTCCAGGGAGTAATGCAGATCACGCGGATCGAAGAAGTCGTACTCGATGGCATATCCCGGTCGCGTGATATGGGCGTTCTCGAAGCCCTTGATCTGTCGTACCAAGGCAAGCTGGACATCGAAGGGAAGGCTGGTGGAAATGCCATTCGGATAGAGCTCATGGGTATTCAAGCCCTCCGGCTCGACGAACACCTGATGCGAAGTCTTGTCCGCGAAACGCATGACCTTGTCTTCAATGGACGGACAGTAGCGCGGTCCAAGTCCTTCGATGACACCGGTATACATCGGTGATCTGTCGAGACTGCCCCGAATGATCTCGTGACAGCGTTCATTGGTGCTGGTGATGTAGCAATTGACCTGACGCGGATGATCCTCAGCGCTGCCCAGATAGGACATCACGGGCGTCGGGGTATCGCCAGCCTGCGTTTCCATCACGGAGAAATCCACCGAGCGCGCATCGATTCGGGGGGGAGTCCCTGTCTTGAGACGCCCCACGTTGAAGGGCAACTCTCGCAGGCGCTTGGCCAGCGCGATGGAGGGAGGGTCTCCCGCACGCCCGCCTGAGCTGTTCTCCAGACCTATGTGGATCTTGCCACCCAGGAAGGTGCCAGCGGTCAGAACGACACGGCCGGCATTGAAGCGCAGACCCATTTGCGTGATGACGCCCGCCACCTTGCCATTGTCGACGACAAGATCGTCAACAGCCTGCTGGAAGATATCCAGATTCGGCTGGTTTTCCAGAAGGCTTCGAATAGCTGCCTTGTAGAGTGCGCGGTCTGCCTGTGCCCGGGTAGCTCGAACAGCTGGACCCTTGCTGCTGTTCAGGATGCGGAACTGGATGCCAGCGCGATCGGTGGCCCAGGCCATGGCACCACCCAGAGCGTCGATTTCCTTGACGAGGTGAGTCTTGCCGATTCCACCTATCGCCGGGTTGCAGGACATCTGGCCAAGTGTCTCGATGTTGTGTGTGATCAACAAGGTACGAACACCCATGCGGGCAGCAGCAAGTGCTGCCTCGGTGCCTGCATGGCCACCGCCTACCACTATGACGTCGTACGTTTTCGAGAAGATCATGATGAATCCGAAGAATGTGCCCGGGAACAAGGGCCGGACAGTATAAGCCCAGAACCTCAAATTTGAAGCGGAAAAATTCCGTCGCTTTTTCAGTTGTCAACAAATCAAAGAATACTTTTATACAAGTATGTAAAGAATAGAGATATAGATGTTGTTACTGATGATGGTGAGGCTGGATTCTGTTAACAAGCCTGATTTACTATTGAAAATCAATATCTTGGAAATATATAAAAGCGTTGATAGACCCTGCTGAAGCTCTTCGCAAACCCTTGGCAGGCTGTGTGTAAGGAAGATGCTTTTCCACAGGTCGCAGAGAACCTGACTTGCCCACTTGTTTGTCCAGAGGTTTTACCAGAGTTGTCCACAGGGTCATTCACAGGATCATTTGCCGATGCAGAAGCTTGAGAATATTCGCCCAAGCAGGTCGTCGACGGTGAACTCCCCTGTGATTTCCCCAAGGCTGGCATGAGCCTGACGCAGGTCCTCCGCCACAAGCTCTGGGGCCACACCGCTGGCCAATTGCAACGAGGCGTTTTGCAGATTTCGTCGCGTGGCCTCCAGAGCCTCCAGGTGGCGCCTGCGCGCTGTGAAACTCCCCTCCTCCGAAGACTGATAGCCCATGCACTGCTTCAGATGATCGCGCAGGAGCGAGATGCCTTCGCCCTTCTTCGCTGACAGATGAATGTTCACGAGCTTCTGGTCGCCAGCAATCGATTCTATATCCACTCTGGGGGACTGCTCTTGCAGATCGATCTTGTTGCTTATGATCGTGATGCGTGCCAGATCCAGAGACCTTTCCTTGAAGAAAGGGCCCATCTGCGCGAGGTACTCATGCACCTTGGCAGTGTCCAGTGTGTCATTTCGGGAATCGACCACCAGGAGAATCCTGTCAGCCTTGTCGATGGCATCCAGTGCACGTCGAATGCCTTCCTGTTCAACAGGGTCAGTACTTTCTCGCAGCCCGGCTGTATCAGTGACATGCAAGGGCATGCCATCGATGTTCAGGTGTTCGCGCAAGGTGTCGCGTGTGGTTCCGGCGATGTCCGTGACGATCGCGGCTTCCTTTTCGGCAAGGGCATTCAGAAGGCTGGATTTGCCGGCGTTGGGTTTTCCCGCAATCACGACTGACATTCCTTCCTGCAACAAGGCACCCTGTCGTGCCTTGCTGAAGATATCCTCCAGCTTGTCTCGAATTGATGTCAGTTTTGCAAGCGTGTTCCCTTCTGAAAGAAAGTCGATCTCTTCATCCGAGAAGTCGATGGCTGCTTCGATGTATACGCGCAATGTGACAATCGATTCCGAGAGATCTCTTACCAGTTTCGAAAACTCTCCCTGCAGCGTGCGAATCGCGCTTCGCGCTGCCTGTGCACTGGAGGATTCGATCAGGTCCGCAATCGCCTCTGCTTGAGCCAGGTCCAACTTGCCGTTGAGGAATGCACGTTCTGTAAATTCACCTGGTCGTGCCATTCTGGCGCCATGGGCAAGTATCTCCTTGAGCAGGGAATCCAAGACGAAATAGCCGCCGTGACCCTGGAACTCCAGTATGTCTTCACCAGTGAATGAGTGTGGTGCCCTGAAGAAGAGTGCAATGCCTTGATCTATGGCGGAACGGTTTCTGTCATTGAAGGCGCAGTAGTGCGCATGACGAGGTGTGGGAGTGAAACCGAGAATTCTTTCTCCGATTTCCCTGGAAAGAGGCCCTGATACTCGAACGACACCAATGCCGCTCTTCCCCGGAGGAGTCGCTATGGCGCATATGGTGTCGCTATCGAGAACGAACGACATGGCGGTGTCAGGCTTTCTTGGCCTCGTATTCCTTGTCGATCTTGCGTGTGATGTACCACTGCTGAAGGATGCCGAGCACGCTGTTGCACAGCCAATACAGCACCAGACCAGCAGGGAACCAGAGGAAGAAAACCGTCATCACCACCGGCATGAAGCGCATGATCTTTGCTTGCATGGGATCTGCAGGCGCGGGGCTCAGCAGTGACTGTGCGTACATCGACACGCCCATCAGCAAAGGCAGTATGAAATAGGGATCCATGACTGAAAGATCATCGATCCACAGCATGAAAGGTGCCTGACGTAATTCGACGCTCTCGAGCAGTACCCAATACAGCGCGATGAAGACAGGCATTTGCACGAGCATGGGGAGACAGCCGCCAAACGGATTGATCTTCTCCTTCTGGTAGAGCTCCATGGTGGCTTTCTGCAATTTCATCTTGTCATCGCCATAGCGCTCCTTGAGCTGCACCATCTTCGGCATGACGCGACGCATGTTGGCCATGGAGCGATAACTCGTGGCGGAGAGCTTGTAGAACAGACCTTTCACGGTCAAGGTGAGCAGCACAATCGACCAGCCGTAGTTGCCAACCAGTTCATTGATGCGCGTCAACAGCCAATAGATTGGTGACGCAACGAACCAGAGCCAGCCGTAGTCAATCGTCAGATCAAGGTTGGGAGAAATTTCTCTCAGCACGTATTGATCCTTGGGGCCTGCGTAGAAGGAAGCTTCCTGAGTGACCGTGCTGCCCGGCGCCACAGAGAATTCAGGACCGGTGAAACCCGCGATGTACTCCTGCGCATTTTGTGGACTTCTGCGCATGGAGAAGGTGTTGAGAGTGTCAGCGGAGGGAATCCACGCGGACAGGAAATAGTGCTGGCTCATGGCAATCCAGCCACCAGTGAGCTGATGCGGGGTGATGCCGCTATCGACGTCGGAAAACTCGACCTTGTAGTAAGGGTCATCCACGGACGTGGCGGCAAATCCAAGAAACGAGGACATGCCCACACCACCGACGCTGCTGGGATCCGGAAATGTGGTTCTGTTGATCTGACCGAACAGATTGGCCTGCCATACACTGCTGCTGGTGTTGTTGATGATGTAGCTCAACTTGATCAGATAACTGCCGCGCTCAAAGGTGTATCGCTTGGTGACCTGCACACCCTCTGTCGTGACGTGGGTGAGATCGACGTGGATGTTGTCTGAGGTCTCTGACAAGGCGAAGTTGTTCGCGCTCGCCTGATATACCGCCCGGCTGGTACTGTCGATCCCGTTACGACCAACCAGACCGCTCTTGGACACGTACACGCGCTGCGCATTGTTCTCGAGCAGGACGAACGGGTCTTCTTCCACATCGATCTGTCGCTTGTACTGCGGCAGAGTCACTTCGATGATGTCGCCACCGTTGCGATCCAGAATCACATGCAGGACATCAGTACTGACTTGAATGCGTGAACTGGCATCCGATATCGGCTGAACAGAAGCACCGCCTGCCACGTTTGGAACGTCGCTGGCCGGCGTGCTCACAGTGCCGGTTGAAGCTGGCGCGGCTGGGACATCGCTGACGCTGGTCGTGGGCACTTGAGTGACGGTGTTGTTCGCCGGGACGCTCGGATAGTCCTGTTGCCAGGCAAGCAGGAGCATGTAGGACACGACCGCGAGGCCGCCAATCAGGAAGTATTTGAGGGATTCCATTTTCTTAGGGTGTTATCTCGGTGACCTGGAGGGTTCTGTGGAAAGTGGTTTGTCTGGAACGAGGTCGACACCCCCTTCGTGCCAGGGGTGGCATTTCAGAATTCTTCTGGCACCCAGTTGCACACCACGAGCCAGCCCGTGCTTCTCGATGGCTTCCTGAGTGTAATGGGAACAACTGGGATAGAAGCGGCACTGGCGGCCAATCAGCAGGCTCAAGGTGAGCTGGTAGACGGTAATCAGCTTGATGGCGATTCTGTCCAACATCTATTAGGCCTCGCAAGGCATGGATCGTCCGGATTTCTGGATCAAGTCCCGCCAGAGCTTGTCGATTTTCTGTCGAAGGTCTTCGTTGCTCAGGGTGCCGATTCCGCTGCGGGCTAGGATAACGATGTCCACTGCGGGGAGCAAACCTTGATTGTGCCGGAAAGATTCACGAAGAATGCGCTTAATACGGTTTCTGTCGACAGCGCGTCGGACATTCTTTTTTGCTACCACTAGGCCGACACGGGTGAACGCGCCATTGGCAGGGAGGGCGAGAACCAGCAGATGCTGGCATGAAACCTTGTAACGAGCTTGCTTGAAAACAGGCTGGAAGTCCGAAGCGCCCAGTAGTCGCCGGTTCTTGCCAAAACTCAAGTCAGGCACAGGATCTACAATGGAGGGCACTTCGAGCTGTGAGGATTGTTCGCTTACGCAGTGAGCTTGGCGCGGCCACAGGCACGACGACGCTTGATCACGAGTCTGCCGCCCTTGGTTGCCATGCGAGCGCGGAAGCCGTGAGTGCGGGCGCGTTTCAGAAGGCTTGGCTGAAAGGTTCTTTTCATGATGATTCCCAGTGATAGCTGTGATAGTGGGTCGGATCCAAAAGGAGCGCGAATTCTAGATGTTTAAACTTGGCATTGCAATTGAATTCCTGAGCCTTTTGATGAGGCTATCGTTGTGACTTGAGCCTGGCACCCCCAGTGCTTGCTGCGAGCTAAGCCGGATTCGACAATACCTGCTTGATAACAAGTTATCCACAGGTAGTTAAGTGGGCAGCCTGCCCGACAAAAATCCGCATTTTTCCCGAGAAAAACGCGCCAATAAAACATAACACATTGATTTTAAATAGATAAAAACCGCTTAAAATTAGGACCAAAAGCCTTGTCTTGTGTGGATAAGTCTGTCTTCAGAGGCTAGAATCGTTGCTCAGTCTCAAAAAAGAATATCCATTGAAGGGTAAGCAAAGCGTGAACTCGGCGTACTGGCAAACTTGCGTAAACTGTCTCAAGAACGAACTCCCCGCCCAACAATTCAACACCTGGATCAGGCCCCTGCAGGCGGAAGCAGGCTCGAATGAACTGCGTCTCTATGCACCCAACAGATTCATTCTGGACTGGGTCAAGGACAAGTTCCTCGGTCGCATCCAGGAATTGCTGAAGGAGCAGGCCCCGGACAGCGCCGTGCAGCTTGTGTTCGAAGTAGGAGAAAGACACCCCACCGCTGCTGCGCCAGTTGCGTTGTTGCCGGTTGATTCTGAAGAGCATCCCGTCAGGCTGTCCAGGCAGTCTTCTTCCGCCCCGGAGTCCGAGCCTGCCCTGCAGGAGCAGAAAGCCCCGCCCTCGGGTAATTCCGGCAAGACATCCTTGATTCGGCGGACCTCCCGGAACATGGAAGTCATCATTGACGGCAAGCTCAGACACAAGGGAAGTCTGAATCCCGAGAATACCTTCGACAACTTCATTGAGGGCAAATCCAACCAGCTCGCGCGAGCAGCCGCCATGCAGGTCGCAGAGAACCCTGGTGGAGCCTACAACCCCCTCTTCATTTATGGGGGCGTGGGTCTAGGCAAGACACATCTCATGCATGCGATTGGCAATTATCTGGTAGAGCGCAAGCCGGATGCCAAAGTGGTCTACCTGCATTCCGAAACCTTCGTTGCGACCATGGTGACAGCGCTGCAGCTGAATGCCATCAATGAATTCAAGCGTTACTATCGTTCGGTGGATGCCTTGTTGATTGATGACATCCAGTTTTTTGCTGGCAAGGAGCGCTCTCAGGAAGAATTCTTCCACACGTTCAATGCCTTGCTGGAGGGCGGCCAGCAAATCATCCTCACAAGCGACAAATACCACAAAGAAATCAACGGGTTAGAGGAGCGGCTCAAGTCTCGCTTCGGTTGGGGTTTGTCGGTAGCCGTTGAGCCCCCCGAGCTGGAAACCCGAGCAGCGATCCTCATCAACAAAGCCGAACAGAGCAATGTCGAATTGCCCGCGGAAGCTGCGATGTTCATCGCGCAACGCCTGAGATCACATGTCAGGGAATTGGAAGGCGCTCTGAAAAAGGTGATTGTGCATGCTCGGTTTGTGGGTCGCCCTATAGACTTGGAACTGGTCAAGGAAGCTCTCAAGGATCTGTTTGCATTACATGACAAGCTCGTGACCATCGACAATATCCAGCGCTCCGTCGCGGAGTACTACAAGATCAAGATGTCGGACATGCTCTCCAAAAGGCGTAACCGCTCAGTGGCACGCCCCAGGCAGATGGCGATGTGCCTTTCGAAGGAGTTGACGAATCACAGCTTGCCGGAGATCGGCGACGCCTTTGGAGGCCGAGATCACACCACGGTGCTGCATGCGTGCAAGCAGGTGAAGAACCTTAGAAGCACTTCGCTCGATTTCTCGGAGGACTACAACAATCTTCTGAGAGCGCTGGCAACCTGATACCGGATACAATAGATTCCGTCTGGCTGAAGCCCATTGACAACAAATTAATGACAGAGTGTAAAAGCATGCATTTTTCAATTTCCAGAGAAGCAATACTCAAGCCTCTTCAATTGGTTACCGGTGTGGTCGAGCGTCGCCAGACCCTCCCGGTTCTTTCGAATGTCTTGCTGTCTCTCGGGTCGGATTCGCAGTTGACGATCACGGGCACAGATCTTGAAGTGGAGCTCAGTGGCAGGATCACCGTGAGTGGCCCGTCCCAGGCTGGAGACATCACGGTCCCAGCCCGGAAGCTCGTGGATATCTGCAAGTCATTGGCGGAGGACGCTGTTCTCGAGTTTTCCGTGGATGAAGGGAAAATGGTCATAAAGTCGGGCCGCAGCCGTTTCAGTCTCGCCACCCTGCCCGCCACGGAGTTTCCTGTTACAGAGGAAGAGCCCGGGACCTGTGAGCTTACTCTTTCTCAGTCGGCATTGAAGGCATTGCTGGACGGGACTTCCTTCGCCATGGCGCAACAGGATGTGCGTTACTACCTGAATGGCATGTTGTTTGAGGTCACCTCCAATCATCTGCGGGTTGTAGCAACAGATGGCCATCGTCTCGCCATGCAGACCATGCCAGCGCAGGCGAATGTGGATTCGCCTCTGCAAGTCATTCTCCCTCGCAAGGGGGTGATTGAACTTGCGCGTTTGCTGACTGGCGAGCAGGAATCTGTGGCAGTGGTTTTTGGCAGAAATCATGTCAAGGCCCGGACTCAGGATTACACGTTCACGTCGAAGCTTGTTGATGGAAAATTCCCCGACTACAACCGTGTGCTTCCCAAGGGCGGGGACAAACATGTTGTGGGAGACCGCCAAGAGCTCAAGCTTGCCTTTGCCCGCGCATCAATTCTCTCCAACGAGAAGTACCGTGGCGTTCGTCTGCTCCTGTCAGAGGCAGAGATTCGCATACTGGCAAACAATCCTGACCAGGAAGAGGCAGAGGAGTCTGTTTCCGTGGATTACAGCGGAGAGCCGCTGGAGATTGGTTTCAATGTGAGTTACCTGGTCGACGTTCTTGGCGTACTGTCGTCCGAGCGCGTGAAGATCAGTATGCATGACTCCAATAGTAGCGCCCTGCTCGAAGCAGCGGGTGGCGATGGGGATGCGCTTTACGTCGTCATGCCGATGCGGCTCTGATTGTCGTTGTGCACGCCAATCCGCCCGAATCCACTAGTGCCAGGCCAGCATGAATACGTCCACGATTCGACGGATTGATGTGCGAGCCGTGCGGAATCTTTCCTCCGTTCAGTTGGCGCCGTCGAACCAGGTGAACGTGCTTTTTGGTTTGAATGGCAGCGGCAAGACCAGCCTTCTTGAGGCCATCCACTATCTTGGGCTGGGTCGCTCGTTCCGCAGCCAGCGAGTGGATGCCATGATTCAAACGGACCATCCTGAAGGCACCGTGTTTGCTGAGCTCGATTCGGGAATCACCATTGGCGCTAACAAGAAACGGGCCGGCGGTCATCTTCTCAAGCTGCGTGGCGAGCGTCAGTCGAACTGGATTGAAACAGCGCGCACACTCCCTCTTCTGCTTCTCAATTCAGATAGCTTTACGTTGCTGGACGGAAGCTCCAAAGTCCGGCGCCGGTTCCTCGACTGGGGAGTGTTCCACGTGGAACACGACTTTTCCGCACATTGGCGTGGCGCGGCTCGTTGCGTCGCACAGCGAAATCAGCTTCTCAAGAGCAGGCTCCCGGACTCAAGACAGATTGACGCGTGGAACATTGAGCTTGCCAGCCATGCGAAACATATCGACGAATCACGTGCCTTGTACCTTGAGCGATTGATGCCCGTGCTTGAGAGCACGCTGTCCCGGCTGCTGCCAGTCAATGGATTGTCGATCAAGTACTATCGTGGTTGGGAAAATTCGGGCGACCTGCTCGATCTGTTGCGCGAATCCCTTGAGCGAGACCTTCGCTATGGTGCAACTCAAATTGGACCACACCGGGCAGACCTTCAATTTCGCATCGGAAAGCTTCGCGCCGAGGACTATCTCTCTCGCGGCCAGCAAAAGCTCTTGGTCATAGCGTTGAAACTTGCCCAAGGTCGCTTGCTCGTCGAGCTGACAGGAAGCAAGGTCATCTATCTCATTGACGACTTGCCTTCTGAGCTGGATGAGCGCAACCGTTCGCTGGTCTGCGGGCTACTAGAGGAGCTGAATAGTCAGCTTTTCATGACTTGCGTAGGGGAAAATGACCTCGACTTCGGCTGGAGTACCGGGGTCGGCTTGAGAAAGTTCCACGTGGAACATGGTAAAATAAGCGCGCTTTCAGGCCGCCACGAAAGCGCATGACTTGGCTTTACGCCGTGATCGGAATCAGATCCGGGTCTGACAAAAGAATGCACCGCCTGGCAAAAAATACAGGAACAGGAGAACTCGCATGGCTCAAGACACAACCTATGACTCATCCAGCATCAAGGTATTGAAAGGCCTTGATGCTGTTCGGAAGAGACCTGGGATGTACATCGGTGACACGGACGATGGAACAGGTCTGCATCATATGGTTTTCGAGCTTGTGGACAACTCTATCGATGAGGCGCTTGCCGGCTACTGCGATGACATTAGCGTGACCATCCATGTTGGAGAGACAATCACTGTTTCCGACAATGGCCGCGGCATCCCGACTGACATGCATGCAGAAGGCGTATCCGCTGCAGAAGTCATCATGACGGTATTGCATGCCGGTGGTAAGTTCGATGACAACAGCTACAAGGTATCCGGAGGACTGCACGGCGTGGGGGTCTCCGTTGTGAACGCCCTTTCAGAAGAGCTGAAGCTGACCATTCGACGTGACGGCAAGGTGCATGAGCAGAACTATGCACATGGTGTACCGCTTGCCCCACTTGCAGTTGTCGGCGAAACAGACGTAACAGGAACAGAGTGTCACTTCAAACCCTCCGCTGAAACCTTCTCCAACATAGAGTTCCACTATGAAATCCTCGCCAAGAAGCTGCGAGAGCTGGCCTTCCTCAACGCTGGCGTTTCCATTCAGTTGAAGGATGAAAGAACCGGCAAGACAGAACTTTTCAAATACGAAGGCGGCCTCAAGGCATTCGTCAACTACCTCAACACGAACAAGGCGCCGGTCAACAAGATATTCCACTTCAATGCGGAACGCGTTGAGGACGGAATCTCCGTTGAGATTGCATTGCAGTGGAATGACACTTACCAGGAAAACATCTTTCCCTACACCAACAATATTCCCCAGAAGGATGGGGGTACGCACCTTGCGGGCTTCCGTGCCGCACTGACCCGTGTCTTGAATTCCTATATCGACAAAGAAATGTCTGCGAAGAAAACCAAAGAGGTAGCGACCACAGGTGACGACGCTCGTGAAGGGCTGACCGCGATCATTTCAGTCAAAGTCCCCGACCCGAAATTCTCTTCACAGACAAAGGACAAACTGGTGTCTTCCGAGGTGAAGGTTGTTGTTGAGCAGGAAATGACAGCGCATTTCACCGACTATCTAATGGAGAACCCGCTGGAAGCCAAGGCCATTGTGAACAAGATGCTGGATGCAGCACGAGCGCGTGAAGCCGCTCGCAAGGCTCGGGAAATGACACGTCGCAAGGGCGCTCTGGATATTGCCGGGTTGCCGGGAAAGCTGGCTGACTGTCAGGAAAAGGACCCTGCCCTGTCCGAGATCTACATCGTCGAGGGTGATTCTGCGGGAGGTTCCGCCAAGCAGGGTCGCAATCGAAAGAATCAGGCCATTCTGCCACTCAAGGGCAAGATCCTTAACGTGGAGAAGGCGCGCTTCGACAAGATGTTGAGCTCCGCCGAGATCGGAACATTGATCAAGGCACTAGGCTGCGGTATCGGCAACGAGGAATTCTCCCCCGCCAATCTGCGCTATCACAGCATCATTATCATGACCGACGCCGACGTCGACGGCTCCCATATTCGTACACTTCTCCTGACATTCTTCTTCAGACAGATGCGGGAGCTGGTCGAGCGAGGACATATCTTCATCGCCCAGCCGCCCTTGTACAAGATTCGCAAGGGTAAGCACGAGCAGTACCTGAAAGATGATGAAGAGTTGGCCCGCTACCAGACTCACATTGCACTCGAGGGGGCGAGTCTGTTCGTGAACGCCGAGGCGCCGCCCATCAGTGGCGACGGGCTGGACATGATCGTCAAGCAGTACAACAGCACCTATGCCATCGTGAAACGACTGAATCGGCTTTACCCCAGTGAGGTACTCGAGGCCATGATTTTCACGCGGGAGCTGAGCGTGACAAATCTCGCCGAAGAGGCTGTCGAGGCGTGGGTGATGGAGCTGAGTGCCAGCCTCGAGCGCCTGCATCCCAAGGCGGCTGTCGGCTACCAGCTGTCGGCCAGAAAAGACAAGGAACGCAATATCTACCTGCCCCATGTCCGTCAGTCCTTCCATGGCTTGACCCGGGATTACCAGTTCAACATGGACTTCTTCAACTCTGGCGAATACAAGGCCATCGTCAAGCTTGGCAATACCCTGGCAGGCTTGATCGAGGAAGGCGCTTATGTTCAGCGAGGGGACAAGAAGCAGCCGATCAGCAGTTTCGCCGAAGCCTTGAACTGGCTGACAGCGGATGCAATGAAGGGCCACTACCTTCAGCGCTACAAGGGTTTGGGCGAGATGAACCCGGAGCAACTGTGGGAAACCACCATGGATCCTGAAAGTCGTCGCATGTTGCAAGTGACCATTGAGGATGCGATTGCAGCGGATCAGCTCTTCACCACCTTGATGGGTGACCAGGTTGACCCGCGTCGCGAATTCATTGAAGCGAATGCGCTGGCAGTACAAAATCTCGACATATAACAATGCGTTATGAAATCAAGAAGGCTTCTGGACGTCAGCGCGCATGACGTCCATGTTGTCCTGGACCCATGCGGCGAAGTCGTCTGTCACGTCTGAGGAGTCTCGGCCCTGCACTTCAAGCAGGGGACCAAAGCGAACGTGAATGGTGCCGGGCTTCTTCAGGATGCTGTGTGCGGGCCAGCAGTCAGCCGCGTTGTGTATGACTGGCAACACCGGAATGCCAGCCGTGACAGCCAATTTCGCGCCTCCTCGGCTGAAGGGCTTCACCACACCGGCCGGACTCCGAGAGCCTTCCGGAAAGATGACAACGGAAAGCCCCTCTTCCAGTCGCTTCCTCCCCTCTACCAGCAAAGTCCTGCCGGCCTCTCGCGGCTTGCTTCTGTCGATCGCGATGGGCTTCTGCAGCCGCATTGCCCAACCCCAGAATGGAATGCTCAGCAACTCTTTCTTGAGAATTGGACACACCGGCGACACAGCGTAGTAAAGATAGATGGTTTCCCAGGCACTTTGATGCGTCGAAAGCACGACCACAGGGTGCTGAGGGATGTTTTCAAGTCCTTCGATCCGATATCGCACACCACAGACCACCCGCAGCCAGAACAGGACGAAGCGACACCACAATGAATACACGACAAAGCGCTTCTTCAGGGGAATGAACCAGAAGATGATCATGCAAATGATCGCGGTCAGAACCGTGGCAATGAAGTACCCGGCATAAAACAGCAGAGAACGCACATAGTTCAACATGATGGTTGCAGCAAGGCTTCCTTGAACGCGTTCAGATCGGTGTGAATTTCCACGCCGGCAAGTTCGCTCTCGTCGCATGCCTGGCGTGTGAGCGCTCCCTTGCCGCTGAGCACCAGAACCGGCCTGCACCCGGCCAGTTTGGCGGCCAGCAGATCTCTCGCACTGTCGCCCACGAAAGGAGCACCCGAGACTGAAGTGCCAAATTCGCTTTCAATCTGTTTCAGCAAGCCAATACCCGGCTTGCGGCAATCGCATCCGTCGTCCGGGCCGTGCGGGCAAAAGAACACCCCCGCAATCTCACCCCCCTGCTCTTCCACCAGAGCGCACATTTTCTGATGCATGGCGGCAAGATCGAACTCGTCGAAGAGATGGCGGGCGATGCCGGATTGATTGGTTGCCACGGTCACCGTGTAGCCGGCCTTGCTGAGATCAGCAATGGCCTCGATGCTGCCGGGAATCGGAATCCACTCCTCGGGAGACTTGATGTAGTCATCCGAGTCGAGGTTGATGACGCCGTCCCTGTCGAGAATGATCAGCTTCAAGGACGTCTCAATTGCCTTGCAGGCAGGAAATATCGGCGACCTGCAGGAACAGGCTGCGCAACTCACCGAGGATGTTGATTCTGTTCTGGCGAACGGCCAGGTCCTCATCCATCACGAGCACACCCTCGAAAAAGGCGTCAATGGCACCCCTGGACCCCGCAAGCACCTCCAAACCTTCCGCAAAACGGCTGTCTGCAAACAATGGCGTGGCTTCCTTGCGGCACTTCTCGAGAGTTCTCACCAGGGCGTTCTCGGCCTCATGGCGGAGCAACGCCGGGTCAATTGCCCCTGTGTTCTGTGCACCGGCCTGCTTCTGCAGAATGTTTGAAACTCGCTTGTTGGCGGCCGCCAGCGCTTGGGCTTCCGGACGTCGGCTGAATTCATGCACGGCATGAACACGGCGGTGGAACTCGAGTGGTTTGGCCGGCTTGAGCGCGAGAACGGACTGGAACACTTCCACGCTGATGCCCTCGGACTGGTACCAGGCCTTGAAGCGCTCGAGCAGGAAGTCGAATACCTGCGTGTCGAGACCGGGTTTCAGGGGCAGCCCGGCATACCCACTGCAAGCGGTCTGAATACTCGCGAAGACGTTCAGATCCAGCTGCTTCTCGACAATGATGCGCAGGATGCCCAGGGCTGCGCGACGCAGCGCGAAAGGATCCTTCGAGCCCGTCGGTGGCTGGCCGATGGCGAAAAGGCCCACAATGGTGTCGAGCTTGTCGGCGATTGCCAGGACGCAGCCCGTCATGCTGGTGGGCAACTTGTCACCCGAGAATCGTGGCATGTACTGTTCATTCAGCGCGAGCGCAACATCCCTGGGCTCGCCGTCATTCAGCGCGTAGTAGTAGCCTGCAATGCCCTGCAGCTCGGCAAACTCAGACACCAGATTGGTCAGCAGATCGGCCTTGCCGAGCAACGCCGCTCTTCGACACAGCGCTGGATCAGCGTGCAGTTCGGCAGCCATGAATGTTGCCAGTGCCGCTACACGGGCTGACTTTTCGTGCACCGTGCCGAGTTCCTGCTGAAAGATGATGCTCTTGAGCTTCTCGGCCCGGGCTTCAAGTGAGGTCTTGCGGTCGGTATCGTAGAAGAATCTGGCATCGGAGAGTCGCGGGCGAATTACGCGTTCGTTGCCTGCAATCACCTGTGCGGGGTCGGCGCTCTCGATGTTGCTGAGCGTGATGAAGTTCGGCAGCAAAGCTCCCTGGCGGTCGAGCAGATAGAAACACTTCTGATGCGACTTCATGGACGAAATCAATGCTTCAGCAGGCACTTCGAGGAAGTGTCTCTCGAATCGGCCCGTCAGCGCGACGGGCCACTCCACGAGGCTGGTGACTTCTTCCAGCAGGTCTTCATCGATGACAACCGAGGCGTCAAGCTTCGCCCCCTCGGCCTCAACCAGCGAACGCACAAGTGATTTGCGCTCCTCGTAGTTCACCAGCACCTTTGCCGCACGCAGTGCTGTTTCGTAGTCCGCCGGCGTTGCAATGGCGACAGTTCCGGAGTGCATGAAGCGGTGGCCACGCGACTGATTTCCGGCCGTGATTCCGAGCACCTGCGCGGGGATGATGTCTGAACCGAACAGCATGACCACCCAGTGTACGGGCCGCACGAATTCGTCACGGGTTGAGCCCCAACGCATCTTCTTGGGAATCGGAAGACCTGCCAGCGCCTTTGCGATCATGTCAGGGAGCAGCGTTGAGGTCAGCGTTCCCTTGGCCAGACTGCGAAACACCAGCTTGACGGTGCCGTCTTTCTCTGCCTGTTCCAGGTTCTCAAGGGCCACGCCGCAAGAGCGTGCAAAGCCCAGTGCTGCTGGCGTGGGCTTGCCCGCCGCGTCAAAGGCCGCAGCAACCGCAGGGCCGGTCTTCTCGACCAGCTTGTCCGGCTGTGACTCGATCAGACCCTGGGCACGAACAGCCAGTCTTCGTGGGGTTGCAAAGGCTTCGATCTTGTCGAAGGTCAGGCCGGCACTTTCCAGAGCGGCACGCGTGTTGGCAAGAAAGGCCTCCGACAAAAGCCGCAGTGCCTTGGGGGGAAGCTCTCCAGTGCCGATCTCTACCAGAAAATCTCGTTTAGTCATGGTGTGCTGTGAGCTCTCAATCCAGATATTGTTGGCGCAACTCGGGCGTGGCAAGGGGGAAGCCCAGCGCCTTTCTGCTCTCGAAGTAGGCTTCCGCCACCATGCGCGACAGCGTCCGCACGCGCAGGATATAGCGTTGACGCTCTGTCACCGAGATGGCGTGACGTGCGTCCAGAAGATTGAAGTAGTGAGAAGCCTTCAGCACCTGCTCGTAGGCTGGCAGTGCGAGTCCACGTTCAATCAGGCGCTGACATTGCTGCTCGCAATCGGAAAAGTTGCGGAACAGGATGTCCACATCGGCATGTTCGAAGTTGTAGGCCGACATCTCCACTTCGTTCTGCTTGAACACATCACCGTAGGTGACCACGCCGTTCGGACCCCTGGTCCAAACGATGTCGTAAATGCTGTCCACGCCTTGCAGGTACATCGCTATCCGCTCGATGCCATAGGTGATCTCGCCGCTGACTGGGTGACACTCGAGGCCGCCAACCTGTTGAAAGTAAGTGAATTGCGTCACTTCCATCCCATTCAGCCACACTTCCCAGCCAAGACCCCAGGCCCCCAGCGTCGGAGATTCCCAGTTGTCCTCGACGAAGCGGATGTCGTGAATTCGTGTGTCGATACCGAGACTGGCCAGAGACTCCAGATACAGCTCCTGGATATTGGCCGGAGAGGGCTTGAGAATCACCTGGAACTGATAGTAGTGCTGCAGGCGGTTCGGGTTCTCGCCGTAGCGACCATCGGTTGGACGTCGGCTGGGTTGCACATACGCCGTGTTCCAGCTCTCCGGGCCTATCGCTCGCAGAAACGTGGCAGGGTGGAATGTACCGGCGCCCACCTCCATGTCGAGGGGCTGCATCAGCACGCAGCCCTGATTTGCCCAGAACTGCTGAAGGGCAAGAATCAGGCCTTGAAAGGTGCTCAAATCGGGTCGCATATCGGTGGCAAACAAGAAAAAGCTCCGGAGCATGTTTTTTGGAAGGCCGCGATTATCCTTGATTCTTCAATCAATATCCATACTTACGCCATTCCTGCGGGCCAACCGGGTTTTGCCGCTGCCACTGTGCTGGGGTAGAATCCGGGCTCGAAGATCCGGCTCGTCGTACGCGTTTCGAGCCTTCCGGCCCCACCCCGGCAACAGGCAGGAGTCCGCAAATCCAATCCATCAAGGTCTGGCTGCTCAAGCTCATGCTGCGCATTGGCGCCCTGCTGCCATTGCGCTGGGCACATGCGCTGGCGACTCCATTGGCAACGCTGGTCTGGCATTTCTCCGCGGATTCGCGCCGTATCACCCTGCGCAATCTCGCCCTGTGTTTTCCGCAATTGTCGGAATTCGAGCGTGAGCAACTGGCCAGAGCCAGCATTCTCGAAACCGCCAAGTTCGCCTGTGAACTGGGGCGCGTCTGGGTCCGCTCCGTCGATGAGGTTCTCCAGAGCATTGTCGAAGTGAGTGGTCAGGAAGTTCTGAATCTGGCACTGCAGCAAGGCAGGGGTGTCATCGTCCTGGCCCCCCACATCGGGAACTGGGAGCTTTGCGGCCTGCACCTGGACCGACAGGCCGCTACCACTTACCTGTACCGTCCCCCAAAGCTGGCTGGGTTCGAATCCGCAATGGTTTCCTACCGCGCGCGCGCGGGCGCACAGCTGGCGCCGACGACACGCAAGGGCATCGCCATGCTGGTCAAGGCGCTGGAGCGTGGCGAGATCGTGGGTATCCTGCCAGACCAGGAGCCCGCACTGGACAGTGGCGTGTTTGCCCCCTTCTTCGGCGTGCCTGCGTTGACCATGACCCTCGTGTCGCGGCTCGCTGCAAGGACTCAGGCGGCCCTGGTGGTCATGTATGCGGAGCGTCTGACACGGGGCCGCGGATTCGCCATACGCATTGCCCCCGCTGGCCCCGGGCTCTCACACCCTGACGCGGAAGTGGCGGCGGCTGCCTTGAATCAAACGGTTGAGACTTGTGTGCGCGCCCTTCCGGGGCAATACCAGTGGGAGTACAGGCGCTTCAAGCACCAGCCTGATCATTCCAAGAATGCCCTGTATCGCTAGCGTCGCCAGAACATGGGCAGGAACAGCACCAGCAAGGTGAAGATCTCCAGACGCCCGAGCAGCATCGCGAAGCAGAGAATCCACTTGGCAGGGTCAGACAGCAGACTGTAATTCTGTGACACGCCCTCCAGCCCAGGCCCGAGATTGTTGATGGCAGCCCCAACAGCGCTGAATGCGGTCACCACATCCAGGCCTGTCGCGAGCAAGGCCAGCAGCAGCGCCAGAAAAACCATCACGTAGACGGCAAAGAAACCCCACACGGCTTCGATGATTCGATCAGGCACCAGCGTGTTGCCCAGCTTGATGGGGATGATGGAGTTTGGGTGGATGAGCCTCTGCACCTCCCGCAACCCCTGTTTCAGAATCAGCAGAATCCGGATCACTTTCATGCCGCCGCCGGTTGATCCCGCGCACGCTCCAACGATCGACGCATAGATCAGCATGTAAGGCAGGAAGGACGGCCAGTGGCTGAAGTCGTCGGTGGTGAAGCCGGTGGTGGTCGCAATCGAGACGCTCTGGAAAATGCCGTGCACCAGGGAGTCCGGCGCCGAATAGGTATTGCTGGTATAGAGCACGATGCTCGTGGCCGAAGACAGCAACAGCAGGATCCAGAGGTAGAACTTGAATTCTGGATCACCAAGGTACTGTCGCACGCTGTGCGTCCGCCAGGCAGTGAAGTGCAACGCGAAGTTGCCGCCGGCAATCACCATGAAGACGGTGGCAATGAGATTTATTGCGGCACTGTCGAAATGCCCGAGACTGGCATCGTAGTTGGAGAAGCCACCTATCGCGACGGTGGCGAAGCTGTGACAGATTGCATCGAAGGAGTTCATGCCTGCTGCACGAAATGCCAGTGCACACGCGGCTGTCAGCGCGAGATAGATATACCAGAGAGCCTTGGCGGTTTCCGCCAGGCGAGGCACCAGATTGTCGTTCTTCACGGGTCCGGGACTTTCCGCGCGGTAAAGTTGCATGCCCCCGATGCCGAGCATGGGCAGCACGGCAACGGCGAGCGCCACGATGCCCATGCCGCCGAGCCATTGCAGTTGGGCCCGGTAGAACAGCAATGATTTCGGAACGCTTTCAAGCCCCACGATGACGGTCGCGCCAGTGGTGCTCAGGCCGGAGATGGACTCGAACACGGCATCCGTGATCGAAAGAGGCAGTTCTGCCGAGAAATAGAATGGCAGTGCGCCGAAGGTGCCCAGTACGGACCAGAACAAGGTCACGATCAGGAAGCCGTCGCGGGTGCGCAGCTCCTTTGCCGCGCGCCAGGTCAGCAGCCAGAGAATGAACCCCATGCTGAAGGTGATGAACAGTGCGGTGCTGAAGGAAGACAACTCGTCGTCGCTGTAGATCAGCGAGACGATGATCGACGGCAGATAGGCCAGCATGCTGAAGAGCATCAGCAGCACACCCAGGATCTTGGAAACGACGCTCAGATGCATAGTGGTATCAGAAGAAGGTCAGCCCAACCTGGAAAAGACGTTCCACTTCGGGGATGCGGCGCTTGTCCACGAGGAAGAGAATGACGTGGTCCCCCGACTCAATGACGATGTTGTCATGGGCAATCAGCACTTCATCGTCACGCACGATGGCACCGATGGTTGTCCCTGGGGGCAGTTCGATGTCCTCGATGGCCTTGCCGACCACCTTGGAAGAATGACTGTCGCCGTGGGCGATGGCCTCCAGTGCTTCCGCGGCGCCACGGCGCAGGGAGTGCACGTTCACGATGTCGCCACGGCGCACGTGGGTGAGCAGGCTGCCGATCGTGGCGAGCTGTGGCGAAATCGCGATATCGATCTCGCCACCCTGCACCAGGTCGACGTAGGCAGGGTTGTTGATCAGGGTCATGACCTTGCGAGCCCCGAGGCGCTTGGCCAGCATCGACGACATGATGTTGGCCTCGTCGTCATTGGTCAGCGCCAGAAACACATCGGTGTCCTCAATGCTTTCCTCCAGCAGCAGCTCCTTGTCGGAAGAGACGCCGTTGAGAATGATCGTCTTGTTCAGTCGCTCGGAAAGATATGCGCAGCGTTGCGGGTTGTGCTCGATGATCTTGGTCTGATAACGCGACTCGACGGCTTCGGCCAGACGTGAGCCGATGTTGCCTCCGCCAGCAATGATCAGACGACGATAGGGTCGGTCAAGTCTGCGCAGCTCGCCCATCACCCTGCGGATGTTGCGCTGGGCAGCGATGAAGAACACTTCGTCATCGGCCTCAATGACGGTGGACCCTTCCGGCATGATGGCCGTGTCGCGCCGGAAGATGGCCGCCACCCGGGTGTCGACGTTCGGCATGTGCTCGCGCAGAAAGCGGATTTCCTGCCCGACCAGCGGGCCGCCGTAGTAGGCCTTCACCGCCACAAGCTGCGCCTTGCCCTCGGCAAAGTCGAGCACTTGCAGAGAGCCAGGCAGATCGATGAGACGCTCGATGTAATGGGACACCAGTTGCTCGGGGCTGATCACCACGTCGGCGGCAATGGCACCCGGCTCGAACAGACCTTCGGCAGACATATAGGAAGCAGAACGCAGCCGGCAGATCTTCTTGGGCGTCTTGAACAGAACCTGGGCGATCTGACAGGCCACTAGATTCACTTCATCGTTCTCGGTCACCGCGATCAGCATGTCGGCATCGTCACCGCCTGCCATCCGCAACACGTCCGGGTAAGAGGGCTGACCGACCGCCGTTCCGATGTCGATTCGGTCCTTCAACTCACGCAGCTTGTCGGCGTCCGGATCGACGATGGTGATGTCGTTGGCTTCGCTGGCCAGATTCTCTGCAAGTGAGACGGCGACGTGGTTCGCCCCGAGGATGATGATCTTCATCTAAGCATTGTCTCCGGATTCTTGCGCAAGCGCGCGAAGAAGAACCCATCGTGGCCTGCGGCATCGGGCAGCAGTTGTCTGCCGTGGGCGCATTCTACTCCCCACGCGGCGGGAATTTCCTCGTGTTTTGCGTCGCCGTGCTGCGCGAGGAAGCGAGCGACGATCTCTGAGTTCTCTGCGGGCAGGACGGAGCAGGTGGAATACAGGAGCAGACCGCCGGGCTTGAGACACGGCCAGAGTGCGCCCAGCAGTCGCAACTGCTGCTTTTGCAAGGCGAGCACCTGATCCTCCTGCCGCAGCAACTTGATGTCGGGATGACGGCGGATAATGCCGGTGGCGGAACAGGGTGCATCGAGCAGGATGCGGTCGAAGGCTTTGCCGTCCCACCAGGTCGAGGGCTCTCCAGCATCGGCGCACACGAGCGTGGCCTTCAGTTGCAGGCGATCCAGATTCTCCTGCACTCGCTCCAGCCGTCTGGCGTCGTTGTCCAGGGCTGTCAGACGTGAGAAAGGAACGTCTCGTTCCAGCAGATGGCAGGTCTTGCCACCAGGGGCGGCACAGGCATCCAGAAGGCTGATGTCAGGCGCCAGGTCGAGCAGATCCGGAATCAGCTGCGACGCCTCGTCCTGCACGCTGACGAGACCCTCGGCGAATCCCGGCAAGAAGGACACAGGCTGCGCCTGCTCCAGATAGACACTGCTCTCTGCCAGCTCTCCTGGTCGTGCTGCGCACTGCGCCAGCACCAGTCTGTCGAGATAGTCCTGCCTGGACACTCGCGAGAGATTGACGCGCAGTGTCATCGGCGGATGCTGATTGTTGGCCTCCAGAATGGACTGCCAATGACCGGGCCAGGCAGTCCGCATCGCTTGCACGAACCAGACAGGGTGGGAAAGACGCGCCGCGTCAGACTGTGCTGCCCGCGCAAGCAGCGTCTCACTGTCTCGCAGGAAAGAGCGGAGCACGGCATTCACCAGACCCTTGGCCCACGGCTTCTTCAACACCAGGGTGGCGGCGACGGTTTCATTGACGACGGCGTACTCGGGAACGCGCATGCCGTGCAGCTGGTAAAGCCCGCAGAGCAGCAGGCAGCGAATGTCCTGGTCCTTTCCCTTCAAGGGTTTTTCGAGCAATTGCGACAGGACGGCATCCAGCAGGAAATACCAGCGGCAGGTGCCGAAGCAGATTTCCTGCAGCAAGGGGAAGTCCTGGGAATCGTCATTCGGGCGCTCCAGCAAGGTGGCCAGGGAGCCCTGTTGCTGCAGGAGTCTGCTGAGAATTGAGGCGGCCTGTGCACGCAATTGCCCCGGCTTCATGGTGCAGCGGCAATCATGGCGTCGAACTGCGAACCGACTTCGAAGTAACTTCTGTGAGCATTGAAGAAATCGCGGATGCTCACCGCGTTCTTTCCGGGCAGCTGAATCTGAGTGATGTTCAGAGAGGAGTCGACGCATGCGACGCGCAACCCCTCGCGGTCTGCGCTGATGAGCGTGCCGGGCGTGTATGTCCCGGCAGCAGGCAGCACGGTCGCCTTCAATACTCGGATGCGTTCGTCACGGTACTGCGCAAACGCGGGCTGGCGCCCGACCATGCCGCGAATCTGGCGGTTGATAACACCGGCGTCCTGATTCCACTCGATCACTGACTCATGCTTTTCCAGCTTGGCGGCGTAGGTGCTGGCGCTGTGATCCTGCACTCTGGCATGCAGGATGAACTGTTCCAGATCGGCCAGTGCGTGCAGCAGCGCCTTGATGCCGGCCTGCTCCAGCTTGCTCTCCAGGCTGATGCGATCGTCTTCCTCCGTGATGTCGACCACTTCGGTGCACAGCATCGGTCCGGTATCCAGGCCCCTGTCCATCTGCATGATGGTGACGCCAGTGTGCGTATCGCCAGCCATCAGGGCTCGTTCGATGGGTGCCGCCCCGCGCCAGCGCGGAAGAAGAGAGGCATGAACGTTCACGCAACCCAGGCGGGGAGTTTCCAGAATGGCCTGCGGCAGAATGAGTCCGTAAGCAACCACCACCATGACATCGGCGTGCCATTGCGCGAGTTCACTTGCAGCCGTCTCGGTGCGCAGACTGTGTGGTTGAAGAACCGGAAGCCCATGAACCGTGGCGACCTGCTTCACGGCACTGGCCTGCAGCTGCTTGCCTCTGCCTGCCGGGCGGTCGGGCTGGGTGTAGACAGACACCACCTCATGCTCCGAGCGCAGCAGCGCCTCGAGGATGCCGGCAGCAAATGGCGGAGTGCCCGCGAAGACGATTCTCAATCTGCTCATAAATTTTCCGGAAGCGGACCAGACGACGCCTTCCGACGGATGTGATCCAAGAGGTGAATCAGGCGGATTCCTTGTGGGCAAGCTCAAGCTTCTTGCGAATGCGCTCGCGCTTGAGGCTGCTCAGATAGTCGACGAACAGCTTGCCGTTGAGATGGTCCATCTCGTGCTGAATGCAGGTTGCCAGCAAGCCGTCGGTTTCGATGACGAAAGGTTCCCCATGACGATCCTGCGCGTGTATGCGGACCATTCGCGGACGCGACACCGTCTCGTAGAAGCCGGGCACGGAAAGACAGCCTTCGTCATAGTCTTCGAGGGTCTGGTCTATAATTTCGATGCGAGGATTGATGAAGACGAGAGGCGTGTCCTTGTTGTCCGAAATGTCGATCACGATCAGCTGCTTGTGAATGTTCACCTGGGTGGCCGCCAGGCCGATGCCCGGAGCGGCGTACATGGTCTCGAACATGTCGTCGATGGTGCGCGACAATTCCGGCGTGAATTCAACCACGGGCGTCGCCTTGCGGCGCAGCCTCAGGTCGGGAAACTCCAGGATGTTCAGTATGGCCATATGCGACAAATACCAGCAAGCGCGAGAACTTAGGATTGAAATTTAAAACAGGACTGTGAACTGCTTCTAGTGCTGAGTATACCGTATTGCTAAGATACGGCACCTCTCCCAAACGAGCCGGATTGTAAATATGAACGCGTCAAGACTGAAGAGGCTCCTCCTGTCGTGTGTCTGTGTTCTGCTCGCCGGCATGCCGCTCGCCCCCATTCAGGCTCAGACGCTGGCGCTCGCCCAGGGCTCTCCCGCCACCTATGTGGTCAAGGAGGGTGACACGCTCTGGGATATCGCGTCGGTGTTCCTGCAGGAGCCCTGGCGCTGGCCCGAGATATGGCAGGGAAATCCGGAAGTCGAGGATCCGGATCTCATCTATCCCGGAGATGTCCTGCAGCTGATCGCAACGGCGGACGGCCCGCGAATCGTCATGGAGCGAGCCGGTCGACAGGTCGTCAGGCTCAGCCCCACAGTACGCGAGTCTCCCCTGCTCAATCCCATTCCCACCATACCGCGGCAGGCCCTGCAGGGCTTTCTGGTGGAAAATCGCATTGTCGACATCGCAGCGTTCGAAGCCGCGCCCTATATTCTTGCGAGTGCCACGGGCAATCTGATCATGGGTGCCGGTCATGAGGTTTTCACGAGAGGGGTCTGGCCGGGCACTGACACGGGTTTCGATGTGTTCCGGCTCGGTGCAACCTATCGCGACGAGCAAGGCGAGTTGATCGGGCAGGAAGCCATCAAGCTCGGCGAGCTCACCGTGATTTCCAACGAAGGCGACGGCTTGCGGCGCGCTCTCATCGTGCAGAGCGATGAAGAGCTCAAGGCGGGCGATCGCCTCCTGCAGCGCGAAGCGGCACGCCTGGATCTGAATTACTTCCCGCGCTCTCCTGATGTGACACTGGACGGCAGCATCATCGGACTGCTCAACAATGAGAGTCAGGCGGCGCAATACGAGTCAGTCGTGATCGACCTGGGTGTGACGGATGGCCTGAACGAAGGTGACCTTCTTTCCATACTGCGCAAGGGCAGTGTTGTGGAAGATGTCGTGGCAGGTGCACGTGTCAGCCTGCCGGCCACGGACATCGGTCTACTGCTGGTCTACAAGACTTTCGACAAAATGAGCTATGGCGTCATTCTCAGCTTGACCGAGCCCTCTGCAGTGGGAGACTTCGTCAGGACCCCCTGACCTGTTGAGGCCACTTTCTGCTTTGCATCAAGGATGATCAAAGGCATGAATTCCCAGGAGCTGTTTGACTGGCTCACATTGTTCCACGACGACGGCATTCCCTTGAGGCTGTTGCGAGAATTGCTGCTTGCCAGTGCCACGCACGGCGGTTGGAAGCAACTGCGGGAATCTCTCGCTGTTGATGACACTGAAGCCGAACGACTGCTGCGGCATGCCCTTCAATCACCTGCTGCGCGTGCTGCTGCAGAGTTGTCTGTCCGCTGGGGCGAGACAGCGGACAACCATCTGCTGGCATTGACCGATTCCCGTTATCCCCGGCTTCTGCGCGAAATTGCTGATCCACCTCCGCTGCTTTTTGTGCGCGGCAATGTCGATGCGCTGCAATTGCCGCAGATTGCCGTCGTGGGCAGCCGACGAGGCAGTGTCGATGGTCGTGAGAATGCAAGCTGGTTTGCGCGTGAGATTGCCGAAAAGGGGCTTGGTGTCTGCAGTGGTCTTGCAACTGGAATCGATACATGGGCGCATGCAGCGACGCTTGATGCAGGAGGCATCACCAATGCCGTTCTGGGTACGGGCGTCGACCGGATCTATCCACGCTCCAATGCACGGCTGGCTTCCAGGATTCTGGAGAACGGTGCATTGATTTCCGAGTTCCCGCTCGGCTATCCGGCATTGCCAGTCAACTTTCCGCGGCGCAATCGGATCATCAGTGGTTTGAGCGTCGGGGTGCTCGTGGTGGAAGCTGCTCTGCAAAGCGGTTCGCTAATCACGGCAAGGATGGCGATGGAGCAGAATCGCGAGGTGTTCGCCGTACCCGGTGCGATACGCAACCCCTATGCACGAGGCTGCCATCGGCTGATCCGGGAGGGAGCCACACTGGCGGAAAGTCCGGAGGATCTCTGGGGCTCGCTGAATGGCCTGCTAGAAGTGTCCAGCAGTGCCGCGGCAGCCTCTGTCAGAGGGGGCCAGCTTGACCCTGACTTGTTCCTGGCTGGCACATTGACCCCTTCCCAGCGTCTGTTGCTTGCGCAGTTGGGCTTCGAGCCAGCAAGTCTGGATCTTATCGCCGCTAGAACCGGTCGAGATGTGTTCGAACTGCAGGCGGAATTGCTCGCGCTCGAGCTGGCCGGGGCCGTTCGGGTGGAGGCTGGACGCTACGTCCTGCAAGCAGTGGCGCCCTTGCAAGGCCCATGAGAGTCCTGTAATTTCTCGGGCTCAAAATTTGCAAGCAGAGGTGCAAGATGTCCAGTCCATTCGTCGCGATTCTCATGGGTTCCGAATCCGATCTGCCCGTCATGCAGGGCGCCAGCGACGTCCTGTCAGGACTTGGTGTGCGCTGTGAGATGAAGATCACTTCCGCACACCGCACGCCGGCTGCGACACAGCAGTACATCAGTGATGCCGAATCCCGGGGTTGCGCCCTGTTCATTGCAGGCGCGGGACTGGCCGCTCATCTTGCCGGCGCCGTTGCCGCCCATACCTTGAAGCCGGTCATCGGCGTTCCCATCGACTCGGGGCCCATGCAGGGCATGGACTCTCTCTTGTCCACCGTGCAGATGCCGGCAGGAATTCCAGTGGCCACCGTTGCGATTGGCAAGACCGGCGCCAAGAATGCCGGCTACCTTGCCGCCCAGATCCTGGCACTCCAGGACGCCGACCTGGCGCAGCGCGTTCGCGCAGAGCGAGAGCAGAAGGCAGCCAGCGTTCAGGCGCAGGATCGAGCTCTGCAGGAATCCCGCAAGTAAGCCGACAGAAGGAAACCACCACCTGCAGATACCGATGCGGTCTCCGGCAGGGCTCTGTGCTGAGCCAGCGGGTCAGCCCTCAACAAGCAGGAGCCAATCATGGCCAGCAATCCCTTGGAATCCGTCACCATCAGCGCAGTCAAGGACTACCTGCTCGGTCTGCAGGACGCCATCTGCAATCGACTCGAAGCCATTGATGGTCGTGCGCGATTCATCACGGATGCGTGGGAGCGAGACGCGGGCGGCAGCGGTCGCAGCCGCGTGATCAGTGACGGCGCCGTCTTCGAGAAAGGCGGTGTCAATTTCTCTCATGTCTTCGGTTCCAGACTGCCCCCCTCTGCCTCCGCGACTCGTCCGGAGCTGGCAGGACGTTCCTTTCAGGCCATGGGCGTGTCACTGGTGATACATCCGGACAATCCTTTCGTGCCCACGTCCCACGCCAATTTCCGTTTTTTCGTGGCGGAAAAGGAAGGAGAGCCGCCAGTTTGGTGGTTCGGTGGCGGTTACGATCTCACGCCCTATTACGGCTTCGATGATGATTGTCGCCACTGGCACCAGACGGCCAGGAATGCGTGCTCGCCATTCGGAGACCACCTTTACCCTCGCTTCAAGAAGGAATGTGACGAGTATTTCTTCATCAAGCACAGGGGTGAACCACGCGGTGTCGGTGGTCTCTTCTTCGACGACTTCAACGAGCCTGGCTTCGAGTCGAGTTTCGAGATGGTGAAGGCGCTCGGCAACAGCTACATCGAGGCCTATGCGCCCATTGTCGAGCGGCGTCGCGCAATGCCCTACAGCGAGCATCACAAGCACTTTCAGGCCTATCGGCGCGGACGCTATGTGGAATTCAACCTGGTCTACGACCGTGGGACTCTCTTCGGCCTGCAGTCAGGAGTCGGTCGGATCGAATCCATTCTCATGTCACTCCCGCCGGTGGTGCGCTGGGATTACAACTGGATGCCAGAGCCGGGAACAGAGGAGGCGCGTCTTTACAGCGACTATCTGCGCTTCCGCGAGTGGGTCTAGGAGGCTTCCGTGGATCGCTACGCCGTGGTCGGTCATCCCATCAGTCACAGTCGATCACCCTGGATTCACAGCCAGTTTGCGGCGCAGACCGCGCAGTCGATGCAATACACGGCAATGGATATCGATCCTGCGCAGTTCGAAGCTTCGATCGCCCGATTCTTTGACGAAGGCGGTGCCGGGCTGAACATCACGGTGCCATTCAAGGAGCGGGCCTGTGCGATGGCACAGCGACGCAGCGCTGTCGTCGAGGCCTGTGGTGCCGCCAATACATTGTATCTGGATGCTGACAGGGTTCTGTGCGCGGAAAATACCGATGGCTATGGATTGCTTCGGGATCTGCTGGAGAATCACGGAGCCCGTGTCACCAATGCACGCATACTGCTTCTGGGCGCGGGCGGCGCGGTGCGAGGCGTGCTTCCTGCATTGCTCGAGCAAGGCCCTGCTTACATCGGTATCCTGAACCGCAGTCACGACAAGGCCTTGCAGCTGGCAGGGCATTTCCGTGGCGACGTGCCCGTCACTGTCTGCGCCGCTGATCAGCCCTTCCCTGCCGCTTTCGACCTCATCATCAACGGAACATCCGCTGGTCTGAAGGGCGAGTTGCCTGTCATCCCTGACGGAGCCGTGCACGCGCAGACCTGGTGTTACGACATGGTATACGGCAAGGGTGAAACGACGTTTGTGCAGTGGGCGAAACAGGCCGGTGCTGCAAGGGCGATCGATGGCGTCGGCATGCTGGTGGAACAGGCTGCCAGGGCCTTCTCGATCTGGCGCGGAGTAAGCCCGCAAACCTCTGCCGTCATCACAGCCCTGCGCCGCGAGTTGTCAGTCTGAGGCCTGGACTCACGAAGCAGCAATCGAGCTCAGATGCCGGTCCTTCAGCTCCACGTACTTGCGTGCGGAATAACTGAAATAGGCCAGCTCCCTGTCTGTAAGCCGTCGAATCTGCTTGACCGGAGAGCCAACGTACAGGAAGCCGCTCGCCAGGCGCTTGCCCGGAGTGACCAGGCTGCCCGCACCAACCACCACGTCCGACTCCACAACCGCGCCGTCCATGACGATGGCGCCCATGCCAATCAACACGCGATCTTCAATCGTGCAGCCATGCAACATGACCTTGTGTCCGACGGTCACATCGTCACCAATCGAGGTTCCATAGCCTCCCGGATTGAAGGGTCCGTCGTGAGTGACGTGAATGACAGTGCCGTCCTGGATGTTGCTGCGGGCGCCGATCCTGATCTGATGGATATCACCACGCACCACCACCATGGGCCAGAAGGAACAGTCGGGCCCGGCGCTGACGTTGCCGACGATCAAAGCCGTGCTGTCGACGAAGGCCGTGGGGTCAATGCTCGGTGTGAAGCCTTCAAACGGGCGCAGGGGCATCGGACATTCCTTTTCTCGTGAAATTTTGCGGCTGGCTGGTCCAGCGCATGCATTACTATAGGCTTGGCCGCATATCTTGGACAGACCGGTATGCGCCACGACGACCGACAGTGAAACAGGGAGACGACGACATGATCACCAACCCATTGCTGCAACTCTCCAGCCTGCCTGACTTTTCCTCCATTAAGGCAGATCACATCGAACCGGCAGTGGTCACCGTGCTGCAGGCCAACAGAGAGCGGCTGCAGCAAGTGCTCAATGAGCCGCAGAACGCCTCGACGCCCAGTTGGCAAAGCCTGATGTTGCCCCTGGATGAGATGGAGGATGAGTTGAGCAAGGTCTGGTCCACGGTCAGCCACCTGAACGCCGTCAAGAATACGCCGCAGATTCGTGAGGCCTACAAGCTATGCCAGCCTCGCATCACGGCCTACTACACCGAGCTGGGACAGAACCGTGAGCTGTTCGCTGCCGTGCAACGGCTGGAGGAGCGCGCGGACGTGCTGAGTCTGGATCGCTCGCAACGCAAGATCCTGCGCGACTACCTGCTGGACTTCCGGCTTTCAGGGGTGGATCTCGAGGCGGATCGAAAGCGCGAGTTCGCTGAAGTCGAGGCAAGGCTGAGCAGCCTCTCCACCCTTTTCAGCAACAATGTCCTGGATTCGACAGCCGCATGGTCCTTGCACGTCAGGGACATGGACGAGCTGGCGGGCATGCCGGAATCCAGTGTGCATACCGCTGCAGAGCTGGCCGGCAAGCGTGGCAAGGAAGGATTCCTGCTGACGCTCGATGCGCCCTGCTACATCGCTGTGATGACCAATGCCGACAATCGCCAACTCCGCGAGCAGCTCTATACCGCCTATGTCACCCGCGCCTCGGATCAGGGCGGCCATGATCCGAAACATGACAATCAGTCGCTCATAGTCGACATTCTGAACAGCCGTGCGAGGCTGGCTGCTCTGCTCGGATATGGCTCATACGCCGAGGTATCCGTGGCCCGCAAGATGGCGCGATCGGTCAATCGTGTGAACGAATTCTTGCGTGACTTGTGTGATCTGGCGGTCCCGGCTGCTCGACGTGAGTATTCCGAGCTGGAAGCCTTCGCGCGGGAACACCATGGGCTGTCTGCCCTGGAAGCCTGGGACGTGGCGTACTACAGCGAAAAATTGCGCAAGCACAGCTTCGATGTCTCCCAGGAAGAGCTCAGGCCCTACTTCCCCTTGCCCCGAGTCCAGCGCGGGTTGTTCGAGATTGCGAGTCGGCTTTACGGAGTGGAGATCGTGCCGGACAGCGAAATGAGTCTTTGGGACGCGGGGGTGGATGCTTTCGCCATCAAGCGGGATGGCAGGACAGTCGCCCGATTCTATTTCGATGTCTTCACGCGGGAAGGCAAGAAGTCCGGCGCCTGGATGGCCGAGTGCCGTTCGCGGCGGCAGCTTGCGAACGGCGATCTGCAGATTCCCGTGGCATACCTGATCTGCAACTTCGCTCCCGGTATGGGCGGGCGCCCTGCCTTGTTGACGCACAATGAAGTGACAACATTGTTTCATGAATTCGGTCATGGACTGCATCACATGCTTACCGCAGAGACCTACCTGCGCAGTGCCGGGATCAACGGTGTGGCCTGGGATGCCGTGGAGTTGCCGAGCCAATTGATGGAAAACTGGTGCTGGGAGCCTGCCGCAATCGCACTTGTTTCAGGGCACCACGAGACCGGCGATCCGCTTCCCGCAGCCATGCTGTCGAGGATGCTGGCGGCGCGAAATTTCCAGGCCGGCATGAAGATGGTGCGCCAGCTGGAGTTCGCGATGTTCGATTTCGACATTCACCAGATGGTCTCTCCGATTGACAATTCCTCCGTAAATGAAGTGTTCCAGAGAGTGCGAGCACTGACTTCTGTGTACTCGGTGCCTGAGTTCAACAGATTCCAGAACAGTTTCTCTCACATCTTCGCGGGAGGGTATGCGGCCGGGTATTACAGCTACAAGTGGGCGGAGGTGCTCTCTGCAGATGTCTTCTCCCGCTTCGCGCAGACGGGTGTATTCAACCCCGCCACTGGAGAAAGATTTCTTGAGTCCCTCCTGTCTCGAGGAGGCGGGGCTGATCCCCTGGAGCTCTTCACCGAGTTCATGGGGCGCGAGCCGCAGATTGAAGCTCTGTTGAGACAGGACGGATTGTTGAGACAAAACAGCGAAATACGCGGCTAAGGCACTTGATCTAATTGTAAAAGTGTTGTCGATTTCGAGGGAATTCGGGTTGGCATTTTGAAATTAGGTTTCTTATAATGCCGGCGCTTCTATTACACCCGCGTGATCTTGAGCTGGATCAACATAGCGCTTGGCCTTTTCCAAGTAGAATCCGGCTCGCTGTATGCGGTATCGATTGAACAATCCTGTCTACAATCCACACAGATGGACGCTGAGTCGCAATCCCCGTGACTCTGCAGGCGTGGTACCAATCGTCGCTGTGATCTTGGCTATTGGCTCCATGCGAGAGCCAGAAAACAAAAGCAAAACCTTTAACTCTGCCTTTTCTAATCAAATGGAGACACGGCGAATGTTGCCTAAAGCAAAGCTGTGGTTAAGCCTGATCGGTGCCGCGACAATTCTGTTCAGCACCCAGATTCAGGCAGCCTGGGAGCTGAACATGCCCCGAGGCGTGACCCAAATCAGTAGAGACACGTACGACCTGCACATGCAGATCCTCTGGTGGTGCGTTGCCATCGGGGTCGTCGTATTCAGCGTTATGCTGTGGTCCATCATCAACCACCGCAAGTCGAAAGGCGCCGTTTCCGCCACTTTCCACGAGAGCACCAAGGTCGAGATCATCTGGACGATCATTCCGTTCGCCATTCTTATCCTGATGGCAATACCGGCCACTCGCGTCTTGACTGAAGCTTACGATGCCTCCGAATCGGAGATCGACATTCAGGTCATCGGTTACCAGTGGCGCTGGGAATACAAGTACATGCGACAGAATGCCGATGAAGAGGAAGTTTCCTTCTTCAGCATCATGAGCACGCCACGCGAGCAAATTGACAACCAGTTGCCAAAAGATGAGACCTATCTGCTCGACGTCGACAATCCGCTGGTTATCCCCATCAATACCAAGGTTCGCTTCCTGGTGACCTCCAATGACGTGATTCACGCTTGGTGGGTGCCTGACTTTGCCGTCAAGAAGGATGCAATTCCCGGTTTCATCAACGAGACCTGGACCATCGTGGAAGAGCCCGGCATATACCGTGGTCAGTGCGCAGAGCTGTGCGGTATCGAGCACGGCTTCATGCCGGTCGTGGTTCATGCTGTCGAGCGCGAAGAGTACGACGCCTGGTATGCCCAGAAGCAGCAGGAAGCCCGCACCACCCGCGAAATGGCGAACAACGTGGTCACCATGGAAGATGCGCTGGCTCAGGGTGAGCAGGTCTACTCGCGCAACTGTGTCGCCTGTCACCAGGCTGCCGGCACCGGGCTTCCCCCGGCGTTCCCTGCCCTGGCAGGCAGCGATGTCGTGAACGGCGACCTCGAAGCCAACATCAATCTGCTGATCAACGGCGTCCCGGGCACTGCAATGGCGGCCTACGGCAGCCAGCTGAACCCGATAGAGCTGGCCGCCGTCGTCACCTATATCCGCAACTCCTTCGGCAATGCCACGGGCGATCTCGTGCAGCCAGCCGCAGTGAATACACTTATTCAAGCAGCACAGTAGAGGACAGTAGAATAAATGAGCGCATCACACGACGATCATCATCACGGTCCAGCCAAGGGCCTGACGCGTTGGTTGTATACCACCAACCACAAGGACATTGGCTCTCTCTACCTGTGGTTCAGCTTTGCCATGTTCCTGCTCGGCGGTACCTTTGCCATGGTCATCCGGGCAGAGTTGTTCCAGCCGGGTCTGCAACTGGTTGACCCGAACTTCTTCAACCAGATGACCACCATGCACGGTCTCGTCATGGTGTTCGGTGCAGTAATGCCAGCCTTCGTCGGTCTCGCCAACTGGATGATCCCGATGATGATCGGTGCACCGGACATGGCGCTGCCGCGAATGAACAACTGGAGCTTCTGGATCCTGCCGTTCGCCTTCGCAATGCTGTCTGCCACACTGTTCATGGAAGCGGGGGCACCCAACTTCGGCTGGACCTTCTATGCTCCGCTCTCCACGACCTATGCCCCTGAAACAGTGACGTTCTTCATCTTCGCTGTGCACATCATGGGTGCCTCCTCGATCATGGGCTCCATCAACATCATCGCCACCGTGCTGAACATGCGCGCTCCCGGCATGACGCTGATGAAGATGCCGTTGTTCGTCTGGACCTGGTTGATCACGGCCTATCTGCTGATCGCGGTAATGCCGGTTCTGGCGGGCGTCGTGACAATGATGCTGTTCGATATCCACTTCGGCACCAGCTTCTTCAATGCTGCCGGTGGCGGTGACCCAGTCCTGTTCCAGCACGTGTTCTGGTTCTTCGGTCACCCCGAGGTGTACATCATGATTCTGCCGGCCTTCGGTGTGATCTCCGCGATCATCCCGACGTTCGCCAGAAAGCGCCTGTTCGGCTATGACTCCATGGTGTACGCGACAGCGTCCATTGCGTTCCTGTCGTTCATTGTATGGGCACACCACATGTTCACCGTGGGCATGCCAATCGCCGGCGAACTGTTCTTCATGTACGCCACCATGTTGATCGCCGTGCCCACAGGTGTGAAGGTGTTCAACTGGGTGGCCACCATGTTCCGTGGCTCCATGACCTTCGAAACGCCGATGCTGTTCGCGATTGCATTCGTGGTGCTGTTCACCATGGGTGGCTTCACCGGCCTGATGCTGGCCATCACGCCAGCGGACTTCCAGTATCACGACACCTACTTCGTGGTGGCGCATTTCCACTACGTGCTGGTGCCGGGTGCTGTCTTCTCCATCATGGCGGCCACCTATTACTGGCTGCCAAAGTGGACAGGTCACATGTACGACGAGCGTCTGGGCAAGCTGCACTTCTGGCTGTCCTTCATCGGCGTGAACATTCTGTTCTTCCCGCAGCACTTCCTCGGTCTGGCCGGCATGCCGCGCCGAATCCCGGACTATGCACTGCAGTTCGCTGACTTCAACTGGATCTCCAGTATCGGTGGCTTCCTGTTTGGCGCGTCCCAGCTGATTCTGCTGGTGGTCGTGATCAAGTGCGTGAAAGGCGGCAAGAAGGCGACAGCTCAGGTCTGGGAAGGCGCTCAAGGTCTGGAATGGACAGTGGACTCCCCTGCTCCTTACCACACGTTCACCACACCGCCTGACCCCAAGTTGATCCACGCCCAGTAAGCATCACTGAGAGAGGACTCTGGAAAATGCGTAACGAAACACCTGCTGCAGCAACAATAAGAATCGTGAAACGACTCCTGTTGGTAGTGGTCGGCATGTTCGGCTTCGGATTTGCCATGGTTCCTCTCTACGACGTGATCTGTGACATCACTGGCTTGAATGGCAAGACATCCGGTCGCTATGCACAGGCCGAGCCCGTCCCGGTCGAGGATCGCAAGATCACGGTTCAGTTCATGGCGCAGAACAGCGAGGGGATGTCCTGGTATTTCGAGCCGAATGATGCACAGGTCACTGTCAGCCCTGGCGAAGTCAAGGTTGTCAGCTACAAGGCCAGGAATCCCAATGCCTTTGCCATGGTCGGCCAGGCAATCCCCAGTGTTGCCCCCAATGAGGCTGCGCAGTACCTGATGAAGCTGGAGTGTTTCTGTTTCCAGGAACAGCCGCTTGCACCGGGCGAGGAAGTGGACATGGCGATCCGCTTCTTCGTCGATGAGAACATCCCAGAGAAAATTACAAAATTGACGCTGTCCTACTCGCTGTTTGATATCACGGACTACGAAATTTCCGGCGACGAGATTACGGCACGATAGCCTGACACAATCTGATCTTTATTGGAGAAAGCAAATGGCCAGTACCGGCTCCCACGAAACTTACTACGTACCAGAACAGACGAAGCTGCCGTTCTTCGCATCCATCGGTCTGTTTCTGACAGTGTTTGGTCTGGGTAATGTCCTTAACGATATCCAGGCAGCAGAGAGCACGGCGGTCTCCACCTGGATTTCGCTGATTGGCTTTACCCTGTTGTCGTTCATTCTGTTTCAATGGTTCAGCACCGTCATTCGCGAGAATCATGCCGGTCTGAACAGTGACCAGCTGAAACGATCCTATGTCTGGGGCATGGCCTGGTTCATCTTCTCTGAAGTGATGTTCTTCGCCGCGTTCTTCGGTGCGCTCTACTACGTCCGCAACTTCTCGGTGCCTTGGCTGGGCGGCGAGGGTGACAAGGCCATCACTGGCGAGCTGCTCTGGCCGGAATTTGAAGCAGCTTGGCCGCTGATCAACAATCCTGACAGCCAGCTCTTCACGAATCCTCACGAAGCCTTGAATGTGCACGAGTGGAGCGTGAGCTTCTTCGCGAGCTTCCTCCCCTTCTGGAACACGGTGATTCTGTTGACCTCCAGCGTGACCGTGCACTTCGCACACACTGCACTGAAGGCCGGCAATCGCAAGGGCCTGATCAACTGGCTGTCACTGACTGTGGCACTCGGCGTACTCTTCCTGATCCTCCAGGCAATGGAATACATTGAGGCCTACGATCATTACGGTCTGACCCTGGACTCCGGCATCTACGGCTCAACATTCTTCCTGCTGACAGGATTCCACGGCTTCCACGTGACGCTGGGAACGTTCATGCTGGCTGTCATGCTTGCTCGCGCCATCAAGGGCCATTTCAAGCCGGATGATCACTTCGGTTTCGAAGCGGCTTCCTGGTACTGGCACTTTGTGGACGTGGTCTGGGTAGGCCTGTTCATCTTCGTATACCTGCTCTGATTCAGGGCAAAGACACAGAGGGCATACAGCGTGGCGTGAGCCTCGACGTATGCCCTCTTGATTCGAAACTCCTGAAGAACAACAACACCTCCGCTGCTGTACTTAGAGCCAGGGTGCATCGAGGGCGAGTTGCCCGGTCATCAAGCCGATGAAGATGCACACCAGCATGATCACCGCCAGGGTCACACGAACACCCAGGGCATACAGCACTCGCTTCGAACGGCCCTTGTCCTGGTAGAAGAACACAAAGCCGGCAACCAGACTGGCGAGAATTCCAATCAGTAACAACACTATCAATGTCTTGAGCATGCAAACCTCTGCGGAGTGAATTTTGCAGGCATGATAGCAGACACCTCCAAACACCGGAGCGTCTGCAAGCACCGGGATCTGGCATGACTATCCGCTTCTCGCCTGGCTGGAAAATGACGCTGTTCACTGCAGCCTTGATGCCAATGCTCCTGACTCTAGGTTTCTGGCAACTGGATCGCGAAGTTGAAAAGAGGGTCCTCCAGGCCCTGCACGAGAGTCGCGCCACGGCGGCGCCTGCTCCGGTGGAGGAATTGGACTGGGCTGACGAGGATCTGTCCTTCCGACCTGTCTCGATGACAGGCACCTTCGACAACGAACGTTACTTTCTGCTCGACAATCGTATCCAGGACGGTCGAGTGGGCTACGAGGTACTGGCGCCATTCAACACTTCCACGGGACTGTCGGTCATGGTCAATAGAGGCTGGATTGCTCAGGGAGCGACACGCGAGCAACTGCCTGAAGTCGAACCCGTAGCAGGGTCGATCGACCTGACGGGGAGCATCTATATCCCCTTATCGGAACCGTTCCTCCTTGGCGATGAGCAGGAAGTGCAGACGGTCGCATGGCCGCGTGTTGTGCAGAAAATCGATCTGACAGCATGGAGTTCCCTGCTCAGCCAGCCGCTGCTGCCGCACACTGTTCGCATCAGCCAGGACAGCCCCGGTGCACTGACAGCTCGCTGGGCAACGGTCAACATGGAGCCGGAAAAACATCGCGGCTATGCAGTGCAATGGTTTTCGATGGCAGCAGCTCTTCTGCTGATGTATGTCTACTTCGGTACACGCCGAACCACACCCAAACCCAATGACGAGTGACTATGGACGCTAACCTGAAGAACAAGCTGAAACTCACCTTTCTGTTGCTGATCACAGCGCTGCCCGTCTCTCTGGCGACCTTCTCATTCCGGGACGCCATAGAAGAAGGCGCACTGAGTTCTACCGTGAACAAGGGGAATCTGATCAATCCGCCTGCCGATATCAGTGCTCTTGCCATGCGTGATCTGGAAGGAAAGCCGGTATTCAAGACCTTCGAGGAGGAAATCGCGGCACTTGCTCCGGGTGAGGAATACGAGATAAAGCCATGGCTCATGATCTATGTGAACGGAGCCAACTGCGACGCAAGCTGTGAAGAACGGATTCACTATCTGCAGCAACTGCATATCGCACTTGGCAAGAACATCCAACGAGTGCGTCGCTATTATTTGAACACGGATATGGCGCCATTTCCCGAGCAAACCGCCACCTACTTCCGCGAAGAATACCCGAGCATGGGGCTGGCCTATACAGAGCAGGAAACGCTGCGGCAGAACATGCTGGCTGCTGGTGTCACCCTGGACCCTGCCACACAATCCTACGTTCTACTGATCGATCCTGTGGGCAATGTCATGATGTACTACACAGAGGAGCACACCCCCGAGGAGATCATGACTGATCTGGAAACCTTGCTGCGTTATTCCAGCCTCGGATGAAATGAAATGGGGCCTGCATTGCAGGCCCCATTATTGAAGCAACCCTCGATCAGCCAACCCCTCTCAGTGGGACTCGGCGTGAATGACCGGCAGGGGCTCCGCATTCGGATCCATGCCGAAATACTCAACGCGAGCGCCAAAGGTGTAATCACCCTCCACGGCCATGAATCCGATCAGGAACAGCAAGGCGACGGGGGGGCCGAGAATTGTCAGAACCAACGCCATGCGTTCCCACATGACGTGCATGAAGATGGCCACAATGAAGCCGGCCTTCAGCAGCATGAATATGATGATCAGCGTCCAGCGCAGATAACCCTGGAACTCAAGATAATCCACCATATAGCTGAGTGCGCTCAGAAAGAAGAGCAGCAACCAGATCTTCAGATAGATTCCCAGCGGATGTTGTTGACCAGCTTCTGCGGACATTCCGAAGTCTCCTTACCAAAGATAGAAAAACGCAAAGATGAATACCCACACAAGATCCACGAAGTGCCAGTAAAGGCCGGTGATCTCCACGATCTCATAACCCTTCTTGTCGTAATCCCCTCGCGCCACCTTGCGTGCAACGATGGCGAGATAGATCACTCCGGCAGTCACGTGAAGCCCGTGAAATCCGGTGACCATGAAGAAGACAGAGCCGAACTGCGGCGCACCCCACGGGTTCTCCCACGGCCGTACACCCTCCGATATCAGCTTTGACCACTCAAATGCCTGCATGCCAACAAATGAGGCGCCAAAGGCAGCGGTGACCAGCATCAGGATGGCCGCCATCCGCTTGTCCTTGCGATAGCCGTAATTCACGGCCAGCGCCATCGTGCCGCTGCTCGTGATCAGGATGAAGGTCATGATCGCGATAAGAATCAGGGGAATCGGCTCGCCGCCGAAGAAGGACAGCGCAAATACATCGGTGGGAAGTGGCCAGGGCTCCGCCGTTGACATTCGCACCGTCATGTAACCCACGAGGAAGCAGGAGAAAATGAAGGTATCGCTGACGAGGAATATCCACATCATGGCCTTGCCCCAGGGCACATGATAGGTCTGCTTATCACTTGACCAGTCGTCTACCAGGCCGGGTAGCCCCTCACGCGGATTGGCGGAAGCCGCCGCTGCACTATGACTCATACCTGCACTCCTGAATTTGCATTGTCTTGTTATTGGTCAAAAACCTTCATGTGCTGAGCAGGACACCAAAGAGCAGCACCCACAGCAGGAGCAGAAAGTGCCAGTAAGTCGTGCACAACTCGATACTGAGCCGGACCTGCGCAGAATCCTGGCTGCTGAACATCCTGAAGCTCGTCTTGCTCCAGACCCACAGCCCGCCAAGAAGATGCACCGCATGCATTCCTGTAAGCAGAAAGAAGAAGGCACTGGATGGATTGCTGGCCACACCGAGATCACTGGAATTCAGCTGGAGCCAGACATAACACTGTCCGCCAACGAACAGGGAAGCCAGCACCCCGCCAGCCAGGAAAGCAGAACGCGACTGCGACATGAGTCCTCGGCGCGCAAGACCCGTTGAGCGCTGCAGAGCCACGCTCCCCAGAAGCAACAATACTGTGTTGACCCAAAGCATGGCGGGATCGGCCAGAGGCACCCAATCGCCGAGGTCCATGCGCAAGTAATACGTAACGGTCAGCAACGAGAAAATGACGCACACCACCACAAGAAACAGGGTCAGCGCTATCCGCTCACTCTCCTTGTTGAATGCACTCTCGGGGCCGGAACCCGTCACGGGGCCCTGGTACTCCCAGGGCTTTGACGTAACCTGCTTGTAAAAGCTCATGAGGCGCTCCTTCAGCCCTTATTCGGCTCGTGATCGTGGTCGTCGGAGACACCGAAATCCCCCGCAACGTTCTGAGGAATGAAATCCTGCGGATATCCTGGAACGCTGTAGTCATAGGCCCAGCGATGCACGACGGGCAGTTCCTTGCCCCAGTTGCCATGCTTTGGTGGTGTTTCCGGTGTTTGCCATTCCAGAGTGGTCGCCCCCCAGGGATTACCCCCGGATGGCTTGCCGTTCTTCAGACTCCAGAACACATTGATGAAGAACAGTACCTGCACAACCGCCACGAAGAGCGCGGCAATGGTGATGTTGGCATTGAGCGCCTGAGCAGACTCCGGAATGAAGTCCGTGCTGCCCATGGCGTAATAGCGACGTGGAACGCCGAGGAAGCCAAGGTAGTGCATTGGGAGATAGATGGCGTACGTTCCAAGGAAGGTGCACCAGAAGTGCAGCTTGCCCATGGTCTCGTTCATCATCTTCCCGGTCATCTTCGGATACCAGTGATAAAGCGCCGCGAACACCACCAGTACGGGAGAAACCCCCATCACCATGTGGAAGTGCGCGACCACGAAGTAAGTGTCAGAAAGCGGAAGATCGATGACGACGTTGCCGAGGAAAAGACCCGTGAGCCCCCCGTGGATGAACGTGAACACGAAGCCGATGGCGAAAAGCATTGGAGTATTGAGACGAATGTCGCCTTCCCAGAGCGTCAAGACCCAGTTGTAGACCTTCATGGCGGTGGGTACAGCAATGATCAGAGTCGTGGTGGCAAAGAAGAACCCGAAGTAGGGATTCATTCCGCTCACGTACATGTGATGCGCCCAGACTATGAAGCTCAAGCCGCCAATTGCGACAATGGCCCACACCATCATCCGATAACCGAAGATGTTCTTGCGGGCATGAGTGCTCAGGACATCCGAAACCAACCCGAATGCCGGAAGCGCGACGATATACACCTCCGGATGACCGAAGAACCAGAAGAGGTGCTGGAACAGAATCGGACTGCCGCCGTTGTAATCAAGCTGCTCACCGGCCGCCATGATGGCTGGCATGAAGAAGCTGGTGCCCAGCAAGAGGTCGAAGGTCATCATGATGGCACTCACCAGCAGTGCCGGAAATGCGAACAGACCCAGAACGGTTGCCACAAGAATGCCCCACACCGACAGCGGCAGGCGCATCATTGTCATGCCACGAGCTCTGGCTTGAAGTACGGTGGTGACATAATTCAGACCGCCCATGGTAAAGGCCACAATGAAAACACCCAGAGAAATCAGCATCAGGAGAATGCCCGTTTCATGACCAGGCGTTCCTGGCGTGATCGTTTGCGGTGGGTACAGCGTCCAGCCGGCCCCCGTCGGCCCTCCCGTGACAAAGAAACTGGACATCAGAATGAGCACAGAGAGCAGATAGAACCAGAAGCTCAGCATGTTGAGGAATGGGAACACCATGTCCCGCGTTCCGCACATCAAGGGAATCAGATAATTCCCGAAGCCGCCAAGAAACAGGGCCGTCAGAAGATAGACCACCATGATCATGCCGTGCATGGTGACTGCCTGATAATACGAACTGGGGTCGATGAGCGAGAAGGTGTCTGGAAAACCCAGCTGCAACCGCATCATCGCCGACAAGGCCAGAGCCACCAGCCCTACCAGAATGGCGGTTCCGCCGTACTGAATCGCGATGACCTTGTGATCCTGGCTCCAAATATATTTTGTTATGAATGTGTGTGGATCATGTAGTTCGTGATCCTGATCGGCCAGTGGTACATAAGCCATTGAGAATTCCTCCAGACAAACCTGCCCCAGTTCGCACACAGACAGAAAGCATCTCTATGCATCTCTCTACTTTTCCAAGCCGACATCAAGTCAACGCAGTGTGTTCAGGTAACTCACGACATCATTGAGCTGCTCATCATTGCGCATCGCGGTGGAGAAAGAGACCATCTGCTCACCGTAGTCATCCTCCGCATGTGCACCTCGGATGCCAGCCTTGAAATTCTTCAGCTGAGTGACGATGTACCAGTCACTCATGCGTGCGAGAGAGGGTGCATCCGTGGCCCAGCTTCCCTGTCCTTCGCGACCGTGACAGGCAGCGCAATTGGCGTTGTAGATGCTCATGCCGTTGGCGGGATCGCCGCTGATGGTGGCACTTGGAGAAGAGACAGGAAGCCGGCTGACATAAGCCGCGACATTGCGGATGGCATCGTCCGTCGCGAGCATTCCGGCCATGGGCGCCATCTGGCGTCCGTACTGATCGTCTGGATGCGCGCCGCGAACACCTTGCTGGTAATACTTGATCTGGCGTTCTATATACCAGGCTTGCAGACCATTGAGCTTGGGCGCATTCAATGCCTGATTACCCTCCCCCTGCTGTCCATGGCAACTGGCGCAGACGGCATATTGCTGCTGACCTGCAGTGGCATTGGGGGCGTTGCGAGACGCGAGTTGCGCGAAGGTCGGCTGACCTGCAAGCCAGGCATCGTATTCCGCCTGCTCGGCCACCACGATCTGGCCACGCATGACGTGGTGGCCGATCCCGCAAAGCTCCTCACACAGGATGTCGAAGCTGCCAGTCACCGTCGGTGTGAACCAGAGGTAAGTGACCATGCCGGGGACCATGTCCATCTTCACGCGGAACTGTGGCACCGTGTAGTTGTGAAGCACATCCTTGGAGCGCAGCAAGGCCTTCACCGGCTTGCCGACAGGAAGGTACATCTGCGGATCCTTCACCAGGACGTCGTCCTGCCCATCAGGGTCTTCCGGATTGATTCCAAAAGGGTTTTCCTCGCTGATGAAACGAGTCTCAACGGTGCCAAGGCGACCATCAGCGCCCGGATAACGATAGCTCCACTGCCATTGCTGACCGACAACCTCAAACTCAGCGGCCTCTTCGGGAACTGACACAAAGCTCGCCCACACAAACAGACCGGGCGCGAGCATTGCAATCACACCCAGCGAAGTGGCAGCCGAAAGACCAATCTCCAGGCGGGAATTCTCGGGCTCGTACACCGCCTTGTGGCCATCCTTGTGTCTGAACCGGTACACGCAATACGCCATGAACAGGTTCACCGCCACAAAGACAGCTCCTGTGACCCAGAAAGTCAGGTTGATCGTGAAGTCGATGCTTCCCCAGTTCGATGCAATCGGCGTGAACCACCACGGGCTTACCAGATGGAATACGACCGAGCCGACGACCAGAATAACCAGCGCAACTGCTATAGCCATGACGGGACAATCCTTCTTAGACAGGGGTAATGGTCAGGAATCAGCGACAGAGGCTGCACGCAAAGAGCAAGGTGAAAGCAGTGGGCGCAAAGCCTTTTTCGAGGACGAGCGAAAACTTCGCGCAAAAACACGGCGAGCTGTGAGGGCTCACGGGCCAGGGAATGGAACTCTTGGTGTGTCATCGCCAGGCCCGGCCTTGTGCGCGGGTTGGCGACTCTTTCGTGATACTGCCAGCAAAAATCCAGTGTTTGTGGTGTTTGCTTCGACTAACAAAGTCACGCAGTTGACTACGAACGGAACAGATAATCGCGTTCACAACGTCGTTCCCTCCTTTATTATTATTAAACGGATGGGCATTCAACGTCATACACAAATCGTCGACCCTTGAAAATCGTGTGGAATTTTCAAGGTTTTTGGATCGTATATTATTGGCTATTTGACCGCAAGCGCTTTTCTTGACCCTTCATGAGGCGCAAGAATCGGCACAATCGTTCAAGGAAAAGACAAAAGTAACAGTCTTCCGGCATCTGCGAGAGATGCCGGAAGCCAGAAAAGTCCCTTTCAAATCAACTGACTTTCAGTTCAGCGAAAGGATTGAGGAAGCTGGAGTCGACGGCAGCCAGTTGTCCCTCAGGATGACGGGACGCCATCATCTGCTTGATACGCTCTTCCTGATCCATCTTGGCATAGATGAGGATCACGTACTTGCCAGCCTCGATTTCGTCGTGGAAAGCCGAGATCTTCTTGTTCTCGCTCGCGACGCCGACAAGTCCGCCGACCCAGGCGCCAAAGCAGCTCAGGACAAAAATCATCGCGGCATAAGCGAGCAACGGGACATCTGGACCAAAGAGTTCAGCCGTCATGCTGACGCCGGCAAGCGCAAGTCCTGCGACAAAACCGCAAGCCGCACCGATCAGGCCGTCACGGACAAGATCAAGGGTTTCGAGATAATTGCTGGAATGAAGCCTGGTTCTGGCAAGGCCACCTTCGTCCTTGCTGACGATATGAAGGAACCAGTCATCGACGCCTATTGCATGCAGGTCATCCGAAATTTCCTGCGTGCTCTTCAGGGTGGGTGATATGTAGTAAATGCACTTCATGATCAATCTCCTGCTTTTTCTTGATGTAATTCACGCTGAAATATTCAACTTCTTTTACTCCTTCCATGGATTGGCTTTGAATGTACAACTTCCCTGCTGGCTTGTCCTCAACTATTTTCGCGTCGACAGGGGGTTAGCAATCGAACATTCACGAAGTCGCAGATGCGTCAAAGCCAGCGCGGGCATGTGAGATTCATGGGGCCTGTCCGCGTGATTGCAAGGGTGAGAACAGCGCTGCGAATGGGCTATGCGCGTTCCAGGCTCGCCGAGGCTGAGCCTTGTTTCCGGTAATGCCATCCCGCCGGCGCTTGCCTGCAATGCCTTGCCTCACAGACCTGTCACATTTTGCAGAAGCTTTTTGGGGCCGACTTTTAGTACAATCTGCGCCTATCCAAGACTCGGTGATCAACCCATAGTCCGGCTGGCGCCGGATGCAGGAGTGAGTGACAGTGACAGAACTGGCAAGCAAGCAGACAGTCAGCTGGCGTGACTATTACGAAATGTGCAAACCGCGCGTGGTCATGCTGATGATTCTTACAGCCATGGTCGGCATGTTTCTCGCTGTGCCTGGAATGGTGCCGTGGGACATCCTGATTCTGGGCAACCTGGGCATTGCCCTTGTCGCAGGCTCCGGGGCGGTGGTCAATCACCTCATCGACTATCGTGTTGACTCCGTCATGAAGCGCACCCACAACCGGCCGATTCCACAGGGACGGGTCGACCCGAAGCAGGCAGCTTTCTTCGCGGCAGCCATCGGAGTGGCAGGCATGCTCATCCTGCTGTTCTGGGTCAATCCGCTGTGCGCGTGGCTGACGCTGGCATCTTTCGTGGGGTATGCCTTCATCTATACCGGCTATCTGAAGCGCGCCACGCCCCAGAACATCGTCATCGGCGGGCTTTCCGGAGCGATGCCGCCCTTGCTGGGCTGGTCCGCCGTTACCGGCACGATCGAGCCGGGCGCACTCATCCTCGTACTGATCATTTTCGCCTGGACTCCCCCGCACTTCTGGGCTCTGGCCATTCACCGCAAGGAAGAATATGCCAAGACCGGCATTCCCATGCTGCCGGTGACGCACGGTGAACACCTCACCAAGATTCACATCATCCTTTACACCGTCATCATGTTCCTGATCACCCTGCTTCCCTACCTTACGGGAATGAGCGGGCCGATCTATCTGCTGGCCGCTGTCGTACTGGGCCTTGGCTTCCTGTGGTGGTCGCTCATGCTGATGTACAAGCCGAAGGCATCGACAGCGATGGATACGTTTCGCTACTCGATCGTGTACCTGATGGTGCTCTTCGTTGTGCTTCTCATAGACCACTACCTGTAAGCAACCACTGCTGCCATCGCCGGAGTGCCATTTACCCATGGACAAGAACATCCGCCTGACCGTCATCCTTTGCCTGATCTTCGTGGCTCTGGTATTTGTGCTGACCTACTACAGAATCACGCGCAATAACGACGTTTCACTCAGCCCTGAAGCGCTGCGGGAGGTGGGTGCCCTTGTCTACGAATCCCCGGTGGTACTGCAGCCATTTTCCCTGGTTGATCACCGCGGTCAGGCATTTACACAGGAGCATCTCAAGGGCAAGTGGAGTCTGATCTTTTTCGGTTTCACGTCCTGTCCCGACATCTGCCCTCTTACCCTGACGGAGCTGAGCCAGTTCTACCGTCAGTGGCAGGGCGAGTCCGGTGCGGCACAAAGTCCGCAGATCATCATGGTCAGCGTGGATCCGGCGCGGGACAGCACCGAGAAGCTGGCGCAGTACATGAGCTCATTCCATGAGGATTTCGTTGGCCTCAACGGCCCGTACGAGGCAGTGGCGGGGCTGGCGCGGCAATTGTTCGTATCGCACGAACCCCCTCCCGTCACGGTGGCGGCGGATGACCCTCATGCCGGTCACGGCATGCCGGCTGCACAGGACTATCTGATAGACCACAGTGGGAACATCCTGATCATCAACCCGGAAGGCCAGTATCACGGCTTCCTGGATGCTGCCATTCAAGACCCGGAAATCACGCTGGCCTTCCAGTCAATTCGCGCCGATTACTGAACTCTCTCACCCCGCACGCTCTGTACCAGTGTGAGCAACAGGAACATCACGCAGGCCGTGACCACGACGGATGGCCCGGCTGGCGTATCCCACTCCCAGGACATCAACAGTCCGCCGCTTACCGAAAAGCAGCCGATCAGGCTGGCACCCAGTGCCATCTGCTCTGGCGTGTGAGCCAGCTTGCGTGCCGCCGCCGGTGGAATGATGAGCAATGCGGTGATCAGCAGAACGCCGACGATCTTCATGGAGACTGCAATCAAGAGCGCGATCAGCATGACCAGGAGCGCCTTCAACCGCTCGACGGCAACGCCCTCCACTCTTGCCAGCTCCTCGTGAACAGTGATGCAGAGAAAGCCGTTCCAGAATTTTAAGAGTACAACCGCGGTCAACACACTGCATGCAAGAATCCAGAGAATATCTGTGGTGTTCACGGTCAGAAGATCGCCAAACAGGTAGCCGGAAAGATTGACCTGAACCGTGTCTGAGAGCGCGAGAATCAGCAGTCCGAAGGCAAGCGTGCTGTGTGAAAGTATCCCCAAAAGCGTGTCGGTGGCGATCGTCTTGTTGCGTTGCAGCAACAAGAGCATTCCTGCAAAAAGCATGGCGCTCACGACGACAGCCAGTTGCAGATTGATGTCCAGAAGGATTCCCAGCGCAATTCCAAGAAGTGACGAGTGGGCCAGTGTGTCACCAAAATAAGACATCCGGCGCCAGACGACAAATGAACCGAGCAGTCCTGAAACAGTGGCGATGAGAAGACCTGCTGCCAGGGCGCGCAGAACGAAATCAGTCATGGCGGGACTCCACGACATGGCCGGTCAGGTCATGATGGTGGTTGTGCCGATGGGTGTAGATAGCCAGGCTCTCCGCTTCCTTGCGACCGAACAGGGCAAGGTACGAGGGGTCGATGCTGACCTGCTCGGGACGGCCATGGCAGCAGATGTGCTGATTCAGGCAGATCACCTCGTCTGTCCTGGCCATGACCAGGTGCAGGTCGTGGGAGATCATGAGCACGCCGCAATGATGGCGCGAGCGAATTTCATTGATCAGCTCGTACAGTTCCGCCTGTCCCGAAACATCCACGCCCTGTGCGGGCTCGTCCAGCACCAGCAGCTGGGGCGACTGCGTCAGTGCCCGCGCCAGCAGCACGCGCTGCATTTCACCGCCAGATATTGCATGCATCTGCTGATCCAGCAGATGCCCGATGCGGACTTCCTCGAGCACCTCGGCTATTGGTGTCTTGCCGGCATGCCGTGCCAGCTCCAGAAAGCGGCGCACGGTGATCGGCAGTGTCGGCTCGATGTGCAGTTTCTGCGGCATGTAGCCAATGCGCAGACCTTCCCGGCGCTGTACGTGTCCAGTCTGCGGTTTCAGCAGCCCGAGCATGATGCGCACCAGCGTGGTCTTGCCGGCGCCATTCGGTCCGATGAGCGTGACGACTTCACCTTCATGTACCTTCACGCTCACTTGCTGCAGCACCTGACGTTGGCCGAATGTGACGCAAATGTCACTTGCCTCGATGAGACAAGGTCTGTTCAAGCGGGGTATCCTTTCCGGCGACTTGGAGAACGAGGTCGCCACAGTTCCAGCATAATGGTATATTATATCATTTGTACGCATAGTGACTGGTCAGAATTCCCTCATGTTCAAACGAATATTCCTGCCTTGGCTGCTTTCTCTGGCCATTCTGCCGGGTGCGCTTCCCGCGCTGGCCCAGCCTGCCGTCGTGACTTCGATCAAGCCTCTGCAGCTGATTGCGGCCGCTGTGCTCGATGGGGTTGCTCAGCCTGCCGTATTGATTCCCTCGAATCAATCCCCGCACCACTACGTGCTGCGGCCTTCTGATGTGGCGCTGGTCGACCAGGCAGATCTCGTCCTCTGGGTCGGTGAACCCTTGGAAACCTATCTGGCAAGCCTTGTTGCGAGCGCGCGGGATGCGACCAGGGTAATCGAGGCTGCCTCGCTTCCAGACATGCGCCTGCAAGCGCCCGGAGGAGAGGCGCTGCCGGACGAGGAATCCCGCTATGACGCTCACCTCTGGCTGAACAGCGCCAACGCGCTGCGCATTGCAGAGGCTGTCGCATTCGAACTTGCAGCGCTGGACACGGCGAATGCCGCTCGCTATGCAGCGAACCTGGCGCAATTCCGCGAGCTGATCGACACGACTGATGCTCGGCTCGCCATGCGGCTCGCGGCACTTGAGGGAACGGACTACGCCGTGTTCCACGATGGCATTGCCTACTTCGAGCAGCAGTTCGGGCTGCGTCATCAACTGGTACTGGTGCCGGACCATGAGAACCAGCCTGGTGTGCGCCATCTCATGCAGGTGCAAAGGATGATTCAGGAGCGCCCGCCCGCCTGTCTGCTCGAGGACATCAATACCAATCCTGCCACCGTGAACACGGTATTGCGGGATCTTCCGGTGCGGCGCATCACCATCGACCCTCTGGGTGACTCCCTTTCTGTCGACAAACAAGGCTATGCTTTGCTGCTGACAAATCTGGCGGACGCGTTCGACGAATGTCTGTCCGCCAGATGATCCAGTGCTCACTCAGCAGCCAGCCCAGGACCCGGACATGACAGACACCCCCCCTACAGGCATCCAGCTGGTGCTGGTCGATGGTTCGTCCTATCTGTTCCGTGCCTTCCATGCGTTGCCGCCTCTCAATAACAGCCGCGGCCAGCCCACCGGCGCCATCAAGGGCGTGATCAACATGGTCCGCAGCCTGGTGAAGGCGTATCCGGACAGCCACATTGCCGTCGTGTTCGACGCCAAAGGCGACACATTTCGCAATGCGATCTACCCGGACTACAAGGCCCACCGGCCTCCCATGCCACCCGAGCTGCGCAGCCAGATCGAGCCGATTCACGCCATCATCCGCGCCATGGGCCTGCCCATGCTGGTCATTGAGGGAGTCGAGGCCGACGATGTCATCGGGACGCTGGCGATGCAGGCGACACAGCGTGGCATCCGCACGCTTATTTCCACCGGCGACAAGGATCTTGCCCAGCTGGTATCGCCCCAGGTCACGCTGCTCAACACGATGAGCAATGAATACCTCGATGCCGAAGGCGTGACTGCCAAGTTCGGCCTGCCGCCGGAGCGGATTGTGGAGTACCTCGCTCTGATGGGCGACAAGGTGGACAACATCCCCGGTGTTGCGGGAGTCGGCCCGAAGACCGCCGTGAAATGGCTGCAGGAATACGGAAGCCTTGAGGCACTTGTGGCCCGCAGAGATGAGGTGGGCGGCAAGATCGGCGAGCGCCTGCGGGAAAGTCTGGATGATCTCTGGCTGTCGCACCGCCTGGCCACGATCAAGTGCGATGTCGTGCTGGACGTGGATATCGAGCAGCTCGTGCATGGCGAGGAAGATGCCGCCACCCTCCTGCGGCTTTACACCGACCTGGAATTCAAGTCCTGGATCCGGGAGGTGGAAGGCAAGGTCGATGCTCCCCCGACTTCGGACACTCCGGTGGCTGAGATCCAATCGTCTGCAGGCTCGAATGCCGACACCGAGCGCGATCAGGAGGCTGTGCATGCGGGGGAAACAGTAGTCCGCTGTGTGCTGGACGATGATGCCTTGGCTGCCTGTCTCGAGGTTCTGCAGAAAGCCGCACGGTTCGCGCTGCAAATCGAGACCGACGAACGGCATTTCATGGAGGCCGAAATTGTGGGCATCGCTTTCGCGACCACCGCAGGACAGGCCTGGTATGTGCCTGTCGGCCATGACTCGCTGGGCTTTGCTCCCCAGCTGGATCGCGACATGGTGCTCGAGCGGCTCAGGCCTGTGCTGGAGGACGCTCGCGTCCACAAGCTCAGCCATGATCTGAAGCAGCATCTGCATGTGCTCGAGAATGTCGGCATCCGGCTGGCTGGGGCTCGCTTCGATACGCAGATCGCCTCCTACGTCTGCAATTCGGTGGCTACCGATCATGCACTGGAAAGTATCGCCGCCCACTATGCGGGGTTGGAGCTCAAGACCCCCGAGACCTTGCAGGGCAAGGGCAAGGCGCGGCTCGCCTTCAGTCAGCTGGATCTGGACGCGGCGTCCAGCCACGCCGGGCGCAAGGCCGATCTGGTCCTGAGGCTCAGTGATCTGCTGGCAGGAAAGCTCGCCAGGACAGGCGAGCTGGCCGGGCTGTACAAGTACTATGAGCTCGCCCTCGTGCCCGTGCTGCAGCGCATGGAGCGCTGTGGCATCCAGGTGGACCCGGAGCTGCTCGGGCGGCAGAGCCAGGCTCTCGGTGCGCGGCTGATAGAAGTCGAGCGCTCCGCCTACGCTCTCGCTGGAGAGGAGTTCAATCTTGGATCGCCAAAGCAGTTGCAGACCATCTTCTACGAGAAGCTGCATCTGCCCGTCCTGAAAAAGACGCCGACCGGACAGCCCTCCACCGCCGAACCCGTGCTGCAGGAGCTGGCTCTGGAATATGAGCTGCCGCGCCTGATCATGGACCATCGCGGGCTGAGCAAACTCAAGTCCACCTATACCGACAAGCTGCCTCAGGACATCAATCGGCGCACAGGGCGTATCCATTCCACTTTCCAGCAAGCAGTGGCAGCGACAGGTCGGCTGTCTTCCACCGAGCCCAATCTGCAGAACATCCCGATTCGCACCGCCGAAGGGCGCAAGGTGCGGCAGGCCTTCGTGGCTGCCAGGGGCTGCAAGCTGCTGGCCGCGGACTACTCCCAGGTGGAGCTGCGCATCATGGCCCACCTGTCGCGCGATCCCGGACTGCTGCGCGCCTTCTCCAGCGCCCAGGATGTGCACCGCGCCACGGCTGCCGAAGTGTTCGGAGTGCCGCTGGATGAGGTGAGCGCAGAACAGCGCCGGCGCGCCAAGGCCATCAACTTCGGCCTCATCTATGGCATGTCTGCCTTCGGTCTTGCCAATCAACTGGGCATCGATCGACACAGCGCGCAGCACTACGTCGATCTGTACTTCCAGAAATATCCCGGGGTCTTGCGCTACATGGAGCAGACGCAGGCGCTGGCGGACGAACTCGGCTATGTCGAAACCCTGTTCGGTCGCCGCCTCTACCTGCCGGACATCCATGCCGGCAACGGCATGCTGCGCAAGGCGGCACAACGCACCGCCATCAACGCACCCATGCAGGGCACGGCAGCGGACATCATCAAGCAGGCGATGATCGATATTGACCACTGGCTTGCCACCGGGGTGCTGGACGCCCGCATGGTGCTGCAGGTGCATGACGAGCTGGTGTTCGAGGTGGCGGAAAAGGACGTCGACCTGCTGGCCGAAGGCGTGCGTTTTCGCATGGTGAGCGCAGCGGCGATGGACGTGCCGCTGGTCGTGGACATCGGGGTCGGGGACAACTGGGACGAGGCACACTGACGGCGCCCGGGCCTTGAGCGCTCAGCCTGCTGAGGGCGCTTCGGCAGTTTCCGCGGGCAGTGCCATCCAGCGATCCAGGGTTGCTTCCAGCTCCGGGATACCGGATCGCGTCATGGACGAAAACAGCTGGACGCTGGCATTGGGGTATTGCGCGAGCTGTCGGCGCGCCCCCAGAAGCGCATTCTGGGCGGCACCGCGCGTGAGCTTGTCTGCCTTGGTCAGCAGGACGTGCACCGGCATGTTCGACTGGTGGGACCAGTCGATCATCATCATGTCGAAGTCCTTGAAGGCGTGTCGCACGTCCGTAAGCAGCACCAGACCTGCCAGCGCCTCGCGCTGGTTCAGGTAAAGGTTCAGGTGTTCCTCCCACTGACTCTTCACGCTGAGCGGCACCTGGGCATAGCCGTAGCCGGGCAGATCCACCAGGTAGCGCTGCTCGCCAAGTTCGAAGAAATTGATGAGCTGGGTGCGGCCGGGCGTCTTGCTGGTACGGGCAAGGCGGTTCTGGTTGGTAAGCGCGTTGATGGCGCTGGACTTGCCAGCATTGGAGCGACCAGCAAAGGCTACTTCGCGCAGGCTGTCGGCAGGACAGTCGTCCAGGCCTACGGCACTGGTGGTAAAGCGGGCTGATTTGTAATTCATGGGCGCACTTGATACAGCAAGCCTCCCGCGAGCGCAAGCGCGGCGGCCCTCCTGGGCACCGGTGGGGCGGGAGGCAGACCAGCCGATTCATTCATAGAGTAATGCAAAGTCTTGCGTTATAATCCGCGCCCGTTCGCTTGTGGAAAATTGCTCCAGGAGCCAGTGCGCATGCCCCCTAGCGGGTTCTGCCGCTGCATCAGCCACCGCTGACGATTCGAATTCAAGCACTTCCGAAAACACTGGGAATTTGGACTATCCATGAAAAATCTATTCACCAAGAAAGCAGTGATTCTCGTCTCCACCCTCGTTCTGGCCTCCGCCGCAGGCCTGGCTCAGGCACAAGGCAATGCTGCCGCCGGCGAAAGCAAGGCCGTGGTTTGCGGCGCCTGCCACGGCGCCACGGGCAACAGCACCATTGGCGAGAACCCGAAACTGGCCGGCCAGAATGCGCGTTACCTGGCCAAGCAGATGCACGACATCAAGAGCGGCGCCCGCACGGTGGCGCTGATGACCGGCCTGCTCAACAACTCCAGCGATCAAGACATCCTGGACATTGCCGCTTTCTACGCCGCGCAGGAATCGACGCTGGAAGGCGCGAACCCCGAATTGGTCGAACTGGGTGAAAGCATCTACCGTTCCGGTATTGCCAGCCTGAACGTGGCGGCCTGCACTGCCTGCCACTCCCCGACCGGTCAAGGCAATGAGCAGGCCGGCTTCCCGGCTCTGGGCGGCCAGCATGCCACCTACACGGCGAATCAGCTGAAAGCCTTCCGTTCCGGCGCTCGTGCCAACGACGGCAATTCCATGCCGATGCGTATCGTCTCCGAGCGTCTCACAGATCGCGAGATCGAGGCCCTGGCGAGCTACTTGTCCGGTCTGAACTGAGTTCAGGCCGTTGACGGTCTTGGAAAGTCAGCTGGATTGAACTGAACCTACTTCTGGTAGAGGGAGCAAACGCTATGCAAAAACTCATCAAGCAGATACTCGCCGTTCTTGTTCTGGCCCCGCTGGCTTTTTCCGCGGTCGCGCAGCCGGCTCGTTATGTCAACGGCACCCACTACATCACCCTGCCCGCGCCGGTGCGCACGGCCGATCCCAGCAAGATCGAAGTGGTCGAAGTGTTCTGGTATGGCTGCAGCCACTGCTTCCGCTTCGAACCGCTGATCGAGAACTGGGAAGCCAGCATCCCGGCGGATGTGAACTTCGTGCGCTTTCCCGGCATGTGGAATGATCTGATGAAGATCCACGCGCAGGCTTACTTCACTGCCGAAGCTCTGGGCAAGGTCAAGGAACTGCACGGGCCGATGTTCGAGGCCATCAATGTGCAGGGCAATCGCCTGCAGAATGAACAGCAGCTTTCCGCCCTGTTCACGCAGCATGGTGTGACTGCCGAAGAGTTCAGCACAGCATTCAACTCCTTCGCCGTGCGCACCAAGGTGAATCAGGCGGAAGCGAAGATGCGCGAGTATCAGGTGCGCAGCACGCCGAACATGATCGTGAATGGCAAGTATCTGATTTCCACTGGCGAAGCCGTGCCGACACAGCAGGAAATGCTGCAGGTCGTCGACTTCCTGGTGAATCTGGAAAGAAGCTCCAGCTGATTTCCGCCGTCACGTCGCAGACTTTCCTTGCGTCCCGCGCGGCTCAGGTTGCCGCGCGGGCAGACAGGGCCGTCGAACTCTGAAAGTTTTCTGCACACGGGTCGTCTAAATGAGCCAAAGGGACGCTGACAACATCGAGGCTTCGCGCTGGAAGAAGAAGTTTCTCGATGCCCTTGAGGCCCACGACCACCGCGAAAAGTCCCTCATCAATCGCATTCGCCTGCTCCGCCGCGGTCTCGTCGGTGTCAGCCTCGCAGGTGACGGGCTGGACCCGGCTCTCGATCGCGAACTCAATGCCTTGCGTACCGCGCTGCGCGCCGAAGACAGTGAGTCGGGCCTCGAAGTGTTGCTGGAGCGCATCGAGCGTTCCGTGCTCCGACTCGATACCCGCAAGGAGCAGGACAACCGCGGCATTCAAAGCGCATTGCTGCAGAGCGCCACTCAATTGCAGTCGCTCGAGCTCTCCCGAGAGCTCAAGCGCGCCCTCAGGCAATACCACAAGACATTGCCTGGCAAACTGAAGGACCCACAGAATCACCCACAGCTGGTCATCGACCTGCTTGCACTGCTGCGGATGGTGGTCAGGGAGCTCACCCATCAGCCGGAAACCGAGGCCACTGCCGCCGCTCCGGGCTTCTGGAGCAGACTTTTCTCCGGTTCGTCTGCGGTGGAAAAGGCAGAAGTCCCTCCCGCGCCGGCTGACCCCGAGCCCGATGCCGACCGGGAAAGGACCACCGACTCCCCGATTGCCGAGCCCGAAACCGTGGCTGCAGCCACTGCAGCGACCAGACCGCAGATCAAGGTCTCGGCTGCCATGCCCTCCGGGCCTTTGCCGTCGCCGACTGAACCAGCGCCCGAGGCCGAGTCGAATGCCGAGGCTTTGTCGCAAGAGAAGGTCGATCTCGTGATCGACCTGCTGGGGGAAGACGAGCCCCCGGCAACGAATGCCGCCAGCGCCGACGCAGGTGCCTCGGGTCCAGAAGCCGAACCCCCGGGGCCGGCTGACATCCCTGCCAGTGCTGCAGAACACACGCCAGACACCCCGGCGGCGCAAGAGTCGGAACAGAATCCGGAGCAGGAGCCCGAGCCCGCGTTCTCCGTGATCGCCAATCACGCCGAGCCGCTGATTCTGCGCATTCTCGACAACATCTACATCTCCGAACACTCCGTCGGGCTGGCTTCCCGCATCCGCAGCCGAGTGGCGCGGGGCCTGAACTGGTACGAGTTCGTGGCCGTGCTGGAAGACATCGCCACCGTGATCACCTCGACCCTCGAGCAGGAGCGCTCCGAGTTCCAGCGTTTCCTCAACGAGCTCAATGCCAGCCTCGGGCAGGTACAGGAATACGTGCAGTTCTCCCGCGAACAGGAGGGCGCTGCAAGAGAATCGGAAAAAGCCCTGGACGTCGCGGTGCGCACCCAGATCAGCGGCATCGCGGAATCCGTGCAGGTGGCCGAGAACATCGGTGAATTGAAGTCCGCCGTGCAGGGTCAGCTCAGCACCATCCTGTCGTCTATGGACGAATTCAAGGAAATGAAGCGGCGCCAGCAGGACGCTGCGTCCGAACACTCCCGTCAGCTCGAAGCCCGTCTGCAGGCCATGGAGGCAGAGGCTCGCGAGCTGCGTCTGCATCTGGCGCAGCAGGAACAACTGGCCAGCCGTGATGCCCTGACCGAGCTGCCGAATCGCGCCGCTTATGATCGACGCGTGCGCCAGGAGCTTGATGTCTGGCGCGATGCCCTGGAGCAGGGCACGGCCGGCGGCCTGTGTCTGGTCGTTGCTGATGTCGATCACTTCAAGCACATCAATGACAGCTACGGTCATCTGGCGGGTGACAAGGTGCTGCGCATTCTGGCCAAGGAGGTCAGTGCTCGCGTGAGACAGACAGACTTCGTTGCTCGCTACGGTGGGGAGGAGTTCGTGCTGCTTCTCAGCGGCATCCACCTGGCAGATGCGGAAAAGCTCATGAATACCGTGCGTCAGAAGATCGAGAAGTGTCCCTTCCACTTCAAGGAAAAGCAGGTGCAGATCACCATGTCCTTCGGGCTCACCGAGTTCAGCAGCCAGGATTTGCCCGAGACGGCGTTCGAGCGGGCCGACAAGGCGCTGTACCGGGCCAAGCAGGGCGGCCGCAATCGCGTCTGCCTGGCTGAAGCACCTCCTGCCGCCCCCGCTTCCGCCTGAGTCTTTGTCTGCGAGCTAAAACTATTTCACGCCAACCGCAGTCCTATGGACGCGTTCAACCCACTTTCAGCGGAATCGCTCTTCGTCCCATGACAGCCATGACCACACAAGCCGCCCGCTGGCGGGACCGCCTCGTTGCCCTGCTGCCAGCCGATCTGCGCCGACGCGACGGCGTACGCGTGCGCTTGCACCGCCAGGTCAATGCGGTGTTGATGGCCCATGATGATCGCCTGCATGATCTCGGCAATGGCGCCTGGCGCAGTCTGGGGGCGCAGCCCTCGGCCGAGCAGATCGCCACCGCTGCCCGCGAGTTGTTGCCTCCGGGGCCGATAGCGCGCAGCGTGTTGCTGCTGATGCCGGCCTCCCGCTTCATTGCCACGACCGTGAACCTGCCCGGCGTCGCCCGGGAGAATCTGCATGCCGCCCTGCAGCTGCAGGCCAGCGTACTGCTGCCGGCCTATGAAGGCAGTCTGGCCCTGGCCATCAATCCCGCTGCCCGGGACGCGGACCAGCCGGACATCGCCTTGTGGGCCGACGATGCCTGGCTGAATGCCCTCTTCGAAGCCTTTGCGCAGCAGGGCCTGCTGCTGGCTGCCGTACTCCCGCGTCCGCTGGCAGCGCTGGATACCCCGCTTACCCAGGACACGCTGGCGGTGGAAGATGCCGACGGCGACAGCGTGACGCAGTTGGTCTATCGCAAGGGGGTGCTGCATTCCTGGCTGCAGGTGGAGCGAGCGGATCTGGACGATCCGGAACTGCGCAATCAGTGGCAGGACGCCTGTGCCCTTGCCCAAGGCAGTGGCGCGCGCCTGCTGCGCCTGCACAGCGCGAGTGACTGGACACAGCGCGGCATGCCGCGGCACTGGGACAGCCTGCAGTGCTTCATTCCCGAAGGGGCCCAGGCCGTGTATCGCCTGCAGCGCAAGGCCCGTGGTCTGCGTCAGGCTGCCATCGCCGCGGCGATAGCGGCTCTCCTGCTGGTGTCGCCTTTCCTGTGGCAGTCCCTGCAGATTGCCCGTCTGGAAGCCACGCTGGCCGAGCAGCAGACCTATTCAGTGGAGGCACGCGCCGATCAAGCCGTGGTGCGCGATTTTGAGCAGCGCTGGGGGGTGCTGAACGATTTCCCGCGGCAGGATGTTGCGCAGGTCCTGCTGCAGTTGCAGAGCGTGCTGAGCCCCAGTGTGCTGACGTCGCTGGAGCTGGTGGAGGGCGAACTGCAGATTGAGGGGGAAAGCGCAGACCCGCAGAGCCTGCTGCAAAGCCTGGAACGCGACCCGATGTTCACCGGCGTGGATTTCGCACGGGCCACCAGCAACAACCGCTACTACATCGAGATGCGTCTGAGCACCGTCGATTTCGTGGACTATCACGCACGGTATTTCCCGGACTCGCGGCGCTGAGCGCGGCCCGTCCCTGGCACTGGATCGTCGAACCATGACCAAGCGAGAAAAGAACATCCTGGCGCTGGCCCTGCTGACGGGCGTGGTATTCGCCTTCACCCAGGTGCTGCCGGCGGCGCGCGCCTGGCAGGCGGACGGGGCCGCGCGCGTGGAGCAATTGCAGAGCGAGATCGCGCGCGAGCAGCGGCTGCAGGACACGGCAGCGGACTGGGCCGAGCGTCGCGTCGGCGTCGAAGCGCGCGGACTGGCGCTTGAGGCCATGCTGTTCCCGGAGTCTTCCGTTGCACTGATCAGCGCCAGCATCCAGCGTCTGGTGCGAGACCTTGCCGGGCAGCACGGCATCTCCATCACCTCGACCAAACTGGCCGAGGCCATGGAAACCAATGGCTGGCTGCTGGTGGAGCAGGAGTTGTCGCTGCTCACCGACAACCAGCAGAATCTGCTGCAGCTGCTGCGCTCGCTCGACTCTGCCAGCCCCTGGCTCGGCGTCAGCAGCTTCAGCGTCCGCCGCAATCGCAATCAGTATGCCGGTACCCTCACCGTGGTGGGCTTCAGCCAGACCCAGGGCACGCGCGCCGGGTCGGCGGAGCGATGAACATGAGTCCCTTGACGCTGCCCCTGTTCAGTCAGCTGCTCGAACCCGAAGGCATCGCGCCGGCGCATGACTATGCCAGCTCGGGCCTGCTCGTCTGCAATGCCCTGCCCGACATCGAGCTGCGCGCCCGCATCCGCTTCATTGTGGGCGCCGGTGTGCGCTTCCGCCGGGGTCAGGGCGACGAGGTGTCGCGGCTCATGAAGCACTGGCGCGCGGAACTCTCGCCGCAGATCGACCAGGGTGCAGAAGTGTTCGTGTCCGGCTTCGAGGACGACGAGGACCTCAAGGACATGGCCTCCGAGGCGCCGATCATCCGTCTGGTCAATCACCTGTTCGCCCGGGCGCTGGACTTGAACGCCAGCGATATCCACTTCGAGCCCAACGAGGACCATCTCGATGTGCGTTGCCGCGTGGACGGCATCATGACCCGCATCGAGCGCCTGCCCATCAAGATCCACACCGCCGTGGCCTCACGACTGAAGCTGATGGCCCGGCTCGACATCGGCGAGAAGCGCCTGCCCCAGGACGGGCGCATCGACTCGCGCATCGGCAACAAGCAGCTGGACATGCGCGTCTCCACCCTGCCCGGCGTGCATGGGGAGTCCGTGGTGCTGCGAATCCTCGACCGCAGCGATACCGCCGTCAGCCTGCAGCAGCTGGGCATGCCCGAGGCCATCCTCGGCACCTACCAGCAGCTGATCACCCAGCCCCACGGCATGATCCTGATCACCGGCCCCACAGGCAGCGGCAAGACCACCACGCTCTACGCCACGCTGGAGAAGATCAACAGCGAAAAGCAGAAGATCATCACCGTGGAAGACCCAGTGGAATACCAGCTGGAGGGCATCACGCAGATCCAGGCCAATGCCAGCATCGGCCTGAGCTTCGCCGCCGGCCTGCGCTCCATTGTGCGGCAGGACCCGGATGTGCTGATGGTGGGCGAGATCCGCGATCACGAGACGGCCGAGATCGCCATCGAATCGGCCCTCACTGGTCACCTCGTGTTCTCCACCCTGCACACCAATGATGCGGCGGGAGCCGTGACGCGCCTGCAGGACATGGGCGTGGAGGGCTATCTGATCAGCTCCAGCCTGCTGGCCATCCAGGCCCAGCGTCTGGTGCGGCGTGTCTGCACCGATTGCAAGGTGGCGCAGCCCATCAGCATCGACGAGGCCAACGTGCTGCAGATCAAGGCGGAGGACTACCCGATCCTGCACCGCGGCACGGGCTGCGAGCGCTGCGGCGGCACCGGGTACCGTGGCCGCATCGGTCTGTACGAGCTGCTGGTGATGTCCGACGCCATCCGCCATCACATCGCCAGTGGCGCGGATGCCAATGTCATCCGCGAGCAGGCCATCCGCGAGGGCATGAAGACCCTGCGCCAGGATGCCCTGGAGAAACTGGCCGCCGGGCTGACCACGCCCGAGGAAGTCGTGAGGGTCACGCGCGCGCTATGAGTGCCGGTTACTTCCGCTATCAAGCCTACGATGCCCAGGGCAATGTGCAGTCCGGGCAGATCAATGCCGAGTCCGAACGCGAGGCGCTGAAGATTCTTCAGGGCAAGAAACTGATTCCGGTGAAGATCACCCCCTCGGAGCAGGACGATGGCACGCCGAGCCGTGGCCGCCGGGTGAAGAACGCCCACCTGCTGGATTTCACCACCGGCCTGTGCACCCTGGTCGAGGCCCGAGTCCCGCTGGACAAGGCCCTGCGCCTGCTTGAGGGCATCACGGAGACCAGCGCCATGCGCCAGCTGGTGATGCAGCTGCGCCGCGATGTGAAGGAGGGCCGCAGCCTGGCCGAGGCCATGGAGGCGCGGCCGGACGTGTTCTCGCGCATGTACATCAACATCGTGCGGGCCGGCGAGGAAGGCGGCATCCTGCATCAGCTGCTGCCCGATCTGGTGGACTTCCTGGAGACCAGCGGGCGCAATCGCTCGGCCATCGTGTCGGCCATGATCTACCCCATCGTGCTGCTGGTGACCGGCGTGATCTCCGTGTTTCTGCTGCTGGTGTTCGTGGTGCCGCAGTTCGCCATCATGTTCGAGGATGCGGGCACGGAAATCCCCGCCTCGGCGGCCTTCCTGCTGGCGCTCAGCGACGGCCTCGCGCGCTATGGCTATCTGTTCATCCTGGCCGTGGTTGGCATCGGCTTCTGGTGGCAATGGCTCGATCGGGACCCGCAGCGCCGGCTCCAGAAACATGCCTTTCTGCTGCGCGTGCCCATGCTGGGCTCGCTGCTGCTGTACAAGGACTGTGCCGTCTTCGCCCGCACCCTGGGGGCGCTGCTGGAGGCCGGCATCCCGCTGATCCGCGCCCTGCGCGTGGCCCGCGAGGTGGTCGGCAATGCCGAGCTGACGCGCCACCTGCGCCAGGTGGAAGACGATGTGCGTGGCGGCGCCGGGCTGGGCCTGTCGCTGGAGAAGACCAATCGCTTCCCCACGCTGCTGCATCAGCTGATCACGGTGGGGGAGGAGTCGGGGCGCACCGGCAGCATTCTGCTGAAGACGGCGGCCACCTTTGACATGTATGTGAAGAACCAGATGTCGAGTCTGGTGGCCGCGCTGCAGCCGGCCCTGATCCTGTTCCTCGGCATTGCCGTGGGTGGCATCACGATTACCATGCTTTCCGCAGTGTTCAGCATGAACGCAGTGGAGTTTTGAGACGCAGTTCGGGAGTTCTATGGTGAACACGACAAGACAACTGGCCCTGCTGGGCCTCGCGCTGGGGCTGTCCTCCTGCGCGGCACTGACTGGCAGCGGCGGTGACGGTGCTGCCGCAGCTGCGGCCGGCACGACAGGCAGTGCACAGCGAGGCAGTGCGCCGACAGCGGCCGTCAGCACACCCGCGAGTGGCGGCGACTCGGCCCGCGCCCAGGAGCAGCAGCGGCTGATCGACGAGATCAACCGTGTCGGCGCCGCCTCCTCAGTGCCCGGCTACGCCGACCAGGCGCCGACCCCGGTGAATCCGCCCTCCGACAATTTCGTGGAGCTGAACTACGAGCAGGCCGATCTGCGGGTGGTGCTGGAAGAGCTGGCCGACGCGCTGGACATCACGCTGATCATCGACCCGACCATCGCGGATCGCGTCAGTCTGCGCACCTCGGCCAACCGCCCGCTGACGCAGGAAGACATCTGGCCCCTCATCCGCCTGCTGACGCGTCAGGCCGGCGTGACCATCGAGCGCAACGGCGCTGTCTACACGGCGCGCAAGCAAGTGAGCAATGTGCCGGAGCAGATCAGCACGCCGGCCGACGCTGCCGCGCTCAGCGGCAGCATGATCATGCAGATCACGCCGCTGACCTATGTCAGTGTCGAGTCCGCGCTGGAGATTCTCACGCCCCTGGTGGAGCCGGACGGTCGCGTGGTGCGCATCTCCAACAACAACACCCTGGCGATCTCCGCCTCCGCCTCCCAGCTGCTGCGCATCAACGAGCTGCTGGAAGTCGTCGATGCGGACCCGTTCCAGAATCAGGGCCTGCATCTGTATCAGCTCAGCTACGCCAACGCCGCCGAGGTGGCGACAGAGCTGGCTGATATCCTGACCCTCATCGAAGGCGCTTCGCCCGCCTATCAGGTGAAGGGGCTGGAGCGCATCAACGCCATCCTGGTGACGGCACCTGCCAATCGCGGATTCGAGGAGATCAGTCGCTGGGTGCGCATACTTGACGCCGACCGTCAGGAGCAGGCGGAACAGCTGTTCCACTACCGCGTGAAGAACCTGACTGCGGTCGATCTTGCCGCCACGCTGACCAATGTATTCGCGCTGAACGAAGAGGAAGAAGACGCCCCGCAGCAGCGGCGTGACGCCGTCGAAACCGTCGACATCGTGACGCCCGACGGCGACACCGTGACGCGCACTGTGCCGCTGTTCGGCAATGCCGCAGCGGGCGGCGACGTGGCTGTGTCTGCCGACCTGCGTGTCACCATCGTTGCCGACGAAGCCACCAACAGTCTGTTGATTCGCGCCAACCCGCGCGACTACCGTCAGCTGCTGGCCACCATCAATCAGCTGGATGCCGTGCCGCTGCAAGTGATGATCAATGCCGTCATCGCCCAGATCACCCTGACTGACGAGACACGCTTCGGCGTGGACTGGTCTCGCGTGGCTGACAATGTGAGTGTCGATGCACTCTCCACGCGCACCAGTACCGGTTTCCTGCCCAACGGCGGCCTCGACGGGCTGCTGTTCACCAAGTCATTCCTCGATGGCGCGGCGCGGGTCGAAGCCACGCTCGAAGCGATAGCGTCAGACAACGAGGTGCGCCTGCTGGCCCGACCGTCGCTGACCGTGGTGAACAACATGGAAGGCGAGATCCAGATCGGTGCCGAAGTGCCGGTGCAGTCGGGCACCCAGACGACTGGCACCGGAGACAACATCATCAGCAGCATCCAGTACCGCCCCACGGGCATCGAGCTCTACATCACCCCGCGCATCAACGATGATGGCGTCGTCAACATGACCATTCGGCAAGTGCTTTCCTCCATTCAAGAGGACACCGGCGTGGCGGGCAACCCTGTGTTCCAGAATCAGGAGATCAGCACCACCGTGGTGGTGCGCGACGGCGAGAACGTGGTGCTGGGCGGATTGATACAGTCGAGCAATTCCGATCTCAACAGCGGGCTGCCCGGCGTGAGCCGCGTGCCGGTGCTGGGCGCGCTGTTCGGCTATCAACAGGATGTGTCCGAGCGCAAGGAACTGTTCATCGTCCTGCGTCCCGAAGTCGTGAATCTCAATCAAACCGGCGCCGCGACCTATACCGAGATCCTGCGGCGCTTTGCCCTGGCGGCTGAACTGTTCGAAGACGCCGGCCTCTGACCTGACCCGAAAGGAGAACTCTCATGCACACTCGCTCCAGCGCCACGCAGCGCGGCTTCACCATCATCGAACTGCTCATCGTCATGGCCATTCTCGGCATGCTCGCGGTCATGGTGGCCCCCAATCTGTTCAACCAGGCTGACGGCGCGCGTCGCGATGCGGCGATGTCGCAGATCTCGGCCATCGCGTCTGCCCTCGACACCCATCGCCTGGATGTTGGCCAGTACCCGGAAGATCTGCAGGGATTGATGGAGAACACCAGCAATCGCGCCTCCTGGAACGGGCCCTACCTGAACAACGATGTGCCACGTGACCCTTGGGGCTTCGAGTTCCAGTACAGCGTTGATGGCAATACCTACACGCTGATGTCCTACGGTGCCGACGGGCGCCCGGGTGGTGAGGACAATGACGCGGACATCAGCCGCTAGCGGCCGGCCCCACGGTTTCACCCTGCTGGAGCTGGTGATCGTGCTGGCCATTCTCGCCATGGGCAGCGTGCTCGTCATTCCCAGCCTGTCCGGCATGAGCGCGCGCACCTTCAACGCCCAGGTGCGCGAGGCCCATGCCCTGCTCACATACACCCGCCGCACTGCCGTGGTCACGGGGCAGGCCGCCACGGCCCGCTTCCAGGCCGATCTGCGCGACGACGAGGCGCTGCGGGCCGCCACGCCCGCGACGAATACCCGTTCGCGTCTGGGCCAGGACGCAATCTGGACCGCGCGTGGCCTCACGCTGGCTTATCGCGACAGCACCGAACAGGTCACGCCCGTGGAGGACACGCTCGACATCACCTTCTTCCCCGAGGGCGGCAGCACGGGCGGCGCGCTGATCCTGGGGCAGGACGCACGTCAGGTGGAGATCCGCATCGACCCCTTCTCGGGCAAGGTCACCACGGCGGAGGCACCATGACGCCTATCCAGCGCGAACGCGGCTTCACCCTTCTGGAGGTGCTGGTGGCGCTCACCATCACCGGCATGGTGCTGGGCAGCCTGTTTGCCTTGGCTGGTGGCAGCAAGCAGCTGGCGTTTCGCGCGGGCGAAAGCCTGGACGTGGCCATCGAGGCCCGGGCGGCCGTGCAGTTCGCACTGCTGCAGGACGAGTACGGCGAGGTGGAGGAGATTCTCGAGGGCGAGCAGCGCTTCGAGATTCGCGCCAATGACTACCTGGAGCCGGTTGCGCGCAAGACGCTGCCGATGATTTTCAAGTTGCAGCATTACGAGATCGTGGACCAAGAGACCGATGAGCGGATTGCCGGAACGCGCTGGATCAAGCTTGAACTGCCGGAATGACGGCGGCTTCACGCTGATCGAAGTCGTGCTGTCACTGGCCCTGACGGCCATGCTGCTGAGCCTGCTCAGCACGGGCATGTATGCCGTGATGAACGACTGGGAGAACGACACGGCGGTGCTGGATGGCCAGCTGGACCAGACCGTGGCCGTGCTGCAGCTCGAGCGCGCGCTGCAGGGCGCCTTCCCGCACAGCTACCGGGACCCGGACTCGCTGGGCCGGCTGGTCTATTTCCAAGGCGAGGACGAGACCCTGAGCTGGGTCTCCACCGTCTCGCCGCAACGCAGCGGCGGCCTCACGGCCTGGCAGCTCAGTTCAGTGGAAGACGAAGGCGTCTACCTGCAGCTTGCGCCGGCCAAGAGCGACGACCCGCGTGAGCGCCTCGCCAGCGTCGAGCCGGTGCTGCTGATTCCCGGATACACGGCCAGCTTCAGCTATCTCTATGAGGAGCTGGACTTCAGCAAGCAATGGCGCGAGGACTGGCCCGGCCACGAACTGCAGATGCTGCCGCTGGCCGTGCACGTGCTGCTCACCCCCTTCGGCGACGACCCGCGCCAGCGCCCGCTCAACCTCATCGCGCGCATCCGGGCCAACGAGCACCGCGATCTGCGCCCTGCCTTCCAGCCACAGCAGAGCATCGGCATTCCTGCGCAGAGTCCGCAGCTGGGAGGGCCCTGACATGCAGCGTCAGCGCGGCTCGGTCATTCTCATCGTCCTGTGGACGTCCATCGTGCTCACCGTGCTGGTGACGGTGATGGCCGGCAAGGTGCAGCTGTCGGCGCGCACGGCCATGCATAACCGGCAGGCGGTGGAGGACCTGGCCGCCGTGGCAGAGGCCATGACTTTCGCCGAGATGGAGCTGATCCTGGAGCTGTTCCCGCAGCCCATCGACTATCTGCCCCCCACCGACGATCTGGGCAATGTGCGCGAGCCGGATTACCGTTTCAACGGCCAGCCCCTGACACTGCACTACCCGACCGGCGAGGACATGGTGGTGCGCATTTATGACCATGCGGGCAAGATCAACCTGAATCGGATCGATGACCGCGGCATGATGCTGCTGATCCAGCACAGGCTGGGCCCGGATGCCGACCCGCGGCAGGTGGAGCAATTGCTGGATGCCTGGCGTGACTGGCGTGACCTGAACGATCTGGCCAGCCCCAACGGCGCCGACACCGACTATTACGAATCCCTCGACCCGCCCTACACGCCACGCAACTTCAACGAGATGGACACGGTGGAGGAGCTGCGCCTGATCCGTGGCTTCGATGAGCTGTTCAAGGATGTGAATCTGGAAGCGGTCTTCACCATCTACGGTTCAAACGAAACGGTGAACCTCAATCTGGCCACGCGCGAGGCGATGCGGCTTCTGCCCGGGCTGAACGACGAGCTGATCGAGCAGATCATCGCCTACCGCCAGACGCGGGACTTCAACAATCGCAACGATGTGGGCGCGCTGGTGCCGCTGGAGAATTTCGTGGAACTGTCGAACTGGATCGGCAACAACACCTCCTCCTATTTCTCGGTCTACGCCTACCCGAAGGCGCAGGGCTCTTCCGTTGTGCAGGAAGACGCACAGGAGGACGACGACATGGAGGCAGAGCCAGACCCAGTGAAGGAGGCCTACATGGAGATCCTTGAAGTGCGCATTGAGGGAGCACGGGCACGGGTGTATCAGGTGAATCCGTATGGGCGGCTGCCGGATACCTCACCCCCGCAGGTCGAGGAATGAATCGGACACTGCTACAGCCTCAGCCGCGCTGCACGTCCCAGTTCACGCGCATCACCACCGAACCGACGCCCTTGTTGGACTTGATCCTGATGAGATTGCTCAGCTTGGTCTCGTACCACAGCAGGCCGCTCGCATCCGCCACGCCGCCCAGCACATGAAACTCGCCCACCCGCATCGACACTGCATTCAAGCGTGAACGCACGGTCAGGATCTCGCCCTTCATGAACGGGCCCTTGGGCACATCGTCCAGGTCGGTTGTCAGATAGGCCGACATGATCTCGCTCAGATTGCGCATGATGGCGAAGCCGAAATTGCACATCAGATTGTCGGCAAGAATCTCGATCTTCGTTTCCATGATCACATCGGTCAGCGGTTCGATCTCCTGGATCTCCTCGCCGTCCAGGCTGCGCACCATGGTGTGGATCACGCGGCAGTCCTTGATCTTGCGATCCTCCACCGCGTTGATGTCCAGCGGTTCGTGGTGCTCCACCGAGCGGCTGTTGCAGAAGGCCTCGTAGTTGCCCACCACATGATGGCTCTCGCCGATCTCGCGGATGCGGCCCTTCTCCAGCCAGATGGCCGTGTCGCACAGCTCCTGCACGTGGTACATGGAGTGGCTGCAGAAGATCATGGTCTTGTTCTGCTTGCGGAACTCGTTCATGCGCTCCACGCACTTCTTCTGGAACGCGATGTCGCCCACCGAGAGGGCCTCGTCGATCACCAGCACATCGGGGCGCACCATGGTGGCGATGGAGAACGCCAGGCGCACATACATGCCCGAGGAATAGGTCTTCACCGGCCGGTCGATGAAATCGCCCAGCTCCGAGAACTCGATGATCTCGCGCTCCATCTCGGCGATGTCGGCATCGGGCACGCCCAGCAGGGCGGCATTCAGGTAGATGTTGCGGCGCCCGGTGAACTCCGGATGAAAGCCGGCGCCCAGCTCCAGCAGCGCCGCGACCTGGCCCTTGATGCGAATGCTGCCGCTGGTGGGCTGCAGGGTGCCCACGAGCAGCTTCATCAGCGTGGACTTGCCGGCGCCGTTGTCGCCGATGATGCCCAGGCTGCGGCCTTCCATCACCGAGAAGGAAATGTCCTGCAGCACATGGAACAGCTTGTGACGCGGCTGGCGCAGCAGCAGCTCCAGCAGACGGTCCTGCGGGCGGTTGTAGATGCGGAAATCCTTGTGCAGGTTCTCGACCGAGATGCTGTACATGGGGCGCCCTCCTTACAACACGTCGCCGAAGGCGTGACGGATGCGCATGAACAGCCAGCCTCCGAACAGATAGGTGACGAGGGACACCGGCACGATGACCCGCAGGCTGCTGAACGAGAAGCTGTCCAGCAGGATCAACTCGCGGTACATCTGCACGAAGCTGTGCATGGGGTTCAGGATCAGAAGTGGCTGCCAGGCTTCCGGAATCAGGGACACCGGGTAGACGATCGGCGTCAGGAAGAACCAGGTCGTCAGCACCAGCGCCACGATCTGCTGCACGTCGCGTAGGAACACACACAGCGCCGACAGCATGGCCACCAGGCCCATGGTGAACAGGAACTGCAGCAGGAACACCACGGGCAGCCAGAGCCAGAGCACGGACAGATAGCCCTGCACGGCCAGATAGCACAGGAACAGGCCGAGGGCGATGCCGTGCACCATGTAGGGCACCAGCGTGCCGACAGCCGGGATGATCTGCACGGGGAACATCACCTTGGTGATCAGCGGGGCGCGTTCCAGCAGCAGCGTGCTGGCCCGGCCCACGGCGTCGGCGAACGCGAACCAGGGCAGATAGCCCATCATCATGAACACCACGAAGGGCGTGCCCTCATACTCCGTCGGCATGGGGGCGCGGAAGACCACGCTGAACACGAAGGAATAGATCAGGATGTTGACCACGGGCGTGACGAACAGCCACAGCTTGCCGCCCAGCGAGCCGGCGAACTGGCCGGTGAAATCCTGGCGCACGAAGTTGTGAAACAGTCGGTAGTGGGTGAACGGAGCGCGCACCCACGCGTAGAGCAGAGAGAAGAGCATTCTGGGCAATCAGTTCCTTTGTGGTCAGTCCTGCGGTTCCACCAGCCAGGTGCCGACATCCAGCAGGTCCTCGGCACTCAGCGTGCCGGCGTCGCGCCGCAGCGTCAGCGAATGGCGGATCAGGTCATAGCGGGCGCGCTGCAGGTCACGCTCGGCACTGAAGCGATCGCGCAGGGCGTTGAGCACATCCACGCTGGTGACGGTGCCCAGCTCGAAGCCACGCTGGCGCGCTGTGTAGGACAGCGCCGTGGATTCCGCCAGGCGCTGGGCTGCCTGCACACGCAGCTCTGCCGACTTCACCTGCAGATAGGCCATGCGCGTGCTTTCGACGATCTCCAGCTCCGTCTGACGCAGTTCGTTCTCGGCGATGCGGTACTGGCTGCGCGCCTCGGCCACCCGAGCGCGGTTGCTGCCGCCGGCGAAGATCGGAATCTGCACGTCGACGCCGATGTAGTCGGTGTCCGTGCGGTTGATGGGCACGTTGTCGAAGCCGATGTTCGAGAGCTGCTTCTGCGCGATCAGGCTCACGCGTGGCATGTAGGCGCCCTGGCGCTGAGCCACGACCTTGTCGGCCGCATCCACGGCGAACTCGCGGGCGCGGATGCGCTGGTTGCCGTTGCGGGCCAGTTCCAGCCAGGATTCCACGCTGCCTTCCACGTTAGGGATGGCCAGCGCCGGATCAAGCCGGAACAGCTCGCCGACATTCACGCCGGTGATGGCGCGCAGTTCCTCGCGAGCCAGCGCCAGCTGGCTCTCCAGGTCGAGCTGCTGCGCCTGGGCGAAGGCGAGCCGTGCCTGGGCGTCGTAGTAATCGGTGATCTGCACCTGCTGCAGTTCGTACAGTCGCTGCACCATGGCCATCTGATTGCTCACGGCCTCGACTTCCGCGGCGGCCGAGGTCACGGCATCTTCCGCCTGCAGCACATTGAAGTATTTTTCGGCCACGTCGGTGAGCACGGCCGCCAGTGTGGCGAAATACTCGGCCTCGGCCAGGTCCTCGAGAATGGCGGCCTGACGGCGGGCGTTGAAGGCCTGCCAGTTGAACAGCACCTGGGTAAGCTGCAGCGAGTAGCGCTCGCCGCGGTACTCGGCCAAATTGCCCAGCGCTTCCTGGGTGTTGTCGGACACGCTGGCATTGCCGTTGAGCTGGGGCAGGAGCTGACCGCTGGCCGCCTTGCGCTGCTGGATGCCGACGCTCCAGCGTTCCTCGGCGATGCGCAGTTGCGGGCTGTACTCCAGCGCCGAGGTGAAGAAGTCCTCCAGGGTGCTGCCCTGCACGAGGACAGTGGTGCCGTCCTGCGCCAGCGCTGCGCCTGCGGGGGTCAGCCAGGCGGCCAGGCAGAGGCCGAGGGCGCCGATCTGTTTCAAGGACATAGGCATCAGTCTTCACGCAGGCTGCGCGCCAGCGCATTGGAGAAAGGTTTCATCACGTACTGCAGGAAGGTACGTGCACCGGAATTGATGAACACCTCGGCCGGCATGCCCGGCACCAGGGTCCGACTGCCGAGATCCTGCATGCCTTCCTCAGTCACGGCCACCCGCGCCAGGTAAAAGGGCATGCCGGTGTTCTGGTCCGCCACCGCATCGGCCGACACGCTCAGCACCGTGCCGTAGATGGTGGGCACGGAGCTGTTGAAGCTGGAGAAGCGGATGGTGGCGTCCTGACCGGGGGAGACTCGGTCAATGTCACCGACTGACACGCGGGCCTCGATGACCAGTTCGTCGCTTTGCGGCACGACTTCGGCGATGGGGGCGCCCGGGCCGATCACGCCGCCGACAGTGTGGTACTGCATGCCGGCCATGACCCCGGCCACGGGGGCCCGAATCACGGTGCGTTCCACCACATCGTTCAGGGCAATCATGCGCTCGCGGGCATCCTTCAGCCGGGTCTGGGTCTCGCTGAGCTGCCCGGTCACTTCCGAGCGGAACTCGTTCTCGATCTGCAGGATCTGCAGCTGCGTCTCGCCGATCTGCATTTCCGTGGATGACATGGTGGCCACGAGCTCGGCGGCCTCGCCCTTGTAAACGGCGTGGCTGCGTTCCAGTTCACGCAGACGCAGCTTGTCGGCGAAACCTTCTTCCAGCAGCAGACGGGTGTCGGCCAGTTCGGCTCCGAAGGAGCTGGCCAGCTCTTCCTTGCTCTGACGCATGGCCTCCATCCCGGTCAGGCGCGAGCGCAGCTGCTCGATGCGCTGTTCCAGCACGGCAATGCTGCCTTCGCGCGAGGCCTTGCGCGCCTCGAACACGTTGGTCTGGGCGTCCATCTCGTTGCGCGCACTGACACCGGCGGTGAGCAGTGTCTCGGGGAACTGGATGCTCGGCGCGCCGTCGCGCTCGGCGAGCAGGCGGGCCTCCAGGGCAGACAGGGCAATCAGCTGGGCGTTGTTGATCTCGCGCTGCGCCTGTGCCTGGGTGTCATCGAGCACCAGCAGCACGTCGCCCTGGTTGACATGATCCCCGTTCTGCACGCGGATCTCGCGGATCATGCCGCCTTCCAGATGCTGAATGACCTTCTTGTAGGAGCGCACCGTCACTGCGCCTGGGGCATGGGCGGCCCCTTCGATCGGCGCCAGCGCGGACCACAGTCCGAAGCCGCCGAACACCGCCAGCAGCATCAGGGTGCCGATGCGACGCGGACCGTCGAGACTGGTTTCCACGTCGGCGACGACCGGGCCCGACACGGTGCGGGAATCGGCCTGCAGGGCCGGGAGATTGTCTGGATTGCTGCGAATGTCTGTCACGTTGTCTGTCCCGAATCTCTATGGGGTGGAGGCCTCAGCCCTGGGCGGCCTTGCGCGCGTCGGCCTGAGGCAGCAGCGCTGCCAGCACCTGGTCACGGCTGCCGAAATTCACGGCCACGCCGTCCTTCATGACGAGCACCTTGTCGACGCACATCAGCACCATCGTGCGGTGGGTGATCACGATGACCGTGCAACCCTGGGCTTTCACCCGTTGCAGGGCCGCGACGAGTTCCTTTTCCCCCTGGTCGTCCAGGTTGGAGTTGGGCTCGTCGAGGATCAGCAGCTTCGGGTTGCCGTAGACGGCGCGGGCCAGGCCGACGCGCTGGCGCTGGCCGCCGGAGAGGATGCCCCCTGCCCCGCCGATGACGGTGTCATAGCCCTGCGGCAGGCGCAGGATCAACTCATGCACGCCGGCCAGCTGGGCGGCTGCCACAATCTGCTCGGCATCGCGCTCGCCGAACCGGCAGATGTTGTCGGCAATCGTGCCGTCGAACAGTTCGATGTCCTGGGGCAGATAGCCGATGTGCGGGCCGAGTTCCTCTCGGTCCCAGGCAAAGATGTCGGCACCGTCCAGGCGCACCTTGCCACCGCCGGTCGGCCACAGGCCCAGCAGGGCGCGTGCCAGCGTGGACTTGCCCGAGGCGCTCGGACCGACGATGCCCAATGCCTCTCCGGCCTTGAGCTCCAGGCTGACGCCCTTCACCACGGGCGCCTTGGCGCCGGGCGGGGTGACATAGACCTGCTCCACCAGCAGATTGCCCTTGGGGGCGGGCAGGCTCATCGTGTCGTCGTCGGCGGGGATGCGCTCCAGCAGCTGGCCCAGGCGCTCATACTGGGCTCGTGCCACGGAGAAGCCCTTCCAGGTGCCCACCAGCATGTCGATGGGGGCCAGTGCGCGGCCCAGCAGCAGCGAGCCGGCGACCATCATGCCCGGGGAGATTTCCTGGCGCAGCGCCAGCAGGGCGCCCAGGCCGAGAATCAGGGACTGGGTGATGACGCGGAAGGACTTGGACAGGGTGCTGAGAATGCCTGCCATGCGGCTGGCACTGGTCTGCAGCTTCAGCACGCCGTCAGCGCGCACCTGCTGGCGGCGGCGGATATTGCTGAGCATGCCCATGGCGGAGATGACTTCCACGTTGCGCATGCTGCCGTTGATCTGGTTGCTCACCCAGTTGGCCTCGGTGTTGGCTTCCTTGAGCTTGTTCGTCGTGGCCTTTTCCGTCCCCCAGGCAAACGCCACCATGACGATGCCGGCGAAGATGGCCGTGAGGCCGAAGAGGGGGTGGAACAGGAACATCACGATCACGTAGATGGGGAACCAGGGCGCGTCGAAGAACGCGAACAAACCATTTCCAGTGAGGAACTGCCGCAGCTGGGACAGATCATTGCTGGGCTGCGAACCGTTGGCGGAGCCGCCGGAGTACAGGGCCTGCTTGAACGAGGCGTCGAAGACGCGGTCGCGAAGATTGTGCTCGATCTTGTTGCCGGCGCTGACCAGGATCATGGAGCGCACCCACTCGAAGCCGCCCATGGCGGACATGAGGAACATCATGATCAGCGTCAGCATGAGCAGGGTGGACTGGCTGCCGCTCGAAACCACCCGGTCGTACACCAGCATCATGTAGAGGATGGGCACCAGCATCAGGATGTTGATGGCCGCGCTGTAGATGCCGGCGAGGATGAAGTACTGCCTGACGGCCTTGAAGCCTTCAAACAATTCCTTGTAGCGAATGTTGTTCTTGGTGTCTTTCATTGTTCTCAGGCTGCGTGTGGTGGCTCAGGTTGCTTCAAGTTGGGCGATATGCGCTGCATTTCAAGCCGGCTGCGGCGACAGGGCCGGGATTGTACACCCGCGGGTGCGTGCCCGTCAGAGCTCCTGCCGGCCTTCGGCCAGGTCCCGCAGGGCGGCCGGATCGGTGATCAGCAGGCTGCTGGCGCCGTCGCGCTTGACGATCTGGCGGGTCTGCAGCGTCTGGAACACGCGGGTGACGGTCTCGCGGCTCAGGTTCAGCATGATGGCGATCTCCATGTGCGTGGGCGGATTGCTGATCATCACGGGCTGCCGGCCATCGTCCTTCACCAGCATCCAGAGCTGACAGCACACGCGCTGGCCGATGCTCGGCAGACCGAGCAGGGAGCGTTGCCGCGTCATCTGCCGCAGGCGGGCCGCCAGGCGTTCGCCCATCACCCGGAACACCTGCGGGTGGCTCAGCATTACTGCGCGCAGACTTTCCATCGGCACAAAAACACTCACGACGGCGGTCAAGGCAATCACGAACTCGGGCTGCGGGCCGTGGTCGAAGAGGCCGACCTCGCCGCAGAAATCCCCGGGCTCCACGAAATACAGCCCCACTTCGCGGCCGTCGATGGTGAAGTCCACGCCCTGCAGGCGGCCTTCGAACAGAAAGCAGATGGACTCTTCCCGCACTCCCGCATTCAGCACGATGCCGCGTCTGGCGAACTTGCGCAGACTGGAGAGCGTTGCAAGCTGGCTGAGAGTGTCGTGAGGCAGAGGCTTGAGAATGGGAAAAGTGCTTAGCAGCTCTGGGGTTACCACGATGACTGTATGTTCCCTGAAGGCTGGTTTCAGCAGTGCCCGGGCATTATAGGAGCTTGACCTTGAATAGCAAACGCAGCAGATTGCCGGCCATGTGACTGCAATCACCCGCAAGACAATTGCCTTGCAGTATTGTGCTCATCGTTTAATCAGTGCCAGTTGCGTCTCGCCGCCGGCCATTCTCCCGACGCGGAGGTGAACCCCATGAACTCATCGATCAAGAACACATTGCTGACTCTGGCCCTGAGCGCCCTGTTCACGCAGGCGCATGCCCAGGGCGATGCCGGTGTGGGCACCGTGAGTCTGGTGCTGGGCAAGGCCTGGCTGCACACGGCCGATGATAGCCGCAAACCGATCAGCGCCGGCACCGTGGTGCGCGTCAGCGACCGCATCATCACCGAGGCCAACGGCCATGTGCACGTGCGTTTCGTCGACGATGCCCTGGTCAGTGTGCGCCCCGACAGCCAGCTCGAGATCCAGCGTTACGACTTCAATGCCGCGAATCCCGCCGATTCGTCCATCAAGCTGAACCTGGTGGAAGGCGTCACGCGCGCCATCTCCGGCGAGGGCGCCCACGCCGCCCGCGAGCGTTTTCGCCTGAACACGCCCATCGCGGCCATCGGCGTGCGCGGCACCGATTTCGTGGTCAGTGCCTCCGAGGGTTCGGTGCGCGCACTGGTCAACGAAGGGGCCATCGTGATGGCGCCTTTCTCCAATGATTGTCTGGTCGACAACCTCGGCCCCTGCTCGGTCAATGCCATCGAGCTGTCGCAGAACTCCCTGCAGGTCGCCGCCATCGACGGCGCCGAGCCTCTGCCACGCCTGCTTCCCGCCAGTGATGAACGCGGTCCGCTGACCCGCGATGCCGTCGCCGTGGCCGACAACGATACCCGGGCCGAGGACAAGACGGCCGGCACAGAAGTCTATCTGGAGACCGTGACCTCCCGTCGTGTCACGGCCGAGGCCAGCAGCTCCGTCGTGGCCCTGGTGCCGCCGACGGTGCGCCCGCCGCAGCCGCCCGTGACAGTGCTGCCGGATTTCACGCCCGATAACGCACTGAGCACCGCCAGCGCCACCAGCCGCAATCTGGTGTGGGGCCGCTGGAACGGTCGCGACGGCATGGGCAGCCAGGAATTGCTGACCCTGAGCTATGCCGAGGCCAGCGCCGGCCGCGACATCACTGTCGGCGATGCCACCTACGGCCTGTTCCGTGATGGCAAGGGCAGCACGCAGATCCGGCCCGAGAACGCCGTGGTCAGCTTCGCCCTGGACAGCGCCCAGGCCTTCTACCATTCCGCGTCCGGCGTGGTGGCCATGCAGGTCAACAGCGGCTCGCTCGACATCGACTTCAATCAGCGCAGCTTCGCCACCCAGCTGGGGCTCAGCCATATCGCCACCGGCCCGGTCAGCTTCACGGCGGCCGGCCGCATCTTCGAGGATGGCTATTTCCACAGCAACACTGACACCCAGCGCATGGCGGGCGCCATCAGCCTGACTGGCAGCGAAGCCGGTTATTTCTTCGAGAAGCAGCTGGATGCCGGCAAGAGTGTGCAGGGCCTGACCCTGTGGGATGCCCAGTGACGATGAACACCCCGGCCCATCAGTCTGTGTTCAACCGCATCCTGGCGTACCTGCTGCGCCTGGTGCCGGTCAATGCACGCTTGCTGCTGCTGGCAGCGGCCGGATTGCTGACAGCACTGCTGGTGAATCTGTTCCCCTCGGCGGTGGACACGCTGGAAGAGAACCTCGGCGCACTGGGCTGGACCTTGAGCGCCGATCGAACCGTGGAAGAGCGCATCACCCTCATCGCCATCGACGAGAAGAGCCTGGCGCAGGAAGGCCCGTGGCCCTGGCCGCGTGACACCATGGCACGTCTGGTCGCCGCCCTGAACGAGGCCGGTGTGCAGCTGCAGTTGCATGACATCGTCTATCCGGAAGCGCGCGAGGGCGACGAGCAGTTGCTGGCGGCTCTGCAGGCCGCGCCCGGTGCCGTGCTCGCTCAGGTGCCCGTGCTGCAGTCCGAGCAGGATGTGCGTGCCGGACAGATGAGCCACCCGCTTTCAGGCGTGGCCTGTTCCGCCGATCTGGCGTCGGCAGCCAGCTACGTGGGCAATGCGTCAGGCTTCAACGGCATCGCCAAAGGTCACATCACGCCGCTGGTCGCGGCCGATGGCGCCATCCGTGAAGTGCCCGCCGTCATCTGTGTGGACGGCCAGGCCTATCCGTCGCTGCCCATCAGTGCGTTCCTGCAGGCCATTGGCTCTCAGAGCTGGGGTGCGAGCATCGAGTCCGGTGCCTCCCTGTTCGGCCCGGCACAGCTCATGGAGCTGAATGCCTACCCGGGTCTGCGCATTCCGCTGGATGCCCAGGGCAATCTGCGCATTTCCTATCGCCAGGCCCCCGAAGCTTTCCGCGCGGTCTCTGCCGCCGATGTTCTGAACGGTTCCGCGGATCTCTCCCTCCTCGACAATGCCTGGGTGCTGATTGGCGCCACGGCCTTCGGCATTGGCGACATCGTGCCCACCCCGTACAACGGTGCCACCCCCGGCGTCGAGCTGCAGGCCCGCATGCTCGGCAGCCTGCTGGACGCCGACGTGCCCTTCACTCCGCGTGGCGCGCCGTTCCTGCTCGGCCTGCTTTGCGCCATGTTCGCCGGCATCCTGTTCCTGCTCGCCACCTTCCGTGAGCGCTTCGCCAGTGTCGGTCTGCCTGCCGCTGGCGTGCTGTTGCCCGTGCTGGCTCTGGTCATTCACCTGCAGCTGCTCGCCTCGGGCAATCTCTGGCTCGGCTGGGTGGCCCCTGCACTGTACGGCCTGCTGGGCGCCAGCGTGCTGATGTTGCTGGAACAGGCCCGTGTGCGCAGCGAGCGCAGCCGGGTGTTCGGCAACCTGAACAGCTATCTGCCCACCGATGTGGCGCACGAGATTGCCTACAGTCTGCCCAGCTCGAGCGTCAATGCTCGACGCAGCGATGTCACCCTGCTCAGCGCCGACTTGCGCAATTTCTCGGCTTTCGGTGAGGCGCGTCCGCCGGAAGAGTCTGCCGCGCTCCTGCACTTCTTCTTCGTGCGTGCCGCCGAGATCGTCGAACAGCACGGTGGCCGCATCCACGAATTCAAGGGCGACAGCCTGCTGGCCGTATGGGATGGTCAGGGCATGACGTCCGCCCTGCAGGCATTGAAGGCCGCGCAGGACATGCAGATCGCCATCGATCGCGACATGCTGCCGCAGCACCCGCCCGCCGGGCTGGAGCCGCTGGCGCTGGGCATCGGCATCGAGCAGGGGCCGGTGCTGATAGGCTCCATCGGCCCGTCGCACCGCCGCACGCACACCCTGCTGGGCGACACGGTCACCATCACCCTGCGCATCCAGGAAATGACGGCCGAGCTGGCCCAGCCCATCCTGCTGGGCGAATGTGCAGCGCGTCAGCTGACCGATCAGAAGCTCGAATCCCAGGGCAGCTACCTGCTCGCGGGCCTGCGTACTCCCCATGTGCTGTTCGCGCCAGCCATCAGTGAGCAGCCGATTCGTCGTCTGCGCCAGGATCAGGTGCCGCTCACCGTCGTTTCCGGTGGTCGCCGCTGATTGTCGAGCCTCCGCACCCTCGGTTGCTTGTCCTCTTTCGATTCAAGATAATCGCCCGCATGTTAACCAGACGACACAGGCTCAGAGTTGTCTGCAATGGCCTGGGATCTCCGGGGTCTGTGCGCAGGGTGGCTGCGGCGCTGGTTCTCCTGCTGCCTGCTGCCGCGCAGGCCTGTCCCGACTTGCAGCCCTACTATCTGACCGGCCAGGATGCCGCTTCCCAGGCTGAACTTGCTGCCGAGCTGGCTCCCCTCATGGGGGAATGCCTGCAGAGCGCCGAGTTCTTCGCGCTCTATGGTGCCGCCCAGATGAACGCCGGTGATCTCGCTGCGGCCCTCGAGTCCCTGGAACGCTCCCTGCTGCTGGATGCCACCAATGGTGCCGCCCAGATTGATTACGCCCAGGCCCTCTACCTGCGTGGACAGCTGTTCTCGGCCATTGACCTGAACCAGCAGGTGCTCGCGCGGCCCGATCTCCCTCCCGATATCGCTGCGCTGCTGCGCCAGCGCGATCAGCAATGGCAGGCGCAGACTCGACAGCTCCACTATCAAGTGGATGCACTGGCCGGCTATGACGACAACCTCAACGGCGCGCCGGACCCGTCCCAGATCACCCTGACCCTTTCCGGCGAGCCCGTGATCCTGACCTTGAACCCGGACTTTCAGGCGGTCAGCGGGCCCTATCTGAATATGCGCGCGGGTGGCAACTACCGCCGGTTGCAGGCCAGTCACCAGCACAACGCCCAGCTGGAGTTGCGCGGCCGCGTCAGCGAGGACAGCGGCTCCGACCTGCTGCAGCTGCAGTCGCGCTACGACTTCCTGCGGCCGCGCCGCAACAGCACCTGGCAGCTCAGTGCCGCCATGGGGCATCTGTTCTTCGGTGGCAATGCGCTGTACACGGCCACCGACGCCTTCGCCCGCTACCAGAAGCCCACCGAGGCTGGCTGCAACCGCCGTTACGATGCGGCGCTGCAGCACCAGCACTATCACGGGCAGAACAACCTCAATTCCCTTGAAGCCAAGCTCGCAGCCGGCATGGACTGCCCGCTGGAAGTGGGCTCCTTGCAGACAGTGCTGGGCATCGAGGCAGGACTGCTGGCCAACAAGGCGCTCAACAGCGGAAGGCCGGGGGATGATCGAGACGGCTGGCAGCTGAATGTGCACTGGCAGCTGCCGATGGCGGGCGGTTTGCTGCGCAGCCAGCTCAATCACACGCGCCTGCGCGACGCCGAAGGCTACAGCCCCCTGCTGGACAACGGTGCCGACCGCTGGCTCGAGCGCAGCTATCTATTGCTGCAATATCAGCGACCTGTGCGACCCGGCATGGTGTTTCTGGCCAATTTCTTCCATCAACATCAGCGCAGCAACATCGAGATATTCGACACGCTGGACACCTCCATTGAAGTCGGGCTCAGTTTTTCCTTCTGAAAACCCCACATAATTCTTTAAAAATAGATGCTTACGGCCAAGTCTTAACACGAAAAAGAGGTTGCTTTCGCAAGCTCGGCTCGGGTAACATCGCCGAGCATGTCCGCTTGTGGTCGAGATTTTCGAGTCACCCAAGTGGGTTATTCACGAATATGCCGGGCAACTTCGGTCTGTGTGACTGTCGTCACAAGGGTTGCTGGTTGACTTGCGTATTCTTGGCACAACCGAATGGGGTCATCCGCTGCAGCCTGGCGTGTCACAATCGGATAAAACAAAATTGGTATTAATTTAAGGAGCTTTACAAATGGCGATTACCGTCGAACAACGTACCTCGATTATTGAACTGGTAGTGGGCATGTTTGGTGCTGCACCGGGCGCAAGTGTTCTGTCTGACCTGGTGGCTGCATATGAAGCTGGCTCCACCCTGAAGCAGATCGCTGCCAACCTGGCAAACACCAACGAATTCAAAGGCATTTTCCCGACGTTCCTGACCAATGGCGAGTTCGCCACCAAGCTGGTTAACCAGCTGGTTGGCAGCGAAGTGGCACAAGCCGAGAAAGATGCAGCTGTCAGCACCATCACTGCCCAGCTGAACGCCGGCCAGAGCCGTTCAAACGTGTTCGTTGACGCAATTGCTGCAGTCAACGCAATCACTTCCGCCAACACAGCGTGGGCCAATGCCGGCGCCGCTTTCGACAACAAAGTTGCCGTTGCTGTGTACTACTCCGTTGACAAGCAGCTGAGCGGCTCCTCTCTGGCCGGTCTGCAGAACGTCATCGCGACAACCACCAGCGCTGCTGCGTCTGTTACCGCTGCCAAGGCATCTGTTGACGGTACATTCAACACTGGCTCCACGTTCACCTTCACCACTGCGGTTGATTCATTCAGCGGCGGTGCGAACAACGACGTGTTCAACGGTGCTGACACTACGCTGACAGCTGCTGACAGCGTGAATGGCGGTGCAGGCACTGACACACTGAACTACACCAACAGCACAGCTGCTGCAGCACTGCCTGCCGCTTCCTACTCAGGTATCGAAGTGCTGAACGTGCGTACAGTGGGTGTGGATTTCAACTCAACTGACCTGTCCATCATCAGCGGCCTGACCACTTTCAATGCTGACCGCTCCAACGATGACGTGACTGTCACCAACCTGGCCTCCGGCGGTTCCTTCGGTATCATCGGCGACAACTCAGTCACCAACAACACTACCTACAACTTCGGCAGTGTTGCTGCTGCGACTGCGCAGACCCTGAATATCTCCAATGGCACCAAGGGCACAGCCGCTGTGACTCTGACTGGTACTGGCGTGAAGGCCACTACCATCAACTCCACTGGCGTGGCTAACACAATTGGTGCGCTGACACTGGCGGCCACTTCTGACACGCTGACCATTGATGCAACCACCAACCTGACAACAGGTGCCGTGACTGCAGCTGGCATCACCAATGCCACTGGCGATCTGGTGACTCTGAAGGGTACTGGCGGCATCACTACCAACCTGAACGCGGTTGCAGTGGGCGAGATCAAGATCTCCAACGGCGGCGCTGTGTCTCTGGGCACGCTGAACAATGCGACTGTCAAGGTGGACGGCTCTGCCGCTACTGGCGGTATCACCACAACTCTGGGTATTTCCACAGCGATGGTGTTCACCGGCGGTTCAGGTGCTGACATCGTGACTGCAGGTGCAGTTCTGGCAGCCGGCGCTGCTGTGAACGGCGGTGCGGGCACAGACCGTATCGTGTTCACTGCCAACGGCCAGCTGACCAAGGACTCAGGCGCCAAGTACACCAACTTCGAAGTGCTGCAGTCCACTGGCGCAACTGACATCGATATGGACAATATCGCTGGCATCACTGCTCTGCGTACCAGCGGCAATGCGACCTTCACCAATGTGACTGCGACCCAGGCTGGTGCCATCACCACTATCGCCAGCGGCAACCTGAACATCGGTGTCAAGGATGCAGCGACTGTTGGTCAGCTGGACACAGTGTCCATCACTACCAGCTCCACCAACACTGCAGTTGCCATCGGCACTCTGACAGTGGCTGACGTTGAAACCATCAACCTGACTGCCAGCACTGGCACAGGCCTGACGTCCATCACCACACTGGCGCACGACGACTGGCAGTTCCTGAATCTGGAGGGCTCTTCTGCTATCACCGTGACTTCCACTGCGACTGCAGCGGTCATCAACACCAAGATTGATGGTTCTGCGGCGACTGGTATCCTGACTCTGAACTTCTCGGCGACAACTACCAATGGTGTACAGATCATTGGTGGCTCTGCTGACGACGTGCTCACTGGTACTGCACAGGCTGACTCCATCAGTGGTGGTGCTGGTGCAGACACAATCACTGGCGGCGCAGGTGCGGACACTCTGACTGGTGGTGCTGGCATTGATATTTTCGTTGCCACTACAGCTGCTGACACTGCAACTGATGGCAACGGTGTTGGCATCGACGTGATCACTGACTTCAACACTGGCGGTGCGGATATCCTCCGTCTGGCGGCAGCGAACAACGTCGCTGGTGCTGGTGGTACTGCGAACGCGACAACACAAGTGACTGTAAGTGCCGGCGGCAAGGCCACTTTCGCAGCGGCTGACGACACTCTGGCAGAGATGATCACAACGCTGGTGGCCGATGGCAACATCACTGCCAACGAAGTGGTGTTCTTCGAGTTCAGCGGCAGCACCTACGTGTACGGCGCTGGCGCAACAGCAGACGGTTCTGACGACTTCATGATCAAGCTGACTGGCGTCACTGGTCTGACCACTCTGACCGAATCCACCACCACTGCTGGCGACTTCACACTGGCGTAATGGCGGAAGCGATACACTCGCAAGAGTGCTTCGCAACACGGCGTGGGAAGTGTCCGCAAGGGCACTTTCCACTCCGAAGACAAGAACCCGCGTTCCAGTAATGGAAGGCGGGTTTTTTCTATTTGCACTTTCAGAAAGGAGACGACCGTGACTGATTGGACAGCAGGCTATGTAGCCGATATTGGCTACACCTTTGGCTACTACCCGGAGCTGAACCCCATCAAGGCCAGGCTTGCTTTTCTCAACAAGGGCCTCGCCGCTCCGCAATTCAACACAGCCTGTGAGCTGGGCTTCGGCCAGGGTCTGTCTGTCAGCATTCACGCCGCCGCGGGATCCAGCGAGTGGTCCGGCACCGATTTCAATCCCAGTCAGGCAGGCTTCGCGCAAGAGCTTGTCGAGGCTTCTGCCTCTGGCGCAAGGCTCTACGACGATGCGTTTGCGGAATTCCTCAATCGCACAGACCTCCCGGACTTTGACTATATTGGCCTGCATGGCATCTGGAGTTGGATCAGTGATGAGAACCGCCACACGGTGATCGAATTCATTCGCCGCAAGCTCAGAACTGGAGGTGTTCTCTATATCAGCTACAACACCCTGCCTGGCTGGGCGGCTTTCGCCCCGATGCGCCATCTCATGGCAGAACATGCGGCAACCATTGGCTCCGAAGGACACGGCATCATCAGCAGAATCAATGGGGCACTGGAGTTCTCTGAAAAGCTGCTTGCCACCAGCCCAGCCTTCGCTCTGGCAAACCCCCAGGTGAGCGAACGGATCAAGAACATCAAGGAGCAGAACCGTCAGTACCTTGCTCACGAATACTTCAACAGGGACTGGCACCCCATGCACTTTGCCACCATGGCCCAATGGTTGGAGCCCGCAAAGCTGCAATTCGCCTGCTCTGCCAGTTATCTCGATCACATCGATGCCCTGAATCTATCCGCCGAGCAACAGAGCTTTCTGAAGACGATTCCGGACGACATGTTCCGGGAAAGCACGCGGGACTTCATGGTGAACCAACAATTCAGAAGGGATTACTGGGTCAAAGGCGCGCGTCGATTGGACGGCTTCGAGAAGGTTGAACGAATCCGAGCCATCCGAGTGATGCTGGTTACTGCCAGAGAAGATGTCTCTCTCAAGGTGTCTGGCGCCCTTCCAGCTTCACTGAATGAAGATGTTTATGTCCCCATACTGGATTACCTCGCAGACTACAGGCCGAGGACCATGGAAGAGATCGAGCAGGCGATGAGCGCACGCAAGCTGAGCTTCGCGCAGATTCTGCAAGCCGTCATGGTGCTGACAGGCCGAGGAGACCTGGCAGAGGTACAAGTGGAGAGTTGCATCAGCCGCGCGCGGGTGCATTCAGACAAACTCAACGCGCACATCATCAGCAAGGCAAGAGGCAGTCACGACATCAGCCATCTTGCCAGTCCCGTCACCGGAGCCGGCGTCAGCGTCACGCGCTTTCAACAACTCTTTCTGCTGGCAATCAATCAAGGCAAGAAGAGCCCGCCTGAGTGGGCGGCGTTCGCCTGGATGATTCTGGCCGCGCAAGGACAAAAGGTGCTCAAGGACGGCAACGTGCTGGAAACCGAAGACGCGAATATGGCAGAGCTGACTGCACAGGCGCACGAGTTCCTGACCAAGCGACTTCCTGTGCTGAAAGCACTGCAGATCCTTTAACCAACGCCGAACCGGAGGCAGTGCGAAATGGCGAACTATCAAGTGGTTACAACAAGCAGTCATGCAGACAAGCGCTGGCGCAAGTACACCGATTTTCTGCATGCACGCCAGGATGCGGTTGCCCCCCTCCTGCTGCATGAATTCCCTGCAGCTGCCAAGGAACTTCCACTCGGCTTCATCGCCGCAGAAGGGGCTTTCGTTCCCGTGGCTGTGCAAGGTCTGCAACCCGGAAAAAACCTTCTGGTGACACCGGACGGGCGTTGGGTTGGAGGGTATGTGCCGGCCAGATACCGCGGCTATCCCTTCATGCTTGCCAATACGCAGGATGGCTCTCATGTGCTTTGTGTCGATGAGGACAGCGGATTGCTGACACAGGATGGCGATGCCGAAGCGTTCTTCGATGAAAATGGGGCCCCTGCGCCCTCCATCAGGAAAGTGCTCGATTTTCTGTCGGCGATTGCGAGCAAGCAGCAACTGACAGAGAAAGTCTGCGCCGTGCTGCAGAAGCATGAACTGATCCAGCCATGGCCCATCAAGGTTTCATCGAGCTCAGGAGCAGTCGATATTGGCGGTTTGTTCCGCATTGATGAGGCCAGATTGAATGCACTGCCCTTGGAGGCGCTTGACGAGGTGCGTCAACTCGGCGCCCTTCCTGTCATCTACCTGCAGTTGCTGTCCATGCAGAATCTGAAGTTGCTCAGCCGACTCGCAGAAATCTTCCCTGCTGCAGATGCCAGCAGCTCCAGCATTCCGGATGAGCTGGTTTTCGATCGCCTGAATGATAGTGGGAACATCAGTTTCGAAGGGCTTTAGTCCAAGCTCCGATGCGGGGCAGACGCCGCGCGAGGTCCGCGCTCAGTGCACTCGGTGGGTGCTGTCAGGCTGGGCCTGCTGGGACGAAGTCAGCCACTCCGGCCAGACCTCGGCGGGCCACTCGGCCTGCACCCACAGCAGGCGCAATATGCTCAGCCACTGGCGCAGGGCCTGCACGGTCAGCGTGAGTGTCACTGGGGTTTCGCCGTCACGGCGGAAGGCCAGGCGCATGGCGTGGTCGCCGGCATTCATGTCCACTGCCTGGGCCAGCCACGAACTGCCTTCGCCGGTATGCTGGACGGGGGCTTCCGCGCTGAGATTCTTGCTCGCGGCGTGTTGCTCCAGCGCCTGCTCGATCTCCGTTGGAAAGGCTGTGGTGCCGCGCTGTTCCAGCCAGAGTGTCAGATGCGGGATCAGACGCAGCAACAGGCGCTGACTGAGCCACACCTCCAGGGTGACTCCTGAGTTCAATTCCCCGGTGAGACGCAAGCGGTCTTCCGCGTCCACATACGTCGTGGTGATGCGTTGTAATTCCTGCAATCAGCGTGCTCCTGCTTTGTGACCTTGATGCGCAACAATACTGGCACCTGACCCTGCCGCCAGCAACCACGCCAAACAATTTTTGAAGGCCCAGCGTCAAAGGAGTACGATGCCTCCAGGCCGTTTCAGCTGGCCACCCGTTCTCAGGAATCTGTGTGATGAACCGCGTTTTCAAGCCCATTCAAGGTGTTTTGCTCATCAGTCTGCTTGCTGCGCCTGCGGCACAGGCGCAGGAATTGCGGCTGTTTGAGCTGGTGGAGCCCAGCGCCCAGGCCCCGCAGTTCGGCGCGCAGGCAGCCCCGGACCAGGCCCAGATCGCCATGCCGACCGCCCCGGCCTTCACGCTGGTGGGTACCTCGCGCCTGGGTGGGCGTCATCGTGCCACCCTGGCCAGCAACACCGGACAGATCGTGCAGGTGGATATCGAAGAGGGGCGGGACGCGCCGATTGACGGGTTTCCGGGCTATCGCCTCAATGCCATGTCTTCCAGACGTGCAGAGATCACCTTGCCTGCCGGCATGCCCTGCGTGGGCGCGCGTGATCAAGGCGTGACTTGCGGGACGGATGGGCGTGCATACCTCAGCCTGACCACGGCAGCACCCGTGCCGGCGGCAGCCCCCGCTGCTTCGGCCGAGGCGCCGGCAGACCCGGTTGTGGCCGAGAACGGCGACGCGCCCGACAATCCCTTCGCCGCAGCGCTGCGTGCCGCTGCGCAAAACGAGCGTGAGGGCAATGCGGGGCGCCGCGCTTTCAATGCCGAGCGCTTTCAGCCGCGCCGCATAGCGCCGGAAGATGTGCCACCGGGCATGCGCGTGGTGCGCACGCCTTTTGGTGACCGCCTGGTGGAACTCTAAGACACGCTCCGTGACATCCCCTCTCCCCTCGGCAAAGGTCCACCTCACCACCTCCATCGTCGTGTACAAGAGCGAGCCCGCCGTTCTGCGCGCCACGGTCGAGTCGCTGCTGGTGGCCATCGATACCGCGCGTGAGGCCGGCTGGCTGAGCGACGCGAGGGTGGACCTGATTCACAATGCCGAACCGGATCCGGCCTTCTCGGCCCTCGTCGATGCCCTGGCCGCCCAGGCGCGTGCACGCCAGATCGCGTTTCGCCTGCTGGAAGGGCACGGCAATGTGGGTTATGGCCGCGGCCACAATCTGTCGATTGCGCAGGTGAGCTCGGACTGCCATCTGGTGCTCAACCCCGATGTGCAGCTTTCGCCCGAATGCCTGCTGCAGGGCCTGCAGTATCTGGCAGAGAACCCCATGGTGGCGGCGCTCAGCCCGGCTGTCGACGATGGTCACGGGCACAAGCAATACCTCTGCAAGCGCTACCCCAGTGTGATGGATTTCCTGCTGCGCGGTTTCGCCCCGGCCCGGGTGCGGGGCTGGTTCCGCGAACGCCTGGCCTGGTATGAGATGCAGGATCTGCCGGAAGACTCCCCCAGCATCAACATTCCCATCATCAGCGGCTGTTTCATGCTGTTCCGCACCGAGGTGCTGCAGCGAGTGGGGGGCTTCGACGAGGCCTACTTCCTCTACTTCGAGGACTTCGACCTGTCACTGCGAGTGCATGCCCACGGCCTGCTGGCCTATGTGCCGGCCATGCACATCGTGCATCTGGGCGGCAACAGCGCGCGCAAGGGGCTGCGCCACATTGGCATGTTCGCGCGCTCCGGGCTGCGCTTCTACCGCAGCCATGGCTGGCGCTTGTGGTAAGGCGCGGCGATCTTTACCCTTGGCCCGTCTGATCCTGACCGCCCTTTCCCCGGAGCCCCCGTGCAAGCACCCCTGCGTACCGTCCTCGTCACCGGCGCCACCGGCTTCATCGGCCGCAGCCTGGTGCAGCGTCTGCTGGAGCGGCGCTGCCGGGTGCATGCCTATTCCCGCCAGCAGCCGGACTACGGGCCCGACGAGGGCGACTGCCTCGCCTTTCAGGGCGATATCCTCGACGCCGCCGCGCTGGCGCAGGCTTGCGCGGGCGTGGACACGATCTTCCATTTGGCCGCCTATGCCCATGTGAACCAGCACGACGAGGCCCTGATGCGTGCCACCAATGTCGACGGCACGCGCTGCCTTTTGGAAGCGGCCATCGCGGCCGGGGTAAGGCGCATCGTCTTCTTCAGCAGCGCTCTGGCGGATGCCAGCCGCCCCGAACCACTGACCGCCTATGGCCGCGCCAAGCACGATGCCGAGGCGCTGCTGCTGGCAGCCTCGCACGCAGGAGCCATCGAAGTGGTCTGTCTGCGGCCCGTCAATGTCTATGGCCTGGGCATGAAGGGCAATCTGCTGGGCATGGTGCGACTGCTCCAGCGCGGGTTGTTTCCTCCGCTCCCCGTGCCCAGTGCCTCGCTTTCGCTGGTGGGCAACCGCGATCTGTGCGAAGCCGCGCTGCTGGCCGCGGAGTCGCCCCGCGCCGATGGCCAGATCTACACCGTCACCGATGGCAAGACCTACACCATGAAGGGTCTGGAGCTGACGATACGGCGGGCGCTGGGGCGGCCGGTGCCGGGCTGGTCCATGCCCCTGCCGCTGATCTGGTGCGGGGCAGCAGGCGTGGAAGTGCTCAGTCGAGTGCTGCGTCTGCGCAATGCGCCGGGGCTGCGTTCCTACCAGGCGCTGACCACGGACAAGGTGTTTTCCTGCGAGAAGCTGCAGAATGAATTGGGTTACAATCCGGCCGGCTCCTTCGCCGACGAATTGCCCGGTATTCTTTCTCAACTGCACCAGAAGCACTGACACAGGCCCCAGCGTGAAACTGACTCCCACCGCCATTCCCGACGTCATCCTTTGCGAACCCACTGTCCATGGCGACCATCGTGGCTTCTTCATGGAGACCTGGCGCGAAAGCAGCTTTGCCGACATCGCCCCCGGTCTGCGTTTCGTGCAGGACAATCACAGCAAGTCGGGCAAGGGCATCCTGCGCGGCCTGCACTATCAGCTGCAGCAGCCTCAGGGCAAGCTGGTGCGTGTGATCGCCGGGGAGATTCTCGATGTGGCCGTGGACATGCGTCGCCACTCCCCCACGTTCGGGCGCTGGGTGGGTGTGCGGCTTTCGGCGGATAATCACCGCCAGCTCTGGGTGCCGCCGGGCTTTGCCCACGGCTTCCTGGTGACCAGCGACAGCGCGGAGATGGTGTACAAGTGCACCGACTACTACGCGCCCCAGGACGAACACTCGCTGTTGTGGAACGACCCTGCCCTGGGAATCGACTGGCCGCTGGCCGAGCTGGGCATCGCCGAGCCGGTGCTGTCCGCCAAGGATCGTGACGGGCGCCCCCTGGCCGAGGCGGCGGTGTACGAAACGCGCTGAGCAGCGCCACGGGAGCATCACATGGGACAACGCATCGCGATCACGGGAGCGAACGGCCAGCTCGGTCAGACCCTCATGCGCTCCGCCCTGTTCGAGGAACACGTGTTGTTGCCGCTTGCGCGCAGCGACATGGACATCACCGACGCCGCCAGCGTCAACAGCACCCTCGATGCCCTGCGGCCCGACATCGTGATCAACGCCGCCGCGTTCACGGCAGTGGATCTGGCCGAGTCGCAGTCAGCCCAGGCCTTCGCCATCAATGAGCACGGCGTGCGCCACCTGGCGCTGTGGGCCCGCGATGCCGGCGCGCAGCTGATACACATCTCCACCGACTTCGTCTTCGACGGACAGCACAATCGGCCGTATCGCGTCGATGCTCCCGTGGCGCCTCTGGGTGTCTATGGCCACAGCAAGCTGGCGGGCGAGCGCGCGCTGGCGCAGCTGCTGCCCGAACGTTCCGCCATCGTGCGCACCGCCTGGCTGTACTCGCCGTGGCAGCAGAATTTCATGAAGACCATGCTGCGCCTGATGCGTGAGCGCGACTCGCTGCGCGTGGTCGACGACCAGGTGGGCACGCCCTGCTCAACAGCCAGTCTGGTGCAGTGCCTGCATGCCCTGATCGCCCACAAGGTGCCGGGAGGCATTTTTCACTGGACGGATGCCGGTGTCGCCAGCTGGTACGACTTCGCCATGGCCATCCAGGACGAAGCCCTGCACCTCGGGCTGCTGGAGCATGCCATTCCCGTGCAGCCGATTCCCACGGAGCAATACCCGACACCGGCGCGTCGCCCCGCCTGGAGCGTGCTGGACAAGTCCCGCGCGCTGAGCGAACTGCAATGTCCGCAACAGCACTGGCGCGAGGCCTTGCGCGACGTCATGAAGAAACTTTGAGAAAAGAGAGACATGTCCCCATGCGAACCGTCCTGATCACTGGTGCCGCCGGCTTCATCGGCGCAAACTTCACCCACTACTGGCTGGCGCAGCACTCGCAGGACCGCGTGATCGCGCTCGACGCGCTGACCTATGCCGGCAACACCTGGAACCTGAAGAGTGTATGGGACAACCCCCGCCTGCATTTCGTGAAAGGGGACATCTGTGATCAGGCGCTGGTGGAATCCCTGCTGCGCGAGCACGGTGTCGACACGATTGTGCATTTCGCCGCCGAAAGCCATGTGGATCGCTCGATCACGGGGCCGGACGCCTTCATCACCACCAACATCGTCGGCACGCACTCGCTGTTGAAAGCCGCGAAGAAGGTGTGGCTGGATGGGCCGCAGAAACTCGCGCATCACTTCCACCATGTCTCCACCGACGAGGTGTACGGCACGCTCGGCCCGCAGGACCCGCCCTTCACGGAAACCACACCTTATGCGCCCAACTCGCCCTACGCGGCCAGCAAGGCGTCATCGGATCACCTGGTGCGCGCCTATCACCACACCTATGGTCTGCGCGTCACCACCAGCAACTGCTCCAACAACTACGGCCCGTTCCACTTCCCCGAGAAGCTGATTCCGCTGTGTCTGCTGAACATCCTGCACGGCAAGGCGCTGCCCATCTATGGCGACGGTCAGCAGATCCGCGACTGGCTGTATGTGGAGGACCACTGCCGTGGCATCGAGCTGGTGATCGAGAAGGGAGCGCCCGGCGAGACCTACAATGTCGGCGGCAACAACGAGTGGGCGAACATCGACACCGTGAAACTGCTGTGTCAGCTGGTGGATGGCTTCTTCAAGACGGATGAGAACCTGCGTGCCCGCTTCCCGCAGTGTCCCGCCGCCAAGGGTGCTGCCAGCACCACGCTGATCAGCTTCGTCACCGACCGCCCGGGGCATGACACACGTTATGCGATCAACGCCCAGAAGCTGATGAGCGAGTTGGGTTATCGGCCCATGGCCGGCTTCGCGGAAGGTCTGGCGCGCACCGTGCAGTGGTATCTGGACAACGAGGACTGGTGGCGGCGCATTCAGGACGGCAGCTACCAGCAAGGCTTCTGATCAGGGCAGCAGCAGGAAGTCCTGTTCGTCGCCTGTGGAATAGAGCATGCGAAAATCCGCCGTGCCATCGCCATTTCGATCCCCCGCGTCAAAAAGCCCTCGCGGTGGGGTCGGTCCCACGTAGGTCTTCGGATCTATTCTGCGCACAATCATGTCGGCATAGAGGGTGAGCGTGCGGCCGTTGTAGCGGAAGCTCGTGAGGCCGAATTCGCTCACCTGAATGTCCGTGATGCCACTCCAGTTGCGCAATGCCGTCACAAACTCATCGGTGATCAGCGGGGCGGTGGTCAGCGATTGCTGCCTGCGTTGAGTGCCGCTGCTGAACACGATTCGCAGATAGACTTCGTTCTTCAACGCCGGGTGTGGATGAGGCACGAGGGACACTCCCACTTGTGCTCCCGTGGGCGCAAGCGTGGATACAATGACGGGCCTGATGTTGAAACGATCGTAGAAGCTGTTGTTGATGACGAGCTTTCCGGTGCTGTCCAGATCAAGCGGGGGCGGCCCCTGATTGCGCTGAACCGTGATGTTGCCGAATTCGGTGACGGTCAGTTTGGGCATCTGCGCCGCAGTCAGTTGCGTCTGCAGGACATCGATGGCGGCCAGTGCCGGCTGGAAACCGATGCGCAGGCGTTCATCCGTCACCATGGATCCGCTCTGGTCGCCATTGAGAAATATCCCCTGCGTCGTCCCTGCAGGAACCTGTGTCGCGACATAGGGCAGAAAATGATAGGTGCTGTCTCCCACAGAGATGGTTCCAATACCCGTGGCGCCCTGCGCGGCCACCAGTCCGGTGATGCTGAGTTCCGGAATGCGATTGATGGTCGCCAGCAGCGTATTGGTGCTGAGGAAAGGGGACGCCTGTGAAAGGCTGAGCACGGAGGGCTGAGTCACTCCGGTACGTACTGGCGTGATCTTGGTCAGGCCGGGCGTGAAGTCCGAGTCGTCGTTGACGATGGTGATCGTGGTGCTGAGAAGAGTTCCCGCCAGTGCGCCACCAGTGATTGTGGTCAGATTCACCTTGAAGTCCTTGTTGGCCTGACCGAGCGAATTGTTGATGATCGGGACTGTGATGTTCTGCGAGGTGACCCCTTCTTCGAAACTCAGGATGCCTGTCGTGGACGTGTAGTAATCCGGAGCAGTCGCCGTGCCATTTGCGGTGGCATAGGCGATGGTCACGGTGCCATTGCTGCCGCTGGTCCGGGTGACGGCAATTGTGGCCGTGCCGGCGGTCTCGGCTACCTGCTGTGCAGCACTTCCGAATTGCAGAGTGCCTTGTTCATAGTCGACGATGTTCAGGGTGGCGGCGGGAGTGGCTCCCAGGGTGTCACCTGTCACTGCAGACAGGCTCAAGTTGACCGTTTCGGTCTGTTCCACGAGGCGGTCGTCGAGGATCGCTATGCTGACAGTCTTGTTGGCGGCATCGCCGGCAGCCCAGTTGACGGTAATCGAAACGGATGTGTAGTCGCTGCCGGCTGTGGCTGTACCGTTGGACGAAGTCACCAGTACCGAAGCTGCGGCGGTGACGTCACCATTGCGCGAAAGTGTCACGACGGCAGGGGTGACATTCTCATTGGTGGTGTAGTTGCTTGCCGTGAACTGCACGGTGGCGGACTGGGCATTTGCACAGATGATCAGCAAGGCGAATGCGGCGGCGGCTTTCTTCAGCAAGCGGGTCGTTTCCTGAGTCAGCAAAGGGAATGATGAAGTCAACATGGTCAATACAGCGGCCGGAGGGAGAATTTCTTGAGCGTCAGGCCGGTCCGATCATACCCGCTTTTGATGCGACGCTCACGGGGATATCTGGATTGTGTGCCATACTGCGCCTCGTGCCTTCTGCAACGGTTCCCCTGCTGACCAGGACATGACAACCATGAAGCGACTCTGGCAATTTCCCACTGGCATTCTTGTCGTTTGGCTTGCGATTCTGCCCGCCCGTGCCAGCACCGTGCTGGAAATGAGCTTTCAGGAGGTGGTCGACCATGCCGAGCTGGTCTTCGAAGGGCGGGTCCGCGCTGTGGACGCACGTCGCGATGCCGAGGGCATGATTCACACCTGGGTTGAATTCGACGTTTTGGAGGTGCTCAAGGGCGAGCATCCTTCCAGCGCACTCACCCTGCGGTTTCTGGGCGGCACCGTGGGCACGCAGCGGCTGGAAGTCACCGACCTGCAGCTGCCGCAGGTGGGCGAGACTGGCTTCTACTTCGTCGAGTCGTTGACACGGCCCCAGGTCAATCCGCTCGTGGGCTGGTCACAGGGGCATTTCCTGATCGAGCCGCGCGCTGATGGCCAGCCTGGTGTGCTCAGCGCCCATCACGAGCCTGTGCTCGCCGTGTCCGCCCCGGAGCAGGCGCCGGTGACCGCCTCCTTGAACACGTTCAGCAAGGGCGTCGCCAAGGGTGTGATCGTGCAGGAGTCCTTCAACGCCATGGCCGCCAGCGGCCCCATGCACGCCGATGACTTCAAGCGCTCCGTCCGTGCTCTGGTGCAGCAGCCATGACAGCAAGACGGTTTCCCTGGTGGAAATGGATGCTCTCGGCCGTGCTCGCGGCGCTCAGCATCAGTGCCTACAGCTTCTCCGTGAACGGCTCGAAATGGCCGGGGGGCAGCACGCATCTGCATGTCGGCATCTCCGGTCTTTCCGCCAGCGGCAAGTCGTGGAGCGATGCCCTGCGCCGTGCTGCCCTGGAATGGAATGACAAGACCCCGTTCGAATTCACGCTGCTCAGCAGCTACCGTGACCCGTGTACCGGGTATCGCGCCAGCAGCGCGGGCTCCGGCTTCCCGGCAGGCACGGGAGATGACGTCAACGGTGCCGACTTCACGAGCACGGTCTGCGGCAACGAGTACGGCACCAGTGTGCTGGCAGTGACACTGGTCTACACCGAATCCAATCAGCTTGGCTCCTTCGACATCACCGAGGCTGACATCGTCTTCAACAGCAACAGCCGCTTCGACATCTACGATGGCCCCTTCGACAGCAACCGCGGCACCGACTTCACCCGCGTGGCCCTGCATGAGCTCGGGCATGTGATCGGCATGGGGCATGAACAGAGTGCCAGCTCGATCATGCGCGCCAGTATCGGGAATCTCTACACCCTGCAGCCCGACGACATCGCCGGTGCCACCACGCTCTACCAGGGCTATACCCGCTGCCCGGTGTCCCGGCTGGACTTCGGGCGCGTGACCGGCAGCCTCGGCGCGGGCGATTGCACCGTCCAGCAGCTGATCGGCGGCGGCACCGATACCAGCCATACCGATGTGTATCAGCTGGACCTGGCCCAGTCGACACGGGTGACGTTGAACATGAACTCCGGCAGTCTGGATTCCGTGCTGGTGCTGATGGATTCCCGCTCACAAGTGATCGAGATCGACGACGATGGCGGCACAGGCTGCAATTCCCAGATAGCGCGCACACTGCCCGCTGGCACCTACGCCGTGCTGGCCAATACCCTGACCACGGCCACAGGCGAGACCAGCTGCGGCAAGAACAGCGGGCCCTATCAGTTGACGGCGCGCTACGACAGCACGGCCCTGATCGGAGCTGGTCGCAACACCAGCCTGCAGGGCGGCAGCAGCGCCGCGAGCTTTGCCGGCGGTGTGACCACCAATGGCGGCACTTCATTCAGCAATCGCGTGACCCCCACCCAGCGGTTTGATGTGCTGGGGCGTATCACGGTGGACCCGGCGCACCGCGGTCGCCAGGGCTTTCTGGTGATGGCCGCCATCCTCGAGAACAACCAGGTCTATGTGCGCAATCCGCAGGGTGAGTTCGTGCCGCTGGGCAGCCAGGCCTCCCCGGTTCCCGTGACCACCAGCAAGATCCTGGGAACCACGGAGAACGTGACCATCCTCGGACAGGCTGTGGCCTCCCAGTTCGGCATGACGGACACCTCGGTACGCTTCCTGGTGGGGTACGGGCTGAACAGCAATCCCAACGAACTCTACTTCCACGACGAGCCCATCAATTTGCTGGTGAGCCCCTGAGGCGGATTTTGCAAATTTACTCCGGCGCCGGGCTGCCTGTATAATCGCGCGCAAATTCGCTTCAGTTGGTTCATTCAAGAGGGTTACAGCGTGTCAGTTTTCTCCAGCAGTCCCGCGTTTCGTGTCATCCGTATCAGTGCGCTGCTCGCCAGCGTTGTGTTTGCCGGTTCCCTGGCTGCCCAGTCACGCGATGAAATCGTGGCCGAGCGCATGAAGCCGGTGGGTGAAGTCTGTCTGGCTGGCGAAGCCTGCGCTGCCGGCGGTTCCGCGCCAGCCGCTGCCGGTGCTGGCGAGTTCAGTGTGGAAGCCACTTACAATGCCAGCTGCTCCATGTGCCACGCCTCCGGCATGGCCGGTGCTCCGCGCACGGACGATGGCGCTGCCTGGGCCGCCCGCATTGCCGAACGCAGCCTCGAAGGGCTGGTGGCCAATGCAATCAACGGCGTCAACGCGATGCCGGCTCGTGGAATGTGCATGACCTGCAGTGATGACAACATTGCAGCGCTGGTTGAGTACATAACATCCCAGGCTCAGTAAGTCGTTCAGTACTGGTTAAGCCTGAGAGAAATACCCTATTTTCGTAACAGTTCGTTACTGGAATCAGTACAGGAGTAAGACGTCGTGAAATTGATTCGTGTGTTGAAGTCTCGTGCAGTGCAGGTTGGTCTGGTTTCCGTTCTGGCAGTGATGTCAGGTTCCTTGTCCGCTGACACCTCCAAGCCGGTGGTCATGCAGCTGGCGCAGCTGTCCGAGAATTTCGATGTCGAGCGCGCCTACATGCAGAGCTGCTGGGCCTGCCACAACAGCGGTGCTGCTGGTGCACCGAAAGTGGGTGATGCCGCTGCCTGGGGCCCGCGTGCCGAGAAAGGCATCGATGGTCTGCTGGCCAATGCCATCAATGGTCTGAACGCCATGCCTGCCAAGGGCATGTGCTTCACCTGCACCAACGATGACCTGAAAGCGCTGGTGCAGTACATGGTGGACAACAGCAAGTAAGCTGTTGGCCCGGTGGCAGCTCACGCGCAGGCACTCTTGCCTGCGAGTGAGCTGCTGCAGTTCCGATCTCGTTGATGTTCGCTTGCAAGCAAGCTCCAACACTCCTTGCGGGTTCCCTCTTCACTCCGAATCGAACATGCCCATCAGGCTGGCCAGTGCGGCCGAGCCCTTCTCCTTCTTTTGTTCCGGCGTTGAGTCGCTGCGCCCTTCCCAATCCAGCAGGTCCTGAGGCAGTTCGTCCAGGAAGCGGCTGGGCGTGGTGGTGATCACCTCGCCGAACTGCTTGCGCTTGCGTGCCAGGGTGAAGGCCAACCCCTTCTGCGCACGGGTGATGCCCACGTAGGCCAGGCGACGCTCCTCTTCGATGTCGTCGTTCTCGACACTGGTGCGGTGCGGCAGCAAGTCCTCCTCCATGCCCATGATGTAGACATAGGGAAACTCGAGGCCCTTGGCGGCATGCAGGGTCATCAGCTGCACCTGATTGTTGATGTCTTCCTCCTCCTGGCGTTCCAGCAGATCGCGCAGGATCAGCTTGTTGATGGCCGCCTCGATGTCCTCCTCGCCCTCGTCGTCGTCCTCACTGGCCTTGGTCAGACTCTTCTGCAATTGCTCCAGCAGCAGTTCCACATTGGCGATGGCGCGGATGGCAGCCGGTTCCGAATTGCTGGTCTGATGCAGCCAGCCCTCGAAGTCCATGTCGCTGAGCATCTCACGGATGGCGGCGATGCTGTCGCCGCGCTGGGACTGTTCGCTCACGTGTGTCATCCACTGCGCGAACTTCAGCAGGCGCTCACGTTTCCTGTCTTCCAGGAACTGACCGAGCCCGATCTCGCTGCAGGCGCTGAACAGGCTGATGCCACGTTCGGTGGCATAGCTGCCCAGGGCTTCGAGGATGGACGGACCGATCTTGCGCCGTGGCGTGTTGATGGCGCGCAGGAAGGCGTTGTCGTCGTCGGTGTTGATGAGCAGCCGCAGATACGCCATGACATCCTTGATCTCGCTGCGCGAGAAGAACGAGGTGCCTCCCGTGATCTGATAGGGAATCTGGTTGGCCTGCAATTGCAGTTCCAGTGCCTTGGCCTGGTGATTGCCGCGGTAGAGCACGGCAAAGTCGCGAAAGCGCAGGCGCTTCGTCACGCAGTGGGCGAGGATCTCCGTGGCAATGCGCTCGACCTCGGCTTCCTGAGTCGGCGCCACGATCACTCGCAGCTGCTCGCCCACGCCCAGCTGACTCCACAGCTGCTTCTCGTAGAGGTGAGGGTTGTTGGCGATCAGCGTGTTCGCCGCCGTCAGGATGTTGTTCGTGGAACGGTAATTCTGCTCCAGCTTGATGAGCTTGAGGTTCGGGTAATCCTTTTCCAGCTGGACCATGTTTTCCGGCCGCGCGCCGCGCCAGGAGTAGATCGACTGATCGTCGTCGCCCACCACCGTCAGGCCATTGCGCGGACCGAGCAGCAGCTTCACCAGCAGGTACTGGCCGGTGTTGGTGTCCTGATACTCATCCACGAGCAGGTAGTGAATGCGATTCTGCCAGCGTTCCAGAACATCGGGATGCGTCTGGAACAGCACCACGGGCAGCAGGATCAGGTCGTCGAAATCCACGGCATTGAACGCGGCCAGATGACGTTGATACTGCGTGTACACCCTGGCGGCCAGCACTTCCTCCGGTTCCAGCGCGAGCTGATTGGCCTGCTCGGCGGTAATGAGCTGATTCTTCCAGTTCGAGATGGTGCTCTGCAGGAATCTGAGCTGTTCGTCACTCAATTCCGCGTCCTTGTGCAGTAGGCTCTTGAGCAGTGACTGACTGTCCTGGCTGTCGAAGATCGAGAAGCCCGATTTGAAGCCGAGCTTTGCATGCTCCCGCCGGATGATGGTCAGACCAAGATGGTGGAAGGTCGAGATCGTGAGCCCGCGGATATTGCTGGCGCCCTCGCGTTCACGAGCCAGCTTGCCGACCCGCTCCTTCATTTCGCGGGCCGCCTTGTTGGTGAAGGTGACGGCCGCGATGCGGTGCGCGGGATAGCCGCATTCGTTGATCAGATAACTGATCTTCTGCGTAATCACACTGGTCTTGCCACTGCCGGCGCCGGCTAGCACGAGCAGGGGCGAGCTGATGTATTTCACAGCTTCCAGCTGACGGGGATTGAGTTTGTTCACAGGGGTGGAAAAAGTCTTTTCTGGCAATGGGTTGGCGTGTGCTTCTATTATATACACGCGTATCGTCCTTGCCTTGAAGAGAATGGATGGATTCAAGGCGTCAATCACGGCAGCAATGCGCAAAGGCATTGAAGGAAAGTGACTGGCGTGCCGATAACAGTAGTCCAGTAGTCGATTCATGGAGCAGTGCAGTGCGAATACTGCTGATTGCCGATCAGGAAGCTGAGTTCAGGGAACTCGCAAGCCTGGTGGGCAGCATAGAGGGGGGAAAGCATCACCTGGTGTGGTGTCGCGCGGACAGTCATGTCCTGGAGGCGACGCCCGTCAGCCGCTTTCAACTGGTTCTTTGGGGCCGTGTTGCCGACGCACAGGCGTCACGCCGTCTGTTGTCGGAACTGCAACGGCAGAATCTCTGCGCTCCGATCCTCCTGCTCACCGACTCCCTGCCCGCCGGTGTCGATGCCGCCGCCAGTGCGCGCGGGGATTCCGACATCCTGTTGCGCGAGCAGTTGACTCCGGGTGTCCTCGCCCGGGCCATGCGCCGGGCGTTGCAATCCACAGCGGAGCAGCCTGCATCGACGCAGAATGTCGACCCGCTCACCGGTCTGATCAATCGCAGTGGTTTTCGCGAGCAGCTGGATCGCATTCTGACCGATGCCACCACGCCCGAGTCCGTCGGACTTCTGCTCATCGACGTCGATCAATTCAAGAAAGTGAATGCTTCCTATGGCCAGTTGGCCGGCGATGCCTTGATTCAGCTGATCGCCCAACGCATTGCCTCCTGTCTTTCCGCGCACCACGCCCTGGCCCGCATCGGTGGCAATGAATTTGCGGTGGTGTACCAGAACGCGCTGGGCTCGGTCGAATCGGAGTGCCGCATCAACCTCGAACGCATCATCGCGGCCATGGCCAAGCCCTTCCCCATCGCCCAGCATGCCATCCGCATGAACGTGAGCATGGGCATCGCCATGAACAAGGAGCCGGGCATGTCGGTGGATGTGATGCTGTCCAATGCCGACATGGCCATGCGCATCGCCAAGCGCGAGAAAGGCAGCAACTACCAGTTCTACACCCGGGACATGACGGATGCGGCGCAGAAGATCCTGCGACTGGAAGCCGAGATCCGGCGTGCCATCCGCAACGAGGAATTCGTGCTGCACTACCAGCCGCGCATCGACATCAACACCCACCGCATAGTGGGTGCTGAAGGACTGGTCCGCTGGCAGCACCCCACCCGAGGTCTGCTGCCGCCCTCCGAATTCATTGCCGTGGCCGAGGAAAGCGGGCTGATTGTGCCTCTGGGCTACTGGGTGGTGCATCAGGCCTGCAAGGACTTGAACGAGCTGGCGCAGAAGGGCTTCGACGAGGTTCAGCTGGCGGTCAACGTGTCCTTCAAGCAGTTCCAGGACAAGAAGTTCGTGCAGACCGTCGCCAACATCATGCAGAAGATGGATATCCACGAAGGGCGGCTGGAGTTCGAGCTGACGGAAACCACGATGATGATCGAAGGGCAGGCCGTCGATCAGAGCCTGCGCCGGCTCAGCGAGCTGGGCATCGACATTTCGCTGGACGACTTCGGCACCGGCTATTCCTCCTTCGCCCACCTCCAGCGTCTGCCCATCTCCGTGCTCAAGATCGACCGCTCCTTCGTCGGCAGCGTCACCACCAACGAGGACGATGCCACCATCGTGAAGGCGATCATCAACCTCGCCCACAGTCTCAACATGCAGGTGATTGCCGAAGGCGCCGAGACTGCCGAGCAGGTGAACTTCCTGGGCAAGAACCGCTGCGATCAGGTGCAGGGTTATTTCTTCAGCAAGCCGCTGACCTTCACCGACATCAAGTCCCTGCTGGGCCAGGAAGACTTCGTCGACCGCCGCATCCAGCCCGTGCTTGCCCTGGGCTGAGCCCCGCCGCCTTGCCAGAACGGCAATCCTGCTCTAAAGCTTGTAGCAGCGCCTTGCGCTCTCCCGCCCACCACGACACCGTCCATGGAAGGTCACATGTCTCTGGCCATCGTTCATACCCGCGCGAACATCGGCATCGACGCGCCGCTGGTGACCGTCGAGACACATCTTTCCAACGGCCTGCCCTCGCTGGCCATCGTCGGCCTGCCCGAGGCTGCCGTGCGCGAAAGCAAGGAGCGGGTGCGCAGCGCCATCCTGAATGCGGGGCTGGAATTCCCCACCCGCCGCATGACCATCAATCTGGCACCGGCCGATCTGCCCAAGAGCGGCGGGCGCTACGACCTGGCGATCGCGCTGAGCATTCTGGCGGCCTCCGGGCAGATCCCGTTGCAGGGCCTGGCGGACTACGAAGTGCTGGGGGAGCTGGCACTCAGTGGAGCGCTGCGCCCGGTGCACGGCGTACTGCCTGCCGTGCTGGCGGCGCGGGACCAGGGGCGCACGCTGTTGCTGCCGGCCGTCAACATGGCCGAAGCCGCGCTGGTGCGTGGGGTGCGGGCCCTGGCCGGCGAGCATCTGCTGCAGGTGTGCACCCAGCTGCGCACGGCCAGCGGGATGCAGCCTGTGGAGTTCACGCCGCCGTCCACAGTTCCTGCCTCTGGCGCCAGCGTCAGCCTTGCCGACATCAAGGGTCAGCAGGCCGCCAAGCGCGCCTTGCAGGTGGCAGCAGCCGGGGCGCACAACATCCTGTTCATCGGGCCACCCGGCACCGGCAAGACGCTGCTGGCCAACAGCCTGCTCTCCCTGTTGCCGCCACTCGATGAAGCCGAGGCGCTGGAGGCCGCTGCCATCCAGTCGATTGCGCGACAGCCCATCGATGCCGCACGCTGGCTGCAGCCCGCCTTTCGCGCACCGCATCACACGGCTACCAGCATTGCCCTGGTGGGCGGAGGAGCCCAGGCCAGCCCGGGCGAAATCACCCTGGCGCACCGCGGTGTGCTGTTTCTGGACGAGCTGCCGGAATTCAATCGCAGCGTGCTGGAGGTGTTGCGCGAGCCCCTGGAATCGGGCTGCATCACCATCAGCCGCGCCAATTACCGTCTGCAGCTGCCGGCGAACTTTCAGCTGGTCGCCGCGATGAACCCCTGCAAGTGCGGCTTTCATGGCGATCCGGATGGCCGCTGCCGCTGCACCCCTGAGGGCGTGAAGCGTTATCTGGAGAAAATCTCCGGGCCCCTGCTGGATCGCATCGATCTGATGGTGGAGGTGCCTCGGCTGGCGCCCCACGAGTTGCGGGCCGTGCAGCAGTCCCCACTGGCGCGAGATGCCCGCGACAACGAGCAGAATGTCACCCGCATAAGCGACTGCCGCCAGTTGCAGAAGCGGCGCCATGGCAGACTTAACAGTGATCTGAGTGTCAGCGAGGTGGCTGCCAGCTGTGTGCTGGACGGCCCCAGCGAGAAGTTTCTGGAATTGGCTGTGAATAAACTGCAGCTGTCGGCGCGGGCCCATCACCGCGTACTGAAGATTGCCAGAACCATCGCTGATCTGGCCGGCCGCGAGACGATCGCACAGCCGGACCTGGCGGAGGCGCTTGCCTATCGGCGGGTGGAGAAGTTCTTCCGCACCTGAATGGCGTGGCGGGCGGCCGGGCCAGGACAATGCATTTCTGGTTGGCTGTTGGCCCTACGCCTTCCCCTGCTCTTTCATCAAGGCTTCGAGCCGCGCCACTTCCTGCTCCAGCTGCGCCAGGCGCTCTTCGGCACGCGCGAGTGCGGCGGACTGTGCCTCGAATTCGTCGCGGGTCAGCAGGTCGAGCGAGGCGAAGCCTTTCTGCAGCACGGCTGCCATGGCCTTGCGGGCTTCTTCGCCGGCGGCTTCGGCCTGAGGCAGCAGGCGTGTGAGCTGTTGAGTCATGTCTTCGAAGAACTGCTTGTTGATCATGAGTGTGTCTTCCAATGTCGGTGTAAAGGAGGCGGGCCGCGATTGTAGCCCAATGCCCGCAGACCGTGCACGACGAAGCAGAACAGATTGGTGCACGTGAACCAAAGTGGTGCAGAAGGCCTCCAAAACCGCCCCGCAGCTCTGTGAGAAAGCCGCAAGACAGTTCGTTCTGCCGCAATTTCGTCCTGCAAAATTCTTTTCTTTTCAAGCAATTGAAGCGGTTGCGCCAAGGCGATTCACAAACTGGGCACGCATTGTGCTTCGACCGGAGCGTACAACGCTGCGAGCGTCCACGAGAAACACAATACGCCGCAACGCTGCTGCTGACCTGAAAGGTCAAAAACTTTACTACAACGTCAAGGAGCTATTCCAAATGAAGAAACTTACCCAAGCATTGCTGGCCGCCGGATTGATGTCTGCAGCAGTGACTGCCAGTGCGCAGGATGCAGCCATCGCTGGCAACGTGGCACTGAAAACCGACTACATCTACCGCGGTATCTCTCAGACCAGCGGCGGCCCGGCAATCCAGGGCGGTTTCGATTACGCCGCCGAGTCAGGTTTCTATGTGGGCACCTGGGCATCCAGCATCACTTTCGATGACAGCATCGAGATCGACTACTACGGCGGTATCCGCGGCAGTTTCACGGACGAGATCGGCTACGACTTCGGTGCGCTGTACTACGACTATCCCGGCCAGAGCAGTGACGACTTCCTGGAAGTTTACGGCAAGTTCACCTACGCCGGCTTCCTGGCCACCATCAACTACTCCGACGATTTCTTCGCCGGCGTGGGCGATGCCATGTACTACACCCTGGATTACGGCTTCGCGCTGGGCAACGACATCACCCTGGGCCTGCACTACGGCCTGCAGACCTTCGACCAGGACGTCTTCGGCGATGAAGATTCCTACTCCGACTACAACGTGTCGCTCACCATGCCCTTCGCAGGCGTGAACCTGTCGCTGATGTACAACGACACCTCGCTGAGCAAGGCTGACTGTGGCGGTTCCTCCGACTGCAGCAGCGCCATCGTTTTCGGCATCGCCAAGGCGTTCTGATCCATGCGGATCATGATCGCCAACCGCGAGCGTGATCTGCCAGCCAGCCCCGCAGAAGGCCCGCGAGTTTCGTGCTCGCGGGCCTTTTTTCTTGCCCGCCCTGCACAGGCCTTGCACGGGTTCCGGCTCGTTCGCACGACATTGGTGCGACACATTCTGGAATGCTTCATATCGGTGCGGTTTCGGGGCAAGGGGTTCTTCAATCGTTGTACAAACGCGCACGAACTTGCGTATCACATTGAAAGTATAAAGATTTTCCTTTGTGGCACGGGCCGTGCATCAGGTCGGTTCAGGTGTATCTGCACTGAATCGGCGGAGCAGATATTAAGAAGGTAAGGAGCAAACACATGAAGCTAGTTACGGCAATCATCAAGCCTTTCAAATTGGACGATGCCCGCGAAGCACTGTCGGAAATCGGCGTGCAGGGCATCACCGTCACCGAAGTGAAGGGCTTTGGCAGACAAAAGGGACACACGGAACTTTATCGCGGAGCAGAGTATGTCGTGGACTTCCTGCCCAAGGTGAAGATCGAAGTGGCGATCGGCGACGACCTGCTTGATCAGACGCTGGAAGCCATCACCAAGGCGGCCAATACCGGAAAGATCGGCGACGGCAAGATCTTCGTCACCGACCTGCTCCAGGTCATCCGCATCAGAACTGGCGAGACCGGCGAAGAAGCTGTGTAAGGCACTCACTACTCAAATCAATCAGGCGTCAAGAACTCGATTCGGGTTCGGAGGTATCAAGGTGGAAGACCAAATTTATCAACTGCAGTACGCAATCGACACATTCTATTACCTGGTGTGTGGCGCATTGGTGATGTGGATGGCCGCAGGCTTCGCGATGCTGGAATCGGGGCTCGTGCGTGCCAAGAACACGACAGAGATCCTGACCAAGAACATCTCCCTGTTTGCGGTGAGCTGCATCATGTACATGGTGTGCGGCTACGCGATCATGTACGGCGGCACCGTGTTCCTGTCCGGGATCGACGGTGGCGAGACCCTGGTGGCCGATGCCCTGGCTTCCAAGGCAGAAGAAGGGTTTGAAGGCGGTGCCGTGTACTCCGGCGCGTCTGACTTCTTCTTCCAGGTGGTGTTCGTGGCCACCTGCATGTCCATCGTGTCCGGTGCTGTCGCCGAGCGCATGAAACTGCTGGCCTTCCTGGCCTTCGCCGTGATCATGACAGGCGTGATCTACCCGATGGAAGGCTCCTGGACCTGGGGTGGCAATGCCGTGTTCGGCATGTACACACTGGGCGACCTCGGCTTCTCCGACTTCGCCGGCTCTGGCATCGTGCACATGGCGGGCGCTGCCGCGGCACTTGCTGGTGTGCTGCTGCTCGGTCCGCGCAAGGGCAAGTACGCCGCTGATGGCAGCGTGAAGGCCATCCCGGGCTGCAACCTGCCCATGGCGACACTCGGCACCTTCATCCTCTGGATGGGCTGGTTCGGCTTCAACGGCGGTTCCGTGCTGAAGCTGGCCGACGTCTCCAACGCCAACGCCGTGGCCATGGTGTTCCTGAACACCAACGCCGCTGCTGCTGGTGGTCTGGTCGCTGCTCTCTTCGTGGCCCGTGCGATGTTCGGCAAGTTCGACCTGACCATGGCGCTGAACGGTGCCCTGGCTGGTCTGGTGGCCATCACGGCCGAGCCTTCCACTCCGACAGCGCTGGAAGCCACCATCTTCGGTGCAGTTGGCGGCGTGCTGGTGGTGTTCAGCATCGTGTTCATGGACAAGCTGAAGATCGACGACCCGGTGGGTGCCATCTCCGTGCACGGCAGCTGTGGTCTGCTCGGCCTGCTGCTGGTGCCGATCACCAACGATGGCGTGAGCTTCTCCGGCCAGATCATCGGCGCCCTGACCATCTTCGTCTGGGTGTTCGTGACCAGCCTGATCATGTGGTCGATCCTCAAGGCCGTCCTCGGCATCCGCGTGAGCGAAGAGGAAGAAGCCACTGGCTGCGACGTGTCCGAGTGTGGTCTGGAAGCCTACCCGGAGTTCACCAAGTAATTCCCGCAGTGAAGGTATCCCTCCATTGAAAGCGCCCTTCGGGGCGCTTTTTTTTTGCCTACAGCACGCCCTGGGCCAGCATGGCGTCGGCCACTTTCACGAAGCCCGCGATATTGGCGCCGTCGATGTAGCTGACGCTGCCGTCCGGCTTCTGGCCGTGCTGCACGCAGGCCGCGTGGATGCTCTGCATGATGCCGAGCAGGCGACGGTCCACTTCTTCTCGCCCCCAGCTCAGACGCAACGCGTTCTGGCTCATTTCCAGTCCCGAGGTGGCCACCCCGCCGGCATTGGACGCCTTGCCCGGTGCATAGAGCACACCGGCTTCCTCGAACAGGTGCGCCGCATCGATGGTCGAGGGCATGTTGGCCCCCTCGGCCACGCACTGCACGCCATTGCTGATCAGTGTGCGTGCATCCGCCGCGTCGAGTTCGTTCTGGGTGGCGCAGGGCAGAGCGATGTCCACCGGCACATGCCACGGCCTGGCGCCGGCCTCGAAACGCACGCCGGTGCGGGCGGCATAGTCCGAGACGCGGCAGTAGCGGTGATTCTTCAGCTCCATGAGCAGGGCCAGCTTCTCGGGTGTGAAGCCCTGCTCGTCGATGATGGTGCCGCTGGAGTCCGAGGCCGTGATCACCTTGGCGCCCAGGGCCATGGCCTTCTCGATGGCGTACTGGGCCACATTGCCCGAGCCGGATACCGACACGCGCATGCCGGCGAAGGACAGGCCCTGTGTCTTCAGCATCTCGTCGGCGAAATACACGGTGCCGTAGCCGGTGGCCTCAGGGCGGATCAGCGAGCCGCCGAAGCTCAGACCCTTGCCGGTGAACACACTGGCGGCGTTGTTCGAGAGCTTCTTGTACATGCCGGCCATGAAGCCCACCTCCCGGCCACCCACGCCGATGTCGCCCGCGGGCACGTCAGTGTCCGGGCCCACATGGCGGAACAGCTCCTGCACGAAGGCCTGGCAGAAGCGCATCACCTCGCCCTGACTCTTGCCCTTGGGGTCGAAGTCGGAGCCGCCCTTGCCGCCGCCCATGGGCAGTGTGGTCAAGGCGTTCTTGAAGGTCTGTTCGAAGGCGAGGAACTTGAGCACGGAGAGATTGACGGTGGGGTGGAAACGCAGGCCCCCCTTGTAGGGGCCGATGGCCATGCTGTGCTGAATCCTGTAGCCCCGATTGACCTGCACCTCGCCATGATCATCGACCCACGAAACGCGGAACATGACGATCCGTTCCGGCTCGACCAGACGGTCAAGCAGGCCTTGTTCGGCATAGCGGGGATGTTGCTCGATGAAGGGCCACAGGCTTTCCATGACCTCGGTGACGGCTTGCAGGTACTCGGGCTGTCCGGGGTTGCGCTCTGCAATGTGTTGCAGGAACTGCGCGCAGGATTCGTACTTCATGATGCCTTCCGATTGGTGAAAAAGGCGCCAAGTTACCTGCTTTGCCACCTCTTTGCACCAATATGATGCGTGTGCAGCATTGTGGTGCGGAACTTCTGCCGGATTCAGGGCCGCAGGTCGCCCCACAGATACTGGGCGAGCGCGATGGCCACCACGGGGGCCGTCTCGGTGCGCAGAACGCGCGGACCCAGGCGACAGGGCTGGAAGCCGGCAGCCACCGCGGCCTCGACTTCATGTTCTGACAGGCCGCCCTCCGGGCCGATCAGAAGTGTCACCTCGGCGGGAGGAACTGCCGCCTGCAGACCGGCTGCACCGCGATGATCCAGCACAAAGCAGGCCCCGGCGCGCGGGCGGGCCAGCCAGTCCTGCAGCGTCGCGGGCTGCTCCACCGCAGGCACACTGCAGCGGCCTGACTGTTCGCTGGCGCTGATGGCGATCCGTTCCAGATGCCCCAGCCGATTGTCCACGCGGTCCGCCTTCAGCTTCACTTCGCAGCGCTCCGTCAGCAGCGGCACGATGGAGCTGACGCCCGCCTCCGTCGCCTTCTGCACCGCATAGTCCATGCGCTCGCCGCGCGAAAGACCCAGGCCGAGATGGATGCGCAGCGCCGGGTCCGCGCGGCACTCCCGGCGCTGGGTCAGCTCGACAGTCACGCTGCGCTTGTCGACCTGCAGGATGACGGCCAGGTGTTCGCCGTCGGCGGCGTTGAACAGGGCTACCTGCTCCCCGGGCCGCAGTCGCAGCACCTTGCCGAGGTAATGCGCCAGATCGTCCTGCAGCACCAGCGTGGCGCCGCTGTGCAATGCTTGCGGCGTGTGGAGGCGGGACACGCGCATCTCAGCGCGCGCTCAGGCCGAGGTTGTGCCAGATGGCACTGACCGGGCCGGCCTGGTTCATGGTGTAGAAGTGCAGTCCTGGGGCGCCGCCATCGAGCAGAGCGTCACACAGCTGCGACACCACCTCGATGCCGAAGTCGCGGATGCTGTCGGCGTCATCGCCATAGGCCTGCAGGCGCTGGCGGATCCAGCGGGGAATCTCGGCGCCGCAATTGGCACTGAAACGCGCCAGGTTGGCGTAATTGGTGATGGGCATGATGCCGGGCACGATGGGAATGCCGATGCCCAGGTCCTGGCAGCGCTCGACGTAATAGAAATACGCGTCCGCGTTGTAGAAATACTGGGTGATGGCGCCGTTGGCCCCGGCGTCCACCTTCTTCTTGAAGAAGTGCAGATCGGAATCGTAGCTCTCGGACTTCGGGTGAATCTCCGGGTAGCAGGCCACCTCGATGTGGAAGTGCTCGCCCGTGTGGCGACGCACGAATTCCACCAGTTCATTGGCGTAGTAGTAGCTGCTGGTGGCGCCGGTGCCCGAGGGGATGTCGCCGCGCAGGGCCACCAGGCGGGAGATGCCCATGGCCTTGTAATCGTTGAGCAGGGCCAGGATGTCGGCCTCGCTGGAGCCGCCGAAAGACAGGTGCGGTGCAACCGCCGAACCGGCCTGGTGAATCGTTTCGACGATGTGGCGCGTGCCGTCACGCGTGGAGCCCCCGGCCCCGTAGGTCACGGAAAAGAAGTCCGGCTGCAGCGCCGCCAGCTGGCGATGCACCTCGCGCAGTTTCTCTTCGCCCTGCGGCGTCTTGGTGGGGAAGAACTCGAAGCTGAAGCGAGGCTTGTCGTCCAGCTGCTCTGGAATGTGTGTCATGGCGCTGTCTCTGTTGCTGGAATTGTTGCGGACCGGCCCGCGCCCCCTGCGCGAGGCGTGGGGGCGGGCTGGCCTGCGAGGGTCACTCAGTACTTGTAGCTGTCCGGCTTGAACGGGCCTTCCACATTGCAGTGGATGTACTTGGCCTGATCAGGGCGCAGCTTGGTCAGCACGCCGCCGAAGCCGCCCACCATCAGCGCGGCCACTTGCTCGTCGAGGTGCTTGGGCAGCACTTCCACCGTGATGTTGTCCTTCTTGAAGTCCGGTGACAGCGCGGCGAAGTTCTTCTCGTACAGGTAGATCTGCGCGATCACCTGATTCGCGAACGAGCCGTCCATGATGCGCGAGGGGTGGCCGGTGGCGTTGCCCAGATTGATCAGGCGGCCTTCCGAGAGCAGCAGCAGGTAATTGCCCTTGTCCTTCTCGGCATCGCCGCGATAGACCTTGTGCACCTGCGGCTTGATCTCTTCCCACGTCCAGTTCTTGCGCATGAAGGCGGTGTCGATCTCGTTGTCGAAGTGACCGATGTTGCAAATGATGGCGCCGTTCTTGACGGTCTGCAGCATGTTCTTGTCACACACGTCGATATTGCCGGTGGCGGTCACGATCAGGTCGAGCTTGCCCAGCAGCGCGCGGTCGATGTCCTCGATGCGGCCGGTGTTGTTGCCGTCGATGTAGGGCGACACCACTTCATAGCCGTCCATGCAGGCCTGCATGGCGCAGATCGGGTCGATCTCGGCGATCTTCACGATCATGCCTTCCTGACGCAGGCTCTGAGCCGAGCCCTTGCCCACGTCGCCATAGCCCACCACCAGCGCCTGCTTGCCGGACAACAGCATGTCGGTGCCACGCTTGATGCCATCGTTCAGGCTGTGGCGGCAGCCGTACTTGTTGTCGTTCTTGGACTTGGTCACCGAGTCGTTGACATTGATGGCCGGCACTTTCAGGGAGCCTTCGGCCATCATTTCCAGCAGGCGGTGCACGCCCGTGGTGGTCTCTTCGGTGATGCCGTTGATCTTGTCCAGCATCTGCGGGTACTTGTTGTGCACCATGCCGGTCAGATCGCCGCCGTCGTCCAGGATCATGTTCGCATCCCAGGGCTTGCCGTCCTTGAGAATGGTCTGCTCGATGCACCAGTCGCCCTCTTCCACGGTCTGGCCTTTCCAGGCGTAGACGGCGATGCCCTTGGAGGCGATGTAGGCGGCGGCGTGATCCTGCGTCGAGAAGATGTTGCAGGAGGACCAGCGCACTTCCGCGCCCAGCTCCACCAGGGTCTCGATCAGCACGGCGGTCTGGATGGTCATGTGAATGCAGCCCAGAATCTTCGCGCCGGCCAGTGGCTGGCTGGCCTTGTAACGGGCGCGCAGGGTCATCAGCGCGGGCATTTCCGCCTCGGCCAGAATGACTTCCTTGCGTCCGAACTCGGCCAGGGAAATGTCGGCCACCTTGTAATCGTGCTTGCTCATGTGTGAATCCTGTCGTTGTCGATGAAAGTGTTGGTGGTGAATGGATCGGGCGCTCAGAGGCCGGCGGCGGCGCGCAGGGCGTCGGCCTTGTCTGTCTTCTCCCAGGTGAAGTTCTCTTCCTCGCGGCCGAAGTGGCCATAGGCCGCCGTCGGCAGGTAGATCGGGCGCAGCAGATCCAGCATGCGGATCAGGCCCTTCGGACGCAGTTCGAAGAATTCACGCACCAGGGTGACGATGCGGTCTTCGGAAATCCGGCCGGTGCCGAAGGTCTCCACGCTGATGGACGTGGGCTCGGCCACGCCGATGGCGTAGGACACCTGGATCTCGCAGCGATCGGCAATGCCGGCGGCCACGATGTTCTTCGCCACATAGCGCGCCACGTAGGCGGCGGAGCGGTCCACCTTGGACGGATCCTTGCCGGAGAACGCGCCACCGCCGTGACGGGCCATGCCGCCGTAGGAGTCGACGATGATCTTGCGACCGGTCAGTCCACAATCCCCGAAGGGGCCGCCGATGACGAAACGTCCGGTGGGGTTGATGAAGTACTTGGTGTGCTTGTCCAGCCACTGGGCCGGCAGCACGTGCTTGATGATCTCTTCCATCACCGCCTCCTGCAGCGGGCCCTGGGCGATGTCCGGGCTGTGCTGGGTGGAGAGCACCACGGCGTCGACGGCGACGGGCTTGCCGTTCTCGTAGCGGAAGGTGATCTGGCTCTTCGCGTCCGGACGCAGCCAGGGCAGCGTGCCGTTCTTGCGCACTTCGGCCTGACGCTGCACGAGGCGGTGAGAATAGGTGATCGGTGCGGGCATCAGCACGTCGGTCTCGTTGCTGGCATAGCCGAACATCAGGCCCTGGTCGCCGGCGCCCTGCTCGTGGTCGGGCGTGTCATCCACGCCCTGGGAGATGTCGGGGGACTGCTTGCCGATGGCGTTCAGCACCGCGCAGGAGTGGCCGTCGAAGCCCTTGTCGGAATGGTCGTAGCCGATGTCGCAGACGATCTTGCGCACCAGTTCCTCGATGTCCACCCACGCCGAGGTGGTGACTTCGCCCGCCACCACGACCATGCCGGTCTTGATCAGGGTCTCGCAGGCCACGCGGGCCTTCGGGTCCTGGCGCAGGATCGCGTCCAGCACGCCGTCGGAGATCTGGTCTGCCATCTTGTCCGGATGTCCTTCGGAGACGGATTCAGAAGTGAAGAGAGAGGTGGCCATAGTGTTTTCCTTGTCTGCTCATGAGTGATTGGGGTGTGTTGTCTGGGGTGAAGCGGTGGTGCGGATGGCGGGTTTCTGGAACACGCCCATCTGAATCTGGAAACCATTGCGCAGGCCGAGATAGACGCTCGGGCCCACTTGCAGGGAGGCCTGCAGTGCCCAGGCGTTCAACTCGTCCGGGTCGAAGCCGAGCCACAGATCGCCGCAGGACTCGCGCACCCAGTCCTGGTCGTGACGGCACAGATCGACGATCAGCAGCATGCCGCCCTCCTCCAGCAGAGCATGCGCATGCTGGAAGGCCTCGCGAGGCGACGGCAGGTGGTGCAGCACCATGTCGAACAGGATCAGGTCGCAGCGCAGGTCGAGTTCCAGCGCCTTGTGGGTGTCGCCCAGGATGAAGCGAACGTTGTCCAGGCCCTCGGCGGCCACGGTGCTGCGCGCGCGGTTGAGCATCTCGGCCGCGTTGTCCAGCGCCAGCACATGCTGGAACTGGCTGGCCAGCAGGGTCAGCAGCTCGCCCTCGCCGGGCCCCACTTCCATCACCCGGTGCTCGGGCCGCAGGTCGAGCTCGCGCAGCAGGTCCAGCAGATTGCTGGTGTACTGGGCATGTTCGGCCACCAGCCCCTGCTTCTCGCGGAACTTGTCGGCGTGGCGGGTGAAGAACTGCAGCGACTGCTCCGAGCGCTCCTGCTGCACGCGATTGAGGCGTTCGAGCAACGCAGCATCCAGCGGCACCCGATCAATGGCCTCGAAGGCGCTCTTCTTGAAGGCGAGCAGCGGGTCGTCGGCGCTGAGCAGCGGCCGGCGATAGAAGATGCTGTTGCCCTCGCGCCGTGTACTGGCCAGTCCGGCCGTGGCCAGGATCTTGAGGTGGTGGCTGAGTGCCGACTGGCGGATGTCCAGGATGTGGCAGATCTCCAGCACGCCGAAGGAGCTGGTGCGCAGCAGGCGCAGGATCTCCAGCCGCAGACTGTCGGCCAGCGCCTTGCAGACCAGGGTAAGCTGATCGGCGTCATCGACGCTGGGGCTGTGCGGCTTGAGAAGGGCGGTAGTGCTCACGGGATGTCCTGGAAAGCGGGCCTGGGCGCAGACTATAGCAAGGGCCCCAGGCTATATCAAAATTATTTGATATAGGTGCTGCGCGAGGGAGCCTGCTTGCAGGCGAGCTCTCGCCAGGGACTGTCCGGCAACTCCCTCTCCACCCCCGCCCGCCGGGAAAATAAGCAGGGCCCCGGGTGGCTTATTTGATGGAGGTGCGGGAAAATGGCCGGCCTCGAATTTCAGCCACAGATCAGGAGCCAGACCCGTATGTCCAGCCGTCTTCCTTCGCGCAGAGACTGTGCCAATGCCATCCGCGCCCTCAGCATGGACGCCGTGCAGAAAGCCAATTCCGGGCACCCCGGCGCTCCCATGGGCATGGCCGACATCGCACAGGTGCTGTGGCACGACTTCCTCAGGCACAACCCCGTGAACCCGGGCTGGGTCAACCGGGACCGCTTCGTGCTCTCCAACGGCCACGGCTCGATGCTGATCTACTCCCTGCTGCACCTGAGCGGCTACGACGTCAGCATCGACGACATCCGCAATTTCCGTCAGCTGCATTCCAAGACGCCGGGTCACCCCGAGTTCGGCTACACCCCGGGTGTGGAAACCACCACCGGCCCGCTGGGGCAGGGGCTGGCCAATGCCGTGGGCATGGCTATTGCGGAGAAGACGCTGGCGGCCCAGTTCAACCGTCCCGGCTTCGATGTCATCGACCACTACACCTACGTCTTCGCGGGTGACGGCTGCCTGATGGAAGGCGTGTCCCACGAAGTCTGCTCGCTGGCAGGTACCCTGGGCCTGGGCAAGCTGATCGTGTTCTACGACGACAACGGCATCTCCATCGACGGTGATGTGGAAGGCTGGTTCACCGACGACACCGCCAAGCGCTTCGAGGCCTATGGCTGGCAGGTGCTGGCCGCTGACGGCCATGACGCCGACCAGGTGGCGGCCGCCATTCACGTGGCCCAGACCGACACGGCGCGCCCCACGCTGATCCGCTGCAAGACGGTGATCGGTTTTGGCTCGCCCAACAAGCAGGGCTCGCACAATGTGCATGGCTCGCCGCTGGGGGATGCCGAGATTGCCGCCACGCGTGAAGCCTTGGGCTGGCCGCACGCCCCCTTCGAGATTCCGGCTGACATCCGCGCCGCCTGGGATGCCCGCGACAAGGGCTTCACCGCCGAGTCCGCGTGGAAGGAACAACTGGTCCGTTATGAAGAGGAACACCCCGTGCTGGCGATGGAGCTGGTGCGTCGCCTCAAGCGTCAGCTGCCCGGGCATTTCGCCGCGCAGGCCGACGAGTACATCCGCGCCTGCCAGGACAAGGGCGAAACCATTGCCACGCGCAAGGCCTCGCAGAACTGTCTGGCAGCCTATGGCCAGCACCTGCCGGAAATGATCGGCGGCTCGGCCGACCTCGCCGGCTCCAACCTCACGCTGTGGTCCGGCACCATGCCGATCACCGAGCGTGCCGACGGCAACTACATCAATTACGGTGTGCGCGAATTCGGCATGAGCGCCATCATGAACGGCATCGCCCTGCATGGCGGCTTCATTCCCTTCGGCGGCACTTTCCTGATCTTCATGGAATACGCGCGCAACGCCGTGCGCATGGCCGCGCTGATGAAGCAGCAGTGCATCTTCGTCTACACCCATGACTCCATCGGCCAGGGCGAAGACGGTCCGACGCACCAGCCCGTGGAGCAGATCGCCAACCTGCGCGTCACCCCGAACATGTCCGTGTGGCGTCCATGCGACGCGGTGGAATCCGCCGTGGCCTGGAAAGCGGCGATCCTGCGCAGCGATGGCCCGACCTCGCTGGTGTTCTCACGGCAGAATCTGCCGCACATGGCGCGCACACCCGAGCAGCTCGCCGCGATCGCGCGCGGGGCCTATGTGCTGAAGGACTGCGACGGCACCCCGGAGCTGATCGTGATCGCCACCGGTTCCGAAGTGGCCATCGCGCTGGAAGCCGTCACCGCGCTGCAGGCCCAGGGGCTGCGTGCGCGCCTGGTCTCCATGCCCTCCACGGATGTCTTCGAGGCGCAGGACGCCGCCTACCGCGAGCAGATTCTGCCGCAGGCCGTGCGTGCGCGTGTGGCCGTGGAAGCGGCAGCGGCGGACTACTGGTACAAGTACGTGGGCCTGGATGGCCGCGTGATCGGCATGCGCAGCTTCGGCGAATCCGCGCCGGGCCCGGTGTTGATGAAGGAATTCGGGTTCACCGTCGAGAACGTCGTCAGCACCGCCGCCGCCCTGTGTGGCAAGTGACGCCTTCTCCTGCATGAGAGTGCCATGTCCTACCGCATTGCCATAAACGGTTACGGTCGCATCGGACGTTGCGTGCTGCGCGCGCTGCAGGAGTCGCGCGCGTATCCCGAGCTCGAGATCGTGGCCATCAATGATCTGACGGACACGCACTCGCTGGTCTATCTGACGAAATACGACAGCACTCACGGCCGCTTTCCCGGCCAGGTGGAGGGGCGCGACGGGGTGCTGCGCATCGACGGGCGCGACATCGAAGTGCTCTCGCACAGCGACATCGCCAGGCTGCCCTGGGGCCGCCTGGGCATCGACCTGGTGATGGATTGCACCGGCGCGTTCTCCGACCGCGCCACGGCAGCCCTGCATCTGGCCAGCGGCGCGCAGCGCGTGCTGCTCTCCCATCCGGCCCAGAGCGATGTCGATGCCACCGTCATCTATGGCGTGAATCACACCAGTCTGCGGCCGGAGCATCGCATCCTCTCCAATGCCTCCTGCACCACCAATTGCGTGGTGCCGGTGATCCAGTGTCTGGATGCCGCCTTCGGCATCGAGAACGGCGTGATCACGACCATCCATTCCGCCATGAACGATCAGCCGGTCATCGACGCTTTCCACCATACAGACCTGCGCAAGACGCGCAGTGCGGTGCAGTCGATCATTCCGGTGAACACCGAGATCGACAAGGGCATCGGCCGCATCCTGCCACATCTGGAAGGCCGCTTCGCCGCGCAGGCCATGCGCGTGCCCACCATCAATGTCTCGGCCATCGACCTGACCGTGACGCTGCGCAATGACGTGGACACGGACGCGGTGAATGCCGCCATTCGTGCCGGTGCCCGGGCCTCGCTGCCCTTCGTGCTCGACTGCACCGACGAGCCGCTGGCCTCCTGCGATTTCAATCACGATCCGCGCTCGGCCATCGTCGACCTGAGTCAGACCCGCGTCAGCGGCACGCGCCTGGTGAAGGTGCTGGCCTGGTTCGACAATGAATGGGCATTTGCCAATCGCATGCTGGATGTGGCAGAAACTATCCGACAACTCGACAACAGGAGCACGTCGTCGTCATGACAATCTTGAGAATGCAGGATCTGGAACTGCGCGGCAAACGCGTGCTGATTCGCGAGGACCTGAACGTGGCCGTGAAGAATGGCGTCATCGCCAATGACACGCGCATCGTCGCGGCCGCCCCCGCCATCAAGGCCGCGCTGGACGCCGGCGCCCGCGTGATTGTCATGTCGCATCTGGGGCGGCCCGAAGAAGGCAAGCCCATCAGCGAACAGCCCGGCGCCTCGCTGGCTCCCGTGGCCGAGCGTCTGCAGCAGCTGCTCGGCGTGCGCGTGACGCTGGCGCAGGACTATTTCGCTCAGCCGGAACAGGCCCTGCCCGCTGTCGGCGAAGTGGTGCTGCTCGAGAACGTGCGCATCAATGCGGGCGAGGAAGCCAATGCGGATGACCTGGCACGTCGCTATGCGGCGCTGTGCGATGTCTTCGTGATGGACGCCTTCGGCACCGCGCACCGCGCCCAGGCCAGCACCCATGGCATCGCGAAATTCGCTCCCGTGGCCTGTGCCGGTCCGCTGCTGGGCAGCGAGCTGGATGCACTCGAGCTGGCCTTGAAGAAACCCGCCCGGCCCATGCTGGCCATCGTCGGCGGCGCCAAGGTGTCGAGCAAGCTGCAGGTGCTGGAGAGTCTGGCCGGCATCGTCGATCAGCTGATCGTCGGCGGCGGCATCGCCAACACTTTCCTGCTGGCGGCCGGTCACCCGGTCGGCAAGTCCCTGGTGGAACTCGATCTGGTGGACACCGCGCGTGCTCTCATGAGCAAGACGAACATTCCCCTGCCGGTGGACGTGGTGGTGGCAAAGAGCTTCGCGGCCGATGCCGAGGCCAGCATCAAGCCAGTGGCGGAAGTCGCCGCGGATGACATGATCCTGGATATCGGTCCGCAGACAGCGGCTGCGTTCGCGCAGATCATCGCCGGCATGCAGACCATCATCTGGAACGGTCCGGTCGGCGTGTTCGAATTCGACGCCTTTGCCGAAGGCACCAAAGCCGTGGCCAAGGCCGTGGCTGCCAATCAGGGGTTCTCGATTGCCGGCGGTGGCGAGACCATCGCGGCCATCGACAAGTTCGAGGTCACTGCCGACATCTCCTACATCTCCACGGGGGGCGGTGCCTTCCTGGAGTTCGTGCAGGGCGAAACCCTGCCGGCAGTGCAGATACTGGAAGAAGTCGGCGCCCGTCACGCACATCACTCAACGGAACACACAACGAGGTAACCCATGGCACTCATCAGTCTGCGTCAGCTGCTGGATCACGCCGCCGAGAACGGCTACGGCGTCCCGGCCTTCAACGTCAACAATCTGGAACAGGTTCGCGCCATCATGGAAGCGGCCAGTGAATGCAACAGCCCGGTCATCCTGCAGGCCTCGGCCGGGGCGCGCAAATACGCCGGCTCCAACTTCCTGAAGCACCTGATCCAGGCTGCCATCGAGGAATTCCCCCATATCCCCATCGTGATGCACCAGGATCACGGCGTGTCGCCGGCCGTGTGCCAGCGCTCCATCCAGCTGGGCTTCTCGTCCGTGATGATGGACGGTTCCCTGGGCGAGGACGGCAAGACGCCGATGGACTATGACTACAACGTGCGCGTCACGCGCCTCACCGTCGAGATGGCGCATGCCTGCGGCGTGTCCGTGGAAGGCGAGATCGGCTGTCTGGGCTCGCTGGAAACCGGCATGGCGGGCGAGGAAGACGGCATCGGCGCCGAGGGTGTGCTTTCCATGCACCAGATGCTGACCGACCCGGAAGAAGCCGCCCGTTTCGTGGACGACACTGGCGTGGACGCCCTGGCCATCGCCGTGGGCACCAGCCACGGCGCCTACAAGTTCAGCCGTCCGCCCACAGGCGACACGCTGGCGATCGAGCGCATCAAGGAGATCCATCGTCGCATTCCCAACACGCACCTGGTGATGCACGGCTCCTCGTCCGTGCCGCAGGAGTGGCTGGCCATCATCAACCAGTACGGCGGTCAGATCGGCGAGACCTACGGCGTGCCGGTGGAAGAGATCCAGGAAGGCATCCGCCACGGCGTGCGCAAGGTCAACATCGACACCGACCTGCGTCTGGCCTCCACGGGCGCGGTGCGCAAGTTCATGGCGGAGAACCCCTCCGAGTTCGATCCGCGCAAGTTCCTGGCCCCGACCATCAAGGCCATGAAGTCCGTGGTGAAGGCGCGACTGGAAGCCTTCGGCACCGCCGGTCAGGTGGCTCGCATCGGCAAGGTCTACACGCTGGAGGAAATGGCCGAGCGTTACGCGCGCAAGGCCTGATCGACCAGCGGCAGCGTCGGCGCGCGAGGAGGGCAAGGGATGTTCCATCAGGCAGACATCGATGCCCTGCAGGCGGCGCTGACGCCCTGTCGCTTTCACCACAGCAGTGCCGCGTTGCCGGCCCTCATGCCCTATCTGCAGTTCTATGGCCTGCCACTGCCCTCTCCCGCGCTGCACAGCAGTGCGGGCGTGCTGGAGAGTGGCGGCTTCCGACTCTTCTGCCAGTACCATGCCGCGCGCGAGCAAGCCTCACGCGGCACGGTGTTCGTCATTCACGGCTACTACGATCATGCCGGGCTCTATGGCCGACTGCTGCAGCACCTGCTCACGCTGGGATTCGGCGTGGTGTTGTTCGACCTGCCGGGGCACGGCCTGTCCTCTGGCGCCCGCGCCAGCATCGATGCCTTCGGTCAGTACACCGATGCCCTCGAAACGGTGTTGCAGCAAGCCACGGCCGATTCCCTGCCGCAGCCCTGGCATCTGCTGGGCCAGAGCACAGGATGCTCCATCGCCATGGACTACACGCTGCGGCATTGTCAGCAAGGCAGTGGGCGGGTGGAGAAGGTGGTGCTGCTGGCGCCGCTGGTGCGCCCGTATCAGTGGTGGCGGGGTCGAGCGCTGCACGCGGTGTTGAAGCATTTCGTGACAGGCATTCCACGCAGCTTTGTCGACAACAGTCACGACGAGACGTTCCTGCACTTCGTGCGGGAACTCGACCCACTGCAAACGCGGCAGTTGTCAGCTCGCTGGGTCAGTGCGCTGAAGCGGTGGATGCCGGAATTCGAATCCGCGCCGCCCTGCAATGCCGTGCTCGAGGTGATTCAGGGCACGGGCGACACGACGGTGGACTGGGTCTACAACCTGCAGGCGATTGCGCGGCGGTTTCCGCGGGCGCACATCACGAAGATCGCGGGCGCCCGGCATCATCTGGTGAACGAGAGCGCGCCCTTTCAGCAGCAACTCTTCGCGATACTGGACAAGGTGTTCCAGTAACGCAGCGGCAGCGTCAGAACAGCACGCGTGAGCGGATCGTGCCCTTGACCTGATTCAGCTTCTCCAGCGCCACCTTGCTGTACTCGACGTCGATGTCCATCACCACGTAGCCGATCTCTTCGTTGGTCTGCAGATACTGCGAGCGGATATTGATGCCGTTGTCGGAGAAGATGCTGTTGATCTGCGAGAGCACGCCGGGCACGTTGCGGTGAATGTGCAGCAGTCGGTGCATGCCCGGGTGCGCCGGCAGCGACACTTCCGGAAAATTCACCGAGGTGAATGACGAGCCGTTGTCGCTGTACTTCACCAGTTTCTCGGCCACTTCAAGCCCGATGTTCTCCTGCGCTTCCATGGTGCTGCCACCGATGTGCGGGGTGAGGATGCAGTTGTCGAACTCGCGTAGCGGCGACACGAATTCGTCCTCGTTGGAGCGGGGCTCCACGGGGAACACATCGATGGCCGCGCCGGCCAGGTGGCCGCTGTGCAGGGCCGCGGCGAGTGCGTCGATATCCACCACCGTGCCACGCGAGGCATTGATGAGGATGGCGCCTTTCTTCATCCAGCTCAGTTGCTCGGCACCGATCATGTTTTCTGTCTGTGGTGTCTCGGGCACATGCAGGCTCACCACATCGCAGGTCTGCATCAGTTCCTTCAGCGAGGACAATTGCACCGCATTGCCCAGCGGCAGCTTGGTGACGATGTCGTAGAGGAACACTTTCATGCCCATGGATTCGGCCAGCACGCTCAATTGCGAGCCGATGTTGCCGTAGCCGATCAGGCCCAGCTTCTTGCCGCGCGCCTCGAAAGAGCCGGTTGCAATCTTTTGCCACACACCGCGATGGGCCTGGGCGTTCTTCTCGGGTATGCCGCGCAGCAGCAGGATGGCCTGGGCGATCACCAGCTCCGCCACACTGCGCGTGTTCGAGTACGGTGCATTGAAAACGGGAATGCCGCGCTGCAGTGCTGCGTTCAGATCCACCTGATTCGTGCCGATGCAGAAGCAGCCCACGGCCTGCAGTTTCTCGGCGGCGTCGAAGACCTTGCGCGTCAGCTGCGTGCGCGAGCGAATGCCGATGAAATGCACATTGCGCACTTTCTCGATCAGTTGTTCCTCGGACAATGACGTCTTCAGATATTCGATGTTCGTGTAGCCGGCCTGATTCAAGGTATCGACGGCGCTCTGATGCAGACCTTCGAGAAGAAGGAATTTGATCTTGCTCTTTTCGAGTGATTTCGGATTCATGAGGCAGTGCGTTCTCTTGGCGTGTGACTGCAGGAAGACAGGGCGGCTATGGTAGCATAGCCCCGTCGCAAATTTACTGGGGTTGTCCTTTCCGATGAACGCATTGCCCGCACCATTGATGGCCGCACTCACGCAGATCGTGGGTGCCGACAAGCTTCTGTCCGATGCCGAATCCCTCGCGCATTACGGACGTGACTGGACGCGTGCCCATGAACCGCGCCCGGCGGTCATCGCATTGCCCTCCTCCATCGAACAGGTGCAGGCCATCGTGCGTCTCGCGAACGAGCATGGCATTGCGCTGGTGCCCTCGGGCGGTCGCACCGGATTGAGCGGCGGTGCCGTGGCGGCGAATGGCGAGATCGTCGTGGCCTTCGATCGCATGAACAAGATACTGAGCTTCGACGCCACTGATCGTCAGGTGGTGTGTCAGCCGGGTGTCGTCACCGAGCAATTGCAGAATTTCGCTGAAGAGCATGAGCTGTTCTACCCGGTGGATTTTGCGTCCTCCGGTTCCAGTCAGATTGGTGGCAATGTCGCGACCAATGCCGGTGGCATCAAGGTCATCAAGTACGGCCTCACCCGCGACTGGGTGGTGGGCATGAAAGTGGTGACGGGCGATGGCACGCTGCTCGACTTGAACAAGGGGCTGATCAAGAACGCCACGGGCTATGACCTGCGGCACCTCTTCATCGGTTCCGAAGGCACACTCGGATTCATTGTGGAACTGACCATGAAGCTCGCCACGCCGCCGAAGGATCCGACGGTGCTGGTGCTCGCGGTCGAGACGATGGAATCGGCCATGCATGTGCTGCAGACATTCCAGTCGCGTCTGCCACTGATGGCCTTCGAATTCTTTTCCGAGAAGGCGCTGCGTCATGTGATCGCCGAGAAAGGTCTGCAGCGTCCCTGTGAAACGGTCGGTGATTTCTATGCGTTGATCGAGTTCGAGAATCTCACCGAACAGACCATGGATCAGGCCATGGAAGCGTTCGAGTTCTGCGTGGAACAGGGCTGGGCGCTGGACGGCACTCTCAGTCAGAATTCTTCCCAGGCGCGGGACCTGTGGCGTCTGCGTGAAGACATTTCCGAGACCATTTCCCGCTTCACACCTTACAAGAATGACATTTCGGTGAAGGTGTCCCAGGTGCCCGCATTCCTGCGCGAAGTCGATGCCATCGTCACACAGCAATATCCCGATTTCGAGATCATCTGGTTCGGCCACATCGGTGATGGCAATGTGCACTTGAACATTCTGAAACCCGAGGGTCTCGACAAGGCCGTGTTCTTCAAGCAATGCGCCGAAGTCAGCCTCGACATCTTCGCCTGCGTGCAGCGTTTCGGTGGCAGTGTCTCGGCCGAACACGGTGTCGGATTGTTGAAGAAGCCCTTCCTGGCCTACAGTCGCAGTGCCGAGGAAATCGCCTACATGAAGGCCATGAAGAAGCTGTTTGATCCCCGCGGCATCATGAATCCCGGAAAGATTTTCGATGCCGGCGCGCATTGAGCCCCTGTTGCTTGCGTGAATCGGCAGAAAAACGGCGAAAAACAGTCACTTTTCGCTTGTGCTTGTGAGAAATCCATATTCCATCCGTTCTTATATAGGGTTACACTTCGGGCGAATCCTGCGGGATTCAAGGGTTGGCAGCGATGCCGGCCGTGTATTTAATTTTCAAGAACAAGAGAGAAATATGTCAGAGCAAGTAGAAGGTACTGTTAAGTGGTTCAATGACGAGAAGGGCTTCGGATTCATTGAGCAGGAAGGTGGGAAGGACGTATTCGTTCACTTTAGCGCAATTAACGGTTCCGGAAGAAAAACTCTTCACGAAGGCCAGAAAGTCACAATGAACGTGACTCAAGGTCAAAAAGGTCCGCAAGCAGAGAACGTGACTCCTCTGTAAAAACGAACGCGGAGTATCGCAAGATACTCCGCGTTTTTTTTACCGTCGTGATTCAGGCAGCGATGCCTGAATCCTCGGGTTATTTTTGTGCCGCTTTGCCACAGCGTTGTTATCAGGCCTTGATGGATCTGATGCCTTCACTTGTGCCCAGGATCAACAGATCCGCCGGGCGTATCGCAAATAATCCGTTGGTCACCACGCCTGTTATCTGATTGAGCTGGGTCTCCAGCGCCACAGGATTCACGATGTGCATGTGATGTATATCGAGAATGTGGTTCCCATTGTCTGTCACAAAGCCCTCGCGATACACCGGATCACCGCCCAGCGTGACGATGGCTCTGGCCACGTGGCTGCGCGCCATCGGAATCACTTCCACCGGCAGCGGGAAGCTGCCGAGCACGGACACATACTTGCTCTGATCCGCGATGCAGACGAACTCCTTCGCCACGGCCGCGATGATCTTCTCGCGCGTCAATGCACCCCCGCCTCCCTTGATGAGCTGCAGCTGCGCATTGGTTTCATCGGCGCCATCCACATAGACACTGACTTCATCCACGCTGTTCAAGTCCATCACCGGAATGCCCAGGGCCTGCAGTCGCGCCTTCGTGCCCTCGGAGCTTGCCACAGTGCAGTGAATGTCATGCTTGAATGCGGCCAGGCATTCGATGAAGGCATTGGCCGTGGAACCGGTGCCCACGCCGAGGACGAATTTCTCGTGCAGTCTTTCTTTCACATGCTGCGCGGCAGCGGCGGCCACGGCTTTTTTCAATTCATTCTGATCCATGCTAAGTTCCCGGCGAGCCTGAAAGAGTGGCGATTATACGGAGATGCTCTCCCCAAAGGTCAACGATGGAAAAGTATGTAAAAGCCATTCTGTCCGCCCGAGTCTATGATGTCGCCATCGAGTCGCCGATCCACAAGGCGCCCATCCTCACCCAGCGTTTGCACAACACGGTGCTGTTGAAACGCGAGGACATGCAGCCCGTGCACAGCTTCAAGTTGCGCGGCGCCTACAACCGCATGTCCGGGCTTACCCCCGAGGCGGCACGCAAGGGCGTGATCGCGGCCTCGGCCGGCAACCATGCCCAGGGCGTGGCCATGGCCGGCACACGGCTGGGCATCAAGACCATCATCGTGATGCCCGTCACCACCCCCGCCATCAAGATCGACGCCGTGAAGGCGCTGGGCGGCAAGGTGGTGCTGCACGGTGACACCTACAACGAGGCGGCGGCCCATGCCCAGACCCTGGTGGCCGAGAAGGGCTACACCTTCGTGCATGCCTTCGATGACGCGGAAGTGATTGCCGGCCAGGGCACGGTCGGGCTGGAGATCGCCCGCCAGCACAGTGCGCCGCTCGACGCCCTGTTCGTGCCTGTGGGCGGTGGCGGGCTGATGGCGGGTGTGGCTGCCTATCTGAAGTACATCCGTCCCGAGATCCGCTTGATTGCCGTCGAGGCCGAGGACTCGGCCTGTCTGCAGGCGGCCCTGAAGGCGGGGCGTCGTGTGCTGCTCTCGCAGGTGGGTCTGTTCGCCGATGGTGTGGCTGTGGCCCAGGTCGGCAAGGAGCCCTTCCGCATCCTGCGCAAGCTGGTGGACGAGGTGGTGACTGTCACCACCGACGAGATCTGCGCCGCAGTGAAGGACGTCTTCGACGACACCCGCGCCGTCACCGAGCCGGCGGGAGCCGTGGCCGTGGCCGGCCTGAAGAAATATGTCAGAGAGCGCGCACTCACCGGCCAGACCCTGATGGCCGTGGTGACGGGCTCCAATGTGAACTTCGACCGGCTGCGCCACATCTCCGAGCGCACCGAGCTGGGCGAGCAGCGCGAGGCCGTGCTGGCCGTGACCATCGACGAGAAGCCGGGCAGCTTCCGCCAGTTCTCGCTGGCCCTGGGCAAGCGCAATGTCACCGAGTTCAACTACCGCTACGGGGACCCGCAGCGCGCCAAGATCTTCGTCGGCGTGCAGATCGCCGACCCGCTCCACGGCCGGCGCGACTTGCTCGCCGACCTGCAGAGCAAGCACTTCCAGGTGGTGGACATGTCCGACAACGAGGCCGCCAAGCTGCATATCCGGCACATGGTGGGCGGGCGCAGCCAGGCGCTGGCACACGAGCGGGTCTACCGCTTCGAGTTCCCCGAGCGGCCGGGGGCGCTGATGAAGTTTCTGGATTTGCTGGGCGGGCGCTGGAACATCTCGATGTTCCATTACCGCAATCATGGCGCGGCCTATGGCCGGGTGCTGGCGGGCTTGCAGGTGCCGCCGCAGGACATGGCGGCGTTCTCGCACTTCCTGACGCAAATCGGCTATCGCCACTGGGACGAGACCGACAACGTGGCGTATCAGACCTTCCTGGCGTCGGACTGAGCGTCAGAAGATCGGGTTGTTCGGATCCCGCCGCTCCGGGATGCGGGAGCGCCCGGCATGCAGGCCCACCACGAACGAGGTCAGCGCATGGCGCAGCCGGGCCAGCAGCCTGCGCCAGGGCGTGGGAGGCGGCACGGCGGCCTCGGCCTCGCACTGACGCAACACGCGTTTGTGGGCTTCATCCAGTTCAAAGCTTCCGCACATGGTCACTGCCCTCGCTGAAAAGCTGGTCAAAAATCGGTTTACGGGCCAAAGAAGCCCCATGCTAGAATCGCCGCCCGCAAGACCCCCCGGAATGACGACAACCCTATCCAGCAGAGAAACCAGCATGAGCAAATTCGAGAACGTCACCGTCGTGAAAGCGGCGAATATCTACTTCGATGGCAAAGTCACCAGCAGAACGGTCGAATTCGCCTCGGGCGAGAAGAAAACCCTGGGGATCATGTTGCCCGGAGAATACAACTTTTCCACCGGCAAGCGCGAGATCATGGACATCCTGTCCGGCACCGTCGAGATCCTGCTGCCCGGCTCCAGTGTCTGGCAGACCATCAAGGGCGGCGAGAGCTTCGAAGTCGGCGCCAATGCCGCGTTCGGCATCAAGGTGCTCAGCGTGACCGACTACTGCTGTTCGTACCTGGACTGATCCTGCGTCACGGTGCCGAGGGCCTGGCCCATCCGCACCGCATCGCCAGCCGAAAGGCTGGCGGCCAGCGTGGCCATCCCCGGCCCGAACACGGCAATCACGGTGGAGCCCAGCTTGAAACGGCCCATCTCGCCGCCCCTGCCGATCTGCACGGGCGGCACGTGGTCCCGATAGTCGATGTCACTGCTGCGGGTGCGCCCCGGGCAGACCTGACCCGCCCAGACCGTATCGACACTGCCCACGATCATGGCGCCCACCAGCACGAGCGCCATCGGCCCCTGCGCCGTGTCGAAGCAGCACACCACCCGCTCGTTGCGGGCGAACAGACTGTCGACATGCTCGGCCGTCACCTGATTGACCGAGAACAGCTTGCCCGGCACGTGGATCATGCGCGTCAGCGTGCCTGCCAGCGGCATGTGCACCCGGTGATAGTCGCGCGGGGAAAGGTAGACCGTCACGAAGCTGCCGTCACGGAACTGCTCGGCCAGTGTCGCGTCGCCGCCCAGCAGGCTGGTCAGGCTGAAGTCGCGGCCCTTGGCTTGCAGCAGCGTGTCGCCGTTGATCGGCCCCAGCTGACTGATGGCGCCATCGGCGGGACAGGCCAGAGTGTCGTCGTCGCCAGCGAGCGGCCGTGCTCCGTCTTTCAGGGCGCGTGTAAAGAATTCGTTGAAAGTCCGGTATTGCAGAGGGTCACTGACACAGGCTTCGCTCATGTCGACCTGGTAGCGGCGCACGAACCACTGCACGAAGGGCGCGCGCAACGGGGCCCAGGCGCAGTTCGCCAGCCAGCCGGCCGCGTGGGTGAGCAGGTGCTGCGGCGCCAGGTGCTGCAGGGTGATGAAGAGTCTGTCGTTCATGGGGTGAACATCGTTTTCCGAGGGCTCAGGGGGCTCGAAGCTTAATCAAGGGCTGCAGGTGGCACAAGTTGTGGTGGGCAATTGACCATATTTTCAGGATTGTGCTAATGATTTCCCGGCTTTGTCCGATCTATAGTGTGGCAGCAGGGATAGCAGGACGTGTGCCCGTGCACTGCGTGCCCCCTCAATCGGTTTTCAGGGTAAGGTCAAGATGCTTTATTTCGTAGGGGTAGCGGTCGTACTCGGCAGTGTCGCCGGCGGCTACATCTGGCACGGGGGCATTCTGGGGTTGCTGTGGCAGCCATCGGAAGTGCTCATCATTCTGGGGGCCGCCTTCGGCGCCTTCCTCATTGCCAACAGCCTGCACACCGTGAAGGACACGGGCAAGCAGCTGCCCCGCGCCATCTTCGGTTCCAACAAGAATTCCGCGCTCTATCTCGACCTGCTCGGTCTGCTTTACGACATTTTCAACAAGGCCCGCCGCGAGGGCATGATGGCGGTGGAAGCCGACATCGAATCCCCGGCCGACAGCGGCATCTTCACCCGCTACCCCAAGCTGCTGAAGGACAAGCGCATGGTGGAGTTCATCGCCGACAACCTGCGCATCCTCACCACCAGCAACCTGGCGCCGCACGAGATCGAGGCCATGATGGACTCCGAGATCGAGACCCAGTTGCACGAGTTGACGGAACCCTCCCACGCCATCCACCGCATCGCCGACGGTCTGCCGGGCTTCGGCATCGTGGCGGCGGTACTCGGTATCGTGATCACGATGCAGAAGCTGGGCGGTCCGCCCGAAGAGCTGGGCCAGAGCGTGGCCGCGGCGCTGGTGGGCACCTTCCTCGGGATCTTCGTGGCTTATGGCTTCGTTGGCCCCATGAGCACCCGCCTTGCCGCGGTGGCCGAAGAAGACATCAAGATGTTCGAGTGCGTGAAGGCCGCCATCGTGGCCACCTCCAACGGCCTGCCGCCGCAGATGGCGGTGGAGTTCGCGCGCAAGACCCTGTTCTCGCACGACCGCCCGAGTTTCTCGGAGCTGGAAACCCACGTCCGCAGCCGCTGATCCCGGCCGGATGAGCGCCCCTTGAGTCCCAGAGCCTGACCGTGGAAAAGAACGAACAGAACATCGTCATCAAGCGCGTGAAGAAAGTCGAAGGGGGCCACCACGGCGGCGCCTGGAAGATCGCCTTCGCCGACTTCGCGCTCGCGCTCATGGCCTTTTTCCTGGTGCTGTGGCTGATCGAGTCCACCACCAATCTGGAAAAGATGGCGATCGCCGGTTATTTCTCCGACCCGACCAACCTCGGCGCCGTGGGCGACGGTGGCACGCCCTATGTGCTCGACCTGCAGGGCCGCCCGCTCAACGTCACCAACCAGGGTCTGAACCTGTCGCTGGTGCGCCAGGACGAAGACCCGCTGGCCGAATCCGAGCAGGAACTGGAAAACCCCGAATTCGTGGAACTGGCCAGACTGCGTCAGATGCAGCAGCTGGAAAGCGTGCAGGGCGCCATCGAGGCCGAGATCAACCTGAACCAGCAGTTCGAGTGGTTCCGCGAGAGCGTGTCCTTCGAAGTCACCGACGAGGGCCTGCTGGTGCAGATCATCGACCGCGAGGGCCGCGCCCTGTTCGATTCCGCCCAGCCGCGCCTGCGACCCTATGCCATGGAGATCCTGTGGGCCATGGGGCGCATCTTCGGTGCCGTGCCCAACCGCGTCAGCGTGTTCGGCCATACCGATGCCACCCCCTTCGGCGACGAAGACACCTATTCCAACTGGGAGCTGTCGACCGACCGCGCCAATGCCGCGCGGCGTGCCTTGGTGGAAGGCGGCCTGAACCCGGCCCAGATCGCCCAGATCATCGGCATGGGCGACTCGGTGCCGATGAACCCGGCCGACCCGCTCGACCCGGCCAACCGCCGCATCGTGATCATGGTGCTCAATTCCGTGGTGGAAGCGCAGCTGGAACAGCAGGCGGAAGCCGGCATCGAGGCCGATACCCCGCCCGAGAGCATCCTGCCCCCGAGCACAGAAGTGCAGATCTTCTGATTCCCCGCGGGCACGCCGTGTCCGCCCCGCCAGAAAGCAGGACAGCCCGCCTGTCGGCTCGTCCTGGCCCTAGGCCTTCAAGGTGTCCAGCAGGAAGAAATAGCTCGCGAGTCGAGCCGGGCTGATGTGCCCGTCGTCCACCGCCGCGCGCAGGGCGCAGCCCGGTTCCTGCAGGTGCTTGCAGTCGCGGAAGCGGCAGGCGCCGCGGAAGGGGCGGAACTCCACGAAGCCGTCGAAGATGGCCTGCGGCTCCAGACTCCACAGCCCGAACTCCCGAATGCCGGGGGAATCCACCAGGTCGCCGCTGCCCGGCAGGTGATAGAGCCTGGCCGCCGTGGTGGTGTGCGTGCCCTTCTCATGGCCGGTGGACATGCCGCCCACTGCCGCACTCTCCTCGGCCAGCGCCCCGCGCAGCGCATTGACCAGTGAGGACTTGCCCACCCCGGACTGCCCGACAAACACGACTGTGTGCTGTGAGAGCTGTGCCTTGAGTTCGGCGATGCCAAGCTGCGCCCGCGTCGACACCCGCAGCACCGGATAGCCGATGCGGGCATAGTTCGCCAGCATGGCTTCCAGCTCGGCGTCCCGCTCTGCTTCCAGCAGGTCCGTCTTGTTCAGCACCAGCACGGGCTGCAGGCCGAGGTGCTCGGCCATCACGAGATAGCGGTCGATGAGATTGGCGAAGGCCTGGGGCAGCGGCGCGATGGTGATGGCCACGGCGCTGACATTCGCCGCGATGGGCCGCAGCGTGGCCTGCTGATTCGGGCGGGCCATCAGGGACGTGCGCGGCTGCAGCGCCACCACCACGCCGGTGGTCTCGCTGTCGGCCTGCCAGATCACGCGGTCGCCCGTGGCCAGCGCCGGCAGATTGGTGCGCTGGTAGCAGCGGAAGATGCTGCCCGCCGTTTCCGGCGCCAGGCTCTCGATCTCCAGCTGCTGGCCGTAATGGCAGATCACCAGGCCCGGCTGTTCCGGGCCGAGTTCCTCGGGGTTGTCGTCCTGGGCAGGCGCAGCGGCGCGCAGGCGCTGCTGGCGATCGGCCTGGTTGCGCGTGATACGGCTGCGTTGCTGGTCACTGAGGCGGCGTTTGGCCATGGGTTGCGGTGCTGTCCGGGCTTGGGAAACTGGCGCGCAGTGTACCCGAATTGCCCCTGCGCGGCGCGCTGGCAGCCCGGGGCGGCTCTGCTACAATCCGGCCCGCACGCCGGCAGCCAGCCCGGCCCCTTCTCACAGGAACCCGCGATGAGCGCAATAGACAAGAAGCAAACCCTGATCTGGATCGACCTGGAAATGACCGGTCTGGTGCCGGAAACCGACCGCATCATCGAGATCGCCACGCTGGTGACGGATGGCCATCTCAATGTGATCGCGGAGGGCCCGGTGCTGGCGGTGAAGCAGTCGGACGAGGCGCTGGCGGCGATGGACGACTGGAATCAGCGCACGCACGGGGCTTCCGGGCTGATCGAGCGGGTGCGCCACAGTCTCACGGGCGATGCGGAGGCGGAGGCGATCACGCTGGACTTCCTGCGGCAGTATTCGGAGCGCGGTGCCTCGCCGATGTGTGGCAACAGCATCTGTCAGGACCGGCGCTTCCTGGCGCGCTACATGCCGGAGCTGGAGGCGTTCTTCCACTACCGCAATCTGGATGTGAGCACCGTGAAGGAGCTGGCGCGGCGCTGGGCGCCGCAGGTGCTGGGGGCGCTGAACAAGCGCACGACGCATCAGGCGATGGATGACATCAAGGATTCGATTGGGGAGCTGCAGCACTACCGGGAGCATTTCTTCAGGTTCTGAACGCGGCCCGTTGGAGCTTGCTTGCAAGCGAACGGTGCCTTGAACACGTCCTGCGGCTGGGGGGCGGCCGGTCAGGACACGCCGTGAACCCATCCGACCGCCATGGATGGCGGGAGTGCCGGAAATGCAGGAGCATTTTCCGGCCTTGGGGGCTTGATTCGCCGCCGTCCAGGCGGCTCACAGTCCTGTCCGGCCGCCCCCCAGCCGCGGGACTCGGCTCAGCTGTTCGCGTTGCCCTGCTTGCTTTCATGCTGATCCATTGCCCACGCCACGTGTTCCCGCACCAGTGCCGAGGGGTGGTGGGCGCGGGCGTGCAGGGCGGCGAGCACGGGGGCGGTGGTGGGCGCATTGCCCAGTGCCACGGCCAGGTTGCGCAGCCAGCAGTCGTAGCCGATGCGGCGAATAGCCGAGCCTTCCGTGCAGCGCAGAAACTCTTCCTCACTCCACAGAAACAACTCCGTCAGCTGCGCGGCATCGAGGCCGTGGCGGGGGCGGAAGTCGTCTTCCTCACTCACGCGGGTGAACTTGTTCCACGGGCAGATCAGCTGACAGTCGTCGCAGCCGAACACGCGATTGCCCATCAGCGGGCGCAGCTCCACGGGAATGGCCTCGCGCAGCTCGATGGTGAGGTAGGAGATGCAGCGCCGGGCGTCCAGCACATTCGGGCCCACGAAGGCCTGGGTGGGGCAGATGTCCAGACACGCGGTGCAGCTGCCGCAGTGCGCGGTGGTGGGCGCGTCCACGGGCAGTGGCAGATCCGTGAAGAGTTCCGCCAGGAAGAACCACGAGCCCGCCTGCCGGTTGATGAGCATGGTGTTCTTGCCGATCCAGCCCAGCCCTGCCTTTTCCGCGAGAGCGCGTTCCAGAACCGGGGCGCTGTCGACGAAGGCGCGATAGCCGAAGGGGCCGCTGGACTCCTCGATGCGATCAGCCAGTTTCTGCAGGCGCTTGCGAATCAGCTTGTGATAGTCGCGGCCCCGCGCATAACGCGAGACATACGCCATCTGCGGCTCGCTCAGCGGCGCCAGGGAATTGGTGGTGGTGAGTGCGTAATCCATGCGCACGCAGATCACGCGCAGGGTGTCGGGGACCAGGGACTGCGGCTCCACCCGCAGCGCGCCGTGACGCGCCATGTAGTCCATGGTGCCGTGGTAGTGATTCGCGAGCCAGCGTTCCAGATGTGGGCGATATGCCGCGAGATCGACATCGGTGATGGCCACGTCGGCGAAACCCAGCTCGCGGCCCCACTGCTTGATGTCCTGCGCCAGCCGCGCAAGGGCGGCGGCATCCAGACGCACGTCGGGCGTGTTCATGTCACAGCGCCCGCAGAATGGCCGCCGCGGCTTCCAGCGTGGCGTCGTCCTTGCAGAAGCAGAAGCGGATGAGTGTGCTCTGTGGCGCCTTCGCATAGAAGGGCGACAGCGGAATGGCCGCCACCCCTTTCTGCTGTGTCATCCACGTCACGAAGTCGGTGTCGCGCTGCGTGCTGATGGCGGCGTAATCGGCCAGCTGGAAATACGTGCCGCGCGAGGGCAGCAGCGCGAAGCGCGAGCCTTCCAGCAAGCGGCAGAACGTGTCGCGTTTCTCTTGATAGAAGGCCGGCAGTTCCTTGGCGTGCTCGGGGCATTCGCGCATGAAATCGGCCAGCGCGTACTGAATGAAACTCGGCGAGGTGAAGGTGACGAACTGATGCACCTTGCGGAACTCGGCGGTCAAGGCAGCGGGTGCCACACAATAGGCCAGCTTCCAGCCCGTGGCGTGATAGGTCTTGCCGAAGGAGAACACCGCGAAGCTGCGCGCCCGCAGTTCCGCGTGACGCAGCACGCTGTGATGCACGCCGCCGTCGAACACCATGTGTTCATACACTTCATCGGAAAGCACCAGGATGTCGGTGTCGCGCGTGAGTGCCGCCAGCGTGTCGATGTCCTGCGCACTCAGCACCGCCCCGCTCGGGTTGTGCGGCGTGTTGATGATGATGAGCCGTGTGCGTGGCGAGAGCGCGTCTTGCACCTGGTTCCAGTCCACCCCGAAATGCGGCAGCTGCAGGGCAATGCGCACGGCCTTGCCCCCGGCCAGACGGATCGCAGGCTCGTAGGAATCGTAGGCCGGGTCGAACACGATCACCTCGTCGCCCGCCCCCACGCTGGCCTGAATGGCATCGAACAGCGCCTCGGTGGCGCCCGATGTCACTGTCACCTCCTGATCCATGTCCACCAGGGCGCCGTAATGATCCAGGACCTTGGCAGCGATCTGCTCCCGCAGCGCCGGAACTCCCGTCATCGGCGGGTACTGATTGCGGCGATCATTCAAGTGAAAGGCCACCAGTTCGCGCAAACGCGCGGGACAATCGAAGTCCGGGAAGCCCTGGGAAAGATTGATGGCCCCATGCTCCTGTGCCATTCTCGACATGACTGTGAAGATGGTGGTGCCGATATCCGGGAGTTTGCTGCGCAAGGGAAGGCCTCATCAAAAGTGACAGGGCCAGTGTAACCCGTCGGCTGCGCCGGCAACCAGAGCGCCCGCCGCACGCGTTGTAACGTGTCGCAGGCAGCATGGTCTGAGCACCATGGCACACATTCATACATTCAAGGCAGCGTGACCCTCATGAAGAAGATCCCCGGCAAGACCCCGGCCCCCAGGGCGCAGACCAGCATCATTCCCGCGTCGCGTCTGGCGCCCAAACCCGTGTCGTCACTCAAGCTGGTGGACACCCGCGCGGGCCGCGACGCCCTGCTGCATTACTTCGACAACACCTGGGCGCTGACCGAAACCCTGTTCTCGGCCCTGACCAGTGAGGAAGCGTATTACCTGCGCCCCTATCACAAGACGCGCCACCCCCTGATCTTCTATTACGCCCACCCCGTCACCTTCTATATCAACAAGTTGCTGGTGGCCGGCATCCTCACCGAGCCCGTGAACAAGCACTTCGAAGTGCTGTTCGAGACCGGCGTGGACGAGATGAGCTGGGACGATCTGCACGAGGGCGATCAGAGCATCTGGCCCCCGCTGCAGGAGGTGATCGATTACCGACAGACGGTGCGCGGCATCGTGCGTCAGCTCATCCAGACCCACCCCGCCTTCGACGGCCCCATCACCATGGACAGCCCCGGCTGGGCGCTGGTGATGTGTTTCGAGCACGAACGCATTCACCTGGAAACCTCCAGCGTGCTGATGCGCGAGCTGCCCGTGCAGCACGTGCGCACCCCCGAGCACTGGCCCGCCGTGCTGCTGCGCAGCGAGCCCCAGCCCAACACCCGCCCTGTGGCCGGTGTGCATTACCCGGCGCAGAACCCGATGATCCCCGTGGCCGGCAGCACCGTGCGTCTGGGCAAGCCGCGCGACTGGCCAAGCTTCGGCTGGGACAACGAATACGGCGAGGACAAGCGCCACACCGCCGCCTTCAAGGCAAGCCAGCGCCTGATCAGCAACGGCGAGTTCTATGAATTCGTGGCCAGCGGCGGCTATCTGGACGACCGGCACTGGAGTGAGAAAGGCCTGGCCTGGCGCCGCTTCCGCAACACCCGCTGGCCCACCTTCTGGGTGCAGGACGGCCCCGTGGGCTCGCACCGCTACCGCCTGCGCACCACCTTCAGCGTGGAAGACATGCAGTGGGACTGGCCCGTGTGTGTGAATTACTACGAAGCCAAGGCCTATTGCGCCTGGCGCACCGAGCGCGACGGCGCCAGCACGCCCTACCGCCTGCTGCAGGAACAGGAACACGTGGCCCTGCGCGAACCCGCGCTGCAGGACGCCGCGCAGTGGAGCCCCGCGCGCCCCGAGCTGCTGCATCTGGACCGCGTGATGGTGGACGAAGCCGAACTGGCCGCGCCCTACGAAGTGAACAACAATCTGCACTTCGGCAGTGAAAGCCCCGTGGACCGCTTCGCGCCCAACAGCCGCGGCTTCAACGATGTGTTCGGCAATGTGTGGCAATGGTGCGAAGACCCGTTCCACCCCCTGCCCGGCTTCCGCATTCACCCCTATTACGTGGACTTCAGCACGCCCTGCTTCGACGAGCAGCACCAGATGATCCTGGGCGGCTCCTTCATCAGCACCGGCGACGAAGCCAGCGTGTGGTCGCGCTTCCACTTCCGCCCGCACTTCTTCCAGCACGCCGGCTTCCGCATCGTGCAGAGCGAAGAGACCCCGGCGCAGAAGAAGGATCGCTACGAAACCGACGCCCTGCTGAATCAATACCTGCTGTTCCATTTCGGCAGCGAGGAAGAGCAGCGCGACGCCGAGATCAACGCCCTGGTGGGCCACCCGCGCGTGCAGGAATTCGTGCCCGCCACCGTGTCCCTGGTGAAGCAGTTCGCGAAGAAGCGCGACCGCGTGCTCGACCTCGGCTGCGCCGTGGGCGGCGCCAGCTTCGAGTTGAGCCGCAGCTTCCACGACGTGATCGGCCTGGATTACAGCCAGTCCTTCGTCGACGCCGCCAACACGTTGAAGCGTGACGGCCGCCTGGACTATGTGCGCCACGACAGCGGCCGCTTCAACACGGCCCTGCGCGCCGAGCTGGACGATGGCGTGCAGCGCGAGCGCATCCAGTTCGTGCGCGGCGACGCCTCGGCACTGCGCGCGCCCGCGCTGCTGCGCGCCGTGAACATGAAAGGCTTCGACGCCGTGCTGCTCAGCAATCTGATGTGCCGCCTGCCCGACCCGGCCGCCTGCCTGCGGCAGTTCGTGGAAGACGACACGCTGCTGAACCCGGAAGGCGTGCTGGTGCTGGTTTCTCCCAACAGCTGGATGGAGCAGTACACCGCACCCGACAATTTCCTGGACGGCCCCACCAACGCCGCCGCGCTGGAAAAGATCGGCGCGCTGCTGAAGGGTTTCACGCTGGTGCACGAAGGCAACCTGCCGTTCATGATTCGCGAGCACCGACGCAAGTACGAGTACATCGTGAGTCAGGTGTCGGTGTGGAGGAAGGGGTAGGTTGCTTCACTGAGCATGACTTGAAGTGGTGAATTGAGAGGGGGCCTTTGGCCCCCTTTTTATTTGGGGCGTGGGTGGGGGCGGGTGGGTTTTAGTAGGAATATTCCTACACGGCGCTTCGTGGGAGGCGGCGGCGCGATTGGGTGGTTGTGTTTTGGTTCAGGGGGCGTGTAGGCTTCGGGGCAAGACAACAACAAAGACGGCGAAAGGATTCAGAGTGTCACCCCATCCGGTGCATTCGAGACCACTGCCAGGGAACCCATTCAATGAAGTTTCGCTTTGACCGCAATGCCAAGATCAAGATTCTGCTGGTGCTGGCTGTCTTGCTTGTTACCCCCTATTTCGCGCCACTGGCCGTGGACTTTGTCATCCTTGCAGACTTCATGGGGCTCGAAGCATTGCTTGTCTTCCTGTTCGTGAGCGCCAAGTCTGGATTGCTTGTGGCACGGGCGAGCTTTGAAGAAATGAAAGAAAGTGTCGCCGCGACAGCCCAGCTCCTGGTTCAGTTGCCGTTGTTTCGCCCGCGAGTCTATTTCACACACGCCACAGCCAGCACTTTGTTTGCGGTCCTTGCGTGTTCTGTAGTGTTGGCATGTGCTGTCTGGGTGCCTGTCATGATGATGAGCATGAGGTACATCACCTGAGCGTACTCATGGCGTCAGTATTGCAATAGCTGTCTTTTTGGGTCACTAGGCCTAGTGCTGCACTTTGCAGATCGCTATCGGGGACTTTGCCTTGTATTTGAGATTCCAGAGAATTGTCTAGAGCGGGTTATCTACGTCGATGAGCAGCAGAGCCTTCAAGGCGAATTAACCGAAGAAAAAGTAATTGAGCTCCTGAAGGTGAAGTACAGAGAATGGGCTTACGAAAGGGGTTCTACCCCGATTTTACGGACACTTCAAAGAAGCCTCATAATGGGCAAAAGGAGTGTTTATGTCGAAGAGAAAAAAGTACAGCCCCCAGTTCAAGCAAGGTGCGG